>Ga0065704_10070215_pt1 | contig 70572 bp, 69 predicted proteins | sample SwiRhicommuniRL2_FD_59091 | JGI IMG/M metagenome (GOLD analysis project Ga0065704, IMG submission 59091) | Switchgrass rhizosphere bacterial communities from Rose Lake, Michigan, USA - RL2 v2 (version 2) | ecosystem: Host-associated > Plants > Roots > Rhizosphere > Soil | place: East Lansing, MI | reverse complement strand
CTGCAAATTTCTTTTTTTGCAAAGTCTCTTCAGACACAGCTGCTGTGATTTCCACAGAGCCTTCCCCAACAAGGCCGTAGCTCTTATTGTTGTCGCGCGCAGAGAGGATGATGGCATCTGGTCCGAGTTGGGTTTTCACCATCTCCAGAGCCTCTTTCATAGTACGTGCTTCAAATTTCTTAACCTGCATGGCTCATCTCCACAAGTGCAACAGCTTTAACGTCAGCATCTGAGCTCAACTCATTATGCGAAAGAACAACTAATTGAGGTATGAATCTAGATGTTAACTTGTACAAATGCCGTCTGGAAGTAGGACTAGTCAGAAGGATAGGTTGTCCCGCAATCTCAGGATGGCCTTCTACAGTACGAGCAATTTCGTTAATCAATCTATGTGCCGTCGTCGGGTCCATCACCAATTGAACGCCGGCTTCTGTTTGTAATAATGAATTTGCGATCATCTCTTCGATCACTGGGTGCAACGTCATAACTGGGATGTTACCCAAGTCTGTCGTGTACTTCGCAGTGATACCACGAGCAAGCGATTTACGAACTGACTCTGTCAGCATTTCGATGTCCTTAGTACGAGGCGCATCGTCCGCCAAAGTTTCAAAGATCGTAAGAAGATCACGGATAGAAACTTGCTCTTTCAACAAGTTCTGCATCACGCGCACAACAGATCCCAATGGAAGAAGGTCTGGGATGAGCTCTTCCACAACTTTAGGGTGAGATCGTTTAAAGTTCTCGATAAGTGTTGAAGCTTCCTGACGACCCAAAAGTTCATGCGCATGAGTGCGAATGATCTCTGTGATATGAGTTGCCATAACAGTTGGAAGATCCACAACTGTGTAACCCGCGATTTCAGCATCTTCTTTACGATTTGGAGAAATCCAGATCGCATCAAGACCGAAGGCAGGTTCTTTCGTTTGAATACCATCGATACGCTCAACAACGTTACCTGGATCCATGGCAAGCATGTATTCAGGACGAAGTGTACCGCCGCCGACTTTGTTGCCTTTGATCATCAAGCGATATTCGCCCGGCGCCAATTGCAAGTTGTCACGAATGTGAATACTTGGAACCACGATTCCAAGATCCACTGCAAATTGCTTACGAATAGAAACGATACGCTCAAGTAAGTCACCGCTTTGATCTGATTCAACAACAGAGATCAAACCGTAACCAACTTCCAACTCGACCATATCGAGTGGCAACATCGTTTCGATGTTTTCTTTTTTAGGAACATTTGAAACAGCGTCGGCTGCTGCACGTGCATTATCAGTCGCTTCTTTTTTGAAACGTTTAATCAACCAGCTGAGACCACACAAGATGGCACCGATTGTTAAGAACGGCCCTGTCGGAAGTCCCGGCACCAAACCAAGCAAGATCAATACACCACCCGAGATACCAACAGCACGTGGATTGACCAAAAGCTGACTCGTAACCTCTGCACCCATGTCTTTATCAGAATTCGAAGTTCTCGTTACAATTGTACCGGCTGCAGTTGAAATGATAAGTGCTGGAATCTGTGACAAGAGACCATCACCGATCGTTAACATTGTATAGAATTTGGCAGCGGTGGAAACATCCAAACCTTTTTGGATAACCCCGATCATCAAACCACCCAAAACGTTTACGATTGTGATGATGATACCAGCGATAGCGTCACCACGTACGAACTTCGAGGCACCATCCATCGCGCCGTAAAAGTCAGCTTCTTGCTCAATTTGACGACGGCGTTTACGTGCTTCTGCTTCATTGATCGCACCCGCGTTCAATTCGGCATCGATCGCCATTTGCTTACCTGGCATCGCATCCAAAGTGAAACGTGCAGCAACTTCGGCTACGCGCCCAGAACCCTTGGTGATTACGATGAAGTTGATGACGATCAAAATCACGAACATGATAAAACCGATTACGTAGTTTCCACCGACAACGAAGTTACCGAAGGACTCAATCACGTGACCGGCTGCGGATGTACCTTCATGACCATGAGTCAAAATCAAACGTGTCGTTGCGACGTTCAATGACAGACGGAACAAGGTCGTCATCAACAGCAATGATGGGAATGAAGTGAAATCAAGAGCGCGCTCAGTGTAAATCGAAACAAGCAAGATCAAGATACTGATTGCCAAAGAAACTGATAAGGCTACGTCCAACAAGAATGGTGGAAGCGGGATGATCATTACGGCTAAGACTGCCAACAAACCAAAGGCAATGAATAGGTCCGTGTTCTTCGTGTATTTTTCAAATCGTTTAACAAATTGAAATATTTGTTCCACTATCTCTTCACTTTCTTACGCAAGCGATAAACGTATGAGAGGACTTCGGCGACCGCCACGAAAAGCTCTCTCGGGATTACTTGTCCAATTTTCAATGTCTTAAAGATTGTGCGAGCCAACGGTTTGTTCTCTACGATAGGAACATTGTGTTGACGAGCGAGCTCTTTAATTTTTTCTGCAATATTATCCGCACCCATTGCCACGATTTGTGGAGCTGGCAAGTTGTCGGAATACTTCAACACAACAGCGATATGCGTAGGATTCGTGATAACCACATCCGCTTTCGGAATGGCTTCCATCATACGCTTACTCGCCATACGACGTTGAATTTGGCGAATCCGACCTTTGATCATCGGGTCACCCTGTTGCTGTTTGTTTTCTTCTTTGACCTCTTGCTTGGTCATCATCATTTTCTTTTCAAGGTCCCAGCGTTGATAGAAGTAGTCCGCAGTTGCGAGTACGAACATCACAGCGCCAACGCCACCTAAAAGCTTTCCGACGACCACGCCAAGGTAAGACAAGATCTGTTCAATTGAGAAAGTAAGAAGGTAAGGAATCTGTTTTACTTCTCCGCGCATCAAGAAGTACAAAACGACTCCGATAGCAGCCATTTTGAGGATCGACTTCAAGCCTTCCATCAAAGCGCGCATACTAAAGATTCTACCGAATCCATCGATAGGATTGATTTTTTCAAATTTTGGAGACAAAGCATCTTCAACTTGCATGATGCCTGTTTGAGCCAACGATGAAACCACACCCAAGAAGGCTGCGATACATGCTACTGGCATGATGAGAATGAAACCTTTTTGTGCGCAGAAACTAAATGCTTCCGTGAACTCACCTTGGCGCACAGCTAGAACCATTTGATCGCCGAATGAATAATTAAAAACCTCGAAGAGTTCTTTAAAAAAGAATCTTCCCAAAGCATAAATGCCTCCTGCAGCAGCCAATAGGACTACAGCAGAGGCAAGCTCTTTAGTATGGGCAACGTTACCTTGTTTGCGGAACTCTTCCCGCCTGGTGTCCGTTGCCTGTTCGGTTTTCTCGTCGTTCTCTTCTGCCACTCAATTCCTTCCATGGAATTTTTTAAATCGCGAGACCCTTCATCACTTGGAACAACTTTTCAGCGGTCACATCCATGAGACCGTTCATTTCCATTGCTAGTAACGGCATGCAAATAAATACAACCGCTAACCCCAACATAATTGTAACAGGCATACTCGTAACCAACACATTTATTTGTGGTACAGCACGACCCAAAATACCCATCGCCACATTCACCAAAAGTATGGTTACGAAGATCGGGGCACACATTTTAATCGCCATTAAAATCGCGTTCTGACCCCACATAGCCATCTCGGCATATGGTCCAATGTTAAGATGCATAACCCCGACGGGAACTAGGTCATAGCTCTGGGCAATTGCATTGATAAGCATGTGGTGGCCATTGATAGAAAAGAAAATCAACGTTCCGATTGTAGAATAAAATTGGTCAACCGTACTTCCCTGCATCCCCAACATCGGGTTGTAAAGCTGAGAGGCGCTTAAGCCTACGCTGACGGAAACAAGATCCCCCGTCATTGTGACTACGAAGAAGAACATACGGGTTAAAAAACCCAACGACAAACCAATCAGAAGTTCGCGAACTGCTAAGCCAATGATCTCATTCGAGATGAGATCGTAATTAACGTTACCTGAGCGAACTACCGGAAAAAGGATCATCGTCAAAGTGATCGACAATAGGATTTTAACTGGAGTGTTCACCGTTGGCGAACCAAAGATAGCCGAAGACACAATATATGCGATCATGCGCAGAAGGATCAGCGCAAAAAGCAAAATTTGGGCTTCGGTCATCACGTTCCAGTTAAGCATCTATTCCCTTACCATCACCGGAATATTTTCCAAAAGTGACGTCGTATAAGTCGTCATCACATCCATCATCCAAGGCCCTGCAAGCACGAACACCACAGCAACCACGATCATTTTTGGAATGAACGTCAACGTCGCCTCATTGATTTGAGTCAGGGCTTGGAAAATACTCACAGCCAAACCCACGACAAGTGTCGAAATCAAAAGTGGAGCTGACAACATTGCTGTTGTTCTAAGAGCATCCTGACCTAATCGAATCACTAATTCTTCTGTCATCGTAAACCCCTAGCCGAAGCTCTTAACCATAGATCCGATGAGAAGGCCCCATCCATCTACCATCACGAAAAGCATAATTTTGAAAGGCAAAGAAATCACAATCGGTGGAAGCATCATCATACCCATCGCCATCAAGACACTTGATGCAACGATATCGATTACTAGGAATGGTAAGAAAATGATGAAACCGATTTGGAAAGCCGTTTTGAGTTCAGAAACCACAAACGCCGGAACCAAAACCATTGTCGAAACATCTGCACGTGTTTTTGGTTTTTCAACTTTCGAAAGCTTGATGAACAAAGCCAAATCCGCGTCACGAGTTTGGTTAAACATAAACTTACGAAGAGGTCCCAAAGTATTTTCAACCGCTGCATCTTGAGAAATTTTCCCCGCAAGATAAGGCTGAATACCTTTCGTGTTAATTTCGTTAAATGCCGGTTGCATCACGAAAAAAGTCAGGAACAAAGACAAACCCACCAACAATTGATTCGGTGGCATTTGTTGAACACCCATCGCTTGTCTTAAGAAAGACATCACGATGATGATACGAGTAAAACCCGTCATCATGATCAAGATCGCAGGTGCCAAAGTTAGCACTGTCATGATCAGAACTAATTTAACTGCATTAACAACTTCATCTGGATTGTTCGTAGATTTGAACCCCAGATTCATCGTCGGCAAAGTCACCTGTGCCCACGCTGAAGATCCCAAGAAAAAAATCAATGGAATCATCAAGATTGAAAGAAGCGGCAAGTACTTTCTCACTGGAAATTCCTCATGCCTTTAAGACGTTTAGAAACGATATCTTTGATACCACTGATCGCAAATTCTTCATCAGCATCTAAATCACGCGCTACTTTTCGTGACGGCTTCACAGGAGCTTCTTCTTCATCGTCCATTGTATTCAAGACACTGCCGAAATGCTGTGGAGCTTCTTCAGGAACTTCATCATCAAGTAATGACAATGACTTGATCATCGAAATGTTTTGCTCTGTGATACCGATCAAGATCGACTCACCCGCAACACGCACAATCGCCAAACTTTTCTTTGGACCCAAGTAGTGTTGCTGCAAGATTTTGATTTGCGTCGCAGTTTTCATACCTTTAGGTACTGAATACTTACGCAAGAAAATGAAAGCACCTGTGCCAACAACGCCCAGGATTGCCAAAGTCAGAATGATTCTGAACACCGGGCTGCCATCGCTGCCCGCTTTGTTTTTTGCTTCCAAGTTCAACGGGATTTCAGCTTCTTTCCTGTTATCCACGATACCGCCGCCTGGCTTATCACCTTTCGCATTCACTTCAACTGTTGCGTTTGCATCAGTCGCAGTTGCTTCTGTCGTCACGGCTGCTGTCGTATCTTGAGTAACTACTTCCTCTGCCGCTTGAGCCGCTGACAAAGAGAAAAATATTAAAAGAGCACACAATCCACGCATGAGATAACCTCGAATTACTTTAATTGTTCAACACGTTCAGCCGGTGAGATGACGTCAGTTAGACGCACACCGAACTTTTCATTGACCACAACGGCTTCACCGCGCGCGATCAATTTGTCGTTAACCAAAACCTCCATCGGCTCACCCGCCAATTTAGAAAGTTCGATTACACTACCTTGAGTTAGATTTAACAATTCACTCACAGGCATTTTTGTACGACCCAATTCCACTGTTACTTTCAATGGGATATCCAAGATCAAATTAAGATTTCTATCTTTTTGACTGGATAAAGGATCAGCTGATTTTTTAGCGCCGCCGCCGTTGCCGCCTGCATCGCCATTGCCCGCTGCTTCTGCTGCAAGCTGATCTGCCAAATTGTCCAAGTTATCGTCTGTCATCCCCATCCCCCTACTTTTCCACCGGGCGAGTTACTTGAACTGCGACCGTGCCATGATGAATTCCGTAATAGCCTTTAAATTTTTTAACATTTTCGATTTGAACATCGAACTCACCTGAAGCGTCTTGATCGAGCGGAATTACATCGCCCACTTTCAAGCCCATCAAATCTCTCAATTTGATTTCTGTTTCGCCTAAGTTCACTTTTACTTCGAGATCTGTTTCCAACAATTGCTCCTGGATGATTGAAGTCCAAAGTTTTTTATCTGTTTGATCTGATTCCACTTGGAAACCAGTAGAAAGTTTTTGCTTGATCGGTTCGATTGTTGCGTAAGGAATCACGATTGAAATCGTGCCCGTCGCATTTTCAAGTTCCACGTCGAATGTAGAAGCGATAACAACGTCAGTCGGAGGCACGATACCCACGAACTGTGGATTCACCTCAGTACGAACAAACGAACAACCGATTTTTTCGATAGAGGCCCAAGCGTTTTCCATATCGTGGATCGCAAGCTCTACGACTTTTTTAACAATTGAAAGTTCAATTGGAGTAAAGTCTTTACCGTCAATTTTAGTGTAAGGACGATCTGCACCACCGAAAAAGCTGTCAACAAGTGCGTAAGCTAGTTTTGATTCGATCACTAGCAATGCCGAACCACGCAAATTACCAAAACGCAGAACCGACATACACGTCGGCATTGGAAGCGTATTGATGAACTCACCGAATTTTAAGAACTCAGTCGATGTCAAAGTGATCGATGCAATTTTACGAAGAGCTGAAGACAAAGAGACACGGAAAGCACGCATGAATTTTTCATAGATGACTTCCAACTGCGGAAGACGACCACGAATAATTCTATCTTGGCTGGTTAAATCATAAGACGTAACTTTACGTTCGTCGACTTTACCAACCGCTGCTGATTCCGCTTTCGGAGCTTCAGAACTGCCAACGTCACCGTCAGATACGGCCGCTAACAGGGCATCAACTTCACTTTGCGAAAGGACTTGATTCATACCTTCAACCTTCCTTAGTTGTAGATAAACTCAGTGAAGAATACGTTCGAAATCTTTCCTTGAACTAAGAAAGAATTGATCGTGTCTTTAATTTCGTTTCTAAGATTGTCTTTTCCTTCACGCTTTTCGACTTCTTCATAAGTCTTACTTGAAAGAATGATGATGATGATATCGCGGATCTGAGCTTTACGCTTGTCGATCTCTTCAGCTGCGTGATCACCCTTGATTTCGAGTTCCATGTTTACTTTCGCAACTTTACGACCTTTAGAGCCCGCTAAGTTCACGATGAAAGTTTCCAATGGAACAACTTTACCAACGACTTCTTTTTCTTCAGTCGCTTCTTTATGTTGAGCTTCCGCTTCGCCTTTAATCACATGTTCGATTTTTGGTTCAGCTGCTTCTTTCTTTTTACCTTGATATAACATGAAACCAACGCCAGCGACGACCAACATATTGACCACTGCTAACGCAATTAAAAGTATAGGCTTTTGTCCAGATCCCCCGCTTGGTGCCGCAGCTTCTGCCGCTGCCGCTTTCTCTTCAGCCACTATCATCCTCCATGATGAACAGACCCATACACCGGTCTCGAGTAACTACTAAGCAACTGTGGTGCCAACGCGTCTTCGGTCGAGGTCCAGGGAATGATATCCAACATATTGCTTCTCAGGCATTTTCTTCCCCGTAGGAAATATTTGCCCGTCCAAAAATCCTATAGCGGGAGTCAAAGTTTTGGCAAAGCACAGCAAATTACATTGTCTTCAGAAGCTTGCCGAATGACCCAAGCTAGACCTTGAAGGTTCCCTAAAACGGGAGCCAAATAGAATTGTAAAAACAAAGGGAGGACTTATGAACACCGAACTTTTCAACTCAAAATTTAGCGAGTTTAGTGGTGAGATAACGAAGAAGTTCTCGAACTTAAATGTAACAACAGAAGAACTCCGTGAAACACATGGAGACGTTGATCAACTCGCGACTTTAATAAGCGCAAAAACAGGAATTCCAAGAGAAGAAGTGATCAGTCGAATAAATGACGTTACTAGAAACTTTAATGCTGGCTCAGAAAAATCCTTTATGGATAAAGTCAGCGCAAAATTTGATGAACTTAAACATAAGTTCTTACATTAAACATTGTCCGCTCTATTAGAGATAGAGTGTGTGACATAGCTCCCTCGTAGATGTGAGGTAGAGCAATAAAAGAGTCCAGCAAAGCTGGATGACAACTGAATAGGAGAGCCAGCGACTACCAGATCTCTGGCTTTTCATTTTTTGAGATGCGTGATTAACGTTTACCGCCGGCAGCACCACTTGAGCCACCACTCGATGTTGAACCTGCCTTCGATGAACTCGTCGCAGCCTTACCCACCGCACGGCACTCAGGGCTTAAAATAAAATTATCATAACCCGCATAACGCTTTTTCATGTCAGCACAAGACTGTTCATCAACGGGACAGCGATAGTTTTGCGAGCGATTAGCTCTTGCAGCGTTCTCTTCCAATTTTTTTAGATTGGCATCGTAAGTCGCACGACGCTTCGCTGTTTCAGTGTCATCTTTTGGATCAACAGAACCATCGCGTTTACTGCCAACAATTTGACTGCAGTTAATTCCTTCATCCCAACCAGCATCGACATACTCTGCCCAGCTGAATGGTCGTGAAATACTCCACTTCCCATTTGCACATCTCAAGTAAGGCGTCTGCCCTTCAGTGAGGTTGTGATAAAACAAGATGCCTTTGAAGTTGGCCATCGAATCACCATATGAAACGACGCCTGTCGATTTTTTGCCATACTCAGATTCTGAAGACGTACTTGATCGCAGAGTTTCATAGAGCTGCGTAGCCTGACCATCGCGTTTGCGAAAATCAGTGTAGTATCGATATCCCTGATCAATGAAGTGACCAAATTTATCCGTACCGATTTGCTGTCCGTTAATCACGACTGTTGAAGATAAATCGATTTTATCGAAGAACATACCCTTCGCTAAAACACCTTCATAAACCGAATTACTCGGGGAAGCTTTGCGCTTTGCTACTTTATCATTTTTCTCTGCGTAAGTTTCTAAAGACCCAATAAATAACGTTTCTTTATTTTCAGAATAAAAGAGTCGACGGATCTCGATACCTTGGATGCAAGAAATTTTATTGGAGTTGGCTTCATCAACAAGAGTCGCAAGTCGCTTATTCATCTCAGCATCCATGATAGCTGTGCTATCTTCGAGCTGCTTATAACGACCCGTCAAATTATCGGTCTCTTTAGCGAAGGTAAAACTAGGAAGTGCAAGAAGTAGTAAAAGCCCGATTTTCATTCTTAGCTCATCGGAAAATTTACTACTCCTCTTAACGTCTCGAAGTGAGAATCAATGGGTCTCTGGTGAAATGTGTTTAAGAATCACTTCTTGAACTGCTTTAACTACTAAAGGATTTCCTGCGATGATTGAGTTCTTATATGGGTTGTAGCGATCACCTCTGTATGTGATCACTTCACCACCGGCTTCACGCACGAGTAAAATTCCTGCAGCCGCATCCCACGGTTGGATATTTCTTTCCCAGTAACCGTCGAACACGCCACGCGCGACAAGTGCCAGATCGTAAGCGGCAGCACCAGGCCTGCGCACGCCACGGCACTTGCGAACGATGTCGTCGAAAACTTTGAGTTGTTCAGAAATCACATTTTCATGCTCTGCCACGAAACCCGTCGCCAGCAATGATTCTTTCAGTGTCGCAGTTTTTGCGATCTTGAGTGGTCGACCATTTACGAAAGCACCGCGACCTTTAATCGCTGTATATGTTTCGTTCAACATCGGCACATCGATCACTGCGATTTGAATTTCACCGTCAATTTCTAAACCTAAAGAGATGCAAAAAATCGGAAAGCGATGAATGTAGTTTGTCGTCCCATCAAGAGGATCCACGATCCACCGACCTTGTGTGTGCGTGTTTTCCCACTGGACTTTAGCCCCAGCGGCATAACTCTCCTCGCCAAGAAACTCAAACTCAGGAAAATTTTTCTTAAGATATTCACTAATGACACGTTCTGATTCTTTATCGGCTTCAGAGACAAGACCGGCTTGGAATTTTTCTTCTATGTGCTCTAAGTTACCGAAATAATTAAGAAGGACCTCGCGTCCCAGGCTCACAGCTTTAATTGCCCCGCGTAGTACATGATCCCAATCCATTGATTTTACGCTGTTTTCCACGGTTTCTCTCCCTTAGGCCAGGACTCAGATGATTGACCAGTTCTTCGATTTCACGCTAACATTAAGTCAGAGTCAAAGGAAGGACTCCAAACTTAAGCAGTAAAGCGAGTTTAACGCTATGAGGATCGAGAAGATGGCTTCTAAAACAGACGTGATGGTCAAACTAGTTTTGGTATTTTTCATATCACTACTTTCATTTTCTATCGGCACATTTGTCGGGAAAAAGTACAGTGACAACCAACATCAACTTGCAGCTCTTGAACCTGGTAAAGCAGTCGCCCATGGCGACGCTCACGGTGATGAACACGGCGAAAGAACTCCCGCTTCTGCGACTGGCGAAAAAAGCAATACAATGTCAGATGACGAAATTGCGAAGCTAGCTGAAGAGTTCGTAGCTGACGATGCTCCTACTGCTTCAACTGGTCACGGTGAAACAGCTGCTGCACACGGCACTGAACACAATGGCGAAGCAATCAAAGCTGATGCTCACGGTACACCTTCAACTGTTCAAGCTCCTGCACCAGCGCACGGTGAAGCAAAAGTTGCGGATGCAAAAGTGGACGCTCACAAACCATCACACGGTTCGGGCGAAACTCCTGTTAAAAGAACTGCAGAGCCTTCTTCAGTAGCTGCTAATTTAGCTGCTGGAAAAAATCCTCCGCAAAATGCAGAGAAGTCTGCAACAACTGCTGACGACCGCCGCCCATCTTCACTTCCTAAAGATGTTGCAGCTTACTCAGTAGGTAAATTCACAGTTCAAGTAGCTGCTTACACTGACGAAGCGGAAGCACAAAAAATGGCTTCTGATTTGAAAACAAAAGGTTACAGCGCTTTCTATATCCCTGCGACTGTTAAAGGCAAAATCTACTACCGCGTAAGCGTTGGTCAGTTCGCAACTCCTAAGGAAGCACAAAGCTACCGTGGTGAGTTGATGAGCAAAGCAAAATTAAACTCTGCGATCGTACAAAAGATCACTGAGTAGGTCTTAGAAACCACTTCCTAAGTTACTGCTAAAAAAGAAAACCCGAAGTATCACTACTTCGGGTTTTTTTATTTCCTGATATGAAGTCTTTTAAAACTGAAGGCCTAAGCCAACAAGACCGCCGAAGTTTGGGTTCGGTTCAAAGTCACTGCCCGCTAACAGACGCAACTCCCCGTTCACAACCAGACCGAATTTGCGGCCGAATAAAATCGTCCACTCGCCACCAATTGCAGCAGCACCCAGCATTTTAAAGTCACCGGAATCTTTAACTTCATCAGTCAGAAAGGTCGTTGTGACTTCCTCTTGATAAAGACCTAAACCACCCGCTCCATAGAAAGAAAACTGATGGCGAGCACCTTTGAATTCAACCGCGTGCCAGCGTCCCCACAACACACCTTCTTGATGTGTGCGTTTCACAGAAGAACTCGCATTGCCAGATTCTTCAGAGAAGTTTGTGTACTCAACAACCGCTGCATAAACGGATTTCTTAAAACCCATCGCGATGTGAAATGGCGAACGATTTGAAAGCTGTTGATCATTGTCACGATCGTAACGAACGTCGATATTTAAAAGATACAGACGCGTGTAAAGAGGGCTTTCAGCTTTCAGTAACTTTGTGCGCGTTTCATTTTTCTCCGGTACCACCGTCGGCGATTGAGCGAATGAAAAACTGCTAACAAAAAGCACAAACGCTATAATCGAAAATTTCACTTTTGCTCCGCAGGTGACGCTACTTCAGATGTTGTTACTTCAGGATAAAACTTAATAATCCAAGCGTTACCTTGTTGAGTACAAGAGTAAGACGTTCCTGTCGTGTAAGTCACGACGTCAGAGAAAAATTCGCACTCCGTCTTCGTCAACTCATTGTTATCAACAAGTCTGTGGAAAATTTGCGTTGGTTCATACGTATCAGAATTTGCAATGGCGCTGCTTAAATCTTGTCCGAACTGGGACAACTCTTTCAAAATCATGACGGCGACTTTTTCACGAGCCTCACGCGCCGATAGCTCGTGTTCTTTTTGATAAAGTTCCGTGAATTGCTTAAAGACGCGAGCGTACTGCGTACCAATGATATATGCCAGCGAACGAATTCTTTTCTCACCAGAATATTCGCCGAACTTAGCAGCGGACTGCGCATTCACTTCGATTGTTTTTCTATTGAGAACATCTTGAGAAGGTGGCTTCAAAGAACGTTGTTTTTCAGTTGGGAAAGAATGCAATACGAATTGCTCATCGCCTGTATACACCCAACCCCAAAAGTCAGCTAAGCCTTCGTTTAATCCACGCAGCAAAGCAACGTGATAAAATTTAAGAGCTAACTCGGAAACAGTTCCTGGCTTTTGTGAATCTGTCGCCTCATTCTCTTCGTGGAATTTTAAATCCATCGCGTGATAGTATTCGGCTGCGTCGTGATTAGATCCATTACGCATAACCGAAGGACCTAAGACTTTTTCATTTGGCTTCACAACGATTTTAAAAAACAAAGAATGGAAATGTTCATGCGCGATCACGCCTGGATTCACAGCAATCGGTAAACCTTTTGCTTTAAACGGCACAAAGAAAAATGCGTCGGTGTTGCCATCATAAAACGCATTGTTTTGTCTTAAGAAAGACTCGCCACTGACTTGAACGTTAACCCCAACATCTCGAGGCCACGCGTTCACATCACCAACGCCAAGCTTTGCATCCAAAGCCGCAAGACGCTCGAGGTGAGCGTAAATAGAAGCCATCGACTGACTGATTTCATTTTGCGGAACGTATTCATTATCTGTGATTTTAAGGAAGCGGCCTTTCGGACCTTTACCAGTCAAATGACCGTTCGCAATGCCTGGCGCAAAAAAGAAGCGCGCGAACTTGCCACCCATTTCGTAAAGCGATGTCAGACCCGAAATCTCAACCAGCTGAAGCTTCATCTCGCCCTGCTCGTTTTGCCATGGCAGGCGGACTTTTACGGTCCGACCTTCGACAGCGTCCGACTCAGGTTTACCTGAACAGCCTACAAGGCCGCTGATAGCTAAAATGGTGAGAATCATGACTCTAAAAACGCGCTTCACAAATTCCTCTCGACACACTATAAAGCGATGGGTTCACCACTTTAAAAAGGCCTTATGGCTATACGCGTTATGTTGTAGTGGAAACCCTCTAATTTCTCAATGAAAACCGCCCACTTAGGGGTCAATAGGCAAAGTTTCCAGGCCTCCCTAAAGGTTGGACAGATAAAGGCTCTCAGCGCATGGATGTTCTTGATTTTGTTACGAAAAACCTAAACCCACCTCAGCGAGATGCCGTCGAAACTGTCGAAGGACCGTTACTGATTTTGGCAGGTGCCGGTTCTGGTAAGACCCGCGTTTTGACCCACAGAATGGCCAATATCATCGGCCAAGGGATCGCGGCCAGCGACGAAATCCTGTGTGTGACCTTTACGAATAAGGCCGCCAAAGAGATGGAACACCGTATTTACAAGGTTCTTTCGGACATGGGTGTCATGGTTCGTTCACAACTTTGGATCAACACGTTCCATAGTTTTTGCGTTCGTGTTTTGCGCCAACACATCACGCTTTTGGACTACAAACCGTTTTTTGGTATTTACGATTCTTCAGATCAGTTAAGCCAAATCAAAAAAGTTATGACGGCGTTGAACATCAACGACAAGATGTATCCCGCAAAAAATTTCCAATCACGTATCAGCAACGCAAAGATGATGGGAATGGATCCAGCAGCCTTCGAAAAAAATTCGAAGAAGTTGATGGATCAAAAAACTTTGGAAGTTTACAAAGCGTATGAGCAAGAAATGAAAAAGGCGAACAGCCTTGATTTCGATGACTTGCTTTTGAAAACGCATGACCTTTTCAAAATGTATCCAGATGTTTTGGAAATGTATCAAAAGAAATTCCGCTTCATCATGGTGGATGAGTATCAAGACACCAATCACATCCAATATTTGTTGGTACAAATGCTCGGCAAAGCCCATCGCAACCTGTGCGTTGTCGGCGATGAAGATCAATCGATCTACAGCTGGCGTGGTGCGGATATCAAAAACATTTTGGAATTCGAACGCGACTTCCCTGAAGTGAAAGTTGTTAAGCTTGAAGAAAATTATCGTTCAAGCGGCAACATCGTTTCTGGTGCGACTGCGGTTATTAAAAACAACACACAAAGAAAAGATAAAACTCTTTTCACGTCAAATGCTGCTGGTGATTTGATCAATGTTCGCGAAGAACGCAACGAATACGATGAAGGCAAATTCGTCACAAAGACCATCCAAGAGATGATCAACGAGGGCGAAGGGACTTACAACGACTACGCGGTTTTCTATCGCACGAATGCGCAGTCTCGCGTACTTGAGGAGCAACTAAGAACTTTGGGTATTCCGTATCGCCTTGTCGGCGGCGTTCGTTTCTATGAGCGTATGGAGATCAAAGATATCGTGAGTTATTTGAAACTCTCGATCAACCCTTCTGACGACATTGCATTGAAACGTATTATCAACGTGCCAGCACGTGGTATCGGCAAGACAACGATCGAAAAAATCGAAGAGTATGCTTATCAAAAAAACATGAGCATGTTCGAAGGCGCTAAGAAAGCTATCGAAGATCGCATCTTCAATGCAGGAACAACGGGCAAGATCCGTCGCTTCCTCGACATCATGGATGAACTTCAATCCAATGCAGAGACTTTCAAAAACAGACCGGTTGAGTTTTATCACATCGTTTTGGATCGCACTGAGTATTTATTGTCTTTGAAAAAAGATGATTCTCCTGAAGCAGCGGCACGCGTAGAAAACTTAGAAGAACTTGATAACGCCATCGCGCAATTCTCAAAAGAGCGTGGCGACGAAGCGACAGTTATTAGTTTCCTAGAAGAGATGGCATTGGTGAACGATGTCGACTCTTTAGACCAAGAGCAAAACTGCGTCACATTGATGACGTTGCATATTTCGAAGGGTCTTGAGTTCCCGTATGTGTTCGTTGTGGGTTTGGAAGAAAATCTTTTCCCGAGCAGTCGCGCTGCTCAAAGTGAAGACAACACTGACATCGAAGAGGAACGTCGTTTGGCTTACGTGGGCATGACTCGCGCTCGTCAAAAATTGTGGCTGACTTATACACGTATGCGCCGGGTATGGGGGCAAGAACAGTTCAACCCGCCTTCTCGTTTCATCAAAGAGATTCCGACTGAGCTTGTGTCGTTTAAGACTGCTGTGGAAGCTAATCGTTTTGTCTCTCGATACGGCAGCGGTGATTCGGATTCATCGAACACATGGGGTCGCAGCGGAGAAAGTTCTGACCGCAATCGCATGCGTGCCATGGGCGGCGGCGATGATTTCCAAAGCTTCCCGGATTATGACGATGATATGGATTCATCATCTTCTGCAGAAAACGGTTTAGCGAAAGGCGCTCGCGTTCGTCACCCAACATTTGGAGTTGGGACTGTTTACTCTACTGAAGGTGCCGGCGATAACTTTAAGGTCAGCGTTATGTTCTCGGACAAGACGATTAAAAAGTTCGTTGCGAAATATGCACGTCTAGAAAAAGTATGATTTCATATTGACTCCGAACCCCACTCATCGAAAAATTTGTGGGGTTATAAACAAGGAGTTTATTAATGAAACACATCATCGGATTTTTGATTCTAACACTTTCTTGCTCAGCGTTTGCTCAACGTGGTGGTTACTCTTACATGGGTTCATACGTTCATGAGATTCAAACAAACATGACGATGGGAAGCTACACTTCTCAACAAAACTGTAAGGATTGCGATACAGGTACACGCCTTGAAGCTGGCGCTTCTTACCTTCACTACCTAAAAGATGGTTTCCAAGTAGGTGGCGAAGTTGGTTTCGCTTCTTTGTCTAAAGAAGAATCTGGTATCGGTGAGAGCGCAACTGTCTTTGATCTTGTAGGTGTTGGCGTTTACAACTTCCAAGCTGACTTGAAAGATTCTTTCTACGCTAAAGCGGGTATCGGTCTTTACTCTGTTGTAAATGATGACCGTGATGGTTTCGAAAACAAACTGGGCTTGATGATCGCTGCTGGTAAGCGTTTCACTCTATTCCCATCTGTATTGTACGTACCGGAACTTCGCTTCGTTAAAAAAGGCGATCTTGATATGGGTCTTCAAATCCAATTCTTGAACTTCGGTATCTACTGGAACTAATTTCTCGATTTAGATCGCAGAATGAAAAAAGCCTGGTTCATCACCAGGCTTTTTTTTATTATTCTTAAAGAACTTTTGCAGCGACCTATAATTTTGCGTTCTTCAACGCTTCCCACTCTTGCGCATATTTTTCGGCAGACGGCTTTTTAATTTTCTCCGGCGATGGGCTGATATACTGCGCTTCAACGCCATCCCAACCTGTGAAGTTTCTTGTCTGACCTTCATGAGAAGTTTGGAAGTTCGGAACGAGATACGTCTTACCACCACCTGCTGGAATATCGAGTGAGAGTGTCGGCATCGCAAGACCCGAAAGATTTCCCCACAACTCTTTTTGAATTTCGAGAGAGTCTTCCACTGAAGTTCTCAAATGATCCGTTCCAACTGAAGGATCGCATTGGAACATATAGTAGGGTTTTACTCTTAAGAACAACAAACGACGGCTGAGAGCTTGTACGATCGCTGGATGATTGTTGATACCGTTTAAGAGCACCATCTGATTCATCACTGGAACGCCGTTATCAACAAGGCGCTCTAACGCCGTCACAGCTTCCGCAGTCAATTCGTCAGGATGGTTAAAGTGCACCATCATGAACACAGGCTTGTGCTTTTTAATGATCTTTACAAGATCATCAGTCACACGCATCGGGCAAACCACTGGCATACGTGTTCCGATGCGAATGATTTCGATATGCTCAATGGCTCTTAAGTCTGAAAGCACGCGATCAAGTTGCGCATCACTGACTGTCAGCGGATCACCGCCCGACAAGATGACTTCACGAATGCCTGTGTGAGTACGGATGTACTCCAACGCCATTTGATATTCATCTTGCTTGATGAAGGCTTGCTCTTGTCCCGTAAAATGTTTGCGTGTGCAGAAGCGACAGTAAACGCTGCAAATATCTGTGATTAAAAACAACACGCGATCGGGATAACGATGAATCACGCGCGGAGCCGCTTTATTTTCACGCTCCCCTAAAGGATCGAGCATTTGTTGCGAGCCTTCAGAAATTTCCAAAGCATGCGGCATCAGAATTTGTCTGAGCGATTCTCCACCGACTTTATTTGCGAGACTTGCGTAGTACGGAGTTGTGCGAACATTGAAAAGTTCTTTGCCGTTTTTAAAAGCGGCTTGTTCGTCTTGCGAAAGTTCAAAATGGCGCGCGAAATCCTCTTCCGTTTTAAGGGAATTGCGGAGCTGCCAAGTCCAATTATTCCAATCGGCTGGCGTGATGCTCTCTGGGCGAGGACTTTCGGGAAAATGAAACTTCATAGTGGGGATATATCGTCTATCCCCTTGAAATTTGCAAGTAAATGGCGGGTTCTAGTTACACCAAGGCTTGGGAGTGATGATCTTTTTCATCTCGTGAGCTCGCATATAAAGGAATTCATTCCCTACTGCGATTTTTACACGCTGTTTTGACTGAGGAATTGGAGCTACGGTCGCGATCTGGCCATAGCCCAGACCGTCCGTTTGAATCGTACCCGAAAGGTTTTTAGTCAGCGACCAATTCACATCTCTGCTTGCAATAGGCATTGTATCAGCATCCGTCAACGTCGTTGAAATCGTTCCTTCAGAATCACGGCACATCAAACGGAAATTCAAAACGAAGAAGTACTGGCGACGGCAGTTTTTATTTTTTGAATAGCCGTAACCGACATCACATGTATTAAAGACTTTTTCCTTCACACCCAATTGCTCAACGGGAATGTCGAGATTCAAAGATCTTTGCAAAGCGACGTAATCGACATTTTCAACATCAGAAGTTGAAGTATCAACAGACAGATCAGGAGAATTCATTGAAGGTGCATCCACAGGATTTTTATAGGACTTCGAAACAGTATCACTGGCACAGGCTGAAAGAGCCAAAACGGCGAACGCTAAAACAAGATGCTTCATAAATTTCCCCTACTGTTTTTAGGCTCAATCACATTGCTGATTCGCGCAAGCCTTTTGGGTTTCTCAAGACTAGACCTCTGGACTTGCAGAGAGTGCCTCACAACACGATCAAGACTTTGGCTTTTGTGTCCATGTGCTGTTAGAATTTTTTCCGTGGATTTAAAATATCACTTCAAAGAAATTACGAAAATCAACCCAGCACCATCACCATGGCCGCGTATGTTTGTGTGCGCGATCGCAACTGCGCTGCCATTGTTGATTGGACATCTGCAAGGTCATTTGGGTATTGCGATCTTTGGTTCTTTGATTGGATTTTTGATGGTTTTGAATGATCACATGGGAAACCTGGGTCATCGTCTTTTAGTTTTAACACTGACGTTTTTAATTATGATGGCGGGATTGTTACTCGGAACATTCGCCGCAGAAAACAAGATGTTCTTAGTCCCTATATTATTAGTTTTGTCTTACTGGTTAGGCTTAATGGGCGGACAAGGAGCTGAACTTGAACGCGCGGTGCTTTTTGCAGTTTTCATGTTTTTGGCATCTGCTTACACGCCAGCAGTTGGGAAATTTCTTTCACTCGGAATTTTATACTCCCTCATTGGCTTTGCATGCGTGATCGGCGGCTTATTCTTAGCAATGATCTTACGTCGTCATGTTCCCAATCCTTATGCGCGATTAAGAAAAACGTTTAAGGACTCTCTAGCTTCAGAACGTGAACGACACTTTTATGCATTGGCATATTGTATTGCCGTCCTGGTAACTCTTTTCATAACAGAATATTTTAAAATAGATCACGGCTATTGGGCGATTGGTACCGTGCTGCTAATTCTTCGTCCTGATTCTACATTGAGTATATATCGCGCGATTCAGCGTTTTGGTGGAACACTTATTGGTGTTCTTCTTGCGGCTCCTATCATCATGACTATTCATTCATTTCCGATTGCTCTAGCATTGATCGCTTTGCTAGCATTCATCTCCCCTGCAGCTCTCGCAAGAAGCTATGGCTTAGGGAGCATTTTCCTCGTTGTCATGATTTTATTGCTGCTAGATTTACCAACTCTAGAGCATGGAAACCTTCAATATTCGGTGATTCGCCTCGAATCCACTGGCATAGGCTGTGGCCTAGCGCTTATAGGTGTGCTCTTAATTCGCGCTCGTCACATAGCTAAAAAAATCATTCCTGCTAAGAAATTCTCACCTCGAAAATAGGCCCTTTTCAAAGGAGCCGTTTTTGCGCACCACTCACACGTAACACTTTTTCTAAGTGATTGAATTCACATGAGTTGCGATTTTTTCTCAAGCTGATTCACCAACAGTTTGACAGCGTCTCACTCTGAAATGGTCGATCTCAGAATGAGAACGCAGTGAAATTTCATGCACTTAGTGAGTTGGCACGAGCCTCCTCCAATTGGTCCGATCCTCGCTCTATACATTGGTAGAAACAAAAGGGATCGGATGTTCCCTTAACTAGGAGGACTTATGAAAACTTTAACTGAGACACAAAAGAAGTGGGCACTCACAGCATGTCTGATGACGGCCTTATCGTTTAACCTCTCTGCGCATGTGAAAGCAGACAAAGAGATCTCTTTAGATTTTGCATCTGAAGGAATCGCTTTCGACGTGACTAACAGCAAAGGTGTACGCGACGCAAAAGCTTGGAAGACAGGCGACAACGGCGAATACACAGTTAAAGTAGAGGCAGCTCCAGGTTGCAACTGCGAACCTGAAACTGTCGACATCAAAGTCCAAACCGACAAACAAGGCAAAGACCTCGAAAACCTAATCAAAGTTGCGACATACGCAAAAATCGAAGCCAAAGCCGACCGCAAAGCTGCGCCTAAATCTGATGATGAAGATTCTCAAGATCCGCAAGAAATTTCAGAAGAAGAAGATTTGATGAAATCACGTCGAGAAAGATTCAATAAAGAATTTAAACGCAGTTTCGACCGATGCGAAGCGAAGGACACACGTTGCCAAAAAGATGCTTTTCTCGATATTTTAAGAAAGTATCAAAATAAAGATGAAGATAAAAGACCAACAGACAAACAAGTGTCCGATTGGTTTGAAAATAAATTAGCAAGAAAAATTCTTCTTTCTATAGTTTCTGAAAGAAACAAACTAAAGAATGCAGAAAATCCATATATGCAAAGCTGGGCTTTACAACAAACAGCTTCGACACAAAACGATAAATTTGAAGCTGCAATTAATGCCCTTGAAAGTTTAATTGAAAGCATTCCAGAAGGATATTCAGACACTAGAGCTAAAATTGCACAGCTTGTTGCCGCAATTCAACAACAAGCAGTGAAGGAGTTCGCTTCTAATCTGAATAGCTTGACTAATCTTGGACCTGATCAATACCAAACAAAGGTATTAGTTGCAGATATGTACCAACAAAGCATGACTAATCTCAATCAGTCTCTAGATAGTTTAGTTAACGCACGTTGCACTCTAAATGGTGCGACTTGCAATGCGATCAATGCAGGTTACATCGATGAACTAAAGGCACAGGAAATATATCAGCAAACTTTGGGATCAAGAGACTACACATCGGCAATTAACGGCGCAATTGTTAAACGAACGATCATGACACCGAGAGGCCCTGAACAACGAGTGGAAATCAATCCAAACATTTTAACTTCTTCTTCAACGTTCGGTCCAAATGGTGGCCCAACGTCAGAGATGCAAAAGCCAAGGGACTTGAGCAACAGAAACGTAACTGTACAAAAAGCACCAACAAGCAGCATCGTGTATGTTGGCGGCAAAGCTTACCAAGAGATCGGTGATGTGACGACGGTAGAACAAACACCATCAGTAGTTACAACATCTGATGTATTGAAGTTCTTCGACGAAATGGATGCTACTCAACAATCCATCCGCGCTCGCACAGAATTACACAGACAATACAAAATCAATCAATAATACAAGTTCCAATTCCAAGTATCCTCCGAGGGCCCAAGACGGGCCCTTTTTTTTATTCCCCACTCCCCAATCCCAATCCCAATCCCAAAAAGCGCAAACCAGAATTGCCTCTGGAATTTTTTTTGCCTTTTCTCCGATAACAAATTTCTCTTAAATACTTATGAATTTTCCGAAGGAGGCCTTCACCGGCGCCACGACGGCGCGAACCGGGCAAAGCCCGGCGGTGTCTGAGCCCGGATGGCGTGCCGACGAAGCGAAAGTTCATAAGTATTTAAGAGAAATTTGTTCCCCGATCGGAGAAAAGGCAAAAAAAATCCCGGAGGCATTTCTGCCTCCGGGCCCTGCTCACCACCAAACACGTAGAATTCAAGTAGTCATCAAGCTGTCGTACAAAGTGCAATCAAGTTGTTATCAAAAGCTGATGGCGGCTTTAGATGTAAATCCATAAGTGAACGAGTTTTCCAAGTCTTCGGTACCATTTTTCCAAGCACCACCTGGGAACAACATTCCCAACCCGTTCAACCACTGAATTTTTTCAGAAGGTTTGTAAACGAGGCTGATGTCCCATTCTAGGCCCAGATCTTTTGTAGACGCAACAGAAGAATCAAATGGTTTCAACAATTGTGCATAGATCAAAGTGTTCTTAACATCGAAGCGTTCGTTCCAAGCATAGTTAATTGTTGGAGCAATGTAGAACGCGTTGCTGATTTGTTCATCATCTGCAGAGTTTCTAACATCCAAACCTGTAGCTGATTTATAAATATTTGTTCCGAAGTAGTCATGCTGACCTAAACGGTGATTGAACAATAACATAGCAACATCATAGTTACGATCGAACGCGAAACCTTCAAGGTCAGCAGTTTCTGGATCATCACCACTTGCCATACCTAGTTTCATGTTCCAGTTCCATTTTGATTCTGGACGAGGGAAATTAAATTCAGCAGCAACACCGTAACCAGAAATCGCAGCTTCTTCACCCGATGAAGCTTGAGTTACGCCAGCACTTCCGCTTTGGAAAGCTGCTTCAACTTTGAAGTTAAAGCCATCAAATCCGCGACCGAAAACAAAACTTGTCGTTTGCAAACTGAATTCACCAGATGTTGTGTATTCAGTGCCTGTACCGATGTGTGCAGCAATATCGTTAAGATCTTGCGAACCTTTACGATTATCTTGCATGAAGCCCAATAGAGTTTTTGTTTCAACATTTTCATATTGAAGCATGAACGCTTGTGAAGACATTGCTCCACCCTGGCCGTAGTCAGTAGACTTCACTCGACCAATCATTGGTGTGAATGACCAGTCACCTACGATAACTTTGTAAGCAACCATGTCGCGAGAGTCATACCAGTGATCAAACAAACCTTTACCTGCGTTGTGAGTCATACCCATACCGAATTCAAACGGCACGCGACCAGCAACTAAAGTTCCGAACTCTTGATTTACATTTAAGTACAATTGGCTTACCGAAAAAGAGGCAGCGCCATTGTTTGACGACACAGCACCAGAAGTACCGTTCGTGCCACCATTCGTATTCAATCCCCAGATATCACCAAGTTGAGAGCCTTGATATGCTTCAGTTTGCGAATTGAAGATATCAAAACGAGTAACAATGTTAACACCATCAGCGGCAATAATTTTTGGAGAAAGATATAGGTAGTTGGTACCGTACTCTTTGCTGCCAGAAGGAGAACCCAGAGTTGGCTTACTAACTTGGTTCCATTCAAGACGGTATCCGCCAGTCCAATCCAAAGACATAGCTTGAGCGGAAGAAACTCCCGATACAAGACCTGCGATCAAAAGGAAATTCTTTAACTTCATTGTTAGCACCTTTATTTAGAAACCACGCCCATCACTTCAGATTCGCGAAGGATGATCAGGTCTTCATTTTGAATATTAATTTTTGAACCAGAGTATTGTGCGAAAACGACTTTATCACCGAGTTGCACGTCCATCGGATGAATGTGGCCTTTTTTATCCATGCGACCACGACCTACAGAAACAACCACACCGTGCAAGTTTCCAGAAACATCCGCCACAGTATCTGGGATGTACAAACCACCCGCAGTCATTCTTTCTGAGCCCATTGTTTGAACAAGAAGACGATCATCCAATGGAGTCACGAAATTGCTCAAATCCAAAGTCTTCTGTGCTTTAGCAGCGGGAACTGTGACTGCAGCTTTTGCAGCAACAGGTGCCTTCGCTTTTACAGCAGGAGATTTTTTTGCTGGAGTTGATTTCTTAGCAACCGCTGTTTTCTTAACAACCGCAGCTTTTTTAGCCGGAGCTGTTTTTTTAACAACTGCCTTTTTCGCTTTCGCAGGAGCCGCTTTCTTTTTCACTACTGCTTTTTTTGCAGCAGCTTTTTTTGGAGCGGACTTCTTTGCGGGAGCTTTAACAGATTTTTTTACTGGAGATTTTTTTGCCACTGGTTTCTTGGCAGACGACTTTTTTTTCGCCACAGAATGGGTCCCTTTCAGCAACAAAATTTTACTCATCATTCTTCTTTGATTCCGAATGGATTTCGTACTACCGTTGCTTGTATGTTGCGACCACGATTAAAAACTATTTTATTTCGTTTTACAATCCTTCTGACGCTTGTAATCATTGCTGGGCTTGGCATTGCAAGCTATTCGTTTTTCACTCTTGAAAAAGAGATGACGGCGAAGTTGGAATCAAAAAAATTCCTCTCACCGACAGAGTACTTTGCTGCTCCACCGACATTCACAGCGAAAGCCACAATGACTCGCACGCAAGTCGAAGAAATTTTGCTGCGCCAGCACTATCGCAAGAGAGAGTTCGATCAACGCTTGTTGCCTGGAGATTACTTCGTTGCCAATAGCACAGACTGCGCATCGCGTATGCAAATCGGTCTCGATGAAAATCAGACTGAATGCATTGCCTGGGTGAATCATGAAGTCACAACGGACAAGGCTGATAGCAGTATTCAAGCGTTGGTTTTCCAGAATGACGGAACAATTTCAAAATCTGTAAAGGGTGCGCCTTTTCAAGATATCGCTGAAGTGAACTTGGAATCACCACTTGTTGCTCAATACGTGGGCACTGAGCCCCTCATGCAAACTGTTGTCTCATTGGGACAAGTTCCTACCGCTTGCTTGAATGCAATCATGTCGATCGAAGATGCGCAGTTTCTTGAGCATGGTGGAATCAGCATTAAATCCATCGGCCGTGCGGTTTTAAAAAATCTTACTTCTCGCAGAGCTGCTCAAGGTGGAAGCACCATCACCCAACAGCTCGTAAAGAACTACTTTCTAACGAGTGAAAAAAGTCTGAAACGTAAGTATCAAGAATTTTTTATTTCTCTTTTGCTTGAATCACGGTTCAGCAAAGATGAAATCCTTGAAATGTATCTCAACATCATCTACATGGGGCAAAGCGGAGCTTTCCAACTTCGTGGTTACGGTTCTGCTTCACAATTTTATTTCGCTAAAGATATCACAGATCTTTCACTTCCTGAATGTGCATTAATGGCCGCGATGGTGAATAGCCCGGGCGCCTTCAGTCCATTTAGAAATCCAGCAAACGCAATCAAACGTCGCGCACTTGTTTTAGAAAAAATGTCGGGCCTTGGTTACATCACTGAAGATGAACAAAAAACTGCTAACGAAGCAGCACTTCCAACAAAGGTTCCAGTTCTTGCCTCTGAAACAGCACCTTACTATCTCGATGCCGTCAGAAAGCAATTGTCAGCACTCAATATTCCTCTTGAAGGCACACGCATCTACACAGGCCTCAGACTGGAAGATCAACAAGCAGCTCAAGAATCGCTTCGCAATTATCTGACAAATATTGAAACCACAAATAAAGTACTTAAAGCGCAAAAAGAAAAAGGTGCCTTACTTGAAGGCGTCGTACTTTCCGCAGACAACCGCACAGGCCTTGTGAATGTTGTTGTTGGTGGTCGTAACTATCGCATGACTCAGTTTAACCGCGCACTCGATGGTCATCGGCAAGTGGGCTCGATCATGAAGCCGTTTGTTTATCTCACAGCACTGCTCAATAAAACCCCAGAAGACCAACCCTACACACCGATGACTTTGTTGAACGATGAGAAATTCACAACAAAGTACGAAGGCCAAAGCTGGTCGCCGAATAACTACGGTAAAAAATATTTTGGCACAGTGCCGATGTTCTTTGCGCTTAAAAATTCCTTGAATGCCGCAACAGCTTCACTCGGTCTTGCAGTGGGACTTGGAAATATCATCGATGTCGCTCACGAAATCGGCGTTGATTCAGCTCTCAAACCAGTGCCATCCGTAACACTTGGCGCATTTGAAATGTATCCGAAGGAAGTGCTTCAGTCTTACATGACTTTTGCGAACATGGGCCAAAGAAAAGATCTTACCTACGTTACAAAAGTCATCGCTGCTGATGGTAAAGTTGCTTATGAACATGTCGTCAGCCCGCGCTCCACAGTCGATGCTGCTGCCGTGGGGACTCTGGTTGGGATGATGAAGCAAACTGTACTTTCGGGAACAGCTCGCTCCATTACTCTGAATGGATTTATGAATCCAGCCGCTGGTAAAACAGGAACAACAAGCGATAACAAAGACGCGTGGTTCGCAGGCTTCACTCCTTACTTAACTACTGTCGTGTGGATTGGTTTTGATAATAACTTAAATCACAAACTGACAGGCGCCAGCGGCCCCGTTCCGGTATGGACAGCGTTCATGAAGAAAGCTTCTGCACGCTACCCGGCTGATGATTTCACTTGGCCTGAAGACACTTCGGTTGTCGATATTGATGAAGATGATCTGCGCGCGGTAAACGCTATTCAAAATCCTGATGATCCTTTGGGAATTCAGCTGATCTTTAAAAAAGGGACTGAGCCCTAATTCACTCGGGCGTTGTCGGAGTACGCTTTACAGCTTAATGACGAGGCCTTCGTGAGCGAAGTCCCAAGTGATTTCGGGTAGAGTTTCTTTTTTCTGTCCCGCTTCTTGAACGCGCCAACTGAAATATTCATTTGTTTGGCGCTTTAATTCCAAAACATGTTCGATGCGCGCACCCGGATCGTGATGGGCAAATAGCGTGTGTTTGATGCCTTCACGGAAAGCAATTTCTAAACCGATTTGTGCAGCACTGTGACCCCAGTTGGCTTTTTCAGCAAGCTCTGGATAAGTGTACTGAGCATCGAAGTACATAACGTCGATACCTTGATACAATGGCAGATCTTCTCCCAATTCAGCTCGAGAAACACGCGTACCTTCGGTATCCACACAGTGAGCGTACGCTTTACCACCCGCTTCCACTTTAAAACCCCAACATGGATCTGGATGATCAAGCTGATAAGGCGTCACAGTGAAATCGTCGATCTTAATTGCCTTGCGTGGCTCTAAAACATGAAAGTGAATGGAAGCACGTAAGGCTTCAAATGGAACTGGGAAATAAGGCTTACGGAAGATACCACGAATCAATGTCTCAAGATCTTCTTGAACAGCGTAGTAGTGAATTTCATTACCCGGCACAAAATGCGGAGCGAAGAACGGCAAACCGATGATATGATCCCAATGGAAGTGAGTCATGAAGATGTGATACGGGCCCGCTTTACGCGCATGTTGACCCATCATAATTTGCTCACTCAAATTGCGAATGCCGCTGCCACCATCGATAATGATTTGTGAACTCTTGTGAGTCACTTCAACACAAGTTGTAGAAACTCCGTAACCACCAATGCGTGGAATACCTATCGAGGTCACAAATTTTGTTACATCATTTTGTTCGCGATGACCGGCAGCGAAGAAGTTTTTCATAACTCCCTCAAAGTGCGCAGACCAATCATGTGGTGGTGGTGACGAAGGCAACGATCCCCTTACGCCCCAGAATTTTATGTTCATCGACATCTTCACACTAGCATGACTTGTTTAGGAATGTTCATCAATGGAGATTCACATTCTTGGACCATAATCGTGAGGCCAACTCAATAATGTTTCCATGATTGAGAAGGAACACGCCCGACTATGGTCAGAACTTTAACTAATCTTGAGTCTATTTAGTACATTTTGCGTTCGGCGCGAACAACGCGGGCAAAACTTTTCCATCTTCGTACTGTTTTAAATTGCCAGCACCCAATCTCAACCACTGTTCGAGATTCGCTTTTGAATTACAAGCCATACGAGGATTGAATTCAACTTGCTCTTCTAATTTGTCGAATAGACGATCACTTGCTTCTCTTTTACGAGACATTGTTTCAGCCTGTTTAATCACGAAATCAATAGCTGCAGATTTCCAAATAATTCTATGCGAAGGATTTGCAATTGCTGTTGCCAATCTACTCTTAAACAGCTCCATCGTCTCAGTGTCTTCCTGTTTTAAATCCAAGTAATTCACACGACGTTGAATGTCTTGAAGCTTCGCTTTCATTTGATTCCAAGGCAAAGTTTTAGTCGCGAGCTCACATGCATCTTTCATTACTTGCGGTGCAGAATGAGTGTCATGTTCTATTTGGGCTTGCACTTGATCTTGAATTTCTGTCGGCTCATAAGCGATGTTCGGATTTTCAATCATCAGATCTGATCGCAACACCAGAAAGTTTCTGCGGAAGACTTTTTCAACAGCCTTTTTAGAATAGAAACCCTCCATGCAAAGATCCGTTGATTCAATAAAAACATCGACGTTATGGCTAAGTGAAGAGTAAAACTTATCTGTATCAAGCGACTCACGACTTCTGCCTTTGTAGACATCAAACATCGTGCGGATCATGTTTTGTAGATCTAGATCGGTCGTATTCGCTTGAAACGTTTGGATGTATCTTGCGGATTCATGCAAAACCAAACCTGCTTGAGAATCCAAATCCATTGCATTTACTTTTTTTAGATCCGCGAAAACAACATGAGAAGGCAAATACACAACGCTTGCTTTGACATTACCATGTTGGCAATTCGGTTGCTGGCTGACATCTGCTTTCACCGGCACGCGAATGTCGACATTTGTAAAACTGAAGTTCATTTTTTGCACAAGATTTCTGAAAAGAGAAACCACCGTAGGAGAATAAACTTCGTTAGCTTTTAAAATCGCTTTCACTCTTTCTTTAAGCTCACCGCGAAGAAGATACTCTGGGCTACTGAAACCTAATTCATCCATCATCTCTGTGCGCTCAAACTGCACACCCGGCTCATTCAACTCATGATTTAAATCCGCAAACTCCAAAAGAACGGGTTTGTTACCGAGGTAGCAAAGGTTGCCACCTCCCCCATCCTTTGTACCAAGTGCAGAGGCCTGAATAGTTCCAAAAAGTGCTAACATCGTTAAGCATTTTGACAACTTAGACAGTTTAAAAGACGGCTTATTTGAGTTCATCGGGGGCTCCTAATCAATGGGTTTAAGGTTCAACATTGATGCCTAATATAAACTACTTAACGCGTGGCGATAGATTTTTAATGTAAAAATATCCGGAAAGTATATACTTGTAGGTATATTGATTTTGAGGGTCCAAATGGTCTCTATTTTTGAATTTTCTGAGTATCGCAGCTTCTTAAATCGCCGCTTTAAAGCCATGCCCAAACAAGGTTATGGGCAAGCCAATAAGCTCGCCATTTTTATGAACGTGCACACCACGTTGGTGAGCCAGGTTTTTAAAGGTCACAAAACCTTTACGCTTGAACAAGCATCATTGGTCGCTGAGTTTTTGGGACTGACTGATTTAGAATCAGAATATTTTGTTTTACTAGTTCAACTTGATCGCGCAGGTAATGAATCACTTCGAAAGATCATTCGTCGCCAAATTGCACAGATGAAGAAAACTTCTTTGGAACTAGTGAATCGCCTGCAAGTCGAAAAAAAATTGTCAGATGAAAAACGCGCCGTGTTTTACTCTGACTGGTCCTACTCCGCGATTCGACAAATGACTGCGATTGAAGGTTTTCAAAATCTTGAAAACATCGCGAGCCACCTCAATCTTTCGAAGAAACATACGAAAGTAGTTTTAGATTTTCTTCTCTCAACGGGTCTCTGCAAAGAAGAGAAAGGCAAACTTCGCGTTGGACCAAGCAGCACTCACCTAGAATCTTCTTCACCATGGGTGAAAGTTCATCACACCAATTGGCGCCAAAAAGCTCTTGAACAGATGCATAAAGAGGATGAATCGCAATTGCACTATACAGCTCCCATGACGTTGTCTCACAAGGATGCCATTGCCATTCGCGAAATGATTATTAAATTCCTAGAGCAGGTCGACAAGGTCATCGAACCTTCCCCGTCTGAAGAACTGCATTGTTTGAATATTGATTGGTTCTCGGTGAAGCGCTAATCGCGCTTCTAGAAATTTTGTTTAAGCGTTTCCAGCAGGGTTGCCGCTTTGCTCAGTAGGTAATTCCACAGTGAAAGTAGACCCCTCACCGATTTCTGATTCCGCGTAGATGCGACCTTGATGAAGCTCCGTAAAGTACTTCGCCAAGTATAAACCCAAGCCCGAACCTTTGATCGGCGAACTCTTCGCATTTTTACTTCTAAAGAACTTCATGAAGATATTCTGCAATTCATCTTGCGGAATCCCTTGCCCTTGATCGGCAACTTGAATGACAACGTAATTATCACGTTCTTCACTCGACACAAGGATCTTAGTGTCTTCGGGACTGTACTTAATCGCATTCTCGACAAGATTTGAAAGGACTTGCTTCATCAGATCGGCATCAACAGGAATTGGGAACAATGGTTCCAACTCAGAAACGATTTGAATGCGCTTAATTTTTGCCAAGAACTCATGCTTGCGAATGACTTCAGTCAAAATATTATTGAGGTCTTTACTTTGTAAATTAAGACGAACGCCTTCGCTCTCGATACGACCGTAATTCAAAATCGCATTGATAAACTTTAAAAGATCATCAGCCGAATGTTTGATTGTATCAACGGCTTCACGCTGTTGCGAAGAAATCGGTGTTGAATCAGCCGAGATCACATCTGTCATTCCTTGAATGCGCGCAATCGGCGTCTTCAAATCATGCGACATCATCGAGATGAAGTTCGTCTTCAACTCTTCAACTTGGCTGAGCAGTTTATTTTTTTGGTAGTATTCCCAACTGCGACGATTCTCGACAATCAAACGGTATGGGATGAAGAAGTAATAACACAGGAAGATAGCCAAAAGAGGATGGGCCATCACAATCCAAAACTTAAATGGCCAAAACGCCAAAAATGAAACAACGACGAAGCCAACAACTGAAGATGCTAAAACCAACAATCCTTTAGCGGGTTTCATCGTCAGAACAATGTGAATTGTAAAAGCGGCTATTAAAAATACGAAGAGAAGATTCAACCAGGCCGGAGCCACGCGAACGGCGCTGTTACCGATAACAGTCTCAATCATGTTCGCATGCATCTCGGTCAAGGACATAGCTGCGACTTCACGCGAGAACGGAGTTAAAATATAGTCATCCGAATTCTGTTCAGTATCATTGCCGATGATTACGATTTTATCTGAAAAATTAATTGTTTTCGGATCGATCAGTAACTGAGCGAGTGAAACAAATGGAAACGTACGTGTAGGACGGAAGTCGATATAAATTTGATCCGATCCCGCAAATTCGAACTGCCCGACTATTCTTGAAAGATCTTTAACTTCGGAATTATAGAGTGAACCAATTTCCACAGGCATTAGTGGTTGCTCTTGATATGAAATGAGCATCCTTCTCGTAACGTTATCTTTAGCAAGGATTTTCAAGTCAGTAGTTTTCGGACCAGAAACAAGTCTGACATTTTCGAAAGGAGCTGGAAGTTTTGATTTTTCTTCTTCACCTTTAAGAATCAGACCTGGATAGACAACATATACATTTGGCTTCTGTTCGATGAATTGCGCGAGAACTTTTTTATCAGCTAGCGTGCCACTAATGAATTCTGGATTAATATTTAAAAGAATAACCTTTGGAGATTGAGACTCAAGCTGATCAAGAGCTTTCACCAAATCTTGAGCATGAAATACACCTTTGAGTTTTTGTACACTCTCTTGAGTATTGAGAACCAATCGAATGTTGTCTGAAATTGGCGAAACAGGTTTAACTCTAACTCGAACGTCGTAAAGAAGTGACTCAAGATAATCGAGTTTTATTTGCGTAAAGAAAAATGCAATTCCTCCAGCTAGTACCAGCCTCAACAAAAACATTAAGACTGTTCGACGCCCGAAACGAGAGCTCGGGACATTTATCGCTGGAGGTGCAGACATAGACGTCCTAGTTGCCTAGAGGATTACAGCCGCCACCATCACGTGGGTTAGCTTTAACTGAAGCAGCTGGCTTTTGTGGGCTAACTTTTTTGATATGCTTTTTAGTTGTTTCTTTCATTTGGACTCCTTAGCCCCTGCATCTTTCATAATATGAAACAGCAAGACTGATCAAGTATCTAGTTCTTTCACAGAAACTGATATGTTTTTTATGCTTATTTTTTGTAAGTGATTTATGGACAAACATACATCCCCCGCCACACATAAAGCGGGCCCAGCATGTTTGACAGTTGTTTTTAGTGATTAGAGAGTCCTGATAGGAGTTTAACGCTCCTTCAGCTAAATCCACACCATCTCCGACCTGTTCAGATTTAAATCCTACATCAAGAGGACAAGTGTAAATTTTATTACGAGAATCCAGGCTTAACAGCGATTTTCCCGAACCACAGTAATTTTCAGTTCTTATTTGTTCATCGAGGGCCTTGAAATAGCCATTGAACAAAGAAATTTTGCGCAGTTCTTTCTCTCCGCCAATTTCAAAAGCTAATGCTGCTACTGCAGTCATTTCTTGCATAAACCGTCTGTTACAATCGCTATCCGACTCAGTAACGTCGAAAGTAAATTCAAAACCATCAACATCGAATTGAGAAAAAAATCTGTATGCTTTTTCAACTTCAAGATTCGATTTACTAAAAACCGCATGAAGAATAACGGCACCAATTTCTTTCTTTCGACTCAACAATTTTTCGAGACCAGCAAGAACCGCGACAGAAGAGCCCTGGCCATTTTTTTGAGGACGAGCTTTATCATGCTGTTCTGGAGCACCATCGATACTAAAAGTAATATTGGCATTCAAATCTACAAGCATCTGCAAATTCGAATCGTTAATGAGCGTTCCATTTGTGATGACGTTAAACGAACATGTAGCTTGTTTTTCTTCCGCTAATCCTCGAGCATAAGAACCAATTAATCGAATGGCTTCTGGATAAAGAAGCGGCTCTCCGCCGAGAAGAATGAAGTTAAAATTGTCGCCCGGAGAAAGCTTCTCCATGAAGAATTTAATTTGCGGAAGAGTTTTTTCAACGGTGATTTTCGCTACTGGATCGCCATAAGAGCCATCTCCACCTGCCGCACAGTATGTGCAATGGAGATTGCAAATTTGAGTAATATTGATTGTAAGCGTACGAACACCTTTGTCGAAGTTACGAGTCGTGACACTTTCGTTTTCTTCTAACATCCAATCATTGAGAGATTCGTAGGCTTCGAGATCCACGCCGTGCTCATGAGGCTCCATTCGCATAAGAAAACTGTTGTCGAAAGTCGTAGGAGCCATCGACTTCCAGACTTGCTCAGAGACCTGGGCGACTTCAAGATTGCGCGCATGAAAAGCAACAGGGTTTTGCCCATGCATTTTGAACGCAACGATGTCATTTTGTCTCCGCATTTCCATAAGATTTCAATTGTGCAAAGAATGTACCATTTTGAGACACTTCACGACCCGAGATTTTCGATGTAATTTCAACAACTTAGTGGATTAAGTCTGGTGTCACTTTGTCCGCCTTACTAGAACCTGAGAAGGCCTTTCAGATTCGACCAAAAGCTAATCAGCAAACATCTTTTGCCGATAAGTCTTCATGATTTCGGCCATTAAATCTCGGGTACAAAATAGACTTAAAAATCAGGCGGGATTCCGGGTGGCCACGACTCTCGTTATCGCATTACTACTCGCAGTTTTTCTAGCAAGACTTTTCACACCAAGTTTGGACAGATTCTTCCTTGATTGGCGACAAATCCTAATGAATGGTGCACCTCCTGAGAACCCATTTGTGATTATCAATGTTTCACCTTACAAAATGCCGAAAACAAATCATCAGTTTACTTCATCCGAATTGGTTGAACTTGTAAAAGTGATTAAGCAGGGCGAACCCAAAAGTATAATTATTGCGCTCGGTCCTGAAGAAATTAAATTTGACGATGGATACAAATCACTCGCCTCAAATTTGGAGATTCCAGGAGTTTACATCTTGGATCATTCTGCAAATAAAAGAGAAAAGAAATTCGGCTTAGATTCATATTTCAGAAACTACTCACGGTTTTTTGAACTAGAAACTACGACTGATACTAGATACGACCAAGTATCAAGACGGATAATTATATTTTATGATCTGAATCGAACTCAGCCTGAATTTGGATTTCAAAAATTGCCACCAATCGTTGGGCCATTTAAATCACCAGAATCATTTTCTGACGATTTTGAATACATGGAAACGAAGCAAATATACATGAAAATGTGGCCATTAGATGGTTTCACTCAATTTTCGATAGACAAAATTCCTCTCATGGAAACCGACAAAAAAATTATAAAAGGAAAAGTAGTTCTTCTCTCTGCAGACGATATTTGGTCAATGTCGAATACAGCAAGCATGCTCTACCGGACAAGATTATTTGAATCTGCACAAATGAAGGGTCTTGTTACTTGGGATGCTCATTTAGCAGCGAATTATTTGACGAACTTAATAAGTGGGGATTACGTCAAAACACCTTCACTAACTACAAGCATCTTGTGGTCGACTCTTTGGTTAAGCTTATTTTTCTATGTAATCATTTTTACACCAGTTCACCGTGCATTTTGGCTCAGTACCGCTTTACTAGTTATGTTTATATTTTCCAGTTTGATACTTTTCAAAATCAACTCCACGCTCTACGACATGGGTAGAATCATAGTAACGACACTGATTGCTCAATATTTCATTCTGACATTCCGCTTAATCTCTTATGTAAGAACAGCGGATGCCAATAAGATCAAAAAAGATAATGAATTGAAAATGCAGAAGATGAAAAATTCCATCTTAATTAGGTCCGCTCAAGCAGATTTAAGTCTGCGTGTAGCCGCACAAGTGTCACATGATATCCGCAGTCCACTCATGGCCCTACAAATCGTTTCTTCAATAATTAAGAATCAAATTTCAGATGAAGCCAAAGAACTTTTGGTCAATTCTACAGATCGAATTAAGCATATCTCTAATGATTTGCTCGAAAAATATCGTGGTGAAAAGGAAAATACAGAAGATGAGCAAACCGATTTAAATGAAGCAATTGACGATATCACCACTTCGTTCGAGGCGCTCCATAAGCAAATCAAGATCGAAAAGGATGTCGCATCAAATGTCGTAATCGGAATGCCGTATTACTCATTCCAAAGATGTCTTTCAAATATTCTAACCAATGCAGCTGAAGCGCTTCAAAGCACTACCGATCCGAAAATTAAAATTTCGGCTTCGACTCAAAACTCATGGCATACGATCGTAATTTCCGACAATGGACCTGGCATTGCATCAGAGATCCGCCCTTTGCTATTCAAGGAAAAAGCAACTTACGGAAAATCAGGCGGCACTGGAATTGGTCTTAATCAAGTTAAAAATGAGCTTGAAGATTTCGGCGGAAGAATATCGATCTTAGACTCAAATCAAGGTGCGAAATTTCAAGTTCAACTCCCCGCTGATTTGATTGAAATACCAATGAAAGTTTCAAAACACCTACTGATTGTTGATGGCCATGGCGACCTAAAAATTAACTTTGACGCTTCTTCTGATTTTAAAGTCCATTCATACGCGACAATATCTGAAGCTCAAGGTTTTCTATCGATAAACAAAGACCTCATCGCGGAAATCACGCTGGTTACCGACTTATTTTTTACCGACCAAGATCAATCCAGTCTCGATCTGTTGGAGAAACACCAGGGCTTTTTCAAGATCATAATTTGTAGTCCTTATGTCGAAAACCAAAACATCCAAGAGTTGGCTACGACTTACTCCGCCCTGTTAGTAACAAGAAATTTGATTAAAAGAATGCGCTTCCAAAAGTCCGCGCTACCATCCGGTAGTAATCAAAGCCAATAGGTTTGCTTTGGGCTCCTACCACCGCCCGGTAGTGGGTACAAATAATCCGAATTCCTTAGGCGATTCGCCATTTTGTAGATTCTTCCCATAGTCAGCCGTGTTTTGTTAGGGTAGAACCTTCCCCAAGCATAGGGGGAAGAAATGCTTAGAGTATTAGTTGTTGATGACGATCAGGGATTAAGACTTTCTATCAAATCGACTTTGGCAGCGGCACAACGCTTTGAAGTTGATGAAGCATTCGATGGCATCAACGCCATGGAAAAAATCAAAGCCAGCGAAAAGAAATACGACCTCGTTATTCTCGATGTCGATATGCCTCGCTTGAATGGCTTGCAAACTCTTCGACAAATTAAAGAAATGGATCCAGGTATCATCTGCATCATCATGACGGCACATGCACAGCTCAACGACGCTGTTCAAGCTGTAAAGGATGGCGCATACAACTACTTGCCGAAACCAGTTTCTTCTGAAGATCTCTTGGCATTGATCGACAAAGCCGTGAATGCGCATAACTTGATTTCAAACATCGCAGCATCTTCTCCTGTGATGGTTGAAGCAGGTCGCAAAATCATCGGCAACACTTCGCAAATGCAAAAAGTCTTCAACATCATTCACCGCCTTGCAAAAGTGGAAACTCCAGTTTTGATTCGCGGTGCTTCTGGTACAGGTAAAGAACTTGTAGCAAAAGCGATTCACTACAACTCTGCTCGCAAAGACGAAAAATTTGTAGCGATCAACTGCTCAGCGATTCCAGAAAATCTTTTTGAGTCAGAACTTTTCGGTCACGAAAAAGGTTCTTTCACTGGCGCTGATCAACGTAAAATCGGTAAATTCCAATACGCTGAAGGTGGAACACTTTTCTTGGACGAAGTCGGCGATATGCCGCAATTGATGCAAGTTAAAATCTTGCGTGTACTTCAAGAAAAGCTTTTCACTCCAGTGGGTGCAAATCGCGAAATCCAAAGCAACGTACGTATCATCGCTGCGACAAACCGTCCTTTGGAAGAAATGATCAAGACTGGTCAATTCCGTGAAGACTTATTTTATCGCTTAAACGTTGTACCTATCTTCTTGCCAGCATTGGCTGAACGTAAAGACGACGTTGAAACTATGGTGAATATCTTCATCCGTAAATTCAACCAAGCACACGGTAAACGCATCAACTCTATTTCTGCTGATGCAATGGCAGTTCTAAAAAAATACAACTGGCCAGGTAACATCCGTGAACTTGAAAACGTGATTGAACACGCGTTCGTACTTGAGTCTTCAAACATCATCACTTTGGCGTCATTGCCAGAAACGGTGTTGGCAGCAACAGGTACGAACTTGATCGACTTCTCGACTCAACAAGCTGTTGAGTCAGTTGCTCAAGCAGGTATCGCTCCAGCGATGGCGGCTCACGCAGCGCTTACAGATGAAGACGATGACAGTTCAATGGCTGATGATGACATGGACGAAGGCACTCCGATCGCTTTCAGTGGCGGCGAGAGTCTTGATTTCAACGCTCAAAAAGAAGCGTTCGAAAAAGAGTTCATCATCAAAGCTCTTAAAACTTTCCGTGGTCGTATCAACCAAACTGCGTTGCATGCGAACATCCCGAAGAAGACTCTTCTTCGTAAGATCGAAAAATACGGAATCGTCGCAAAAGACTACTCTGTCTAGGATTTCACAATCTGAAACTCTCAATCCCGGGCCTAAAAATCCGGGATTTTTTTTGACCTTCGCAAAATAGTTCAGAGATAAAACAACAACTATTTTCTGAAAATTTCTATTTACCGCATTGCCTCTAGTTCGATTCTCTTCACAACGGCCCTAAATACAGAAATGCATATTTTTTGAGCAGTAATTGTAAGCAAATTACCTTCTGACTTCATTGACTCACAGTTGTGAACTCTGTAGTTTCGTCCCCTCGACCCCAACTCAAATTGGAACTTTACTGCTGATGACGATGAATCCGTTGCCGCCCCAGGCATACACAAAAGACACCCTACTAAAAGCCTACCAATGGCTGATGGGTCAGAATTCATCGATCAAAGAGATCGCGACAAATCCTGATATCCTTGTGAGCCTTTATTTAAAGGCCACTCGCGATGGCGATCATGCACTCGAGCGTCCAAGTATTCAGAATTTCAAAAATGAATTGCGCAGCCTTGCGGGTATGATGGGCGATCTTGAAAGATCACCATCTTCGAATACACATTCTCAACACAATCAGCACTCTCATTCTCAACCTCATGTTCAGCAACACGTTTCACCAATGGGTCAGCAACTTCACTTGAATCAAGCAATTCCAATGCAACAGCCTATGCCTGTGCACAATGTCAGTCCTTCGCATCACCATCATTATCAACAAGCTCCACAGGCACACCCCACGGCGCACCAACCGCACGTGCAAGTGATGCCACCGTCGAACACATCGATCGCTCATGCTGCTTCCTTAGCCGCTGCTGCAGCGACTTCTAGCAATGGAAATCAGTCTGCTGTGATGACAACGACAACGACTTCTGTCGCTGTAACGGCGCCTGCACCACTAGCGACTTTGGATGATTTGGATGAAGGCACGCGGGAGATGATTCAAGAGGTCAAAGATGACTTCAACTTGAGTTCAGATCGTGAAGCACTTCGTATGCTCATCAAAATTGGTCACACTCGCGCCAAAGGCATGCTGAAGAGCTAATCTGCTTGGCTTTTTCCCTGTAAAATGATTTTCTGTCTTTGATTTCAAAATGCATTTTTGAGGCTTTAACATGAAAAAGAAATATGTATGGCTAGCGGTAATCGGCGGCCTTTTGGTGGCTCTAGATCAATTGGTGAAGCTCTATGTTCACGGTTCATTTCATCTTGGTGAATCTGTCGTAGTCATTCCAAACTTCTTCAACCTGACTTACGTACGTAACTTCGGTGCGGCATTTGGATTCTTGGCAGAAAGCCATCCTTCATTCCGCGAGATGTTCTTCCTCACGATGCCGCCTGTAGCGTTGATCATCATCTTGATGATTTTGCGTGGAGTGAAAGATTCAGACACGACTCAAGTGCTGGCGCTTTCGAGCATCTTTGGTGGCGCGATCGGAAACTACATCGATCGTCTACGTTTTAGATATGTCATCGACTTCCTAGATTTCCATCTTTACAATAAATGGAGCTGGCCTGCATTTAACATCGCCGACATGGCGATCGTTGGTGGGGTTGCGCTGCTCTTGTTCCAAATGTTCTTAGAGAACAAGAAGCAAAAAGAAACCAAGGAAGCGAAATAAATGAAATCGGTCTTTGCAACAGTAGTACTTTTCTTAGCACTTCCCACTTTTGCAGAGACCTCGCCTGCGATGGCAAAAATCCTCGAAGCTCTTTCAAGAGTTCCCGCTCAAGAAGCACAAAAAGTCGAAGAAGCAAAACCTGCTGAAGACTCTTCTCCAAAATCTCCGACAACATGGCAAACAAGCTGCTACAACATCGACGACGATGTTTTGAGGCAAGAGCTTTTAGACGAGGGCACTTCTTGGCGCCATCGTCATATCGCTTATGAAAAAGAAAATTGCGAAGCCGCTTATCTATTTTATGACATTCACTACAAAGTAAAACAAGACGGCGCCAAAATTGACCTTACTCATATTGCTACGGCTTACACTCCACTGACTGCAGAAGTGGCTGAAGCACTGAACTTGATTCGCTGGTGTGGCCTTGATGGTTGGAAAAAAGACGAAGCTCAAAGTATCGCAGGCCAAGAGTGTGGCGACTTTAAGGTCCCGTCTAAGGGACAAATGCTTTACTCTATCTTTGAATTGAAAAATGATGGGAAAGATTTGTTCTTAGGCGAAGCGACCGTGGCTAAACCAGGAACGACTCCAGAGAACCGCCACGAAAAACTCAGTACTCGCGCATTTCAAAAATAAAAGGGCCGGATTGCTCCAGCCCTTTAAGATAAATCCCTTAAGAGATTTGTCGGCTTATTTTTTCTCGAGGACTAAAGAGTCATACACGAGGCTCATTTTCTTGCCCGTTTTCACGATAGCAAGTGCAGGAATATCTTGCGCCTTATCAAGCACAAGAACGAGTGGATTTTGCTCACTCACCTTCCCACCAAACAACGGCACAACTTCAAGAAGTTCACCATCGTAAGAGAGCTTTTTACCGTCCTGAACGATTTCTGCATTCCAGTGAAGATCGGCATCGATCTCCAAAGACATCGTAATAGGATAGGATTTATCTTTACCCGCCCACTTTGTATTTGCGAAATCTTGTGCAGATTGCGCAAAACTTGTTGCAGCCATCAATACCAAAGCAACAGTCGTAGTTAATAGTTTCATAAATACTCCCCAGTATTCAGTCGCGATCAAAGATTCTTGATCTTGATACACCCGTTAAGTACTCATCGGGTAAATATAATCCCTCGCCGTAAATATTTCGCAGGCTATGGAAAAACCTCGCTGTACAATGTTTTGACACTGCTATAATTGCTACCGAACACCCCCACTTTTCTTTGTCGTAAAACGTTCTTTTGATAGAAGAAGTTCATTCGGAAAGGGGGACTCCGCATGAATTCGCAAACACATTTAACATTCATACTTCTATTTGCGGCGACGCTTTTTAGCGTTTTCCATCTCTCTGATTCTTATGATCTTAACGAAGATGCACCTGTTCAACAGACCGCCATTCTTTCGAGTGAACAAGATCCGAATGTCACTCCAGCCCTTTATCCGTTTGTTTCTCCAGCTAAAGAAAAACCAAGTCTGAAAACGTTGGTCGAAAATCAAGTAAAGCAGATGAATAATTCGACTGACAGCGCTGACTTGCGTGAAGAAGAATTGCAGCAGGCAGCGAAGTCTTTGACTGATTCCGATATTCAAACATTAAAAGGTTATCTTTTTGATTCAACACTCGAGTCTGCGCAAAGAAGTGTGAGTTTGTATTTGCTAACTCACGCTGGGCTAGCGACTGCGGGAATTCTTTATGAATTCATCAGTACTTCATACGAACAGCCCAAATTAATGGATCCGCATGCGAACGATTTCAAAGCGCGCGAGACTGAAGCGGGACTTAGAATCACAGCTCTTGAGGGTTTAGACTTAATGGCTGTTGAAAATGCTTTTGCTGTCGCGCCCTTGCTTGAAAATATCTCTGCGAACAATCCCGATTCGACTCTCAGATTTTTTGCGGATATCGCTTTGTCAGGCATCGACTCAGGTCGTCCCAATAAACTTTCTAGATATATAGATGAAACTCTGAAGGAGCATGGCGAATGATGAATTCTTTCGGTGCGAGCCTATTTGTATTGCTTGGCGTTTTATTCGGTAGCGCTTCAGCCCATGCGGTGGAAGCAAAGCTGACTGCGGATTGCCTTGATAAATCGCGAGTAGAAGTTTTAACGAAAGAATTCAATATCGTCACGAAGGGTGAAGCGACGTTTAATCGTTGCGACCCTTCAACTCGCACTTATCGTTTGCTTCAGGCGTTGATGTATTTGCAGGATCTTAAGCTAGAGGCTTTCCGCACGTCTGAGTTTAACAATAACTTTATCGATGAACGTCCATTTGATTTCTTCAAAGCCCGCACTCGCAATATCGTTGTGGAACCTCAAGGTGGTTGCCGCAAAGGTTACATCGCTTACGTGCAAATGGGTGAAGAGACTCAAGGGTTGATTCATATCTGTGATATTAGCAACCAGTCTGTATTTCAAATTTCCTCAACGTTGCTTCATGAAGTTCGTCACTTAGATCCCAAAGACTACGCCCACATTGGCTGTACGCACGGAATGTTGATGGGTTCGTCGGGTGCGTGTGATGCTCGCTATGAAGATGGCGGCTCTTACGCGATCGGCGCTGAGTTTTATGTGAAACTAGCGCGCTCGAAAAATGTCGATCCCGTTATTCGTCAAGAGGCACGCGCCTCTGCGGTTTCAGTTTTCCAAAACAGCTTCAATCAGTACCCATTGGGTCTGAAACAAGGTGCTTTGTTGAAAGCGACTGATGGTCGTTTTGCTTTCTACGATGGCGATGCACTTCGAAAATTCCCGATGGAAGCAGCTCCGCACAGTTTGATGGTTGCGCGTATTCGAGTGCCGACGTTGTTCAATCGTGATGACAGCAGCGTGAAGTCCTATAATTTTGGTGCTCGCATGGTGGACACGAAAGGTGTCTTTGCTGATGAGTTCAGAAATCGCATGAGCTATACACAACAAAAGTCTTTGGTCGATATCGCTTATGGTGTGAATTACGACTGTAAGTTGTTTGTCAGATCGATTGTTTGTGAAACTGAAAATGGTAAAACTGAAAAGATGCTGCCTGATTATAAAGGCATGGGTCTTGTTAGTTCGAAGTGGACAGTGAGCCTGCAAAAAGGAACTTTGTATTTGAGTGCCGACAACGGTTATCTCTATGCATTGCCAGATAAATTTGAAGACTTCCAAAAGATGGCGCCTAAAGACTGGAAACGCAGCCCGGGTATCTATCACACAAAAGAAGTTGCGTTCTGGGATATCAATACCGACATCGTGTTAACAAACGACGGTAAGATCCGTTTCTATATCAAAGAATCAAAATCGTGGGAGACATCTAAGATGCTCACTCCTTACACGTTTGAATCAATGATTGCGCCTTATATCTGGTCTGAAAAACTAGAGGACCTGTAGAGTCCCTTTAAGACGACCTTGGTCTTCAATCTTGCCCCAGGCTTCAGCGCCCGCACATGGCGATGCTGGTTTCATACGCACAGCTTTTTCCCAATACATTTCTACCGTTAAATTATAACCGCGCTCTTGTGGTTGAAACGCATAAACGACAGTTTGAATGAGCGGCAAGCGACGCGAGTTTTCTCCAACGACTTTGCAGTTGCGATCGAAAACTTTTTCTGTGTAATTAAAATCTTTTGAAGTGGTTGTTGGGAATTGCATTGTGCCGCTCGGATAGTGATTGCCGACGGCAACACCCAAGCGATCGTATAAAACGCCGTCTTTTTTATAAAGCGACTTCACATCACTCCAAGAAAATTCAGGACATTGAAATTGGCTTGCTTCGATTTTAAACGATTCGTCGTTCTCGAGAATTAATGCGTTAATTTGGCAAGTGCCCGTTGTTCTGTGAATTTGAGAGTTTTCGTTGATCAGGAAAGTGCTAGCAGCAGTTCCAGAAAATTTCCAGGCTTGTGCATGGACTGCGAAAAGTAGAAGTAATGAAACGATTGAAATTTTCATGAAGCCCCCCCGAGTTGAACGATCTACTCAGATCGCGGGGCCAGAGGCAAGATTATTACGCTACCATCCCTAAGATGATAATCATAAAGAGAACTTGAAGGGTCAGAAGGATGGCCCCCAGAATGATGGTGCTCCATGCAAATCCCAGCTCTTCTGGAATTTCGGTTTTAATAAGGCGCTTAAATTCGGCGATGCGCACAGATACGGGGACCCTTGCGGGTTCCTTCTCAGGCGCTTTGCCGGGCTCATTTTCGTAGTTCACATGTTCCATAAGCGTTCCTTACCGAGTGGTCTTTTGTCCCTAGACATTGTTCCATAGGTTCAATAGAGCAACCGATGTGCCAGGCCATTGCGACACCGCTTTGTTGCGTATATGCTTTTAACGTGAAGCTGATACCTCAAGAGTTCTATTTTGAAGATACTGAGTTGGTGGCAAAACGCCTGCTCGGCAAAATACTTTGCGTCAAAGATAAGGACGGCAAAGTTCATAAGTCTCGCATCGTTGAAACCGAGGCCTATCTTGGCATTGAGGACGCGGCGGCTCACACCTTTGGTGGACGTCGAACACAGCGTGTGGAAGCAATGTGGATGGATGGCGGGCATTCTTACGTCTATCTGATTTATGGAATGTATTACTGTTTGAATTTTGTGACCAGAACTGAAGGGATTCCCGAGGCGGTGTTAATTCGCGCGGTGGAGCCTTTGCCTCACGTTGATGTGAAGAAAAAAGACATGAAGACGAATGGGCCTGGGAAGTTGTGTAAGGCTTATGGGATCACCAAAGAGCACAATGCCTTGAAGCTGTGGAAGAAAAACTCAGAGATTTATTTGTGTGAAGATGATTTTGAAGTTCGTGCAGATCAGATTCATGCGTGCCCGCGTATCGGAGTGGATTATGCGGGCGAAGCGGCTGCGTGGCCGCTTCGCTATTATATTCGGGGGAACGGGTTTATTTCGAAGCCTTAGGGCGGCACTGAGACTTTCCAACCATGCCATTCATGAAAGCAGTAGCGAAAGCACTTGTTTGTTCTAATTTTGCGTCATCACTGTAAACAACGATTGTGTCGTTCTCAATCGATGTCACGCGAGGTGTATCTTGCGCAACCCTGATCTCGCCTGCATTTTCTTTCGAATCAAGTTCACCCGTGATCACCTTGGGTTGGAAAATGAAAGCTTCATAATCCCACTGCGCATTATTCGCGTTAAATTCTGGCTCCATGATATTTTCTCGAGTTGATAGCAACGCGACAACATCATCGACTCTTTCACCTACTAAACATGTCTCAGGCAAATGTTGTTCATAAAGAACAAACTCTGTCAGAGAATTTGATGAAACCTCATTCGACGATTTCGAGCCATAATAACCATGAATCTTGCGATTTACTTTCTCAGAAGAAAGAGTGATCTCAAATCCAGGTAGAGTATAAAGGAACGGCGTTGTGTAAATATGATCTTCGCCTTTTTGCATAGTCAGCTTACAAGGGAAAGAAATCTTCGTTCTCAATCCGTAGCAACGATCCGGCATTGTTCCCAATGCTTGAGCACGACGAGTTGCTTTCATCATCAACTCTTGCGAGTTTTCTACCTCAATTACTTTCTTCTCGCCTTTGTCATCATAAGGTTCAGACTTTGAGAAAAAACGTTTGTCGAAGTCATGAGCAATCAGAACTTTGAATACTTGCGCACGCGTCACCTCAGGTTTTGCGGCATGGCTAAAGAACCATGCTGTCACAGCACGAATATGTTCGTAGTCACTATTTGATAGAGGCTTATAAGGAAGTGGCTTGAATGCCGCTTCGAAATACTCTTTCCATTTTTCTGTGTTGTCTTGGCTCTCTTGAGTACAATATCCACCGCGACAAGCAGAGGCCTGTATTTCTGGAATAGACATGTATTTCACCAGGAAAAGAGACATCACCATCTCATGCATAATGAGACGGCCTTGTTCTTCAATAGTCATTTTATCGAAAAGTGTTTTATCGATAACGACTTTGTCTTTCGTTTGCACGGCGAATTGGACGTTCTTACTTTCAGAAGCAGAGAAGCCAATTGCTTCTTTCGAAAGTGGCTTCAATGAAACCGGAGCGATATACCAAGTTTTCATTCTTGCGACCTGGTAAAAACCATTTTCCGTTTCATCGCCCTCTTTTACGGGAGCATCCAGTTTTTCAAAGGCTGGTTTTACGTATTTTTGGAAGGCCTTTAACGTCGTCACATCGACGATATATGCTTCGTAGATTTTGCCTTCAGTAACACCGTTACCGCCGCCCACGTCTTGCGTGCCCGCTGGGGAACGGGTCTGAGCATTAGATGAGCAAGCGACAAAAGTTGTCACTGCAGAGAGAGCCAATACAGCCTTCAAAGTCATAATAGCGAGATTCGATTTCATATAGACCTTCCTATTCAATTTATGGGCCTGAGATTATTGCTTTTCACAGTAGAAAGTACGGTCTGCTACTGGATCCATAAGGAAGAGTTTTTGAGCTGGCGCAGATGCCAATGCGTGGATGCCACCGTCTTTAGTTACTGAGACAGAAAGGTTTCCGTTTTCATATCTAGCAGCGTAGTATTTTGTGCCAACCAGAAGGATCACTTCGTCATTTTCTTTCACGTCTTGAGCGACAGCTTTGTCGTAAACTTCACCCGTTGTTTTCTCCAAAACCGTACAAGACAATTTCGCTTGAGCTGCTACAGATGCCACCATCACTAGACCAAAAATCATTGCTTTCATTTTCATACTCCTTGTTTCGTTTTTATTAGTTCGTTTGTTTTTCACGTTTGTTCCGATGGGCCTAAACTACCCAATCCGCGTTGACGCTTCCAGACTTATATGGTAAAAAGTAAGCATATATTTTTACTAATAGTAAACAAAGGCGGAGCCATGATTTCGGTCTATGATTTCCAAGATTATCGTGTCTTTTTGAATACTTGGATCGATTCACAAGCCAAAACCCGCGGTCTTAAAGGCCGTTTGGCTGAGGCCATGGGGATCAGCTCGACCATGATGTCGCTGATTTTTAAAGGTGATAAAAACCTGTCACTCGAACAAGCCGCTGAAGCTTCAGAGTTATTAGGATTGAATGAGCGTGAGACTGAGTATTTCTTTTTGATGGTGGAGTTAGGTCGCGCGGGAACTCACAAACTGCAAACGAAATTGCGTCGGCAAATTCGCGAAGCACAGAATGAAGCCCGCAAACTTTCAAAGCGTTTAAAGAAAGACATCGATCTCTCTGATGAAGTGAAGGCGATTTTCTATTCGAGCTGGATTTACTCTGGGATTCGCAATCTTGTTGCCGTCGAGGGATTCAATGATTCTGCTTCACTCGCGAAGCGTTTGAATCTGCCTCAACACATTGTTGCGAACGCTTTGGATTTTTTGATCGAAAATAATTTAGCAAAACGCGAAAATGGAAAAATCACTTACGGGCCCGCGCGAACTCTCGTGCCATCGGACTCTCCGTTCGTAAAAAAGCATCATCAGAATTGGCGACTGCGAGGATTCTCGATGATGGATCAAGTGAATGAAGACAATTTATTTTATACTTCACCGATGTCTTTGTCCGTCGAAGCGGCAGATCAGATTCGCAGAATGTTGCCAAAACTCATTGAGGAAGTTGGCCGAATTGTGGGGCCTTCTCCCTCTGAAAAAGTATATTGTTTGAATCTTGACTGGTTTGAGTATTAAAAGCGTGTCTCATTCTGAGAAGTGACGTTTTCATAACAGAGAAAACCTACAGTTGCCCTCTGAAAAATCCGTTAAATTAAATATGAAGATATTTATTTTGACCGTGATTTTTGCTGTTTCCACGGCGCAGGCTGAGTGGGCTCCCAACAACGAAGCTGATGTTGTGTTGGATTATTCTAATGCGACGTTTACCGTCAAAGCTGATGGCAGCTATGTTATGGAAGAAGAACGCAAGTTCACGGCAAAAAATGAAACTGGTCGCAATAAATTAGCACTTGAGAAAGTTCAATTCATTCCGGAGATCACGACAGTCCAAGTTATGCGCGCTTCATCGCTGACTGAAGGCAATGAGACTCAAGTGAATTTGAAAACGATCACTGAGCGCGCAGCCGCAGGCCCTGAATCAGGAATCTCTGGCGCTAAAGAAATCATCATTCCATTTACAAATTTAAAAATTGGCTCTTCGGTAAAGTACAAAGTGCTTCATAAAGTAAAACCCGCCCATCCCGGGATATTCTCAATGGCGTTTGTGTACGGTCTGATGTTTCCAGAGTTGGCTGGCGAAGTAAAAATTCGTTCCGAGAAAAAACTTTTGTGGGTCTCTACCGACAAGTCACAGTTTTTAAACGTGACTGAAGGAAAAGATGGCAAGTACTTCACTCTGAATATCAAGATGACCAAACCCATGAATAAGACGTTGAAAGACGAAACGCTTGCGATCTTAAATCATGATACATTTCCAACAGTCCAAGTAACGACGCTAGAAAACTGGAACTCGTTCGCAAAAATGCTGACGCCAAAATACGAAGCCGCTCTTGCTCAAGAGCTACCTCCGGCATTCAGCACTATCGTTGCTAAGGCTTCCGCAAAGACAGATATCTACGATCGTATCGACACTGTGACTTCAGAACTCGCAACTATCATGACTTATTCTGGAGATTGGACGACGACAGATAAAATGTTCTTCCCTCGGGGTCACAAAGAGGTTGCGACCTCAAAAACAGGCGACTGTAAGGATTTTGCGACGAGTACCGCTGGCATGCTTCGTAAAATGGGTATTAAGGCAACCGTTGCCTTGGTCAATCGTAAAGCCCCCTTTACTCCGACGATGAAAATTCAGTCGACACCAATTAAGGCCGGCTTTGCGATTCCAACTTTCAATCACGCAATTGTCCGCGTGGAAACGCCTGATAAAAAGATCATTTGGGTTGATCCTACGAATCCAGTCAGCAACTCTCGAGTCCCTGATGCCGATATCTATGATTCAGCGGCTCTGAATCTTGCATTGACTGCCAATGACGTTGAAATGATTCCGGCACCAAGCATTGACGACTCCGTCGTTAGAGTTGAAAAAAGAATTCGCGTTATGCCAGATGATACGGCCGAAACAGAAGGCACGATTTCAATGACGGGTGTTTATTCAACCGGAATTAAGCGTGAAGCTTTCATGGACAGCAAAAAGAAAGCCGACGGTACAGTACTCAAGGCATTCGGATCTATCGCTGAATCTGGTGTGAAAGCAGATTATTCATCTCGCGTCGCTGGTTCGCTTGAAGCAAAAGTTAAAACATACGGCGAAAAGATTTATGCCGAAAAAGACTCCAAAAACTATTTATTAGTTCCAGTTCCATATCAACTTCAGCTTCTTTTTGCGGGAGCCGGATACAATCGTGTCACCGACCTCTATGTTGCTAGTAAAAATAAAGTTACAACTATCGCAAAAGTTGAAGGCTATGATTTTGATCAAGAGGATAGCCAAGGCTGCTTGGCACTGTCCCCTTACGTAGACTTTGAAAGAAAACTTTTTAAAGTCGAAGGCGGTTTCGAAGTCCGTGATTCTGCCGTATTTAAAAAAGAAATGATCACCGCTGCTGAAATGAATGATCAAGAGTTTAAAGCCGTCTTGGGAGATTTACGCTCTTGTGTATCGGCTCAAACGATCACCGTTAAAAAGATCGATCCAAATCTGAATCTACAAAATCGCCTGGCTTTGTACACAGTAGATGAAATTCAGAAAATGCGAGATCTGCCTGGAATCGAAGCCAATGGTAAAGCTCAAAAAATGAAACTTTATGCTGAGCAGATTTTGCTTCGTGATCCGGATAATATGGATGCTTACTCTCACCTTTTGTGGGCGAACACGCAACTTGGTTACAGATATGGTGACGTCTGGGGCGTATCGTATCTCGAGGCAGTGGATAAAATATGTGACGATCTTTTGAAATCCCATGTCGACCATCCGGCAATTCTACTACGCAAGACCTACACGGCCGCGCGAATGAATAAAGCCGATGACGCCAAAAAACTTTTCAATAAAACATACTACGCCACAAAAAATAAAGACTTTGCATTTTATAAGCTGGGCGCGGTGATGGGTCGTGATGTTTTTAAAGATCCAAAAATTGAAAAACAGTCCCACTTGAAATCTCTGGAAGTCGCAACTAAGCCTTCAGATAAGTCCGACGCTTATAAATCACTGGCACGAATCGCTTCTAAAGAAGGAAATACACAGCAAGCCGAAGAGTACTATCAATATGCACTCCAACTCAGCCCCAAGGATGCTTGGCTAATGAATGATATTTTAGTTTTAGCCACTGAAACAAAAAACTATCAGAAAGCCATCGACATTGGTGAAAAGATGGTGAGCATCGCCGACTTCGGGATGGGTCGCAGAAATTTAGCGTCAGCCTATGGCAGCCTGGCGACTGAAACATTTAAAGTAAGAAGCAAGCCCAACGCAGACAAGGCGCGAATGTTAGCGATGAAAGGTTTGAAATGGGATTCAAACTCGGAAGAATGCTTAACAGCCATGGGATATATCATGAGTTATGTGGCTCAGGAGATGAATGACCCTGTAGCTCTTGAACGAGCTATCGCTACTTGGCAAAAGCTGGTTCAGGTTGCTGAGAACCCAAGAACAAGTCAGTTTGCAATGATGCAATTGGGATTTGCTTATCAGTTGAAAAGTAAAGTTGATCTGTCTTCAAAAAATGCTGAAAAACTTGTGATGAAATTGCCACCGCCACCTGCGCCTTTACCAAAAGATGCAAAAGGTGCGGCAGCGACTCGATCTCCAGCCTCAGCAGTTCCGACCACATCACCAGCGACTACCCCCGTGGCAGTACCGGTGACAGCCACAGATCAGTAAATTACTGGCAGATCGCTTTCAAAGTTTGGCCCGCGTGGCTCAGTTCAAGCTCGATAGCTTCTTCTGGGCCTGCGTGAACGGACTGCGCAGGTGATTTGATCGTCGCAAAGTAGTTTCCATCTACTTCCATCAAACGAATATAAAAATCATTGATGTAGTTTTCATAAACGTAGCTTGCTAGGTCTGTGCCTGGTTTTACAACTGGCTCCATTTTTGGAGTGAAAGCTTCCGTTTGTCCGTCGTGAGTGAACTCAACAGCACAGTTTGCTTGAGCTTGAGAAACACCAACCAAAGAAACAATTGCAGCGAACAAAAGAGCTTTCATTTTTCCTCCGAAAAATTTCAATTAATTTTACAAAAATGTTTATATTATATTTGCTGATGAAAGAAAAACTTATTATTCTTATTTTAATATAAAGAAAAAGTTATTATGAATATTGAGCCGAACCTTTATCACCTTAAATATTTCATCTCAGCGGCCGCGCTGGGTGGCATCGCGCCTGCAGCCAAACTGCATAACGTGAGTCAGCCCGCAGTCAGCCAAGGCATCAAAAGCCTTGAGCAAGCTTTTGGGTGTGAGATTTTGGTTCATAGTCGTAATCGCTTTAAATTGACCGAAGAAGGCAAAGTGGTCTTAGGCCGCGCACGCGAGTTATTGGCGTCACTTGATGGCTTACGTGGGGAATTGAAAGGTCAGCAAAAAGAAATCCGTGGTGATGTTTCAATCGCGACTTCAGATAGCCTTGCGCTCAGCTTCCTCCCCCATGTTTTTTCAAAACTCCAGACAGCACACGCAGGACTCAAGCCCCTCCTTGAAATGGGTTCTGCTAACAACATTTTGGAGCGAGTAAAATCAGGAGCTTGCGAAATTGGCTTGCTGATTGATGATGGCAAGATCAAAGGCGTTCAAAAGAAACTCTTGCATGAAGGTGTTTTTCAATGCGTCGGCAAGGTCGGCTTAAAGCTTTCAGCAAAGCCTGCATTTATCGCGACCCAGGAAGCTCCGGGCGCTGATGAACTTTCAAAGCTTTATAAAAAGGAATTCGGCAAAGATCCCGAGTTCGCCATGAAAGTCGAGAGCTGGGACGTGATTGCAAAAATGGCTGAAGCAGGTTTGGGCGTTGGCTTCTTACCTGACTTTGTGGCGAATGGTCGCAAAGAACTTCGCGCAATCACAGCTCTGGATAAAATTTCAGAGAAAATTAAGTACAAGATTTACGTAATTCATAACGGAGAACATCAGCTCTCACGAAATGCCAAAGTGATTTTGGATTTTATTTCGAAGAGCAAATTTAACTAACTTTTCCAGGCCCTTCTGCAAACGCCTACCCCTCCCGAAACTGGCTGGCGTTTGTAGAAGGGAATATTTCCCTAAAAAGAAGTCGACGTTCTTCCCGAAGTTCCATAGTAGTTACACGTAAAAGTGATCCCACCATAACTCAAACTAAATGGTTTACGTTCTTTATCACAGATAGGATTGAAACCTTCAAGCGTCTGCGAATGCAGAATCTCTTCAGGACGAGAATTACCCTGATTGTCTAAGGTGTAAGTTCTAACGATGTGCAGGTCTGTTCTTCTGCGACTTGTGAAATAGCTTTCTTCACTGCAGTTACCCGATTCAAAGATCTTCACTCTGAAAATCAATCTCGCTCCGCCATATTCGGGAACATAAGGTCCGCCATCTAAAGGTGTACGCCCCATGCTGGTCTCATAACTCGAAAGGCTTTCATCCAAGAACAATCTTGGGGAAGACACGATCGAGCCACTTCTTCCTGCACCATCAAAAGACTGACAATCAAACGTATCACGCAGCTCGTACTGCGAACCGATATGACCGCGGCGTTTTGCCACCTCAACAATCGCACGAGCGACCGTATCTAAAAGGTCTCTACCTGAGGCGAATGATCCAATGACCTCATCATCGGTCACGAATTTCCCATGATAGTTAACCTTGTGTTGAAACTCGTGGGCCAATAAAAACAGAATCTGAGTCGGGGCCATTAGCTTAATTGCATCTCTATGGAATTCCACCACGCCTTGAGGACCTAACTCTGTTCGAGCCGCCACGGACATAGGCTTTCCATCAGGCCCCGTTACCACGAGAGGACTTTCTCTTAAGACAAATTTGATCTTTCCGTTTTGCGTGTTCAAACCAATGAGCTGATCAACAACATTTACTAAGAAGCTTCTGCAGAATACACTTTGCTCAACACTCAAGCCCTTCAGTGAACAGAACTTATCTCGCTCAGAGGCCTGCGAGCGAATTGTGTTCAACGTTTCTACGAATGAAGAACGAGTTGCTTCCAAGAAGTGAAACAACGGATCACCACCATTCTTCACAACCGTGCCTGAAGCGTGAGCGAACGAACTCGCAATGAAGCTAAAATATATAATCAATCGACGGACACTATTCATTTTTTCCTCCGACCGGAGTCATATGTATAGCGATCTGTACTAATTCATCACGTCCCGAGGGATTTTGTTCAATAAACTCAACCAATTTTTCCTGGAAAGAATCGATCAATCCACGCAGCTCATCGACTTTATCTTTATCTACCGAAACCAGAATTGTAGAAGCTTTCCGGCGGTTGGATGGAAATACATCCATTCCACGCAAAGCGACCTTCAAGGCTTGTTTATGAAAATCGCGAATTTTCTCATTCGGAATTTCATTTGTTGAAACAACCACTGGATCATCTGGGACGACAGACTGATTTTCCTTTCTGCGCCAGAAGCCCTCTTTAAAAAGAAATTGGATCGAACGTTCAATCTGCCCAGGAGTTGCAATCCCCGTCAGCATTCTATGCAAAGTTTTGGAATCTGGCTGAAAGCCTTTCAGATTCACAAGATCCTTCACATAACTGTTCAGCCAAAAATTTAAAATATTATTCTTGGCTTCACGCGGACCACTCGTCGCAGGAGTAGAACTCTGATCGGGCTTTTCCCAAAGATCGTTTCTCAGGTTTTTATCTATAAAATCAAATTCAAGTTGCGTGAGTTTAAAGAGCTTAGCAAAAGACGGAAGCTGATCGCGCGTCAATCTTCTTTTGCCAGCCAAAACCTGGGACACCAATGCAGGTGAACAACCTTCAAGGTCTTTAGCACGATGACGAATACTAAATCGTGAATTCGATTTATAATACTTCATCATCGCCTGAAAGAATTCATGGGGCATCGCAAAGTCGTAAACAACCGGCCTTGCGATAGCTGCATTCACCTGCGAATTCATTATTGGTAGGTCCCTTTATATTGGCATTCCATATTCAGGATAAGTGAATTGCCATGTCTGTCTTCCATCGACATCGACGACATAAGTGGAGTTTTCTCATCGAAAGTTGGAAGCCCCTCAATGACGCCGACATCCTTCCAAAGCGATCCACCAACCGTGTTATTGAAAGGTGGTGAATCAGGATTTTCACAACCCATTTCAGAAATCATGCAATCGTCAGGACGTCCGGCAGGACAGAACTTTACCTTGGCCCCAACGCAATTTCTTTGCTGTGCAATAAGCTTTCCCTCATACCCCATCATAAGTGCATGGCGATATTGAATGTTGTAGAACCAATCGAAGGTGTACTTGTTGTTTGTGATGTTGATCCCACTATAGGTATTCGCTTCAGTGATTGTGATATTCGATCCGAAGGGATGATTGCGCACTTCTTGTCGAAGTGAGTACAACCCTTGAGCCTGGCCAATCGTTTCGACCTGCTTTGTTTTTCTATCCTGTCTTTCGACTTTAAATGCACAGAGCAATTTATCAGCGACAGCAGCATTAGCGCCCAAAGGCAGAATCAAGAAACAAGCTAAGATTAATTTTTTCATTTTTAAATTCTCCAAATTTTTTAAGTTAAACATCCATGTTCACCGGCTTGATCAAACTATTTCAGAGCACGAAGGTGATGGCAACACTCCGAACTCTCATTTTGTTTACAAATGTGAACAAAACGAACCTCACTGCGATTTTATTGCTAACCATTGTTCAACACATACATAGAAATTTAAGTAACTTAGATGACATGTCTCCATGAAATTGTTCTCAATAGATTCTCATCACGAAACCCCAAAAACCCTGCACCCTCCTCATCTTTACAATAGCCGATCTGCGTTAATGCAAATTACTTGCGTTTAGAAATTCAGCGATATAACTAAGCGAGCATGAAAACACTCAGCACACTTTCCGCATTTCTATTCGTTAGCTCGCTCTCGGCAGCAGCTTCCGCTCAAAACCTTGTTCAGAATTTGAATTTCTCAGCAGCGATCGATGCTGTTGCGCCGATGAACTTTGATAATTCAGAAGACAACCGCCTGGGAATTCGCTCTGCAGAGTTCATGATCTTTGGTGCCGTTGATCCTGTGTTCGATGCGAAAATTAATTTCGCTGCTCACAATGAAGAAGGCGAATATCACGCTGAACTTCATGAAGCTTTCATCTCTTCTTCAAAATTAATTCCGAATTCAACTTTCAAAATCGGTACATTCTTCTTAGGTATTGGTCGCTTGAATCAATTCCATCAGCACGACTGGCCATTTATCTCAGCTCCAATCGTTCAAGAAAAATTCTTGGGTGACGAAGGTGTTAACGACACCGGTGCTGAATACACTTACCTTCTGCCAACTGATTCTTATATGGATATCACTGTGGGTGTGACAGATGGCTACAAATGGGGCCATGAAGATGTAGAGATGAAACCGCAAACACCGGTTTACTATGTTCATCCAACAGCGTTCATCAACATCGATGAATCAAAAGGTCTTTTACTCGGAACGACTTACCTCAGCCGCACTGGTGGCGATCATATTCAAACACAATTGATCGGTTTGGATGCGACCTTCAAAAACAAAGAACAAAAGCTTTTGAAATGGTTATTGCAAACTGAAGTTTGGTACCAAATTCAAAATAATAAAGACGATGGCTTCCACGATGAATCAATTGGTGCCTACGTTTATCCGCAATATGGTATCGACGAAAATTGGTCAGTCGGTATGCGCTTTGATGCCTTCTCTGATTTGTCACAAAAGTTTGATGGTACCGATGAAAATCAGAAAAATCTTGAATACGCTGTTGTGCCAACGGTGGCGTATAAAACTAGTGAGTTCTCAACTCTGCGCTTAGCTTACACTCACCAAGTTGCTTACAACCAAAATCAAAGCGACGATGTTCAACGCATTCTTGAATTGCAGTTCATCGCCATCTTAGGAGCACACCCAGCCCATGCTTTCTAAAATTATTTTCTCCATTGTTATCGCTGGATCTGTCGCACACGCAGCAGATTCAAAGATCAAGGTAGTCACAACTTTACCTGACGTTGCTGAGATCGTACGCGACATCGGCGCTGATTCGGTCGAAGTGAATAGCTTACTCAAGGGCACGGAAGATCCGCACTATGCGGAAGCTCGTCCAGATTTAATCCTTAAAGTGAATCGCGCAGACATTGTTTGCTCGATGGGTTTAGACTTAGAAATCGGCTGGCTGCCCAAAGTTCTAGAAAAATCTGGTAACGCCAAAGTTCAAACTGGCGGCACTGGCGATTGCGTTTTGGGTCGCACTGTAAAAGCGATTGATATTCCAACCGGTGTGATCGACCGCTCACTCGGCGATGTTCACCCCCACGGAAATCCGCACTTTATACTTTCACCTTTGAAAGATGCCGAAGCAGCCGATGAAGTCCTCCGAGTCCTTTCACAAGTTTTGCCTGCACAAAAAGCAGAATTTGAAAAACGCACGACAAACTTCAAAGCGCGCATGAAAGCCCTTTACGAAAAGAACCAAGCGTTAGCGAAGAAAACTCCGGTGATGGAATATCACAAAGAGTTCTCTTACTTCTTTAACGCTTACGGAATTCAATCCCTCGGCTCGATCGAAGAAAAGCCAGGCATGCCACCGTCCGCAGCAAGAATTGCCCAGGTTGCAAAGCTTGCAAAAGAAAAAGGTGTTAAGGTTGTCTTCGCAACTCCTTCAGCTCCCCACAAGGTGCTTGAAAAGTTCCAAGAGATCTCAGGAATTCCTGTGAAAGTGATTCCGTCTTATGTTCAAACATCAGGAGATGCACAAAGCATTGAGGCTCTTCAGAAAAAACTGATAGATTCATTGTAATGAGTTATTTAATCAAAGCGACTGACCTCCAAGCCTTCACAAAAGAAGGCAAAGCACTTTCTCCCCGTGTGAATATCGAAGTTTCACCCGGGGAAGTTTTATTTTTAACGGGCGATAATGGCGCGGGTAAAAGCACACTGCTCAAATCGCTCTTAGGTCTCCACCGCCCTATTAAAGGGAAAGTCGAATTAGGTGTCGCCAATCGCGAAGTACAATATCTTCCGCAATTAGGAACACTGCAGTTTCATATCCCACTGGCTCTTCAAGATCTGCTCCCAGCAAATTGCTTATCGCCCCTATTAAAAAATCTCGACTTAAGAAAACTTTGGAACACAGCCAGCGGTGGCGAAAGACAGAAAGTTCTGCTTGCTTCGTTATTGTCAAAACAACCAAAGCTGCTCATTCTTGATGAGCCTTTCAATCACGTTGATAAAGAATCCGCAATGCAACTAGAAGCCAGTTTGCAAGACTATCTCAAAGAGCATCCACAAAGTGCGATGATTATGGTTTCTCACCGCGCCCTTGTGCACTCGTGGAAACAAGTTCGTTTTATGGACATCGCTTACAATAAAGAATTAGAAGGATAAAAAGATGGAAAACTTTTTTGATCTTCTGACAATTTATAAATGGTCGCTACCGTCAAGTGTGATCATGGCCATGGCCTTAGCATTCATTGGTTCACAATGGACTGCGAGAGAGAAAAGCGCGCAGATCTTTGTTCTGGGCCAAGGCTCTTCACTTGGCGTCGTACTCGGACTTATCATTAACATCGTGGCAGGCACGGATTTCCATTGGCTAAACCTAGTTGCAGGCTTCGCTTTGGGCGCGATCACGTTGGGATTATCCGATGCCTTGATTGAAAGAAAGCCCGGTAGAAATCATATTTACCTAAGCCTTTTTGTTTTCTTTCTTGCACTGACCTACTTACTTTCAGCATTGACGCCATCCTTAGAAACTCATTTAGCGTCAGCTTACTTCGGCGATCTGGCGGTGATGAGTGACTTTGGTGCGCAGGTCTGTCTGATCACGGCACTTGCTTTTGTGATTATTGCGATCAAATACGGCCGTAAACTTTCGCTGTTATCATTTCAGATTGTGAACCAATCACTGATACATCGTACTTGGAAGCTGAAAGTTTTCGATCTTGCGACATTGCTGTTAACAACAATGGCAGTGCAAAACATGGGGTATCTGTTCACGATGGGATGCCTTTTCATCGCGACAAGTTTTGCGTCTCAACAAAGTAAGAGTCTTAATTCGTACACCGTAAGATTGGCTCTGGTCGCGAGTTTGGGAAGTTTGATTGGCTTTTCGGTATCGCTGTTATCCACAAGATTTCCCACAGTGCCTTGCGTACTGATCGGCCAGATTGCTGTGGGTATCGCATTATCACTTTATAGGAAGAAGTAATGAAATGAAGGCTGTGCTTCGCGCTTTTGACCATCCAGGTTAAAGAGCGAAATCACTTCGGTGCGCACACCCTTCTTAACATTAAAGATCGTCAGATCAGAATTCTCGATGATCTGATGCAAACCGCGGCCTGCGCCGCCTTTGTTCGTGTTCATCTCTCCCGCTTTGCCTGTGTAGCAGCTTAATAGATAATCCACGATAAGTTCTTTCGTCAGAGCACCAAATGGATCTGAAACCGAAACCGCCATCAACGTACCGTCACTGCCGTAGCGAAGTTGACCTTGTTGATGAGTATCAAGCTCAATTTCATCTTTACGAGTCACATGATTGAACAAGGAGTTACCTTGAGCATCTACCGGAGCATCGTAAATTGCATTCATCAGCATTTCTTCAACTACTGTATTCGCACGATCCAAAATCGATGAACGTACACCCATTTTTTTGAAGTACGACATCATCTCTTCACGCAATTGTTCGCGCTCATCACTGCGAGCAACTTTACGCATTTGAGGTTCAACACCCCATTGCATGTATTTTTCTAAACCAAAAATATCTTTAGAGAAGATCTTACCCAAAGTCGTCAAAACGAAACGAACTGTCGCGGAACGATCTTCAGGATCGCGAGAAATAATATTCTCTACAAAACGAGCGGTACGTAAAATTTTGAGATTGCCTTCAACGTTTTTAGAAGTCAGCAATACACCACGCGGGCCTTTGCCGCCTTTAAGATCTTGCAAAACTTCAGCACTGTTCTCGTCAGCTAGTACAATATCGAACTCATTGTTCATGAGGCTGTCTTTAGCGGCAGCAATACTATCAACGATTTCAAGATGAACACCAGTACCACCGAGGGCCATACGCACTGGAAGCTGTTGCTTCTTGTCATGCTCAACCAATAGAACTCGAGCGCCGCCGTTTTTCTCTAGTGTGTTTTGCGCTTCATGCAATTCACGATTCAAAATTTCAAACAGACGAGCTTTCTCATTTGTTTTCGTCAAACGGTCCGTCAAGATCACGCAATAGATTTGGAACAAAAGTGCTTTGAGGCGATCTGCATCTTTGGGATGCACGTGAGAAAAATCATCTGCATTGATTGCCAAGCATTCTGTGGCACTCAAAGTTTTTACAGTCGTCGCTGCGGGGTTGCCAGTGATGACACTCATTTCCCCCAGCACTTCACCAGGAGTTTCTAGTGAAGCTAACACTTCACCTAGCAACGACACTTCGACTTTTCCAGATTTCAAAAAGAAGAGTGAATGATTTGTTTGACCCTCTTTAAGAATCACTTCATTCGCTGGAAATGTTTCCAACCGAACCATCGTAGCAATTTGCAAAAGCAAATCTTCCGAGAAGGATTTAAAGAACGCAAAAGTTCTTAATTCTTTAGCTGTGTCGGCAGGATGCATTTTCATAAACATTATTATGTAGTTAACAGTATGTGAATGACCAGAAACGTCTTGTATATTTGAGTATTTCAAAGAAAATTAAGTCTATCGTCGGTGTTCAAGGAGAATGGTATGTTTCCACTGATACAAATTACCTCAGAGATAGCGCTTCCAACGTACTATCTCGTCATCAGCTTGGTTACTTGCCTCTGTCTTTTTTGGCTGCATGAGAGACAGAAGTCTTCGAATTTACCTCGAAATATCGTGCTCGACCTAAGTCTTATCATCATGGTGACAGGTTTTTTAGGTGGCAGACTCTTTCACGTTTTTTTTGAACAGTGGGATTACTACGCAAAAGATCTATCTTTGATTTTACATTTCTGGGATGGAGGATTTGTTTTCTTTGGCGGCGCAATTCTTTCCGCATCAGCTGCTTGGATCTTTTTATTTTTCACAGATAAAAAGCACACGCTCGACTACTTTGATCTATTCGCACCGATCATGGCACTCGCTTACGGGTTAGGTCGCATCGGGTGTTTAATGGCAGGATGTTGCTATGGAAAAGCGTGTGACCTTCCATGGGCAATCAATCATCGTCACCCAACTCAGCTCTATGCAACTTTATGGGAATTGGCTGCGATGTTGATACTGCTTGGCATTGCGGGCATCGATCGTAAGAACAGAAAGCCTGCGGTATTCCAAAAACCGGGCGCCGTGTTTTTCTTGTGGATGATCTTTCATGGCTTTGGAAGACTTTTGATGGAAACGTTCCGTGATGATTTCCGTGGACCCGTATGGGGCATCACCATTTCAAGTTGGATCAGCGTTGCACTGATCGCACTTGGAGTTTTTCTGCTTATCGTTGAACCCCAAGAAAAAGAAAGCTGAGAAAGAAAAAAAAGGCCGGTTCCCCGGCCTTTTTTATTACATACGCTTTTTCAAATTATCAGTTTCACATCCACCCCACATGCCGCCATCAAGATTGGCTTCAAATGGATAGATATAATCTGACATGCCGTCGTTACCTTCGCGGCTTGTATCAATCAAAAGAGAGTGCGTTTTATCTGAGTCAGTTAAAACGATCTTTCCACCCGGTTGGAATTCGACGTTCACTTTTAATTCAAAGTCGCCCTCTTCCATTGAGTTTACTTTCACCATGCTCGTATCAGAGTTGTAAATAACAGTGATAAACGGCTCCGTGAAACTGCAGTAAATACTCTCAGCCCAAGCCCCTTGAGCCAATAAAGTCATAACCATCGCCGTGATAAACGCCTTCATAAAGTCTCCTTTTTATTGAGGGGTCACCATATCCACGGCATGAGGGAGGCTCAAGTTTAAAGTGCATGGGCATTAGTTAATTTTTAGACAGGCTCGCTTATAGGCCCCTAGAATCACATCCCTTTTTGAGACGGTGACGCAATTTGCCTGTGTCTAAAAATAGATCAACAGCTCCCGGGCCGCCATCTTCAATACACACACATTACACCTTCCTTACATATTGGCACGTACCGTGAAATAGCTAGTTAGTGAGTTAAAAGATTTTTTTAAACAAAGAGGTTTATATGAAAAAGCTCTTCTTAATTGGCCTAGCGATTTTATCAAGCACGCTGATCGTTGCTTGCGACAAGGGCAGCAGCGGAAGCAGCAATAACAATGTCAATCAATGTGCCTACTATAATAATGGCAATTGTTATGACAACAATGGAAACGTGATCCCAGGCGGTAACTACGGCCCGATCAATTTCTATGACTACAACTACTACGCAGGTAACGGTTGGGGTCAAGGTAACCTCCAAATCACTGACACAGCTGTTTTCAAAGAATTCTTGAAATCAGGCATGGGTGTGTGTGACCGCGGTAGCTGGTTTAACTACGGAGTTGATAACTGCGACAATTGGACTTCAAACTCATATGTAACTTTGAACATCGCGGCAGCAGCTACAACTTCTTCAACTGCGAATGTTTCAATCAAAGTGCAACATACGAGTGGTGTGCTTCAAGGTGGATTCTCTGGTGGCGTGATGACGCCGATCCCATACTTGAATCCATTGACGATTCCAAACGGCGCGGTATCTGTGGTGAATAACAGTCAAGGTTTCGAAATTCGCAAAACACTTTACTTAGGCTTAGTACAATTGATTGTGCGCCAAGGTAAACTGAACGACACAAGCTTCTCTTACGAACTTGCTTTCGGTAACAAGAACACTGGTAACGCCAGCAAAGTTTTTGCTACAGGCCTCTTGACGAGAGCACCTTACTAAAAATAAAACTCTTGTCATGAGCGAGAACGAAAACAAACCAAAAACTCAAATCAAATGCCCGCAATGCGGGCGTTTGTCTTTTTACTCCAAAGAAAATCCATCACGCCCCTTCTGCACAGAACGATGCAAGTTGATCGATCTTGGAGCATGGGCCGATGAGTCTTACAAAATTTCCACTCCGATATCTTCAAGTGATGCTTTAACATTTGATGAAGATATGGACTTGGACGCAGACGACAAGCATTAACAATCTTTGAAATGCAGAGCCGTCGCAGCTTTCCTCGCATTTGCAGTTGACGAAAATTCATTTATGCATTTGTATTATGCGAGTCATCGGAAGACTTCAGATTATCATCATGATTAAAAACAACCTTTGACACATAGAGGAGTCAAAAATGAACAAAGCACAATTGATCGAAAAAATCGCTACTGAAACTAAAGTTTCTAAAGCTCAAGCTGAAGCAATCCTTGATTGCACAGTTGAGAACATCAAAAAAGCAGTTAAAAAAGGTGACGACGTTAAACTTGTTGGCTTCGGTACATTCACTAAAGCTAAACGTAAAGCTCGCACTGGTCGCAATCCACAAACTGGTAAAGCGATCAAAATTCCAGCAGCTTGGGCTCCTAAGTTCCGCGCTGGTGCAGAATTCAAAGCTTTGGTAAAATAGTTTTATAACTAGCCAAAATTGATTTGCTAAAAAGGCGTCCCTTTGGGACGCTTTTTTTATGTCTACTTTCTCGAAAAAAATCCAAAAATTAGCAGTTTATACCTCTGGCGGAGATGCTCCTGGCATGAACGCCGCGATCCGCGCCGTTGTCCGTGTCGGTATCGCAAAAAATCTCGAAATCTACGGCATTCTGCAAGGCTATGTCGGTATGATCGAAAATAAAATTCAACCACTTCAACTTCGTGACATGGCCAACGTGATTCAACGTGGCGGTACGATTTTAAAAACAGGTCGTTCAACAGATTTCCACAAACCTGAAGTTCGCGCGAAAGCGATCGAAAATCTTCGCTCGCACGGAATTGATGCGATGGTTTGTATCGGTGGTGATGGTTCATTCCGTGGCGCTCACGCGCTTTGGGAAGAACATCAAATGCCTATCGTGGGTGTGCCTGGGACTATCGACAATGATATCTTCGGAAGCGATCGTACGATTGGCTTCGACACTGCTGTGAACACAGCACTCGATGCGATTGACCGCATTCGTGATACAGCAGCCAGCCATGATCGTCTTTTCATCGTTGAAGTAATGGGCAGAAATTCTGGTTTCATTGCTTCTCACGTAGGACTTGCTGGTGGTGCTGAAGAAATTTTCACTCCTGATGGCAGCACAACAGTTGAAAAAGCAATCGAGCATATCAAAGAAGGTATTCAACGCGGAAAAACTTCCAGCATCTTGATCACAGCTGAAGGCCAAAAGCCAGGTCGCGCTTATGATTTGGCCGAAGCTATTCGTAAAAAATCAGGAATGGATGCTAAGGTTTCTATTCTTGGACATCAACAACGTGGTGGCTCGCCTACAGCGGCCGATCGTATTCTTGCATCACGCATGGGTGCAGCAGCTGTCGATTCTTTGTTGAAGGGTCATTGCGATATAATGATCGGAACAGAAGGCGAAAAACTCGTCGAAGTTCCTCTCGACATTGTAACCAAACAAGAGAAGAAAACGCAGCTCGATTTAATTTCTCTCGCCAACATTCTCGCGACATAACAACGCACTCAGATGGGCCACTTCGTGGTCCTTATTTTATTATTGACGTACGTTTTAGATACCTGAATTCTATGGGGTATTCGAAAACTGTTTAATAAAATTAGGAGCACGGATGAAACGCTTATTGGTTACTCTCGCATTAGTTCTTCCTCTCATGGTTTCTTGTACTAAGAAATCGGATGAGATCTTGATCGGTGAATACGATTCGCTTACTGGCAGCGATGCGACTTTTGGTTTGAGCACAAACAAAGGTGTTCGCATGGCATTTGACGAGATCAATGCTGCTGGCGGTATCAAAGGTAAAAAAGTAGCTCTTAAAACTTTGGATGACCAAGGTAAAAACGAAGAAGCTGCTTCTGCAACAACTCGCTTGATCACACAAGATAAAGTTATCGCAGTTATCGGTGGCGTTGCTTCGGGACGTTCTAAAGCGGCTGCTCCCATTGCTCAAGCGAACAAAATTCCATTTGTTTCGCCAGCATCTACAAATCCTGATGTGACTAAAATCGGTGATTATGTTTTCCGCGTTTGCTTCATCGATCCATTCCAAGGTTTCGTGATGGCGAAATTCGCGACAGAAAACCTCAAACTTAAAAAAGTGGCGGTTCTTCGTGACGTTAAGAACGACTACTCTGTAGGTCTTGCAGATGTATTCGTGACAGAATTCAAAAAAATGGGTGGCGAGATCGTTGCTGACATTTCTTACCAAGCTGGTGACATCGATTTCAAAGCGCAATTGACGCAAATTCGTTCTAAAAATCCAGAAGGTCTTTATGTTCCAGGTTACTACACTGAAGTAGGCTTGATCGCTCAACAAGCTCGCCAATTAGGAATCAAAGCTCCAATGATGGGTGGCGACGGTTGGGACAGCGACAAGCTTTCTGAAATCGGTAAAGATGCCATCAACGGCAACTACTACTCAAATCACTACACTGTTGAATCAACAGATCCTGCTGTGACTGAGTTCATCAAAAAATTCAAAGAGAAGTACAACGAAACTCCGGATGCATTGGCTGCATTGGGTTACGATGCTGCCCGTATCTTGGCGCAAGCGATCGAAAGAACTTCGGACATGTCTTCTAAATCAATCCGCGATGAACTTTCTAAAACAAAAGACTTTGTTGGCGTAACTGGTAAGATTACAATGAACGAGAATCGCGATGCGATGAAAAGTGCAGTTGTAGTTCAAGTGAACGGCAACCAAAGAAAATTCATCACAACAATCGCTCAGTAGTAAGGGAAAAGAATGCAAGATTTCGTACAACACATAATCAACGGCATCAGTCTCGGTTCTATTTACGCTCTGATCGCTCTTGGTTACACCATGGTGTACGGAATCTTGAAGATGATTAACTTTGCCCACTCGGACGTTTACATGGTGGGTGCCTTTGGCGCCTACTATATCGCAAGAGCATTCGGTATCGAAGCTCAACCAGGAATTGGTTCACTTGCGATTCTTCTTGTTTCTTCGATGATTGCTTGCAGTATTCTTGGTCTTGCAATCGAACGTTTTGCTTACCGCCCTCTCCGCAATTCTCCGAAATTAAATATTTTGATTACTGCCATCGGTGTCAGTCTATTCTTAGAATATTCAGGCCAAGCGGTTTTCGGTGCCGATCCAAAAGTTTTCCCTGAAGTGATGACAGATCACACTTTAGCCACAATCTTTGGTGTCGACCTCAAATCTTTTGACCTGACTGTTTTAGGCGTCAGCATTCTTGCAATGCTGGGACTTGAGTTCCTTATTTATAAAACCAAACTCGGTAAAGCCATGCGCGCAGTCAGTGCGAATGCCAGCGTGGCTTCGATGTTGGGTATGAATCCAGATCGTATCATCGCTTTCACTTTCGTTGTTGGTTCTGCCCTTGCTGGTATCGGTTCGGTTCTAGTTGGAATGAAGTATCCAAAGATCGATCCTCTCATGGGCATGATGATCGGTATGAAAGCCTTCGTCGCGGCAGTCCTTGGTGGTATCGGCAATGTCGGTGGCGCCGTGTTGGGTGCTTTGATCATGGGTTTGTCTGAAGAAATGGTCGTCGCTTATTTCTCTTCGACTTATCGTGATGCTTTGGCATTTGGTATATTGATTGTGATTTTGATTTTCCGCCCAGCTGGTTTGCTTGGTAAGTATTCTGTGGAGAAAGTCTAATGAAGGCGTTTAAGAATCCACTGATTGCTCTTTTGGCGATGGGTGCTTTAGCTCTCGCTTTGGAATTTGGCTTCAATGCCTTTTTCCAATTGATGGCGATGTTCATTCTTGTGAACTGTTTAATGTCGATGAGTTTAAATCTTGTCAATGGTTACACAGGTCAGTTTTCATTGGGGCACGCAGGCTTTATGGCTGTAGGTGCTTATGCGGCAGCTTACGGCAGCTCGCACGTACATATTTTTCCTGAACCTTTCTTAATGGGTAATTACGTCATCACGACTTTGCTTGCGGGGGCACTTGCCGCTTTCGCAGGATTGTTAGTGGGTCTGCCTTCGTTGCGACTGAAAGGTGACTATCTTGCGATCGTGACATTAGGCTTCGGTGAAATTGTTCGCGTGGCTTTGCTGAATATGGATTTCTTGGGTGGACCTCGTGGCTACTCGGGCATTCCTTCTTACGGCAATTTTATTTCGGGATTCTTGTTTGCTTCGTTCTGGGTTCTGCTTTGCTTCTTTACGATTTGGCGTTTGATGGGCTCATCTCACGGTCGCGGTTTCTTAAGTGTTCGTGAAGATGAAATCGCCGCCGAAGCGATGGGTATCAATACCACTCGCATGAAAGTAAAAGCCTTTGTTCTTTCAAGTTTCTTTGCGGGTGTGGCGGGTGCGATTTTCGCGCATATCACGAGTTACATCAGCCCTTCGTCATTTACATTCCTGCAAAGCGTGAACGCCGTGATTATGGTTGTTTTAGGTGGCATGGGTTCGATGACAGGATCACTTGTTGCTGCTGTGATCGTCACGATTTTGCCTGAAGCACTTCGTCCACTGCAGGATTTGACTGGCATTGATTTACGTATGGTTATTTATTCTTTGGCATTGATCTTGATGATGATTCTTCGTCCTAAAGGTTTGTTTGGTGCAATGGAATTCGGTGATGTTTGGAGGAAGTATGTCAAACGTTCTTCTTGAAGCTAAAGGCATCACGATGCAATTCGGCGGTTTGAAAGCTGTCGATAGCGTGCAATTTCAAATACAAAAAGGTCAGCTCGCGGGTCTGATTGGGCCCAATGGTGCGGGTAAAACAACGGTGTTCAATATGCTCACTGGAGTTTATCAACCCACTCATGGTGAAGTATTTCTCGAGGGAGAATCTTTAAAAGGTTTAAAACCTTTTGAAATCTGCCACCGTGGTATGGCTCGTACATTTCAAAATATTCGTCTGTTTAAGAATCTTTCTGTGATGGATAACGTTTTGATCGCAACTCATCAGCACACGGACTACGGTTTGCTGGATACTTTGCTTCAGACAAAAAAATTCCGTGATCAAGAAAAAGCAATGCACGATAAAGCTCGTCACTTGCTTGAGATCTTTCATCTTGAAAATAAAGCTAATGAAGAAGCGAGCTGTTTACCTTACGGAGAACAACGCAAGCTTGAGATCGTGCGTGCTCTCGCGACGGATCCTAAGATTATTTTGCTAGATGAACCTGCTGCCGGGATGAATCACTCGGAAACTCATCACTTGATGGAAACAATCGCGAAAATCCGTGAAGAGTTTAAGCTGACAGTTCTGTTAATCGAACATGACATGAAACTTGTCATGGGCATCTGTGAAAACATTTTCGTTTTGGATCATGGCGTGAAGATCGAAGAAGGTCCCGCTGCAAAAATTCAAAACTCCCCAAAAGTGATTGAAGCGTACTTGGGTCCGGAGGTCGATGCATGAGTTCACCGATGTTGAAAGTCGAAAATCTGCAAGTCTTTTACGGACACATTCAAGCTCTTAAAGGCATCAGCTTTGAAGTCAATAAGGGCGAAGTCATCTCCTTGATCGGCGCCAATGGCGCGGGCAAGACGACGACTTTGCGTGCGTTATCTGGCATTGTACCAGCTTCAGGTTCTGTTCAATTGAACGGTGTCGATCTCTTTACGGTGCCTGCACATAAACGCGTGGGTTTGGGCATTGCTCAATCTCCCGAAGGTCGCGGCGTATTTCCGCAAATGACTATTTTAGAAAATCTTGAGATGGGTGCCTATTCGCGCTCTGACAAAGCAGGAATCAAAAAAGATCTAGAGATGTGCTTTGAGCTTTTCCCGCGTTTGAAAGAACGTATTGTGCAGCCTGCAGGTACACTATCAGGTGGTGAACAACAGATGTTGGCAATCAGCCGTGCGTTGATGTGCAAACCTCAGTTGTTGTTATTGGACGAGCCTTCTTTGGGTTTGGCTCCGTTGATTGTGGCTAAGATTTTTGAAATCGTTAAAAAATTAAACGCCGAAGGTATGACGATTTTGTTGGTAGAACAAAACGCGCGTTTGGCTTTGAAAGTTTCAAATCGTGCGTATGTTCTTGAGACGGGAAAGATCGTTTTGGCAGACAACGCTCAATCGTTATTGAATAACGACGAAGTCCGCCGTAGTTATCTGGGGGTTTAGTGACTACCACGCGGTAGTCACTACTAGTTCTATTCGTTCCAGTGGTATTGATCTAAAATCCATAAGTCCAATGCTGAGCGTGAAGTGATTTTAATTTAGCCTGACAATTCCCAAATAGACCTTCGACCAGTTAGAAATCACGTTAATAAAACCGATATTTACCGAATGAGAATTCGCTTATTCATTCTAATTTTAAGCATGGGATTAACTATTCTTTCTTCCGCATCCCTTGCCGGAGAACTCGTCATTTTCGGTGGTGGAAGTCCAAGAAAACCAGGCGACGTAATGTTTCAAAACTCGTTCGCAGAGTTTGAAAAGTACGCTGATAAGAATAAAACGAAGTGGAATACTCGAGTTTACGATTCGTGGAGAAACGCTTACCCTGACAAAGCAACAGGGAAAAAAACCGAAGACGCCAATGCAATTACTTTCATGAAGGAATTTAGAAACCTCTCTGAAAAAATTAAATCCGGGAAAATAACTTCGGGTGAACAGGTCATGGTGATTCTGAACACTCATGGTCTGTACGAGGAATACGGCAAGTATAAACTAGGTACCTCACAAATAATTCCTGAAATGGTGATCAAATCGTTTAAACAACTCCAACAAGTAGCTGAGGAAAAAGGCGTTAAGTTGGCTATCGTCGGCTTAACCTGTGGCTCTGGAAGTTTACTTGAATATAGTAGCGATAAAACTTGCGTAATATCTTCGTCAAGGCCCAATCGCGTTGGCGTTGTGTATGACGGAGATAGCTTATCTTCCGCATTTAATAGCCCGAGTGTCACAAATCTCGAAGAAGCCTATTTAGAAGCTCGAAAGAATGGCGTTGTTTTCGAAGACAATACGGCCTATGGGTATCCTACCCAGCCTATGATTTCGACAAAATCGGGAATAACAACAGATGAACTTCTAAGTCCGCTTCAGGATGCGATGGTGACCGATCAAGACTTTAAGAGCTTTGCCTCTACACCTATTTGCAGACCCTTTCGAGGGAATTTAGAACGACTTGAAAGCAATATTCCGGATATCAACAACTCGCTCAAACTTGAACTCATTGGAAAAAAATCTGAAAATTTAACGGGCGAAAATAAAGATCTTTATAACAGGCTAAAAAAAGATATTGATAAATACAATGAACTTGCGGGCAAGCTGACTAAGCGAAATGTGAAGCTCAACGAATTAAAAAATCGCGAAACTTGTATTGAAGACGCAGATCTTAAAAAATGTGCGACGGTGGAAGAATGGAAAAACCTTGAACGCGAAATTAAGTACTGTACTGCATCTGGAACAATCCCAGAGTTCTGCAAGAAGTTTACTTCACAAGAAAAGCTTCTACAAAAATACAAGAAGCATCCAGACTTCCAAGCTTACAATACAGGAGACGAAAATGACCGACTTGGCTCTGGCGCTGCCCTTTATAAAGAAATGAACGAGGTTGCATTCAAAATTGCAACAGCGGAACGCATTTTATATGATCAGCTTTACCGCAAGAATTCTGCAAATGATAAAAGTCCCAATCCTTGCCGGGACTTTAAGCTTTAGTTCTACTGCCGCCCTGGCAGTGAAATCCACTAACAGTTGGGTCGTGCCATTACAGCCAGTCTTTGAGTGGCATACCCAACAACGAATTAAATTTCGTTTCAAGGTCATTAGTTTTGAAGGCCTTGGCTCTTTGTTCAGTGATCAACTCCGACTTCTTCAAATCTTCGTTTTCAACTTTCGCAAGCAAACGCTCTGCGATCGCCGCATTATCAATAACCAAAGCCGATTCACTGTTCAGCTTTTCACTGCGCGGATCCAAGTTATAAGAACCCACAATCGAACGCTGACGATCAAACACCGCGAACTTCGCATGGATCGTACCTTCGTTGTATTTCTGCCCCTGCCACTCGTACATATTCAAACGTCCATTATAGAGCAACTCATAGAACTGACGACCGACGTAAGTTAATTGCGGTAGATCGTTTGTTTCAGGGCTGTTCGTTAAGATCGTGACGTTCACACCACGCGCTTGCGCCAAACGCACTGCTGCTGTGAAGTCATGACCCGGAATAAAATAAGCATTCACGATCACAACCTCAGACTGAGCGTTGTTAATTTGATTGATGTACTCACGATAGATGTAAGACTCTTCAAAACGCGGACGACTTTGGATAAAACGCATCTTTGCATGTTCAAACTGAGGTTGTACCGAAGCATACTGTTGCACACGAACATTCGCCGCGACTTTGTGATCTTCAAATTTGCTCGTAAACAAAGAACCAAACCAACGATGGAATTTCTTAAACTGCGCCTTCCAAGAGTCAGGATTGAACAAGCCTGGCTTTAACGATTTCAATTCTTTAAAGTAAGAAAAGTTGCGCGCAAAAACCGTTTTCATATCTTGCAGAACTTCACCACGGACAACAACGTCCTGATCACGCCAAGTTTTTGCGCCTTCATTCGATACGCGGAAATATTCATTGGCGATATTCAAACCACCCACAACAGCTACACCCGACGGCAAATCCGCATCCACCAAGAAAATCTTTTCATGGAAACGCTTATTCACCATCGTCATATCAAGCTGTAATTCGTTGATCCATTGACGCCACATCGGCTCATAGCCTTCGATTTCAATACCGGCGTTCATCAACTCATAATACATCCACTGCGTTTTTTGAGCGGCATTGGAAACACCGTCAACAATGATGCGAATTTTGACACCTTCCGCTTTTTTCTTTCTTAAAAGATCAGCGAGCATCAAACCAGATTCATCTCCAGTAAAAACCAGAGCTTGAATCTCAATCGATTGTTTTGCATTCGCGACAGCTTGAAGTCGAAGTGCTAACGACTCTTTTTCTGAAATGACAGCAACCTGTCCATCCTCTGCCGCATGTTCAGCCATAAGACCAGAACAGCCATTAATCGGACTGCATCCAAGATCCTGTTCAGCCTTAGTCAAAGCCGAAGACATCAAAGGAAAAGCTAACAACATCGCGAAGACAAATTGAGGTGTTTTCATAGGGAAACCATAAAGCAAAACCCCGGCCATCTTTCGACGCCGGGGCTGAAATTTACGAACTTTGATATCACTGTGGCAAAGCCACGCTGACTAGTTACCAAACACGTCTGAACTAGTTACAACCAGCACCGACAGGTGACTTCCCGGCTTGCTCAAGAATTTGCCCAACAAAGCTATTCTTCATCGAACACTCCCCGCTTTTACATTCATAACCTTCATTGCAATCGCTATCCCAAGTACAACCACCGTCTGGCCATTTACCCATGCGACATTCGCCAGAATTACACTTGTATCCATCAGCACAATCACTGTCCCAAGTACAGCCACCATCAGGCCACTTACCCATGCGACACTGACCACTGCTACACTGATAGCCAGACGGACAATCACTTGTCCAAGTACACTTCTGCGCCCAACTTTGACTTAGCGCAGAGAACATCACAATCACAGCAAACAAAAATGGTTTCATTTTCCCCCCAGTTTTTCGAATTCATTTCGATAACCAAGAGCAAAGCAAAACCAATACCCAATTTGCTGGAGCCAAAAAGAACCAATTTCAATATCAGAATAAAAACGGCGGCTCGCGAAGCGACAGCCAGAAACAAACT
>Ga0065704_10070214_pt1 | contig 70706 bp, 63 predicted proteins | sample SwiRhicommuniRL2_FD_59091 | JGI IMG/M metagenome (GOLD analysis project Ga0065704, IMG submission 59091) | Switchgrass rhizosphere bacterial communities from Rose Lake, Michigan, USA - RL2 v2 (version 2) | ecosystem: Host-associated > Plants > Roots > Rhizosphere > Soil | place: East Lansing, MI | reverse complement strand
GCATGCCCCAGCCATTGTCGCCTTCCTTCAGGATGAAGTCCAGCACCCCGGTTTCCTCGTAGGAGCTGCTCATCGTCCATTGCGACATGGAATGACAATAGGGCAGGCAGTTGGTGATGACATGGGCGATCATCGCCGGGCTGTCCGATGACCACTCGGACAACCACAGCTCCGCCCCTTTGTAGCGGGTCGCGTCTATCTGGCGGCGGGCCATCTGCATCGCGGCCGGGATCACTTCATTTTGCTTGAGCCCGCGATCCTGGCCGAAGACATGTTTCTGATCGTCGCCAGCGTAAATATGCGTGCTGACGAAATCGACGGGACAGTCATTGGCGGCGCAGAAGGCGAGGAAGGATTCGATCCATTGGACCGCCGAAGTGGATGGACCGCCAACCTTTAAGGCAGGATCGACCGACTTCACGGCGGCAGCGGTCGCCTTGTAGAGCTGGAAATAATCCGCCTGCGTGCCGGAGAAGAAGAAGGCCAGATCCGGTTCGTTCCAGACCTCAAAATACCATTGGCGCACTTGTTCGCGGCCATAGCGGTCCACCAGATGCTGGACGAAGGTGGTGATGAAGGCGGACCAGTCGGCAAGCGATTTGGGCGGCGTGATATTCGCGCCGTAGAAGCCGAACTTCCTTATCCCGCTGGCCAGCTTACGCGGCATGAAGCTGAGTTCCACGAAAGGCTGTACGCCGCGCGCGAGGATACCATCATAGACGGCGTCGACGTTCTGGAAATTAGGCTTCGCGCCTGTGTACCACACGCCGAGTTCATCGGCGAAGATGCCGTGGAAGCGGACGCGCTCCAGCCCCGCTTCGTTGTGAAAGCGTTCCAGATCTTTGCGCCATTCCTCACGCAAGGTCATGGCGGCGCGATCGGATCCGGCGCAGCGCGACCAGACATGGTCCAGCGGACCGATTTCGCGTCGCAGATCGACGGTCACTTTTTCGCTGCTAGCTTGAGCGAAGGCCGGACGGCCCAGAGCGGTCGCTGTTGTCAACATCGCGCCAGCTTTGACAATGTCTCGCCGATTCCACATTCTCTCTCTCCTGATCTGCTATTATTTCGATTATTTCGATTATTTCGGTTTTGTCCGATAGCTATGGACGAACCTCGCGGTGGTTCATCGCGACATGTGAGGTCTGAACTGTATCTTCAGCATCTTGGGCAAGTTCGACCCCGTATCGTCCTTTACGAACGATCCATTTTTGTAATTTAGGGTCGAATTCTCCGATCAGCCGAGGATCGACGGTGACGGTCACCTGCGTCGATTGTCCAGCTTTCAGGTAGGGCTTGTTCCATCCGACCAGGCGCTTGGTGGCTCCCGGCGGTGACACATAGACTTGTGGAACGTCGGCCCCGTCGCGATTTCCAATGTTGGTTACGCGAAACGTGACTTTGAGTTGGCGTCCGCCTGTCGCCTTGAGTTTGTCATAGCGGAATGCCGAATAGCTGAGGCCAAAACCAAAGGGATACAGCGGCTTCGCGCCGGTCTTTTCGAACCAGCGATAGCCGATGTCGGAGCCTTCCGGATATTCGAGGTCAAAGGGCATTCTGTCTGCCTGAAAGCCGAACGCCCGGCGAACCTCGGTATTGGCGCGCGGTACATTGGAACCGGGAAGGACGGGCAGCGGCAGTTGCTCCAGTCCTGCGGGCCAGGTCACGGGGAGATGGCCCGAGGGGTTCACCTGTCCGGAGAGAACCGCCGCTATCGCCGCCCCGCCACGTTGACCAGGGTACCATGCAGCCAGAATCGCGGACACTTTCGACGCCCATGGCATAAGAACAGGGTTGCCGGTTTCGAGGACGACGACGCTGCGGGGATTGGCGGCAGCCACCGCGTCGATCAATGCGTCCTGTCCACCACCAAGAGACAAATCGGCATTGTCGTCAGACTCGTTCGACCATTTTTCAGCAAACAGGATCGCCACATCGGCCTCACGCGCCAGGTCGACGGCGGCAGCCACATCCTTGCCGTCAGCATAGTCCACTTGCGCGCCCGGAAATGCGCCGCGCAAGGCTGCCAACGGTGCGGTTCCACCATAGCTGCGCTTTATCGGACCTTTATGAAGAACTTCGAGAGCGAAGCCCCCGACGGGCACGACCTGCGAAGAGCCGCCACCAGACAGAACACCAATATCGGCATGGCCACCGATGACGGCGATACGCTTTGCCGTGCGGGTGAGAGGCAGGAGATTTCCTTCATTCCGCAACAGCACCATGCCGCCTTCAGCCGCAGCCTGAGCGACGTCCGCGTGCGCATCATAGTCGATTGCGCCTTGAACCGGCGGAGCATCCACGAGTCCGCTGGCGAAGAGTGTGCGCAGTATCCGGCGCACCGCAGTGTCTACTGCAGCGTAGGGGATGGTGCCGTCTGCGAGTTTTGGCTCCAGTTCCTTGCTGAAGAACAGCTTGGTGTCGATGTTGCCGCCCGACTTCTTGTCCAGGCCGTTGACCAGCGCTTCGGTCGAGTGGACCGCGCCCCAATCAGACATGACAAAGCCCTTGTATCCCCAATCCCGCCTTAACACATCCGTAAGCAGGAACTTGTCTTCGCAGGCATAGATGCCGTTGACACGATTGTAGGAGCACATGACCGAGCCGGGTTTTCCGATCTCGTTCGCTATTTGAAACGTGAGCAACTCGGTTTCCCGCATGGTCTGTTCGCTCATTTCGACCGAGTAGACGGCCCGGCCGGTTTCCTGGTTGTTGAGAGCGAAATGCTTCACCGTCGAAATGATCTTGTTACTCTGGATTCCCGCAATCGATCGACCGGCGAGCACGCCCGTGAGCAGCGGGTCTTCGCTTATATATTCGAAGTTGCGACCCGCGCGCGGGTCGCGGATCAGGTTTGCGCCCCCTCCCAGGAGGATGCCGAAGCCGCTGGCACGCGCTTCCGATCCAATCATAGCGCCGCCCCGAAAGGCCAGGTCAGGGTCCCACGATGAGCCTAACAGTAGCGAAGCTGGCAAAGCCGTTGCGACAAATCCCTTTCGCATGTTCCCGATATTGGCAACGCCAAGGCTCGCATCGGTTTCCTTGACTGCGGGAATGCCAAGGCGGGGCACGCCAAGCGGGTCGGCGTTCAGGATAGCAATCTTCTCCTGATGCGTCATAGCGGCCAGCGCTGCATCGGCGCGAAGATCCGGCGAAAGATCTGGATTAGACCATCGACCGCGTATGACGGACTTTGCCTCAGCAGCCTTGCCCTGGTCCTGCGCATACAGGATGTCTTGCGCTCTCAGGCAAACGGGCTGGAGGAAAAGCATCGTTACAAGGGCAATACTGCTCCTTGATAGCCAGCGTGCGTGGCTAGCAGCGCCCGGACGGCAGGACTTCCCGCTATCGTTCCCGCATCGCATCCCCTGGAAGATGGTCGCGGGCGTATAAAATTTTCGTCCGACGGCCAAGCTTTCCATCTCCTTCTTCTGTCATCGTTCCGGGAAAACTGCAGGCTGGTGGCCGCACTGCTCGTGCTTTGCAGTGATCAATATCTCTATGACAGATTTTTCAATCGAACGACACCGTTCATATAATGAGAGTGATTCTTCGGCGTCAAGCCATGGGCAGGAAAGTGTTAGCGTACGCCAGCTATGTCGGGTTTGCCCGCACTATGCCGCCACCTGCAGAAACTGGTAGGGGCAGAAGTGCTTACTGCTGCGTTCCGGCCATGGTCCATCGCTCCGCAGATCCTAAGCCGATGATCGACTTCGCCTTCGCAAGCGGCATCAACTGTCCGGTAATCCACACGTCCGTACGTCAACCCGTCGACGACAAGAAGCCGGGCCGGTCGCTGGCGATGTCCGGCCATTTCAACCGTCATAGCGCATCTCCCGGCGAAACGCGGATCGTAATCCAGCTCGGAAGCTGGCATTCACTCAAACGGATACCCAGCGCTATCGTAAGTTTTGAAATCTGTATTTTTATCGTTTCACGCTGTCAGGTAGAAAACCAAGGCCCCGCAGCCATTGTTCAAGTAGTTCCGGCCAGGCTGAAAGTGACGGATCCGAATTTCCCAGTCCAGAGCCGTGCTCCCCATTGGCAAACGCATGAAGTTCGACCGGAACACGCTTGGCTTTTAGCGCCATGGCGAAACGAAGGCTGCCCTCCATAGGGACCAGATGATCACTTATCGTATGGTAGATGAAGGTCGGCGGCATGTCCGATGTAACCAATTTGAGCGGCATGTAGCTCTCATAGTCCTGAGGGCGACAATTGATCCGGGCGAACATGCAATATTGTGAGCCACCCTTTGCGTTGATCGCCGTCGCTTCCAGCCATGGATAGCCCAGGACCAGGAAATCGGGGCGGCTGCTCACGCGGTTTACGGGATCGGGATCGGCCGGATTGCCGGGTTCTGCAGTCGCAGCGGTCATAGCGCTGAGGTGACCGCCAGCAGAAAAGCCGATCATGCCTATCCGTCTGGGGTCAATGCCGAAGCTTGCGGCATTGGCCCTTGCGAACCGAACCGCGCGGCTTCCGTCATAGAGGGGAATGGGTAAGCGCGCTTTCGGTCCGACCCGATATTTGAGCAGAAATGCCGTCACTCCACGCGTGGCAAACCAGTCGGCCACCTGCCGGCCTTCCAGATTGGCAGCGAGGCCAAGGTATGCTCCTCCCGGTGCGACGACGATCGCCGTCCCGTTCGCTTGGCCGCGCTGGGGGCGGAATACCGTCATTGTTGGCGTTTCGTCCTCGGCATCGGTCGAGGCATCTCGCGCACGTCCCGGCCAGAGCCGATAGGTTTGCAGTTCAAGAAACGGGTCAGTCGATATCTCGACCAATGGCGCGACAATCGGAGTTGTTTTCTCCTTTGCTTCGCAGGGGTTGGCGGCGGTCAAGCCTGTTATCAAGGCCAACAGGGTTGGAAATACCCTTTTCATCGTCATTCTCCCCTTCTGCTTTGAGCGACGCATTCCGTCTTCACTGCCTGGTTTGGCCATTACGGCAGATCGGTTCGCAGGCAAACCAAACTGGAGCGGGGACGCCGGCCCGCTCAAGATCGGCCAGGCGTGTCGTACTTTGCCTCCGACGAGATGGCCTATGACGCCGAGCAGCGGATCACCGTTTCCGGCGGTTTTCGGCGTATGAGATAACGGAGCATCGCCCATCGGAATGACCCTAACCGCCAAGTCGAATTTACTGGTATGGGACGACGGCGCCGAGTGAATGCGTCGCGACACACGTCTGTTCTTAACGCAAACTGCCAGTCAGGCGGTTCACCACTTATAAATGCCGTCATTTTTGGTGTTGCGCATATCGAACCCAGCGTTTAATTCTGGCCTACGGGGAACGGCCGTGATTAGGTCGACCAAGGGGGAGGACAATATGAGATACCAATGGATATCCGCGTTCATGATCGGCGGCTCACTGCTGGCGATGACTTCGACTGCGCAGGCGCAGTCGGCGGCTAGCGAAGCATCCGCATCCAACGACATCATCGTCACCGCTACGCGCCAAGCGACAAGGCTTCAGGATGTGCCGATGTCTGTCAACGTGGCGACCGGCGAAGACCTCGAGAAATTCAAGATTTTCGACGTCAAGGACGTGTCGCAGCTCGCGCCGGGCCTGGAATTGACCAACACGACGGGTCGTAACAACACCACCACGCTACGCGGCATCACCTTCGATCCGGATCAGGGCACCGGACCGGCCGTCCGGGTCTATCTCAACGAAATTCCCGTCGACGCGCAGACCGCTTACACGGCGATCTATGACATCCAGCAGATCGAAGTGCTGCGCGGCCCTCAAGGCCTGCTGCGCGGTCTTTCTGCGCCCGCAGGTTCGATCACTATTTCGACGCGCAAGCCCAATTTCAACGAGATCGAAGGCTATTTCCAGGGTACGGGGACCGATCGCGCCGGTTACAACGTCCAGGGCGGCGTTTCACTGCCGTTCTCGGACACGCTGGCAATTCGTGTCGCCGCTCTGGTCGACGGCAACCGGGTCAATCACGTGCGCGACGTGAATCGCGGCGGCCAACGCTCGCGTAGCCGCACGGAGAGCGGCCGCATCACGCTGGGCTGGCAGCCCAGCAGCGACTTCACCGCCTATCTCACCTATCAGTACCTGACCGCAGACAATCGGCAGTTCCAGCAAGTGGTCGGCACCGGCGGCAATCCGTTCGGCACCTACAGCACCCTGTTCGGGCTGCCGGCGATATTCATTCCGGAGGCTTTCGGCGGCGGCTTCGCGACCGACACGACCGTCCGCTCCGGTCCGGCATTGGATGTGAACGATCGGGGTGCCGTGCAGGAGGGTATCTTCCGCAATCAGAACAACACCCACCTTGTGAACCTGCAGTTCGACTACGATCTCGGGCCTGCGACCCTTTCGTTCGTGGGCGCGCACCAGTATTCGAAGTTGAAGATCGAGCGTGATCTCGACTCTGCGAACGCCATTCCGGGCTACATCCAGACTTCGGACGTGGTCACACCCTACAAGGTCGATACGGCCGAACTCCGCCTGACATCGAACAATGGCGAAGGCTTTGGCTGGGGCGTCGGCGCGTTCTATACCCGTCAGACCGGTCTGACCGTGGTAAATCAGGAAAACAGCCTGTTCCTGTATCCCGTGGCGCCGGGCGCGCAGGTCAATCCGCCTTGCGGCTTGGTTGGCGGCGCCGACGCAGGTTGCCCCGGCGATTTCGCTCCCTATACCATACCCAATCAGTTGCCGCTCAGCGTTCTTATCACCGTTCCGGTCAAGAGCACGACGTGGTCGTTCAACGCCAATCTCAGCTACAAGTCAGGGCCTCTGACGATTCAGGGCGGTCTGCGTTATTCGATCCTTCGCGGCAACCAGACCACCCAGCAGGGGCTGTCCGGCTTCATCAATTCGCCGCCCGTTGAAATAATTCCGGCCGATCTGCAGCGTGCCACGGACAGGCCGATCACAGGCGGCGCAACGATCAATTACGCGATCAATGACGACACCAATGTCTACTTCGCTTACGGACACTCCTTCCGGTCGGGCAGCACGAAGGTCGCCGGCCCGGCGCTCGTTTCAAATGACCTGATTCGCACCAATGCGGAAAAGACCGATTCTTTCGAAGCCGGCCTGAAAGGGTCGATCCTCGATCGGAAGGTGAACTACAGCATCGCTGCCTTCTATCAGAAGCTCGATGGTTTCCTCAGCCGCTTTACGAGCATTTACTATACACAGCCAGATCCGTCCCAACCCAATGGCACGTTTGATTTCAACTATAACGGCGATGCCAAGATCAAGGGTGTGGAAGCGACGCTCGACGTGCGGCCGACGCCGAACTGGGATCTCAATGTCAGCGCCGCCTACACCAAGGCGCGCTGGGACAACGCCCGGTTGCCGTGCAACGACTATGCGGGAACGGGTCGACCGAACACCGCAGCGCCTGTTCCCGCGGTGACCGGTACCGGGAACATCAGTTATTGCGCCATCAACGATCGCCTTGCCAACACGCCGGACTTCAGCCTGAACGCCAATACGGAGGTCCGCTTCCCGATGGAAAGCGTCACGCCGTTCGTCCGCGCGCTCATGACTTACACACCGAGCTATAATTGGTGGCAGGCGCAGTACAAGTTCAAGGATCGCGAACTGATCAACATGTTCGTCGGCGTCCGTTCCAATGATGACAAGTGGGAACTCGATGTCTTCGCTCGAAATCTGCTCAACCAGCGTCGGATAACCAACACCTCTCTCGGAGAAGTGCAGACCGGCGCAGTCGTCGCGGGTGCGTTCGTGCCCGGATATTCGGTCGTCAACGTCATGAACCCGCGGGAATTCGGCGCGACCTTGTCGTTCAAGTGGTAAAAATGTCGGGCGGGCTTGCGCGATCGGTCGCGCCGGCCCGCCTTACAACTGGCGCCATCGACCGTTAGCGCCATCTCGCAGGGCCGTCCGATCGATTGCAACCTTTCCGCCGCGCAGATGCCTATGCGGGCTCTATGTCATCGGGACCCCAGAAGGCGCGAAGCGAAGTGATGCGTCCGAAGTCGTCAAAAGCGCATACGTCGAGTGACCGTATTCGCATGCGCTGGGAACCAGGCGGCGTGAACTCGACCTCGAATACCAACGCAGCCTCGTTGGCAAAACTTCCGCGGATAGACGCGGTCGGGGTAATGCGCGTCTGGAAAGCAACTGAATCGGCAAACCATTCAGCGATCGCCTGACCCTGCTTTACGGATGTGCCGACCGGGTCTTCGATTGTCGCTTCAGGAGAGAACAGGGCGAGGAGTCCCTCGGCATCACCGGCGTTGGTACACGCTACATAGGCTTCGAGTGCTGCTCGCATTACGTCCTGTCCGGGCGATTGCGGGTTCCCGACGATCTCGAAATTCATTTTTGAGACTTTCTATATTAACGCATGGACGCGGCATCGAGCGGGAGCATCGACCTTCCTTGGCAATGCTGCCTCATCGAGGCCAGGCGGCCTGGAAGGTTTTCTCGGCGTTATTCGTTGCTTTCGCGAGTTGGAGTTGGCTCCCTGAGCCGCGTGCCAAGCCGCTGCTCCAGAAAGCGGATCAGATCGTTCAGTGCAGGGGCGGGAGGCACCTTTGCCCGCCGGATGAGCCACAGCGGATAATCGTCACGCGGATCAGGCTCATCCAGGCGTTCCAGCATGGCTTCTGAATCCGCCGCGAAGCACCAAAGCTTTGCGGTTCCGAAGCCGGCGAGGACGGCGTGCTTCAATTGCGGCCAGGAATTGAAGGTCATAAGTTCCATGGCTTCGGCTTCGACGCCTGAAGGATTAGAGGTAATCCACTGCCCTGGTAGAGTTGCATCCACCTCGTGCCCCCACCCGAGTTGGCATTTCTGTTGAGAGCCGCACAAGCCATAGCGGGCCTGGGATATCGTGGCGATTTTGACGGCCGCGAGCCGCCGCGGCGGCGTTCGCACGATCGCTATGCCAAGGTCTGCCCGCCGATGGGTGACGGCATCTATTGGGTCTAATTCGCTTAACAGTTCGATAGAGACGCCGGGCATTTCCTTGCGGAATGCAAGCAGTTCGGGAGCGAATTCCGACACGATTCCACCGCTTCCGGCAATGCGGATGAAGTCGTTACGTTCTGCGGCGGGGTTCATTTCCGCCAGCATTGAATCGATTTCCGATTCGATCCTCGCAGCGGTTTGAAGGACGAGGGCGCCACGCGCGGTCGGTTCGGGCCCGTGCGGTGTCTCATGGAAAACCGGAAATCCCAGGGCCTCCTCAAGAGCCTCGACCCGCCTGCCCACGGTCGTACGGTTCACACCGAGACGGCGGCCTGCGGCAGTGTAGGATCCCGCCCTTACAGCGGCGAGAAAGTGGCGAAGGTCATCCCATTGCACAATGCGTGCGTTTTTGCACAAGCAGTGTGCGCGGTAAAGTGTCTTCGCATTTTGCCCCTGAATCCTGTAAATAGCTCCCAAATGCGCCGCGAAGGCGCGGTGGAAATTAGGAGTTGATGCAGATGGCAACCACCACCGAATATGGTCTCGGCGAATTCACCTTCGCTCGCGGCTGGTTCATGATTGGCGAGGCAAAGGAAGCGACCGGCGTCCCGGCCGCGATCCGATATTTCGGCAAAGACCTTGTTCTTTATCGGGGCGAATCGGGAGCGCCCTACGTAGTCGATGCATATTGCCCGCACATGGGCGCGCATTTGGCCAAAAACACCACCAGCTACATCGTGCGCGATGGCGAGCAGGTTGAGGGGGATTCGATCCGCTGTCCGTTCCATGGCTGGGCTTTCGGCCCGAGCGGAGAGTGCAAGCACATACCCTATTCGGACTTCATCCCGAAGGCTGCCAAGCTCCAGACCTATCCCGTCGTCGAAAAGGCGGGGATCCTGTGGATATGGCATGACCCGGAAGGGCTGGAGCCGGACGTCGAATTGCCTGATTTCGGCGGGCATTACGGCCAGCCCGGATGGGTCGAGTGGACGGTTGACTACATGGGCGACCTGGATGTCCACGGTGTCGAGATCATCGACAACATGGCTGATTTCGGTCACTTTGTTCCTATCCATGGCGCCAAGGATTGGCAGTATTTTGCCAATGAATTCAAAGGGCATATCCTCCACCAGTATTACAGCGCCGGGCACCGCACGTTGACGGCAGCGGAGGGCGACCAGCTGGTTTTGGATACGTGGTATGAAGGCCCCGGCTTTCTCCAGTCGGAAATGGCCGGCGCGCAAGACAGTTTCATCATGATCGCAAACACGCCTATCGAGGACGGCAAGTCACGTGCCTGGCATGCGCTCATGGTCAAGGTCCATGACGGGTCTCGGGAAACGACCGAGGCCGATCGGGCTGTGGCTGCGGCTTATCGGGAAGGCAGCCGTCTTGCGTTCGCGCAGGATGTTGAAATCTGGGCAAACAAGCGTGCTTGCATCAATCCGCTGGCGATCCCGAATGACGGCCCCTACGGCAAGGTTCGGGCATGGTATAAGCAATTCTATAATTCGCGTGCTGCAGCGAAAGAAATCCAGAAGCGCATGAACGGTCTCGTGGTGACGCTCGACAAGCGTCCCGGAGACAAGGCTGCCTGAAGCAGGTAAGGCTCGACATTCGAGCGACTTGGGACCGCGAATAGGCTTCGTGCCTTCCTTTCCGGGCGGTGGCGCGCTGATTTTCGGCCGCGTCGGCCGCAGTCTCGCCAATGGTATTCGTATGTGGCGAAGCACCGCCCTCGGGCGGAGTGCGCAGTTCATGCGGCGAATGTTGCTGGGCTCGACGAGGTGCGTGTGTTCTTTGCCTGGGCGGCAGTTGTCCGGTTGACCCCGTAGTGTGGGGGGGCAGCGGTCGTTTAGCGCCACTTTGTCGACGCATCGGCCAAAGAATGGCGGTATGCCTCGGTCTCGAGGTGGGTGGCTTATTTGCCGCAGCCCAAACGGTTTCCGCATATATACGGTGATAGCCGCAGAGACGCTGGGCAGCGCCATAAGTTGGCGTGGCAGGGTCGGCTGATTGCGGCGCGGGTGGCAAAATGGTCTTCCCCGTCCAAAGGAGCTTCGTGTATTTTTCTACGCAAAAATGTCGCAAACAATATAGTTGCACGCTCTTTGCGTAGTTGTTAGGCTTAAGTACTTGCTAGATCAGATCACCTGACGGCAGGAGAGGGTAGCAGGACAAACACGATTATAGCGCGCTGACGGTTCTGCGGCGCTGTGTTCGGTATGTCCCAGATGACGGTGCGCAGTCGCTGTCGGGCGCTCTCTCCAAAAAAAATGCAGCGCGAGTTCGTGCTGGAAAATTGGAATGAGGGAGATTTTGGATAATGCGTTACGGTAACGGTGCAGGCGCGATAGGGCCCCGGGTCAGCGCAGCTTTGCTTGGGGGCGTAGCTGCAGGAGCATTGCTCTTGCCGACGCATGTTTTCGCTCAAGAGGCAGCGCGGAATCCTGCTCAGGCATCCGCCGGTGGCATCGATGAAATTATCGTCACCGCCAATCGCCGCGAGGAGCGAGGGCAGGACGTGCCGGTGGCGATCACGGCGTTTACGCCCGAGCGCCTTCAGCAGCAGAATATCAACAAGGAGCAGGATTTGCAGGCCAGCGTGCCTTCGCTGGTGGTGGGGCCCAACGGTCAAGGCTCACGCGATTCCAACTCCTTCACGATACGCGGGCAGGGGGCGACCTTCCAGGCATCCCCGGGCGTTGTAGTCTATCTCAACGAAGTCCCGCTGGCGGCGGGGATTACGCTTAGCCAGCAAGGCGGCCCCGGCAACTTTATCGATCTTGAAAACATGCAGGTTCTGTCCGGACCGCAGGGAACGCTGTTCGGGCGCAACACAACGGGCGGCGCTGTCTTGCTCGTCCCCAAAAAGCCAACCGACGAAATCGGCGGGTGGATCAAGGGCGAGATCGGCAACTATGACCGGCGGTATGTCGAAGGTGCGGTCAATCTTCCGGTCGTGGAAGAAAAACTGGCAATTCGTGCTGTCGGTGCCTTTCACGATCGCGATGGCTACACCCGTGATGTAGTCTGGAACAAGGATCGAGACGACGAGCACTGGTACTCCGGGCGCCTTGGTATCATGGCCCGGCCGACCGAGACGATTCAAAACTACACGATGATCTTCGGGTCATCCTCAGACAATAATGGCGCTGGCCTCATCCATAGGGGTTTCAATATTTCCGCGCTGTCGCAGCTTGGTCTCTGCGCGGACCTTCCCGTCGGAACAGTAGGCGGATATTCTTGCGACGTTTATCGTGCCGCTACGGCGCAAGCCGATGCATTGGGACCGCGCCAGACGGCATTCTCGACCGACGTATTTTCCAAGACCGACACTTGGGGCGTATCCAACACCACCGACATCGATCTCACAGATCAGATCACGCTGCGCAATGTTGCCAGCTACCAGCGCATGAAGGTCAGGTACCGCTACGACGGCGATGCCACCGTTTTGCAGCAGCATGACGTTGATCCGGGCTTACTTCCGGCAGATGGAACCGTGAATCTGCCCGGCACGCCTTTTCCTGTGACCTATGCCAATTCCACACTCGGCGCCGAATTGCCCCGCGATCATTTCCGTACGTGGACCGAAGAACTGCAATTGCAGGGGCGCATGCTCGACGGCAAACTGGACTGGACGATTGGCGGATTTTACTTCGACCAACGTCCTGTGGGGCGCCAAGGGTCGAACGCGCTCTTGTACTGCCCTGGCCTGTTTACCGGATCTGCAACCGAATGCCGTGCATCGCATTCGGAATATAGCAACAGTACGGTTTCAAAAGCTCTGTATACGCAAGCGACATTGGATTTTGGCGCTTTCTCGCCATCGATGGACGGGCTGCGTCTCACCGGCGGCTTTCGCCAGACCTGGGACCACGTGTTCGGCTTTGCCACACAGTACAACTTCAGCAGCGCGCTTCCGGATGGCTTTGTGGTTTGCGGTAAGGACTCTACCCAGGTCGTCGAACTGTCCAACGCGCTGGCGGATTGCCGCTTCGACGGATCGCAGCGCAGCAGCTCTCCTTCCTGGCTCATCGGTCTTGACTACAAGGTCACGCCTGACGTGCTGATTTATGGCAAGATCAGCCACAGCTACAAGGCGGGCGGTTTCAACTCCTACGCCGTCTATTTCGGCGACAACGGCAATCCCGATACAAGGACGTTCGAGCCGGAGAAGGTGACGACCTACGAAGGCGGTTTCAAGTCCGACTTACGGATCGGGAGCGTGCCGCTGCGCCTCAATGTTGCTGCTTACCATACCGTCTACAAGGACATCCAGCGTGCCACGGGCGATTACAACCCGGCGACCAATGCAGCCGGCGCACGTACGCTTAACGCCGATGCACGCATCAACGGCGTGGAAGTTGAAGCGATGGTTCGGCCGTTCCCAGGACTGGAGATAGGCGGAAATTTCAGCTATACGGATGCCAAATACACAAATTACCAATACATCAGCGCATCGGGAACGCTCGCTTGCAACAGTGTAGTGGCGCCTGGCGGCTTGGCTGATTCCTCTTGCCTCGATTTCCAGTACGTTTCTCCATACATCTGGAACTTCCATGTGGCGGCGGATCAGCCGCTTGGCGATGCTGGCGACCTGTCGTTGTTCGTCAACTATTCGCACACCTCGCGTCAGTATACCGAAGCTATCCAGCTGCCCTCGCAGCAGCCGGGCGCCTATCTTGAACCCTTCGGTCTGCTCAACGTCTCGCTTGACTGGAAGAACGTCTACGGCAGCGGTTTCGATATCGGCCTGTTCGGGACGAACCTTGTGAACAAGACCTACCGGATCTCCCATTCCGACGTGTATCAGCCGGGTGCGCTGCTGTATCAGGCATCGCTTTATGGCGAACCGCGTATGTACGGCCTGCGCCTGAAGTATACGTTCGGCGGCGGATGAGGGCCTTGCCATTTCAAGAGTGAAGAATGCCCTGCGTTTTCTGAACGCAGGGCATTCCTGCGTTGGGGCCTCGGACGCAAACTTCTAAACCTGCTGCCTTTTCCGATGGCCACCACGTTGTAAGATTGCAGCCGCCGCCATGATGAGTTCGAGGTTCGTGATCTCGGGCTGCGGTTATGGGACAATTCCGGGTGTTGATTGGCAAACAGGCGATGGGCCAGATGCGCACATTAATCGGCCACAAGTCCTTGAAACTGCTTCACCATTATGGGGGCAGGAGATCGGCTGGGATTTGCGTAGCACGTAATCGTGATTGCTCTGCCCATGGACAATTTTCTTGCCGATAAGATCGATAAAACGTAGTTGAGCGACAGAAGAATCTGCGCGTCCGGTTGTTTCGGACGCTGCGGGAGGAGGGTGTGATGAGGAAGTTTCTCGCGAATACCGCGCTTTTTTCTGGCGTCCTGATCGTTGCCGCGCCTGTGTTTGCGCAAGATGCCGTTGCCCAGGACAGTCTGGACGAGGGTGACGGTATCGGGGTGATTGTCGTCACAGCCCAGAAGCGTTCCGAAAATATTCAGGACGTTCCCATCGCGATCTCGGCGGTGAGCGAGCAGTACCTCGAAAGCCGAGGTGTGGATTCGATTGACAAGCTGGGCACGATAGCGCCCAATGTTAAGATCGAACGGGCGCCTTCATCGAAGTCGATCTCGCAGATCTCGATCCGCGGCTCGGTCACGATCAACCCCGCCATAATCTGGGAGCCTGCAGTCGGCCTCTATCTCGATGGCGTGTATATCGCCAAGGCGCAGGGGTCGATTTTCGATATTGCCGACCTTGAACGTGTGGAAGTCCTGCGCGGCCCTCAGGGTACGCTCTACGGCCGCAATGCGCTTGCCGGTGCGGTGAACCTGATTACGAAAAAGCCGAGCGGGGAAGCCGGCGGTTCGGCGGAATTGACGTATGGCAGCTATGACGAGGTCAAGTTTCGCGGCGTATTGGATCTCCCGCGCATGGGCATCTTCTCGGCCAAGGTTTCCGGCCAGTACCGCAAGCGTGACGGGCTGATCGATCTTACTGCCGATCCCTACAATACCCCCGGCGCCTCGCTGCCCTTACGCGGCCGGACAGACACGATCGATTCCGGCAGCTTCATGGTTCAGGTTCGTGCCGATATCTCGAACGATATCACGGCAGATTATACCTACGATTATTCCAATAGCCGCCAGACGCCGCCGTTCTCGCAGCTCCTGCGGGTCAACCGCAACGGCGATCCGCGCGATATCTTCGATCCCAACTCCGCCGGCTATCCCTTTGGCGGCGCCTTTTTCCCGCTTGATCTCTATACCAACCCGGACCGGGTCAGCACGGCCTCGATCGACGCCGACGTCTATGAGCGTTCGCGCAGCTACGGCCATGCACTTACCGTGACGGCGAACCTCGGCCCGGCCGAGTTGAAGTCGATCACGGCCTATCGTGATCTGGCCTGGTCCGATGGGCTTGACCTCGACGGTTCGCCGCTGCCGGTGGCCTATACCCAGCGCATCACCGATTATCACGCTTTCAGCCAGGAATTGCAGCTGACCGGCGCAGCGCTGTCCGACAGGCTCAAGTACGTTCTGGGAGCGTTCTACTTCGCGGAGAAGGCGGAAACGGCGAACCCGCAGGAATACTTCGGCGGCGGTACCGATCTGCTCTCGTCATATGGCGCACACACCAAGGCCTATGCGCTTTACGCTCAGGTCGACTACAATGTGACCGATGCGCTCAAGCTGACGCTGGGCGCGCGCTACACGCACGAGAAGAAGGACATCGCGCGGTTCTTCCAGATCAACTATGACGCCGCGAACGGTATCACCACGCCCACGGTCATTGCGGACATCCCCTATGGCGGGGTGCCGGATGCGAAATACAACAATTTCTCGCCGGCCGCGACGCTCAGCTACGCGGTTACGCCCGATGTCAACGTCTATGCCCGCTTCGCGCGAGGCTTCAAGTCGGGCGGTTTGAATGGCGAGACCAACGTCTTCGTCGCACCGACCCCCGATTGCCCAAGCGGTGCTCCGGAACTGTGTGCGCCCTATAAGCCGGAAAAGGTGGACAGCTACGAGATCGGCGCCAAGACCCAGCTTCTCGGCAGGGCGCTCGTGTTCAACGTCGCTGCGTTCCGCGACGAGCATAAGGACATGCAGCTGGCGGTGTTCACGGCAGGGCTGGGGGCAGCCTCGATCGTGCGAAATGCCGGCTCTGCCCGCATCCAGGGTCTGGAGTTCGAGCTGGTCGCGCGGCCGGTCGACGGGCTCACGCTGAACGGATCGCTGGCGTTCCTCGATCCCGAGTACAAGACCTTCATCGACGGCGGGGTCAACGTCGCGGACAACCGCGCGTTCCCGCATGCGCCGAAGACGACTGCGGCCCTTGGCGCCGACTGGCGTGTAATCCAGGGTGATTGGGGCAAGCTCAATCTCTATGGAGACCTGAGCTACGTGTCCCGGTACTTCACTTACCCCTATGCGCTCGACGTTGCGGCCGCTTCCGATCAATCGGCCTATACTACCCGGTCGCCGGGGCGCACTATTGTCAATCTGCGCGCGACAGTGTCCGAGGTCCAGATCGGCGGAGTTGAAGCTTCACTTTCGGTCTTTGCCCGCAATGTCACGAAAGAGGATGCGCCCAGCAACTACATAGATTTCGGGCCCTCGTTCGGCGGGTTGACGGTTGGCTACTTCCCAGAACCTCGCACTTTCGGCGTTACGGCCGGCGCGAAGTTCTGAAGCGATCGAAACGGACGGAGAGAGGCAATGCTTTTTGAAGGGAAAAAGGCGCTGATCACGGGCGCTGCATCCGGGATCGGCCGTGCCACCGCAATCCGGTTCGCGGCAGAAGGCGCGCGGGTCACCATCGGCGACCGCAATGCGGCAGGGCTGGAGGAGACGGCTGCCATGATGGCCATCGCGCCCACGATCCATACGTTCGACGCCATGGATCATGCATCGTCGCGTCAACTGGTCGAGGTCGCGGCGAAGGACGGGCTCGATGTGCTCTGCAATATCTCCGGTATACTGAAATGGGGGCCGTCGGACACATTTCCGATCGAGGAGTTCGAGCAGATCATGAAGATCAACGCGAGCAGCGTCTTTATGATGTGCCAGGCGGCGCTGCCGCACCTTGTTAAGTCGAAAGGCAACATTGTTAACACTGCCTCCACGGCGGCGTTGCAGGGTATCGCCTATACGATTGCCTATTCGGCGTCCAAGCACGCCGTTGCCGCGATCACCAAGGGGCTGGCGATTGAATATGCCGGGCGCGGGGTGCGGGTGAACGCCATCTGCCCCGGCCACGTGGAAACGCCGATGACGCAAACGCCGCCGCCGGAAGGCGATGTGGACTGGCCCCTTGTCATGCGTAACGCGCCGAAGCTGGAAAACGGTTCCTGCGCGCCGGAGGATATCGCCGAAATGTTTGCTTTCCTCGCGAGCGACAAGGCGCGCAAGGTTACGGGATCGCTGTTTACCGTGGATGGGGGCCAACTGGCGGGGTGAGCAACAGGTGAGCCGCTGCCTGCCCGTCCAACATGGCATTGGCGCGGTGAACCACGCGCCAGCCCTCGGGCATGCGCTTTAGCGTCCAGCGATTGGCGGATACGCGAAAGACTTCGAACTCGCCTGCCGCATGGCGTAGGACTACGCTGTGCCCCCGTGCCGTAGCCCGGTCTCCGTCAAGCTCGATAGCGACCGGGCCGAGCAGATGCGCGCAGCCGTCTGCCATGAGCGCTTGGTGGTCCGCGCCCTCGATCAGTCCGGCGATGGCTTTGCGTCCGCGGGCCGCAGCGTAACCCAAGACCTCATATTCGCCGCCTTCGCACCACAGTTCGGACAGCGCTTGCGCTTCCCCGCTGTCGGCGAGGGGGCCGTATTGCGCTATCAGGGCTCGAATACTTTCCAGATCTTCGAGCCGTTGCAGCCGCGCGGAGAGGGATTCTAGCGAATCGGGCATAAGCCCCTTTCTTGCTGGTTTGGGCTGGCCCGACAATAGAAGGACCAAGGAGAAAGGTTATGATGGAGCGCGGCTACGAGCAACGTCGCTGTTCGGCTGAAAGCTTACATCTCGGGGACTGAAAGAACCTGATCCTAGCGTGGGAATTCAGTCCGATCACGATGGAAACGCCAAGCGGGCCCGCACGTAAGATGTCGGCTTCGAAAAACGCCTCAACCCGCTGCGGCCATATGGTTATTCCCCGCGCGGAGGTGTAACTGAGCAGATGGCGAGGCCTGAAACCCGGCAGCAGGCCGAGATGCCGCATGCAATGATATTCTGGCTTCGAGAGATTTTGACGAAGGCGTTTGGGATGAGTGATAGCTTCAGGAAACGACGTGCAGATGCCGATGTGACTGAAAAGGTGGCTGGCGTAGGTGAGTACCAGGGGCCGGCTGGGGGCTGGGGGGCACTCGGAGCTGTCGCCAAGACCATTGCGGAGCAGATGCGCGGCAGCCCCGACACCCGTGCGCTGCTTCAGGTGAACCAGCCGGATGGCTTTGATTGCCCGGGATGTGCCTGGCCAGATCCCAAGCATACATCATCGTTCGAATTTTGTGAGAACGGGGCCAAGGCCGTGACCTGGGAGGCGACCTTCAAGCGCGCCGACCGGGAGTTCTTTGCTGACCACACCGTCACGGAACTCTGGGCGTGGTCAGACCACGAACTCGAAGGGGCAGGGCGCCTTGTGGAGCCGATGCGTTATGATCCCGCTACGGATCGCCTGACGCCGATCAGTTGGGAGGAAGCATTTCAGCGCGCCGGCACGGCCTTGCAGGCGCTTGATAATGCCGACCAAGCCGAATTCTACTGTTCGGGACGTGCCTCGAACGAGGCCGCCTTTCTCTACCAGTTGTTCGCGCGAGCATTCGGGACCAATAACTTCCCCGATTGCTCGAACATGTGCCACGAGGCGACCAGCGTGGGTCTCGCGACGTCCCTCGGCATCGGCAAGGGAACGGTCACCCTTGAGGATTTCGAAGAGGCGGACGCCATATTCTGCATCGGCCACAATCCCGGCACCAACCATCCCCGTATGCTTTCGACCTTGGCCGCAGCGTCAAAGCGCGGCGTTCCAATCACCGTGATCAATCCGATGCGCGAGCGCGGACTCGAACGGTTCAAGTCTCCGCAGCACCCCAGCGAGATGCTCAGTCGCGGGGCAACGCAGATCGCGAGTGAATATCACCAGGTCCGGATCGGCGGAGACCTCGCGGCTCTCAACGGCGTGATGAAAGTGCTGTTTGAGCGAGATTCGAGACGACCTGGAACGATCGACAAAGCCTTCATTGCCGAGCACACACATGGCATCGAGGCCCTGCGCTCCCATGTGGAGGGGCTGGATTGGGCGAGCATCACGCTTGAATCCGGGCTTTCGCGGGAGGCGATTGAAAGCGTGGCGGATACCTACGCCGCGGCTGAGCGCGCGATCATCTGTTACGGGATGGGCATCACGCAACACCGGCATGGGACGGCCAATGTCCAGGCCATCGCCAATCTTCTGCTTCTGCGCGGTAACTTTGGCAGACCAGGCGCTGGTATTTGCCCGCTGCGTGGACACAGCAATGTCCAGGGCGACCGAACCGTCGGCATCACCGAGATCCCGAGCGAAGCCATGCTGTCGCGGCTCGACACGGCCTTTGGTATCGCGGCGGCGCGAAAGCATGGTCACAACGCTGTCGAAGCCCTTGAGGCGATGCGCGAGGGGCGGTCGAAGGCGTTGATTTCCCTTGGAGGCAACCTTGCGGTCGCCATGCCGGATCCCGAGGCATGCTTCGCGGCGATCCGGAAACTTGACCTGTCGGTGAATATCGTCACCAAACTCAATCGCACCTGCCTTTTGGCATCGCGCGAAACTATCGTGCTTCCATGTCTTGGCCGCACGGAACTGGATATCCAATCGTCCGGTCCGCAATGGGTTACCGTTGAGGACAGCATGTCGATGGTCCACGCGTCGCGGGGCAAACTCAGGCCCCCGGGCCCGGACGTACGGTCGGAACCAGCTATCGTCGCCGGCCTGGCACGCGCAGCAATGCCAGCAAGCCACATAGATTGGGATGGCCTAGTCTCTGATTATGATCGGATCCGCGACGGCATCGAGGCGGTGTTTCCCGATTTCATTGATTTCAACGCCCGTGTGCGCGTTCCGGGGGGCTTCAGGTTGCCGGTCGGGCCCAGCGAGAGAATCTGGAAGACTCCCGATGGAAAAGCGCAGTTCATTGTATCTGAGAAAAAAAGCAATCGGGGCGATGCGCCCTTGCTGCTGACGACGATCCGAAGCCACGACCAGTATAACACCACAATCTATGGCTTGGACGACCGCTATCGCGGTGTCGCCGGTCGGCGAGATGTGATCTTTGCGAATGAAGTCGATCTGGCGATGATGGGGCTGTCGCACGGCGACCTTGTGTGCGTGACAACCGAGGAAGGACGAACGCTCGAGGGGTTCACCGTCATCGCCCACGCGATCGCGCGCGGTTGCCTCGCGGCCTATTATCCTGAAGCAAACTGCCTGATACCGCTTGAGGATTATGATCCTGTTAGCGGCACTCCGGCTTATAAATCTGTTCCAGTAACCATGCGTGCCGCCCGAGGATCCGAAACTTCGATCTGAGACCTGCGGACTTTAGGGACCGCTGGGACACCGCGTCGCGCGCTATCTCGGCCCTGTCTCATCCGGTAACGTCGCCGCGCATGAGATTCCGGTCGCCCGATCAAATCCGCTTCGGCCGCTTGAACCAGAACGTCCATACCGCCAACGTGCCCAACAATGCGAGTGAAAGCCCGGAGAGCGTCATAACCAGGCGGATGGGTAGTCCGCCGACTTTGCCTGCATGCAGCGGATAGAACGCGTTGTAGGCGGTTACGGTCCCGGAAAGCCCTGCCGCATCGCGGGTAGCCACGATATCGCCGGTATCGGCTGCGAACCAGACCGTCGTACGGCCGTTCGGCAGCCATTCCTGCTGGCCGCGCATGCGCAGCGTGATGATGCCGTTGCCGTCGCGGGGAAGCGACAGGCTGCGAACTTCCGCATCGGGGAAGCGTGCGCGGGCACCGCGGATCATTGCGGCCCAGTCCAGGTTGTCCGCGACCGGTACCGGCGCGCCTGTTGGCGGTTTGAGCGCCCGCTCGATCTCCTGCGCGGCGCCGCGGCCGAGAATGACGGAACTGAGCGGCCGGAATACCAGCACGGTGCCTGTCACCAGCGACAATGCCAGTAGCGGGGCGATGACAATGCCCAGATCACGGTGATGTCTGACGATGGATGGGCGCGTCATCCGTGCGGGCCACAATCGAAATTGAAACGTGCGGCGCGTGCGCCACCAAAGGATCATGCCGCTGACGACGAAGAACAGGCCGCACAGCCCGGCGAGGCCAATCACGGTCTCTCCCGTCTCGCCCGTGAACAAGTGCTGATGGAAGTCGGAGAGCCACAACTCCGGCCGTTCCCATTGGGTTTTCCACGCCAGCACCGGCTCGCCCGTTTGCGTAACGTACGCACCTCCGCCGTCCTTATATGTTAGACGATCCAAGCCGAAGCCCGCATTGGCGAACGTGATCGACTGCGGCCGTGTCACCGGGTCTGCCATGACGCGGGCGGTCGTGTCTGCCAGTATGTTTGTCGCCTGCAGCTGGGCATCGTTGGCGTGCGGTACCATGACCCACGCGTCGCGGTGGATCAGGATCGCGCCAGTCATTCCCAATATTGCCAGAAGCAGCCCAATCATGCCGCCTGCCCAACGGTGCAGGGCGTCGATCAGCTGCATCAGAAGCGGTAGTCCCAGCCCAGCGTGAAGTTGCGTCCCCGTCCGGCAAAGAAGTGGGCGTTGTCCGTCGGCCGTACGGTCTGCGTGTAATAATCAAGGTAGAACTTGTCGAAGACGTTCTGCGCGGACAGCGTCACGGCGCCGAGTCCGGTCTCGTAGCGCAGGCTGAGGTCGGTGACGTTGTAGCCACCGAAGCTGTAGGTGTCGTCATAGTTGCCCGGCGCGCGCTCGAACTTGCGAGACAGGAAGAACTGCGTCTGGACCCGCGCAGACACGGGGCCTTTGCGATAACTTGCCGCAAGGTTCAGGCGATCGGGCGAGATGTTGGCGCCGTCCAGATCGCGATCGACCTGTTCGATGCCATCGTTGGAGCCGTCGGTGCGCCCGATGAGGTGGGCATATCCGGCGGAAAGCGTCAGTCCGGGCACCGGCGTCTGCGCTGAGAGGTTGATTTCCAGCCCCTGGATTTCGACACGCTGGCGCTGCACCTCGAACACGCCCCCGCTCTGGACCAAGAGCGATCCGTTCTTGCTGGTCGACCAGAAATAGGCGGCGGTGGCATCGAGCGGCCCGCGTTTCACCTCGACGCCCAGCTCGCGGTTGTTCGACACGATCGGACTGATATTGACGTAATTGTCGATATCGATTCCGGGCCGATTTACGGCGCGGGCGATGCGGCCGACATCGGGCACGGTGTAGCCTTCGGCGTAGCTGGCATAGGAGCGGAGACCCGGCCACGGTTCGACGATGACACCGCCGTTCAGCAGCGTGTCGCTGAATTTAGGCGAGCCGCCGGTGACCGCAAATCCGCCGCCGTAGCTGGCGAGTGTGCGATAGTCGTCGATGGTGATGCGCACGGCTTCATGCCGCACCCCGCCCGCGAGGCGCAGTTTGTCGTCCAGCAGGGCCAGGTTGGCCTGCACGAAGGGCGCAAGGCTGCGATATTCGGCTGGCGGCACCCATGAACGATCGGTGGCGATCAGGCGCTGCTCGGTCTTGTCGTAGAGCACGTCTAGTCCGACAGTCGCTGTCAGCGCCTCAAAGCCGGGCATCGCGCGTTCGTAGGAGAACTTGCCGCCATACTTGCGGCTGCGGTTCTGTGACTGGTCGAACAGCGTGCCGATCGGCGCGAGAGCCGCATCCTGAAAAGTGGCGATCGGTGCGACCTCGCCGCCGTAGGTGTCGCGCGAGCGGTTGAAGAAGCCCTGGAGCATCAGGTTGCCGCCCCAAAGATTGGAATCGGTGTAGGTTAGTGACGCACTTTCGGTGCGATTGGTGGCCGGTACCCCTGGGGGTGTGCCGCGGACGGATGTGGTCGGAAGGTTGCGGGTAAAGTCCCCGTCCACCGCGACAAAATCGCCGTCGCCCTTGAGCTGGAAGCGGTTGACCATGAGGTCCAGTCGCGCCGTGTCCGATACCGCATATCCAAGCCGGCCGAATGCGGACCATGAGCGGCTGTCCTGCGTTTCGCCCTGCGTCAAGTCCGTGCCCACGCGGTTGCCATGCCCGTCATAGAATACGCCGCGCTTCTCGAACACTGCGCCGATGGTCGCGTCAAAGCGACCCTGGCGCCAGCCGATCAGCCCGGCCAGCTTTCCTCCCATGCCGTCACCCGTGAAGCCGGTGTCCGAATTGCCCTGCGCCAGCACTCGCCCGGAGATCCCCTCCTGAGCGGGCGGGCCAACCGTCACCTGGTTGACGATCCCGCCGGTGCCGCCGATCCCTTGCAGCGCGTTGGAACCATAGATGACCTCGACACGATCGACGAAGAACGGGTCGATGGAAAACCCATCGCGCGCGCCGTCGCGGAGCGGCGCGGTCTGGGGGATGCCGTTGATCGCGTAGAGGGGGGAACGCCCACGCAGGGTTTCGCCCGCGCCGGACAGTTTCTGGCGGGTGGGCGAGAACGAGGGTGTCAGCGCCGAGACGGCATCGACGATCGAGCCGCCGATGGCGACCTGCTGGTTGAGCGAGGCGTTGTCTATGATGTCGACGGTAAGCGGCAGGGCGTTGACCGGCAGCACGGTCCGCGCGGCGGTGACGACAATCGCTTCCTGCGGCTCGGAATTCTGCGCATAGGCTGGCGCCGCCGCCAGCATTATTGGCAATACGAGTATTGAACGACGGATCATGAATTTGCTGACCTCCCTCACGGGCAGGCCTTCTAGCGCCAAATCTGATACGTGCAAGTGACTCGCAATAGCGGCCAACTTTGCACTCGAGAACATCACGTCCATGGCACGGCTTGGCGGGGCAGAGCCTGGTCGGGAAGCACGGCCAAAATTCATCCTTTTGTAGAGTAGTGCTACCCTTTTGCCCCCAACCGCAGACTATTATTTTAGCGTATTACCCCGCGCAGACGGAGGGGCGTCGCCCGCAACTACGCACGTATAGCGACCAGGGGGGATCCAGCATGGCGAACTATTTCAACGTAGTGGGAAGCCAGACAATCATGGCTGGGGCCGAAAAGGACCAGTTCTTCGCATTCACCCGCGTCATGAATCTGGACTACGTGCGACCGGATGCAGTTCTGGCACAGCTGATCTGGAACTCGGCCGTTCTCACCGGCAGCGGCACCTACTTCCAGCTGATCGGAAACAATATACAGATTTCCGCCGATCTTTTCATGGGCGATCGCGGCACCGATGTCATTTACGGGTCCAACCTCAATGACGCCTTGTTCTACAACAACGGCGCGATTTCAGGAGGCTTTGGCAGCTTCGACAATATAGAGCAGTTCTGGCTGGCGGACGGTGACGACATCATCGACCTGTCCGCCCAGGGCCCGGGTGGTATCGACTACGCCAAGGACGTGCTGGTCCAAGGGGGCAACGGCAACGACATCATAATCGGCGGCGCTGGCAAGGACAATCTCCAGGGCGATGGCGGCAACGACATCATCTTTGGCTGGCGCGGCAGCGATACCATAAATGGCGGCGACGGTGACGACATCCTTTACGGCGATGATCTTGGTTTCAATGACATTTCCGGCGACGACATACTGGATGGCGGAACGGGCAACGACATCCTCTATGGCGGTCGGGGCAAGGACAGGCTGTACGGCGGCGGAGACAACGACCTTCTTTACGGCGGCGGGGGCGATGACAAGCTATATGGCGGCGCCGGCGACGATGTTCTCTATGGTGACGACGACAGCATGTCCGGCAATGACCTGCTGGAGGGCGGGTCAGGCAACGATCAGCTCTACGGCGGCCTGGCGGGCGACGAGCTCTACGGGGAGGGGGGCGATGACTGGCTCGACGGCGGCGAGGGTAATGACTTCGTGCACGGCGGTGGCGGCAACGATATCATCGTCGCTGGCGCCGGTAACGATGTGATCGACGGCAGTGGCGATATCGACACCGTCGTCTTCTCCGGCAATCGCGCTGACTACTTCTTCACTCTGCAGAGCGACGGCAGCTATGTCGTTGTCGATCAGCGTGCAGGTTCGCCCGAGGGCACCAAGTCCATCAGCAACGTGGAATTCTTCCAGTTCGCGGATATGACCACGCCTGCCGGGGCGCTGAACTATGCACCGGTCATCACGTCCAACGGTGGCGGGGCCGCCGCTGCTCTGGCGATCGACGAGAACGGCACAGCGGTCACCACGGTCACCGCGACGGATACCGACGCCGGCCAGACCATCACTTATTCCATAACCGGCGGAGCAGACGCCGCACTGTTCGCCATCGATGCGGTGACCGGTGCGCTGCGATTCATAAACGCGCCTAATTTCGAGAGTCCCGCCGACGCCGACTTCGATAATGTCTACCAGGTCGTCGTCGGCGCTAACGATGGGAACGGCGGTGTCGATACCCAGGCTCTGTCGGTTTCGGTCCAGAACGTGCCAGATGGCGCGGCGCCGGTGATCACCTCCAACGGCGGCGGCGCCAGTGCGGCGATAACGGTCAACGAAAACAGTCTGGCGGTGACCACCGTTACCGCCACCGACGCAGATGGACCCTCGATCGCATATACGATCAGCGGCGGTGCTGACGCGGCGCTCTTCACCATCGACGCGGCTACCGGCGCGCTTCGGTTCAAGGCGGCGCCTGATTACGAGGCCGCGGCGGACGCTGATCACGACAATGTCTATGATGTGATCGTGCAGGCAAGCGATGGCGGCAATACCGATGTGCAGGCTCTCGCCGTTACGATCGCCAACCTCAACGATAATGCGCCAGTGCTGACGTCCTATGCTGGCGCGGCCTCGGTTGCGTTGACCGTGGCGGAAAACAGCCTCTTGGCGGGAATGGTGACCGCCAGCGACGCGGATGGCGGAGGCCTGACATACAGCATTACCGGCGGTGTCGACGCCTCTCTGTTCAATGTAAACGCCGTGACTGGGGCCGTCAGCTTCAAGACGGCACCGGATTTCGAAGCACCGACGGACAGCAATCGCAACAACATCTACAATGTCGTGGTAACCGCCAGCGACTCTGTCACCAGCGTGGCCCAGGCGCTGGCCATCACAGTCACGAACGTGAATGACAACGCCCCCATCATTACCTCGAACGGCGGCGGCAGCACGTCATCGATCATGGTGGCCGAGAACAGCAGCGCGGTCACCATCGTCACCGCGACCGACGCAGACCGTACGACTCCCAATTTCATGATTGCGGGCGGCTTAGATGCGGCTCTGTTCACGCTGAACGCGGCGACCGGGGCTTTGTCGTTCATCAATCCGCCGGATTACGAGAACCCACTCGATGCGGACGGCGACGGCATCTATCAGGTATTGGTGCGCGCCACCGATGGCAGCAATTTCGACGACCAGTTGATCGCCATTTCAGTCACCGATGTGGCAGAGAACGGCAAGACCATCACAGGCTCTTCCGGTAACAACACCATCAGTCCGACGACGACGGTCACGGCCTATCAGACCACAGCCCTGAACGATGTCATCTACGCATTGGGCGGAAACGATATCATCGATGGCGGCGCAGGTGCGGACTACATGGATGGCGGCGCGGGTAACGACACGTTCTATGTCGAAACATATTCCGACGACGGCTTTGCCGGGAATGACGATCAGGTGATCGAACTGGCTGGAGGCGGCAGCGATCTGGTCTATGCCTCGGTCAGCTATCGCCTCGCGGACAATGTCGAAAAGCTGACCCTCACTGGACCGAACGCCATCAACGGAACCGGCAATGAGCTGGCCAATACAATCACCGGCAATGATGCGATAAACGCACTCTACGGCGGACTGGGCGCGGACATCCTTTACGGGATGGGCGGCGAAGACGTGCTGGACGGCGGCGATGATAATGATAACCTGTTCGGCGGTGACGGCAATGATGTGCTGATCGGCGGCCTCGGCGTAGACTTTCTGGACGGCGGCGCCGGCGTGGACAGCATGACCGGCGGCGAGGGCAACGATACCTATGTCGTCGACACCTGGTCAGACGACGGCAACAGCGCCAACGACGATCAGGTGATGGAACTGGTCGGCGGCGGCATCGATCAGGTCAATGCCTCCACTACCTACCGACTGTCTGCGGAGATCGAAAAGCTGGTCCTCACCGGCAGCAGCCACATCGACGGATTTGGCAACGAGCTGGCAAACGTCATCACGGGCAACAGCGGAAACAATCTCCTACGCGGCGGTGATGGCGACGACACAATCGTGGCCAATGCTGGTGATGACCGTCTGTACGGCGATGACGGCAAGGACAGCCTCGACGGCGGCGCAGGCAACGACCTTCTGGATGGCGGCGCGCTGGGCGACACGTTGAAGGGCGGCGCGGGCAATGACATCCTCATCGGCGGCATCGGCAAGGATGTGCTCACTGGTGGCGCGGATGCTGACATCTTCTTCTTCGGGCAGGGCGATACGACCTTCAACTCCACCAGCTTTGACCGGATCACCGACTTCAATGCGAGCGACGGCGACTTGATCGATCTCGATTTCCTGAACGGCAGCCTTCCTCCCGCGGACTATGCCGAGATCAAGATTGCCACCAACAGCTTTTCCGACGCGTTGGCGGCCGCCAATGCTACCGCAGGCGCAGGCCATGTGACTTTCGTGGCGGGCGGAACGGATGGCTGGATCTTCTACGATGCCAACGGCGACGGCGCGTTCGATCAGAGTGTGTTGATGCAGGGGCTGAACTCACTTTCGAGCATGGACGCGTCCAGCTTTTTCTGACGAGGTGCGGTTGTAATCCTTGCATCGGAGGATTGCGCGACCTGCGGGTTATCGTGCCAAGGGCTGTGCTCTGTGCGGGCTCGCCGGTTTTAGTCGGCGGGCAATGGGCGGGTCAGCGGCTGGTAGTTGGTCCTGCCTCCAGAACAGCGCGGGGCTGGCAGGTGTGCCGGTTTTCGTGTCTAGAGCACAGTGATGAAGAAATGTTACTTGCTCCTGGCTGCCGCTTGTGCGCTTTCTCCCGCCATGAACGCCCCGATTGCCGCTCAGCCCGCCCCTTCCAATACCCTGGCCGCATCGAAGGCGTCCGATCGCGATGCCGCCGGGGAGCTGACCTTTGAGCGCGTATTCGCAAGCCCCTCTCTGGACGGACCCAAGCCGCGCGGTGTGAAGGTATCGCCTGACGGGCGCTGGCTCACACTTCTGCGTAACCGCGCCGAAGACCGGGAGCGTTACGACCTGTGGGGCTATGACCGGGAAAGCGGCGAATGGACGATGCTCGTCGATTCTCAAAAGCTCGGCTCCAGCCGCGAGATTTCCGAAGCCGAGAAGATGCAGCGCGAGCGCCAGCGCATCGGGGATCTCAAGGGCATCATCAGTTATGACTGGAACGAGGACGGTAAGGCGCTGCTCGTGCCTCTCGAGGGCAATCTCTACCTCGCTCGCCTCGACGGCACTGCAACCCCGCTGACCGATTCAGAGAATGGCACGCTGAACGCGGTTCTTTCGCCGAAGGGGCAATATCTTTCCTACGTGCGTGATCGGCGGCTCTATGTCGGCAGGCCAGAGAAGGGCGGACAGGTTCCGATCACGCCCGAGGAGGCCGTCGATACGGTGCACTGGGGCGAGGCCGAATTCGTCGCGCAGGAGGAAATGGCGCGGATGACCGGCTACTGGTGGGCGCCGGACGAAGCGCACATCGCTGTCGAGCGCTTTGACGAGGCTCCCGTCAAGATAGTTACCCGGGCGGCCATCGGTGCCAGCGGTACGCGCATCTACGAGCAGCGCTACCCGGCCGCCGGCACGCCCAACGTGATGGTTTCGCTGTGGGTGATGAAGCCCGATGGCAGCACGCGCGCGAAAGTAGACCTGGGGAGCGACCCAGATATCTATCTGGCGCGCGTCGACTGGGCGAGCGACGGCCAGACGCTTTATGTTCAGCGCCAGAACCGCGAGCAGACGCGGCTCGACATGCTAGCTGTCGATCCGAAGACCGGTGCTTCGCGCGTTCTCTTCACAGAGACGGCACGCGAGAAAAGCTGGGTCAACCTGTCCGACAGTTACCGCTTCCTCAAGGACGAGAGCCTGATCTGGTGGTCGGAGCGGAGCGGATACGGCCATCTCTACCGCTATGAGAAAGGGCAATGGGCCGCGCTCACCTCGGGTGACTGGGTGGTGAGCAAGCTTGTCGGCGTGGACCAGGCGAGCGGACGGCTGTTCTTCACCGCCAACAAGGACGATACGTTGGCTCCGCAGGTCTATTCGCTGGACTACCGCGCCAAGGGAGCGGAGCCAGTGCGGCTGACCGACCTTGACTTCGTGAATGACGCAAGCGCGAGCAAGGATGGCCACACACTGGTGATAGACCGGTCTTCAGTCAGCCAGCCGCCGCAGAGCTACATCGCCGATGCCAACGGCAAGCGTCTGGCATGGGTGGAGGAAAACGGGCTTGGCGCCGACCATCCCTACGCGCCCTATCTGGACCGTCACACGAAACCCACGTTCGGCACTGTGAAGGCCGAGGATGGCACGGTTCTTCACTGGAAGATGATCAAGCCCCCCCACATGAAGCCGGGCAAGCGCTATCCTGTATTCTTCGAGCACTACGGCGGGCCGCACGCCCAGACAGTCACCCGAGCATGGACAGGCGGCCTTGCACAGGCAATTGCGGGGATGGGCTATATCTTCTTCGAGCTGGACAACCGCGGCAGCGCCCAGCGCGGGGTCGAATTCGAAAGCAGGATCTGGCACGACATGGGCAATGCCGAAGTGGCGGACCAGCGGGCAGGGGCGTACTACCTCAAGTCGCTGCCCTTCGTGGACCCGGCCAAGATCGCTACCTACGGCTGGTCCTATGGCGGCTACATGACGCTCAAGATGCTGGCGGCGGATCACGGGCTCTATGCTGCCGGTATCTCCGGCGCGCCGGTGACGAAGTGGGAATTATACGATACCCACTATACCGAACGCTACATGGGCAATCCGAATGGCGATGCGGCCGCCTATGCCAAGGCCAATGCGATCGACGACGCCGTGAAGATAACTGACCCGCTGCTGTTGCTGCACGGCATGTCCGACGACAACGTCGTGTTTGAGAACAGCACCGAACTCATTGCCACGCTCCAAGCCAACGGCCGTCCATTCGAGATGATGCTCTACCCGGGCAAGACCCACGCGGTGCGCGGACCGGAGATCAGCCCGCACGTGTGGCATACGATCTTCGGTTTTCTGGGCAGGCACGGCGTCTTGCCGCCGGAATAAGGCGCGTTCCGTAAATTCCATTGCTGCGAGGCAGGGTATCAGGGGGCACTCGGACTTATTTCCAAGACCATGCAGACTTTGCACATTTTTGCGGAAACCCGCGGGCCCTGTGAGGCTTATGGGTACTGGGAAATTTTGGGAGAGGCATCATTCGCGGTTTCGTTCTTGTTGCAGCGCTTTCAGCCGCAGGTCTGGCACCGGTCGCGGCATCGGCGCAGTCTACGCGGTCGATCACGCCTGCCGAACGGGCGCAGGGAGATCAAGCCAATCCGCAGCTCGTCGCTGAGTATGGCGGACGCTACGACGGCCCACAGGCGGCTTATGTGGAGCGGGTAGGCAAGCGTGTGTCGTTGCAATCCGGGCTGGCCAACACGCAGAGCGACTTCACCGTGCAATTGCTCAATTCATCGGTCGAGAACGCTTTCGCGATTCCGGGCGGCTACGTCTACGTGACCCGGCAATTGCTGGCGTTGATGAACGACGAGGATGAACTCGCATTCGTGATGGGCCATGAGATCGGCCACGTGGCGGCGCGCCATTCGGCGGGGCGCCAACGTACGTCCGCGATTGGCGGAGTGCTGGCCGGAATAGTCGGGGCGGTAGCGGGTGGGTCTCAGATCGGTCAATTGCTTGGCGCGGGCGCGCAGCAGGCCTCGCAGCTCTACACGCTGAAGTTCGGACGGGATCAGGAATATCAGGCCGATACGCTGGGAGTGCGATACCTGGTCGGCGCCGGATACAATCCATGGGGCGCCCCCGAAGTGCTGTCACAGCTGGGCGCGAGTACCGAGCTTCAGGCGCGGACAGCCGGGCGGCAGGCCAACGCCATGCCAACATGGCTTAGCACGCACCCTTCCAGCACCAGCCGCGTCGCTCGCGCGCGGACGCTGGCTCAGCAGGCAAAGCGTGGCGCCCCGGGCGATCGCGCCCAGGACACGGCTTTTCTGCGCATGCTCGACGGGATGCGCTATGATGACGATCCAGCCAAGGGGGTGATCGATGGGCAGGTGTTCCGCCAGCCTGCCATGCGGATTCGCTTCACGGCGCCGCAAGGCTACGCGATCACCAATTCCGACGACGCAGTGACCGTCTCCAGCTCGCGCGGGCAGGCCCAGTTGACCGCAGCGGGAGGGTCTACCAAGGTCGAGGCCGCAGTGTTGGACGGTTTTCGCGCGCTTGGCGGGCAACTTGCCGCCGATCAGGTGCGCACGACCACCATCAACGGCCGGAACGCGGCGATGGCCAGCGTCACCGCGACGGCCAACCGCCAACGGGTCGACGCCACCGTTATCGGTATCCAGTTTCCCGGAATGACCTATGTTTGGACGTTGGTCACTCCGGCGGGGGCCGGTATCGGCGCATTTGACCCGATGATAACCAGCTTCACCACGATGACCGCGGCCGAAGCCAAGGAAGTGCGCGGCAAGCATATCCGCATTCACACCGTGCGCAGCGGCGAAACGATCAATAGCCTGTCGCGGCGGATGGCATATTCGGACTACCAGCTTGAACGGTTCGTCACCCTCAACGGGCTTGACGCGAATGCGCCCCTAAAGCCGGGGATGCTCGTGAAGCTGGTCGAGCTTGATTGAGCAGGCAAGATGGGCCGACCGCAGGTGGAAGCACGCGCCGGGGCTATAGCTTAGGCCGAGGATTAGCCTGCCTCTTGGCGGGTTGCATTTGCCGCACGGACCGTCTCAATTGAAAAGGCAGCTGCACCGGATAGGGGTGGCTGTTAACCCTCGGTCGTCGTACGGGGGCGAACCAGAGGAAGTGCTGCGTGCAATTCAAGTCTCTGACCAGCTTGTATCGAATGATCGTGATTGCGGTCGAAATCGCGATGGCAGCGGAAATTCTGGTGCTTGCGGCGAATGGACGCTGGATGCAGGTGTCTCTGGTCCTGGGGCTCATGGCGCTGATAGGCTATTCCGCTTTGCCGAGCGAGGATGGGCACCCGTTCGTTCCGGTCGAGATTCAGATCTTTTCCACCCTGTTCGTATTCGCAACGCTGTTCCTGGGGGAGGTGCGCGATTTCTACGAAAAGATCTGGTGGTGGGATCTCGCATTGCACGGCTCATCCGGCTTTCTGCTCGGATTGCTCGGGTTTCTCGTTCTTTACTTGCTGAACGAGTCGGCGGTGGTCAACTTTCGAATGCGCCCGGCATTTCTCGCTCTGTTTGCCTATTTCTTCAGCATCGGCCTGGGGGCGATGTGGGAGATTTTCGAGTTTGCCATGGACCAGCTGGCCGGCACGACCATGCAGAAGCCGATGTTCGACGATCCTTCGGGCCTCACTGATACCATGTGGGATCTTATCATCGATGCGACCGGCGCGATCCTGGCGAGTGGGATGGGCTGGATCTATATCCATCGCGCCCGCAGCCGCGGCAAGATTGACTGGCTGGCGCGCTTCGCCGCTCGCTATCCGAACATGTTCGCTAGCTAGATTGGCCTGTTGACCAAGTTGCTCCGATCGCCTAAGGGCGCCCATCCTTGTTGGCAAGTCCGTCAGGGGCGACATAGAGCTGAACATTGTCATGTCAGCCAATATCCGGGGCTTTGAAGCCTCAGGCATTGAGCAAGACCCGCCCTCTGCGGGTCAGGTCATGGCAAAGTAATCCGGTTGCAATCGAGGCCGGGTGGAGTGTTTTTCGGCTCACGTGTGCGGTTTTGCGCACCGGCCTTGCCTTTTCTAATAGGCGAAGAGGTCCGGGCGGCAAGCATATCCCGCGACGTGACCTTGATCACTCTCCATTCTCGAAATGACCGGGCCTGAACGACCCCGGGGTGCGAAGGGTCCGTCCCGCTGCGGCAGACTGCGGTGCGGGCCGGATCCATCGCACTCCCATTTTGAAAGAAGAGTAAAGATGCCCACTATCAACCAGCTGGTCCGCAAGGGCCGCGAACTGCAGAAGGCCAAGTCCAAGGTCCCTGCAATGGAGCAGAACCCGCAGAAGCGCGGCGTCTGCACCCGCGTGTACACCACGACCCCTAAGAAGCCGAACTCGGCTCTCCGCAAGGTTGCCAAGGTGCGTCTGACCAACAGCCGCGAAGTCATCTCGTACATTCCGGGTGAAGGCCACAACCTGCAGGAGCACTCGGTCGTGCTCATCCGCGGCGGCCGTGTTCGCGACCTTCCTGGCGTGCGCTACCACATCCTGCGCGGCGTGCTCGACACGCAGGGCGTCAAGGATCGCAAGCAGAGCCGCTCGAAGTACGGCGCCAAGCGTCCGAAGTAAGCTGGTCGCAGTCTGAAAAGGCTGCACGGTATCGAATTTAACGGCCGGCGCGGGGCCATCTGGTTCCCCGGCCGCAAAAACAAGGAATACAAGCGATGTCACGTCGTCGTCGTCCCGAGAAGCGGGAAATTCTGCCGGATCCGAAGTTCGGAGATCTGGTCCTGTCGAAGTTTATGAACAACCTCATGTACGACGGCAAGAAGTCGGTCGCTGAGCAGATCGTCTACGGTGCCATGGAAACCATGGAAACCCGTGCGAAGGCCGATCCGGTTCAGCTGTTCCACGATGCGCTGAACAACGTGAAGCCTCAGATCGAGGTGCGTTCACGCCGAGTCGGTGGTGCGACCTATCAGGTTCCGGTCGAGGTTCGCCCCGAGCGTGCCCAGGCCCTTGCGATCCGCTGGCTGATCACCGCCGCGCGCAACCGTCCAGAAACGACGATGTCGGCGCGTCTGTCGGGTGAATTGCTCGACGCCGCCAACAACCGCGGCAACGCTGTGAAGAAGCGCGAAGATACGCATCGCATGGCCGACGCCAACCGCGCATTCTCGCACTACCGCTGGTAATGCTTCGTGGAGCCGGGATGCGATTTTTCGTAATCCCGGTGTCACACTTTCATTTCAGGGGGCATGGGCCTATCTGACGGTCGGCCCAGTCTCCAAAACCCCTGCTAAGGATCTTCCCCATGGCCCGCAGCCATCCGCTCAATATGTACCGCAATATCGGTATCATGGCGCACATCGACGCTGGCAAGACCACGACGACCGAGCGTATTCTCTTCTACACCGGCAAGTCCTACAAGATCGGCGAAGTGCACGATGGTGCCGCCACGATGGACTGGATGGAGCAGGAGCAGGAACGCGGCATCACCATCACCTCGGCTGCCACCACTTGCTTCTGGAAGGCGGACAGCGGGCAGGGCGACGAATATCGCATCAACATCATCGATACCCCTGGGCACGTCGACTTCACCATCGAAGTCGAGCGCTCGTTGCGCGTGCTTGACGGTGCTGTCGCATGCTTCGACGGCGTTGCCGGTGTTGAGCCGCAATCGGAAACCGTGTGGCGTCAGGCCGACAAGTACGGCGTGCCGCGCATGTGCTTCATCAACAAGCTCGATCGTACCGGCGCCGACTTCAAGTACTGCGTGCAGTCGATCATCGACCGCCTGGGGGCAACCCCGGCCGTGCTCTACCTGCCGATCGGCATGGAAGCCGACCTCAAGGGTCTGGTCGATCTCGTGCACAACCGCGCGATCATCTGGAAGGACGAAGCGCTCGGCGCCGAATTCTTCTACGAGGAAATCCCGGCTGACATGGCCGACGAGGCTGCCGAATACCGCGAAAAGCTGATCGAACTCGCTGTCGAGCAGGACGACGAGGTCATGGAAGCCTATCTCGAAGGCAACGAGCCCGACATCGACACGCTGAAGAAGATGATCCGCAAGGGTACTCTCGGCCACGCGTTCGTGCCTGTCGTCTGCGGGTCTGCGTTCAAGAACAAGGGCGTGCAGCCCCTGCTCGACGCCGTCGTCGACTATCTGCCTTCGCCGCTCGACATCGAAGACGTCCAGGGCGTCAAGATGGACAGCGACGAGAAGGACAGCCGTCCTCCGCGTGACGATGCACCGTTCTCGGCTCTCGCATTCAAGGTCATGAACGACCCGTTCGTCGGCTCGCTGACTTTCTGCCGCATCTATTCGGGCACCCTGTCGAAGGGCAGCTACCTGAATTCGGTGAAGGACAAGAAGGAAAAGGTTGGCCGTATCCTCGAGATGCACGCCAACGAGCGCAAGGACATCGATGAAGCCTACGCCGGCGACATCGTGGCGCTGGCCGGCATGAAGGAAACCACCACGGGCGACACGCTCTGTGCCGAAAGGGCTCCGATCGTGCTGGAGCGCATGGAATTCCCCGAGCCCGTCATCGAACTGTCGGTGGAGCCGAAAACCAAGGCTGACCAGGAGAAGATGGGCGTCGCGCTTAACCGTCTCTCGGCCGAGGACCCCAGCTTCCGCGTTTCGACCGATCACGAATCCGGCCAGACGATCATCAAGGGGATGGGTGAGCTTCACCTCGACATCATCGTCGATCGCATGCGCCGTGAGTTCAAGGTCGAGGCCAACGTGGGCGCGCCGCAGGTGGCTTACCGTGAATACCTCGCGAAGCCCGTCGACGTCGATTACACCCACAAGAAGCAGTCTGGCGGTACGGGTCAGTTCGGCCGCGTGAAGGTCAAGGTCACGCCGGGCGAGCGCGGTTCGGGCATCACCTTCAAGGACGAGATCAAGGGCGGTAACATTCCGAAGGAATATATCCCCGCGATCGAAAAGGGCATGCGCGAGACGGCTGAAACCGGTTCGCTGGTCGGCTTCCCGATCATCGACTTCGATATCGTGCTGTACGACGGTGCCTATCACGACGTCGACTCGTCGGCCCTGGCCTTCGAAATCGCCGGTCGCGGTTGTATGCGCGAAGTCGCGCAGAAGGCTGGCATCAAGCTGCTCGAGCCGATCATGAAGGTTGAGGTCGTCACGCCCGAGGAATACCTTGGCGACGTCATCGGCGACATGAACAGCCGCCGCGGCCAGATCCAGGGTACCGACAGCCGTGGTAATGCGCAGGTCGTCGAGGCCAACGTGCCGCTGGCGAACATGTTCGGTTACGTGAACCAGCTGCGCTCGTTCACGCAGGGCCGCGCGAACTACTCGATGTTCTTCTCTCACTACGACGAAGTCCCGGCTAACGTCGCGGCGGAAGTGAAGGAGAAGCTTGCCTGACGGCAAGAATGGTTCTACGGGCGGCGCCTGTTTCGGCGGGGGCCGCCTAACTACCCGCAGATTCCTATTCAAGACGAAAGAAGGTTTGAAAGATGGCCAAGGCAAAATTCGAGCGGAACAAGCCGCACTGCAATATCGGCACCATCGGTCACGTCGACCACGGCAAGACCACTCTCACGGCAGCCATCACCAAGGTCATGGCTGAAACCTACGGCGGTGAAGCTGTCGACTTCGCCAACATCGACAAGGCTCCCGAAGAGCGCGAGCGCGGCATCACGATCTCGACCGCACACGTCGAGTACGAGACCGAAGCGCGTCACTACGCGCACGTCGACTGCCCGGGCCACGCCGACTACGTGAAGAACATGATCACCGGTGCTGCCCAGATGGACGGCGCGATCCTGGTTGTGAACGCTGCTGACGGCCCGATGCCGCAGACCCGTGAGCACATCCTTCTCGCGCGCCAGGTCGGCGTTCCGGCTCTCGTGGTGTACATGAACAAGGTTGACCAGGTCGACGACGAAGAGCTGCTCGAGCTCGTCGAACTCGAAGTTCGCGAACTGCTCAGCTCGTACGACTTCGACGGCGACAACATTCCGATCGTCAAGGGTTCGGCTCTGGCCGCTCTCGAGGGTCGTGACGACAACATCGGCAAGGACTCGGTCATCGAGCTGATGAAGGCCGTGGACGAATTCATCCCGCAGCCGCCGCGCCCCACCGACAAGCCCTTCCTGATGCCCGTTGAAGACGTGTTCTCGATCTCGGGCCGTGGTACGGTTGTGACCGGCCGCGTCGAGACCGGCATCATCAAGGTTGGTGAAGAAGTCGAAGTCATCGGCATCCGCGACACCCAGAAGACCACTGTCACCGGCGTCGAAATGTTCCGCAAGCTGCTCGACCAGGGTGAAGCCGGCGACAACATCGGCGCGCTGGTTCGCGGTCTGAAGCGTGAAGACGTCGAGCGTGGCCAGGTTCTGGCCAAGCCCGGCACCGTGACCCCGCACACCGACTTCGACGCCGAAGTCTACGTCCTGTCGAAGGACGAAGGTGGCCGTCACACGCCGTTCTTCGCGAACTACCGTCCGCAGTTCTACTTCCGCACCACCGACGTCACCGGTGAGGTCATCCTCCCCGAGGGCACCGAAATGGTGATGCCGGGCGACAACGTGACCATTTCGGTCAAGCTGATCGCTCCGATCGCCATGGACGACGGTCTGCGCTTCGCAATCCGTGAAGGCGGCCGTACCGTTGGTTCGGGCGTTGTCTCGAAGATCACGAAGTAATTCGCTGATCCTCGGGTAACCGAGACAAGAAGAACCCGGCCTCCGAAGGGAGGCCGGGTTTTTTCGTTGCAGCGGGTGGCGGACGCGGGCAGGGCTGGGCCATGGCACGCAAGTATTCCAAGCATGGTCCTCGTGAAGACATTTACGCCGATGACGGTGATGAAGTGGCGGCAGCGCCGCCGCCCGATTGCTGGCTTTGTGGGCGGCCTTGCGGCGAGACGGTTGTCTGGCACCATCCGGTACCCAAGAGCCGGGGCGGGCGCGACACCGTGCCGATGCACCCCATTTGCCAGAACATGCTGATAACGACTTTCACCAACTCCGAGCTGCAGCGCTACGGACTTGACGCCGATCTCCTCAGGATCGATCCACGGCTGGAGAAGTTTCTCAGCTGGGTGGCCAACAAGGATCCGGACTTCAATGCGGCGCTCGGGAAGAAGAAGCACCGGTAGAGCAGCTTGAGACTGCCATGGTTGATGATGAGATGCAGTGAAGATTCGTACCTCGCTGTCGCGCCGCGAGTTATTTCATTGCGCAGCCTGAGCCGCACAGCGTGGGAACGCGGAAATCCGAAATTATTCCACAAACAGCCCTTGCGCGAATCCCCGGGTCGAGGTAGGGGCGCGCTTCGAATTTGTTTGGGGCTTCGGCTCCTTGGCTCTTTCTCATCGGTAGTAGGTAATGGAAGCTCAGAACATCCGCATTCGCCTGAAGGCGTTTGACCACCGCGTACTCGACCAGGCCACTGGCGAAATCGCTGACACCGCACGCCGTACCGGCGCGCTGATCCGGGGCCCCATTCCGCTGCCGACGAAGATCGAGAAGTTCACCGTGAACCGCGGTCCGCACATCGACAAGAAGTCGCGTGAGCAGTTTGAGGTCCGCACGTACAAGCGCCTGCTCGACATCGTGCAGCCTAACGCTGCCACCGTCGACGCTTTGATGAAGCTCGATCTGGCTGCTGGCGTGAACGTCGAGATCAAGCTGGCCTGATCCAGCGTGAGGGGTCTTCGGGTCCCTCCGGTCCTTTCCGATCGGACCTTAAACGAACGGAGCGACATTCGGATCTTCGGATCCAAACAACCTTGTCGGCCTCGAGCCGGCTTTGCGGGGAGAAACCCGCAGAGACAGAGCCCCAAAGGAAACGGCGGGGACACAAGGGATACCTCTGGCGGCAGCTTTCGGGCCCCCGTCGGGAATGCGTCCCCCGTCTCGCTTCCAGCGGCCAGCATGGTCTGCAAGGGAGCACCCAGCCCGGACGGGGCATGCATCACAATTGGGCTGGACACGCCTGTTCGGAATGGGTCCGGGCAGGCCTCTGTAAGGAGTCAGGTCATGCGCACAGGCGTGATCGCAAAGAAAGTCGGGATGACCCGCCTGTTCCAGGAAGATGGGCGGCACGTGCCGGTCACCGTCCTGGCGCTGGAAGGTTGCCAGGTGGTTTCGGTTCGCACCACGGATCGTGACGGTTACGTCGCGGTTCAGCTCGGTGCAGGCGATGCCAAGCAGAAGAACGTCGCCAAGCCGCAGCGGGAGCATTTCGCCAAGGCTGAAGTTTCCCTCAAGGTTCGTGTTGCCGAGTTCCGCGTCGCTGACGACGCGCTTCTTGATGTTGGCGCCACCATCGCTGCCTCGCACTTCGTGCCCGGCCAGTTGGTTGACGTTGCGGGTCACACCCAGGGCAAGGGCTTCCAGGGCGCGATGAAGCGCTGGGGTTTCGGCGGTATGCGCGCCACCCACGGCGTTTCGATCTCTCACCGTGCGCACGGTTCTACGGGTAACCGTCAGGATCCTGGCAAGGTGTTCAAGAACAAGAAGATGGCCGGCCACATGGGCGACCGTCAGCGCACCCAGCAGAACCTCGAGGTCGTCCGCGTGGATGACGAGCGCGGCCTGATCTTCGTCAAGGGCTCTGTGCCCGGTTCGAAGAACGCCTGGCTTACCGTTTCGGACGCCGTGAAGGTCGACCGTCACGCCGAGGCTCCGTACCCGGCCGGCCTGAAGGCCGCCGCCAACAGCAATGAATCGGCTGCTGCCGACACGCCTGCGGAAGATACCGCAGCTGTCGAAGCGACCGATGGCCAGGAGGGCTAAGTCGTGAAGGTTCAAGTCCTCAATCTGGATGGTTCGGCCGGCAAGGGCGACATCGAGCTGTCGGATGACGTGTTCGGCATCGAGCCGCGCGCAGACATCCTGCACCGCGTTGTTACCTGGCAGCTCGAGAACCGTCGCGGTATCGCCCGCGCAACCCGCGAGCGTTCGGAAGTTGCGCGTACCGGCAAGAAGTGGGGTCGCCAGAAGGGCGGCGGCACGGCTCGTCACGGTGACCGTGCAGCTCCGGTCTTCATCGGTGGTGGTAAGGCTCACGGCGCCCGTCGCCGCGAGTTCAACGTCTCGCTGAACAAGAAGATCCGCGCGCTTGGCCTGAAGATGGCCCTGTCGTCGAAGGCCCAGAGCGGCCTCGTGGTGGTCGACTCGCTCGACCTGTCGGAAGGCAAGACCAAAGTTCTGGTTGGCAAGCTGGCGACTGCTGGCTTCGGCAAGAAGGTGCTCGTCATGGACGGTGAGCAGGTGAACGAGAGCTTTGCTCTTGCCGCCCGCAACATCATCGGCGTGAACGTACTTTCGGCTGTCGGCGCCAATGTCTACGACATCCTGAAGCATGATACGCTGGTGCTGACGCGCGCCGCTGTCGAGAAGCTGGAGGCGCGTTTCAATGGCTAAGACCGCCAAGAACAACGGCGAAGTGGATATCCGTCACTACGACGTGATCCTTTCGCCGCACATCACCGAGAAGGCGACTCTGCTCTCCGAGCACAATGCGGTCGTTTTCAAGGTCGCCGACAAGGCGACGAAGCCCGAGATCAAGGCTGCCGTCGAGGCATTGTTCAACGTCAAGGTGACTGGCGTGAATACCCTGGTCACCAAGGGCAAGACCAAGCGCTGGCGTGGTAAGGAATACCGCCGCAGCGACGTGAAGAAGGCGATAGTCACGCTGGCCGAAGGTCAGTCGATCGACATCACCGAAGGCGTACGGGGCTGATCCGATGGCACTGAAAAGTTATAACCCGACTAGCCCCGCCCGTCGCGGCCTGGTCCTCGTCGACAAGTCGGCGCTGTGGAAGGGCAAGCCTGTCAAGGGTTTGACCGAAGGCAAGCACAAGACTGGCGGCCGCAACAACAAGGGCCATGTCACTTCGCGTGGCATCGCCGGTGGTCACAAGCAGAAGTACCGCTTCATCGACTTCAAGCGTCGTAAGTGGGACATCGAAGCGACTGTCGAGCGGATCGAGTACGATCCCAACCGTACCGCCTTCATCGCTCTGGTGAAGTACACGGACGGGGAGATCGCATACATCATCGCGCCGCAGCGTCTGGCCGAAGGCGATGTCATCATCGCCGGCGAAAAGACCGACGTGAAGCCGGGCAACGCGATGCTGCTCAGCCAGATGCCGGTCGGCACCATCTGCCACAACGTGGAGATGAAGCCGGGCAAGGGCGGTCAGATCGCGCGTTCGGCAGGCACCTACGTGCAGGTCGTCGGTCGTGACCGCGGCATGGTAATCGTTCGCCTGAACTCGGGCGAGCAGCGCTACCTGCGCGGCGATTGCATGGGTACGGTTGGTGCGGTGTCGAACCCCGACAACCAGAACCAGACCCTTGCCAAGGCTGGCCGCAAGCGCTGGATGGGTCGTCGCCCGCTTACCCGCGGTGTCGCCAAGAACCCGGTCGACCACCCGCATGGTGGTGGTGAAGGCCGTACTTCCGGTGGTCGTCATCCGGTTACCCCGTGGGGCAAGCCGACCAAGGGTGCCCGCACTCGCAACAACAAGCAGACGGACAAGATGATCATCCGTTCGCGCCACGCCAAGAAGAAGAGGTAAGACACGATGGCACGTTCCGTCTGGAAAGGCCCCTTCGTCGACCTGTACCTTCTCAAGAAGGCCGAGGTTGCGCAGGACGCCGGTACCAAGGCTGGCCCGATCAAGACCTGGTCGCGTCGCTCCACCATCCTTCCGCAGTTCGTTGGTCTGACCTTCCAGGTCTACAACGGGCACAAGTTCATTCCCGTCGCGGTTAACGAGGACATGGTCGGCCACAAGCTCGGTGAGTTCGCGCCCACCCGCAGCTTCCCCGGCCACGCCGCCGACAAGAAGGGCAAGCGCAAATGAGCAAGCAGGCTGCACCCCGCCGCGTTGGCGATAAGGAAGCTCTTGCGGTCGGCACCACCATTCGTGGTTCGGCTCAGAAGCTCAATCTCGTCGCCGGCTTGATCCGCGGCAAGCGCGCCGAGGAGGCGATGAACATTCTCGCTTTCTCGACCAAGGCAATGGCTGTGGACGCCCGCAAGGTGCTCGCTTCGGCGATCGCCAATGCCGAGAACAACCACAACCTCGACGTCGACGCCCTCGTCGTTGCCGAGGCGTCGGTCGGCAAGTCGATCACGATGAAGCGCTTCCACACGCGTGGCCGCGGCAAGTCCACCCGGATCCTTAAGCCCTTCTCGCGGCTGCGGATCGTCGTTCGCGAAGTCGAGGAGGCCTGAGCCATGGGTCACAAGAGCAATCCGATCGGTCTGCGCCTGCAGATCAACCGTACCTGGGACAGCCGCTGGTTCGCGGAAGGCCGGGACTACGGCAAGCTTCTTGAGGAAGACCTCAAGATTCGCAAGTTCATCATCGAGACCGTGCCGCAGGCAGCGATCTCGAAGGTGGTCATCGAACGTCCGGCCAAGCTGTGCCGCATTTCGATCTACGCTGCCCGCCCCGGTGTCATCATCGGCAAGAAGGGTGCGGACATCGAGAAGCTGCGCAAGCAGCTTGCCGCGATGACCTCGAGCGAAGTGAAGCTGAACATCGTTGAGATCCGCAAGCCGGAAGTAGACGCCAAGCTGATCGCCCAGGGCATTGCCGACCAGCTGATCCGCCGCGTCGCTTTCCGCCGTGCGATGAAGCGCGCGATGCAGTCGGCCATGCGTCTCGGTGCTGAAGGCATCAAGATCATGTGCGGTGGCCGTCTCGGCGGCGCTGAAATCGCCCGCGTCGAGCAGTACCGCGAAGGTCGCGTGCCGCTTCACACGCTGCGTGCGAACATCGACTATGCCGAAGCCGAGGCACTCACCGCCTATGGGATCATCGGTATCAAGGTCTGGGTCTTCAAGGGCGAGATCCTGGGCCACGACCCGACGGCGCAGGATCGGTTGATGATGGAGGCTCAGACCTCCGGCGTCCGCCCGGCGCGTTGAGCTCAGGATAGAGAAGCACCATGCTGCAACCTAAGAAAACCAAGTTCCGCAAGGCCTTCAAGGGCCGGATCAAGGGCGATGCCAAGGGCGGTACCGATCTGAATTTCGGATCGTATGGCCTCAAGGCTCTCGAACCCGAGCGGATCACCGCTCGCCAGATCGAAGCGGCTCGCCGCGCGATCACGCGTCACATCAAGCGCCAGGGTCGTCTCTGGATTCGCGTCTTCCCGGACGTGCCGGTTTCGAAGAAGCCTGCAGAAGTCCGCCAGGGTAAGGGCAAGGGTTCGGTGGAATACTGGGCAGCTCGCGTGAAGCCCGGCCGCATACTGTTCGAGCTCGACGGCGTTGCCGGCCCGCTCGCGGCAGAAGCATTCAGCCGCGCCGCGATGAAGCTTCCCATCAAGACCAAGGTTGTTGCCCGTCTCGGCGACACCTCGCATCTGGGAGGCGAATGATGCCCGGAAAGACCGAAGACTTCCGCGCGAAGACCGACGATCAGCTGACTGCCGATCTCGTTGATCTCAAGCGCGAGCAGTTCAACCTGCGTTTCCAGGCCGCCACGAGCCAGCTCGAGCGCCCGGCACGCATCAAGGAAGTCCGTCGCGACATCGCCCGCATCAAAACGCTCCAGGCTGAGCGTTCCGCGGCGAAGGCGTAAGGAGGAAACACGATGCCAAAGCGTATTCTGATCGGTACCGTCGTTTCCGACAAGACCGACAAGACCGTGACCGTGCTCGTCGAGCGTAAGGTGAAGCACCCGCTGTACGGGAAGATCATCCGCCGTTCGAAGAAGTACGCCGCCCACGACGAGGACAATGCCTACCGCACCGGTGAGCGCGTCCGGATCGAGGAGACCAAACCGATCTCCAAGACCAAGACTTGGAAGGTGCTCGATCGCCTGGCGGCGAGCAAAGGCACCGCGGTAGAGGCGAACCTCGACGTCGAGGCCGCCAACTAAGACGTTTTTTTGGAACTGCTGGGCAGGCTTTGGCCAACGTCCCAGTAAGCCAGTTGAGAAGGAACCGGATCGATGATCCAGATGCAATCCAATCTCGACGTCGCGGACAACAGCGGCGCAAAGCGCGTCCAGTGCATTAAGGTACTGGGCGGGTCCAAGCGTCGTTTCGCCGGCGTCGGCGACATCATCGTGGTGTCGGTCAAGGAGGCGCAGCCGCGCGCTCGCGTCAAGAAGGGCGACGTTCACCGTGCGGTGATCGTGCGTACCAAGAAGGACGTGCGCCGTCAGGACGGCAGCGTGATCCGCTTCGACAGCAATGCTGCCGTGCTGATCAACAAGAACGAGGAGCCGATCGGTACTCGTATCTTTGGTCCCGTCGTGCGCGAATTGCGCGGCCGCGGGTTCATGAAGATCATCTCGCTTGCTCCGGAGGTGCTGTGATGGCTGCTGCCAAGATCAAGAAGGGTGATGCCGTCGTCGTCTTGTCCGGCAAGGACAAGGGTCGCTCGGGTACCGTGCTCCAGGTTCTCCCTAAGGAGGGTAAGGTCGTGGTCGAGGGCGTGAACGTCGCCACCAAGCACCGTAAGCCGAGCCAGCAGAACCCACAGGGTGGCATCGACCGCACGCCGGCTCCGATGGCGATCAGCAAGGTTGCCGTTGCCGGCAAAGACGGTAAGCCGACCCGTGTTCGCTTCGAAGTCAAGGATGGCAAGAAGGTCCGCGTGGCCGTTAAGTCCGGGGAGACCATCGATGGCTGAGAACTACGTCCCGCGTCTGCGTTCCAAGTACGAAGCGGAAATTGCCAAGGCAATGACCGAGAAGTTCGGTTACAAAAACGTGATGGAAGTGCCGAAGATCGAGAAGATCACGCTCAACATGGGTGTCGGCGAAGCGAGCCAGGACAAGAAGAAGGTCACGACGGCCGCTGCCGAAATGGAAGCGATCGCCGGCCAGAAGCCTGTCATCACCAAGGCCCGCAAGTCGATCGCGCAGTTCAAGCTGCGTGAAGGCATGCCGATCGGCTGCAAGGTGACGCTCCGCCGTGAGCGCATGTACGAGTTTCTCGATCGTCTGGTGACGATCGCGATGCCCCGCATCCGTGACTTCCGTGGCTTGAATCCGAAGTCGTTCGACGGTCGCGGCAACTACGCGATGGGTCTCAAGGAACAGATCATCTTCCCAGAGATCAGCTACGACAAGATCGAGAAGGTGCGTGGCATGGACATCATCGTCACCACCACCGCGAAGACCGACGACGAAGCGCGCGAGCTGCTGCGTCTGTTCGGTTTCCCGTTCCCCGCCGAGGCGGAACAGAAGGAAGCGGCGTGAGCCGCTGAGAAAGAGAGCTTAAGTCCATGGCGAAACTGAGTTCCGTGAACAAGAACGAGCGTCGTAAGAAGCTCGTCAAGAAGTACGCAGGCAAGTACGCGCGCCTCAAGGGGGTCGCAGACGATGAGTCGCTCGACGAATCCGAGCGCCTCATCGCGCGTCTGAAGCTGGCCGAGATCCCGCGCAACGGCAACCCGACCCGGGTTCGCAACCGCTGCGCCACGACCGGCCGTCCGCGCGGTTACTACCGCAAGTTCGGCCTGTGCCGCATCGAGCTGCGTGATCTTGCCAACAAGGGCATGATCCCCGGTGTGACCAAGTCGAGCTGGTAAGGGATACCTGAGCAATGGCTATGACCGATCCCCTGGGTGATATGCTCACCCGCATCCGCAACGGCCAGCAGGCGAAGAAGGACTCGGTTCTTTCTCCCGCAAGCAAGCTGCGTGCGCGCGTGCTCGAAGTTCTCCAGCGCGAGGGCTACATCCGTGGTTTCAGCGATGACACCACCGGTGCCCATCCGCAGCTGCGCATCGAGCTGAAGTATTTCGAGGGCGAACCCGCTATCAAGCATATCGCCCGCATCTCCAAGCCTGGCCGCCGCGTCTACTCGGGTTCCAAGGAACTTCCGGTCGTGCGCAACGGTCTCGGCATCACCATCGTCTCCACGCCGCGTGGTGTGCTCTCGGACGCCGAGGCCCGCACGCACAACGTGGGCGGCGAAGTGCTCGCGGAGGTCTTCTGATGAGCCGCATTGGCAAAAAGCCGGTTGCTATCCCTTCGGGGGTTACAGCCAACATCGCGGACGGATCGCTGTCGGTGAAGGGCCCCAAGGGCACTCTCACGATGGGTCTGTCGGATCTCGTCAGCTACACGCTGGAAGACGGTTCGATCTCGGTGCAGCCCGCAAACGCCACCAAGGCTGCTCGCAGCCATTGGGGTATGCAGCGCACGCTCGTGTCGAACCTCGTCGAGGGCGTGACACAAGGCTTCACCAAGGTGCTCGAGATCAAGGGCGTCGGCTACCGCGCCCAGTCTCAGGGTAAGAACCTCAAGCTGCAGCTCGGCTATTCGCATGACGTGGATATCGCCGTGCCGGAAGGCATTGAGATCAAGACCCCTGACAACACCACGGTCGAAATCTCGGGTATCGACAAGCAGAAGGTCGGCCAGATCGCGGCCGAGATCCGCCGCTGGCGCAAGCCGGAGCCCTACAAGGGCAAGGGCATCAAGTACCGCGACGAGTTCATCTTCCGCAAGGAAGGGAAGAAGAAGTAATGGCCAAGCTTTCGCTTTTCGAGCGCCGCCGTCGGCGCGTCCGCACTGCGCTTCGTGCCCGTTCGGCGGGCCGTCCGCGCCTGTCGGTGCACCGCACCGGCCGTCACATCTACGCGCAGATCATCGACGATGGTCAGGGCCGCACGATCGCCGCAGCAAATACGCTCGGCGGCAAGGGTACCGACATCGACGCTGCGACCCGCGTGGGCAAGGAACTCGCCGAGGCCGCCAAGAAGGCGGGCATATCCTCGGTGGTGTTCGACCGTGGCGGTTTCCTGTTCCACGGCCGCGTCAAGGCGCTGGCCGAAGCCGCCCGTGAAGGCGGGCTGGAGTTCTGATCATGGCAGACGAAAACACCACCGAGCAGCCGATCGCGGCTGAGCACCCGCAGGGCGGTGCACCCCAGGAGGTCTCCGAAGGCCGTGGCCGTCGTGGTCGCGGTGAACGCGGCGATCGTGGCGACCGGGGTGGCCGCGGCCGCCGGGATGGTCGCCGTGACAACCGTGGCGGTGACGAAGACGGCGGCGAGGAGCTGATCGAGAAGCTCGTCCACATCAACCGCGTCTCCAAGACCGTGAAGGGCGGTAAGCGCTTTGGTTTTGCCGCGCTTGTCGTCGTGGGCGATGGCAAGGGACGTGTCGGCTTCGGTCACTCGAAGGCGCGCGAAGTTCCAGAGGCGATCACCAAGGCCACTGCTTCTGCCAAGAAGAAGATGGTTCGCGTGCCGCTTAAGGAAGGTCGGACGCTTCATCATGACGGCAAGGGCCACTTTGGTGCCGGCCGCGTGAACGTGCGGTCCGCTCCGGCGGGTACCGGCATCATCGCCGGTGGTCCGATGCGCGCCGTGTTCGAGAGCCTGGGCGTGCATGACGTCGTCACCAAGTCGGTCGGCACATCGAACCCGTACAACATGATCCGTGCCACTTTCGACGCCTTGACCACCCAGACTTCGCCGAAGTCGGTTGCGCAGCGTCGCGGTAAGAAGGTCGCTGACCTTCTGGGTCGTGGCGGCGCTAGCGAGGCAGAGGCTGAGGCCGCTGCCGAAGCCATCGCGGAGTAAGTCTAATGGCCAAGATCAAGATCAAGCAGATCGGTTCGCCGATCCGTCGCCCCGAGAGCCAGAAGAAGATCCTCACCGGTCTGGGCCTCGGCAAGATGCACAAGGTCGTCGAGCTTGAGGACACTGCGGAAGTCCGCGGTGCGATCGCCAAGCTGCCGCACATGGTAGCCGTGGTTGACTGAGCCTTTCCCGGCTTTGACCTGACAGAAAAGCCCCGGCAGAGATGCCGGGGCTTTTCCTTTTACGATATGGTGCGCGCCGCGCGTACGGCACGATCTTATCCAGCCTCTTCCGCGTTTCGCGTGCTGTGCTATCTGCACGCTGCATTTCCGTTCGGGAGCATGTCTTGAAGTTGAAGGCGCTGACAGTAATGCTTGCAGGGTTCGGCGCGATTTCGCTGACCGGCTGCGAGTCCAGGGAGGACTCTCAGGCACTGCTGGCTGCGAGCGATCCCGTCGCAGCGTGCGGCGACATCCGGTCCGATACGGCGAAACTGGCGGCCCTGAGGGAATCGGACGCGGCGCTCTTCAAGGCGGCGCGCAGCGGTTCACAGCCTGACGCCGTCGCTGAAGCCCAGCGCGCCCTGAAGGCCGGCGATTACCGGTTGGCTGCCGCAGCTACCCCCAACGGCATTTCCACCGAGCTCTACGGCGCTCAGTGCCGCGTTCTGGGGGGAATCAAGTCTTGGAATGTCCGGGCGATCGCGTTCGTGCCGGATGAGGCAGCGGCACTGGGACGCGGACCGGATGACAAGATCACGGCGTTCGGCCGGCAGTACAACGCTGCTGTTTTGGCTGACCCGCGCTACCCGTACGCCGACGTTTGCCGCGAACTGGACCGCGCTGGCCCCAAGCCGGACTTTTCCAACGCAGGGGTCGACGGCATAGAGCAGCCTTACGGCTACGCCGAACTCGGCACAGCGCGCATGGCGCATGGATTGGGCGCGGCGGCCCGACGCGGTTCGGTATATGACATCAACATCCTGCTCACGCGAGACAAGCAGGATGTAAACGCAGCGGACATGTTTGGCATGACGCCTCTGGCTTGGGCGATCGCCTATCACCGATGGCCGGCCGCGGAGGCTTTGCTGGCCGCCAAGGCGACGCCGACCGGCGCGTCATGTCAGACCTCGATCGACCGCCAGTCGCCGCTCCAGGTGGCCCGCATCATGCGCTGGGACGGGATGATCCGCCGTTTGCGCCCGCTGGTGACCGAGGATGAATTCGCCAGCCTGCGCCAGAAGCCGAAGTGGGACGATGAGAGCCTGATCGAATTCAATCACGCGCTGACTGAACTGAAGGATCGCTTTGCGGTGACGCTGCGCTCCCAACCGTTCACGCGGCACGATCTGATTTTCGAGATCGATCGCAAGGGCAACACCATCAATTGCACCATCGAGCCCGCTTCGCCATCAGCCGAGTTCGACAAGGAACTGTGCGACATCGCCACGGACGTGGTGCGTTGGGCTCCGGCACGTGACGCCTTCGGCACGACGGTCCCGGAAAGTGCCAAGCTCGTTGTTGGGTTCGGCGGCAAATAGCGCTTCAATCGCGCCTGCAATTGGCCCAGATATCGATCTCGTCGTCGCTCCAGTATTCCACGCGGGCAAAGCGTCCGATGAGTTCGCACCGCTGCGCGACATGGTCGCGAACCAACCGTTCCGTCTCCATATTGGGAGGAAATTGCTTCGGACTCGGCCCCAGTACGATGACCGTGGGATCAAGCGCCAGGATGCGGCGAACTTCCGCCAAGGTATCGAGATGGCTGACGTTCCGTTCCGTCAGCTGCGTCAGGTGTGCCGTGAAGACCAGAGGCGTGGGGGGGCGGCTGCCAGTGAGAGGATAGAGCAGGCTCGGGCCTTCGAACACGAATAGCGGCCCGTCGTTCTTGTGTGCTTTGATCGTCTCAGCCATGCGGGCGAAGGCCGCTTTGGATCTTCGTGCGTGGTCAAAGTCCCATGCGTGGCCGTCTGCAAGGGCATACCAGGCGAGCAATGGCAGCGCGGTCAGACCGAAAATGCGACGTGAAAGAAATGCCGATGCCGCGAGGCAGGCCGGCGGCAGCAGCGACAGTCCGTAGTGAAGGTAGAATTGCCGGGCGGGCGTAATGCCCACTATGGCAGCAAGCAGCCACAGCCAAACGAAGCGAACGCGGTCCGGCGGGGTGGACGGTACCGCCAAGGTGCCGAGAACGAGTAGCGGCGCCAGGCTTGCAAACATGATGACAAGGCGGATGAGGGATGCAGCCAGAACGGCGGGCTTGGCCTCGTTGGCGCCCACCATCGCCTGCCAATAGATGTCACCATGCCCGGCAAGCCAATAGCCAGCCGAAATCGCCGCAAATGGAAGGCAGCCGAGCAGAGCCCACAGCGCAATCGTTAGCCACCGCGCATTCGCGGGAAGCCCCTCGCTCACCGGTGCGCGGACGAGCGTAACGGCGCAGGTAAGCCCTAGAAAGGCGGCCTCGGCGAAGGCCGTCTGCTTGCAGGTGATGGCCAGCCCGGCCAGGAACATGGCGGCGAACGAGGAGAGGGGGGCTTTCCCGCATCGTATGTCGTCTTGGGCAACGAGCACCAATGCGCCAGCACAGACCACGAACAGGTTGTAGAATACCGGCGCCTGTCCTCCGTAGCCCTGAAATTTGACGAGAAACAGCAGGTATGCAGCGCCCGCGAGCACTGCACCTTGGCGGTCGGTCCAGAGCAGTACGATACGTGAGATCACGAAGGCTGTCGCAGCGGCAAAGATCAACGCGGCGACCTGGTAGCCGATGGGATCGGACTCGATGCTGGTGATCAGCGAATACAGGAAGAACAGCCCCCACGGCTTGCGGTCCCATATATCGACGTATGGAACGGCACCGGCGTTCATCGCGATGCCCACGGTTTGATAGAAGCCTTCATCGCCGCCGACATTAGGGTCGCCGAACGTGCTGATCCGCACGACCAGCGCGACCAGCACCAGGATCATCGCGTCCGCGATGATTGCCAACCGTTGTCGGTCGGGGCTTTGGACGCTCTTTGCCTGACAGAAATCGGGCGGCGCGCTGGGGGACGCCAACGGCGCCATGGCTGGTCCTTCTCGGAAAATGTTGTCGTTGCAGGCAGCGTAGCGGCCGTTATCAGTCTTAAGCGATCATGGGTAATTTGACGTTAACGCCGCCTATCGTCTCGCGAGTGCGCATTTCTTCACCGAATCGCGTGACATTTCGCCACGCATCCGTTAGGGGCCGCCGCTTCCCATCAAGCGCGACAAAAGCGAAAGCGAGTGCAGACTATGAAATTGAATGACATCCGCGATAACTCCGGTGCCCGTCATCGCCGCATGCGTATCGGCCGCGGCATCGGTTCCGGCAAAGGCAAGACTGGCGGACGCGGCCAGAAGGGTGCCAAGGCACGCTCGGGCGTTTCCATCGCCGGATTTGAAGGCGGCCAGATGCCCCTTCACATGCGTCTGCCGAAGCGCGGCTTCAGCAACAAGAAGTTCGCCAAGGACTTCGCCGAGGTCAATCTGGGCCTCGTCCAGAAGGCGATTGACGCCGGCAAGCTCGACGCGTCGGCCGTTGTCGATCACGCCGCTCTGAGGGCCGCAGGCCTTGCCCGTGGCGGCAAGGATGGCGTGCGTCTCCTTGGCAAGGGCGAGCTGACCGCGAAAGTCGAATTCAACGTTGCCGGTGCTTCCAAGGGTGCCGTGGCCGCTGTTGAGAAGGCTGGCGGTTCGGTGATCCTTCCCGCCAAGGAAGCCGCTGAGGCCTGATAGGCATCGTGATATGAATTTGCAGAAGGGCGGGCGCTCCAGCGCTTCGCCCTTCCGTGTTTTCTAAGGTACAGGTCTTACAGGCATCGGACGAATGTCTATATGGCCAGTTCCGCTACAGGGTTCGACAAGGCCGGCAGCAGCCGCTAAGGGCGAATCCGAATTGATATCGAGGCATTCCCAAAGTCATGGCTTCTCGCGCCGACAATATCGCCAGCTCACTGAGCCTGTCCAACTTTTCAAAGGCCACTGAGCTCAAGAAGCGCATCTGGTTCACGGTCGGCGCTCTGATCGTTTTCCGGTTTCTCAGCTTCGTGCCGTTGCCGGGCGTGAACCCGCTGATCCTGGAGTCGCTCTACAGCCAGACCCAGGGCGGGATTCTCGACCTGTTCAATACGTTCTCCGGCGGCTCGCTGTCGCGCATGAGCCTGATCGCGCTTGGCGTGATGCCTTACATCACCGCCTCGATCGTCGTGCAGTTGGCGGCCTCCCTGCATCCGGCGTTGATGGCGCTGAAGAAGGAAGGCGAGGCGGGCCGCAAGAAATTGAACCAGTATACGCGCTACGGCACGGTCGGGCTGTGCGCGCTGCAGGGTTATTTCCTCGCCGTGAGCCTTGAGGCTTACGGGGCATCGAGCGGTCTGCAGGCGGTCGTCGATCCCGGCTACATGTTCCGGATCGGGGCTGTCATCTCGTTGGTGGGCGGAACGATGTTCCTGCTGTGGCTTGGTGAGCAGATCACCTCGCGGGGTATCGGTAACGGAGTGTCGCTGATCATCATGGCGGGCATTGTCGCGCAGATGCCGCAGTTCGCCAGCAACCTCGGTCAGGCTTACAGCGCGGGTGATACCGGCTCGGTGCTGATCATCGCGCTCATCGCGCTGATCGTCGGCATGATCCTGCTGATCTGCTTCATGGAGCGTGCCCAGCGCCGCCTGCTGATCCAGTATCCCAAGCGCGCCACGCAACGCGGCATGATGCAGGCTGACCGCAGCCACCTGCCGCTGAAGATCAATACCGCCGGGGTCATCCCACCGATCTTCGCCAGTTCGCTGCTGCTGCTGCCGCTGACCATCACGCAGTTCGCAGGCAATTCGCTGAACGCAGATTCAACGATGGGTCAGGTGGTCGTCTCGCTCAACCAGTACCTGGCACACGGCAAGCCGCTCTACATGCTGCTCTACGCGGCGGGCATCATCTTCTTCAGCTTCTTCTATACGGCAGTGGTCTTCAACCCGGAAGAAACCTCGGAGAACCTGAAGAAGAACGGTGGTTTCATTCCGGGCATCCGTCCCGGTGCGCGTACAGCGGAATATCTCGACTACGTGCTAACCCGGATCACGGTCATCGGCGCGATCTATCTGACCATCGTCTGCACGGTTCCTGAGTATTTCTTGTCGATGACGGGCTTGCCGCTGCTGTTTATGGGTGGCACGAGTCTATTGATCGTGGTCAACGTTACGGTCGATACGATCACGCAGATCCAGTCGCACCTGCTGGCGCACCAGTACGGGGATCTCATCAAGAAGGCTAAACTGAAAGGCCGCCTGCGCTGAATCCGGCGAGGGGCGAAGTGGATTGAGAGGTAGGGGCGTGAACATTATTCTGCTGGGGCCGCCGGGGGCGGGTAAGGGCACTCAGGCCCAGCGTCTCGTCGAGAAGCACGGCATGCGCCAGCTCTCCACCGGCGACATGTTGCGCGCGGCTGTGAAGGCCGGTACGCCGACCGGACTGGAAGCGAAGGCGGTCATGGATCGAGGAGAGCTCGTTTCGGATGCGATCGTATCGGCGTTGATTGGCGATGAGCTTGACGCGATGGGGCAGGATGCCGGAGCCATCTTCGATGGTTATCCGCGCACTGCGGCGCAGGCGGACGCGCTCGACGAAATTCTCGCGGCGCGCGGTCGCATGCTGGATCACGTGATTGAGCTTGGTGTCGACGAGGAAGCGCTCGTCGAGCGCATCACCGGCCGTTTCTCGTGCGCGACCTGTGGCAAGGGCTACCACGACAAGTTCGAGCAGCCTAAGGTTCCGGGAACCTGCGACAAGTGCGGGGGCACCGAGTTCAAGCGCCGCCCCGATGACAACGCCGAGACCGTGCGCACGCGCCTGGCAGAGTACCATGCCAAGACCGCGCCGATCCTGCCGATCTACGAGGCGCGGGGCATCGTTTCCAAGCTGGACGGTATGGCCGAAATGGATGCGGTGACGGACAGCATCGAGGCTGTGCTGAACTCCTGATCGATCGGCTTGATGTGGATTGGTCCGCAGGCAGGGGATTTGCAATGAAACTGGCTGGCTTCCTATCGGCGAGGTATTTTTCCGCAGTTGCACTCTTGGTTGCGATGACGGTCGCTCCCGCGGCGGCTTCGGCTAAAGTCGCGGATGTGTCCGATCGCGGTTTCGTGATCCGTCATTTTGCGGACGTCCCCGAATCCGCGGAGAGAGTTTGGGATACCCTGATCAAGCCGGCCGTTTGGTGGGATGCTGCGCATACATGGTCGGGCAGTTCGGCAAACCTTTCGCTTGATGCCCGGGCGGGCGGCTGCTTTTGTGAAGTTCTCCCGAACTCATCTTCACCCAAGGCCGCGCCGCGCGGGAGTGTCGAGCACATGCGGGTCATATATGTTGAAAGTCCCCGGGCTCTACGGATGACAGGGGCGCTAGGACCGCTACAGTCCGATGCGGCAACAGGGGTAATGACGATCCAGCTCAAGTCGAGCAACGATGGCAAACGCACGCAGATCCTGCTCGAGTATGTCGTTGGAGGCTATATTCGCAAGCCTTACCCGGAGATGGCGCAAGCCGTTGATGCAATGCTGGGACAGCAGCTTGGCCGTCTGGCTGAGAAGCTGGGTGGGGAGTTCGCAGAGGCGTTCGGACAGCCGGAGCAGGCCGCGCCCCAGCAGGAAGGGGGGGCTTTGATACCAGGTGTCGTTCCGCTTTCCGACATGCCGCTGCAGTCCGGGGACAAGGCGCCCGTCGGTCGCTGAGTGTGGGAAGTGGCGATCGATTTTGACTGGTCGGCCGGGATGCGGTACAACTTGATGAGAAGTTCGCGACTGGCGCTGCCATCCTCAGGGTTGGTGGCTTTTCCTGCCTTGCGGGCGTTGACACCCCAGTCGAATCGTTCTAAGCGCGCCCTTCACTCGAAAGCTGCGGTAGGTCCGGATGGCTCATCAGCTATGCCAAGCGCATGGCTTGCAGTGCCGCCGGCGGCTTGTCGTTTTCGCGTTCAGAGTGTCGCAGCGTTGAGATAGGGGGTGCCGTCGGTACCGCCTGTGGAGCATGGAGAATTAAGTGGCTCGTATTGCCGGGGTAAATATCCCCACCAACAAGCGCGTTATCATCGCGCTCACGTATATCCACGGCATCGGCCGTGCGAAGGCTCTGGAGATCGCCGATAAGCTCGGGATCGATCACGCCCGCCGCGTGCAGGACCTGTCGGACGCTGAAGTCCTGCAGATCCGCGAAACCATTGACGCTGACCACACGGTCGAGGGTGATCTTCGTCGCGAAACCGCGATGAACATCAAGCGCTTGATGGACCTCGCATGTTATCGCGGCCTGCGTCACCGCAAGGGTCTTCCCGTCCGTGGCCAGCGCACGCACACCAATGCGCGCACCCGCAAGGGTAAGGCCAAGCCGATCGCCGGCAAGAAGAAGTAAGCCGCCGAACCGGTTTTCGGTTTCCGCAGCGATTTATCGACAGGATATACGGATATGGCACGCGAACCCCAGCGCATTAAGCGCCGCGAGCGTAAGAACATCACCAGCGGCATTGCGCATGTGAACGCCAGCTTCAACAACACCATGGTGACCATCACCGACGCCCAGGGCAACGCCATCAGCTGGTCCTCGGCAGGCATGATGGGCTTCAAGGGCAGCCGCAAGTCGACTCCCTATGCAGCCCAGGTTGCTGCCGATGATGCAGGCAAGAAGGCTGCAGAGCACGGTGTCCGCACCCTCGAAGTCGAGGTGAAGGGGCCCGGTTCGGGGCGGGAAAGCGCTCTGCGCGCCCTTCAGGCCGTCGGCTTCACCATCACCTCGATCCGTGACGTAACGCCAATCCCGCACAACGGCGTCCGTCCCTCGAAGCGCCGCCGCGTCTGATCGAGTTTTCGGGCAACGAACCGGTCGTTGCTCGGTTTTCGGAACGTGCCGGGTCTTTCCACCAGACCTGGGCCGTAACCGCCATCGAAATCCCAGGGGAAGTCCATGACTGTCAACATCAAGAACTGGCAGGAACTCAAGAAGCCCAACAGCCTTGAGATCAAGCCGGGACCAGACCCCAAGCTGAAGGCGACTTTCGTCGCCGAGCCTCTCGAGCGCGGTTTCGGCCTGACGCTCGGCAACGCGCTTCGCCGCGTTCTTCTGTCGTCGCTGCAGGGTGCGGCGATCACGTCGATCAAGATCGAGAACGTGCTTCACGAATTCTCGTCGCTGGCCGGCGTGCGCGAAGATGTTACCGACATCGTCCTGAACGTAAAGCAGATCGCGCTCAAGATGCAGGGTGAAGGCCCCAAGCGTCTGCAGCTTTCGGCAACCGGTCCGGCAGAAGTCAAGGCTGGTGACATCGCTGTCTCGGGCGACATCGAGGTGATGAACAAGGACCTCGTGATCTGCCATCTCGACGATGGCGCGACGCTGAACATGGAACTGACCGCTGATACCGGCAAGGGCTATGTCCCCGCGGTGGCCAACCGTCCGATCGACGCGCCGATCGGCCTGATCCCTGTCGACTCGCTGTATTCGCCGGTCCGCCAGGTGAGCTACAAGGTCGATAACGCCCGCATCGGTCAGGAGCTTGACTTCGACAAGCTGAACCTGACGGTCGAGACCGATGGCACTGTCACTCCGGAAGACGCGGTGGCCTACGCCGCGCGTATCCTTCAGGACCAGCTGTCGCTGTTCGTCCACTTCGAGGATATCGCTCCGGTTGGTCAGTCGCCGATGATCGGCATGGCTGCTGGCAGCGCGGCTCCCGAAGAGAGCGATGCCAACCAGCTCAATCGCTACCTTCTCAAGAAGGTGGACGAGCTCGAACTGTCGGTTCGCTCGGCGAACTGCCTCAAGAACGACAACATCATCTACATCGGTGATCTGGTTCAGAAGACTGAGGCCGAGATGCTTCGCACGCCGAACTTCGGCCGCAAGTCGCTCAACGAGATCAAGGAAGTCCTTTCCTCGATGGGCCTGCGCCTCGGCATGGACATCCCGGGCTGGCCGCCCGAGAACATCGAAGAGATGGCCAAGAAGCTCGAACAGGAACTTCTGGGCTAACGGAACAAGCATGGTCCCGGCTTCGGCCGGGATCATCGCTTTCAGGGCAGGGCGGCTCCCCTCAAGCAGTCGCCGGGATCGGGCTACCTGATACGGGCCCCCTACGAACGGAGAAGTGAAAATGCGTCATAAGATGGGCGGCCGCAAGCTGCAGCGTAAATCCGGTCACCGCGCGGCGCTGCTGCGCAACATGGCCGCGGCCCTGATCAAGCACGAGCAGATCCAAACCACCACGCCGAAGGCGAAAGAACTGCGTCCCTACGTCGAAAAGCTGATCACGCTTGCCAAGCACGGCGGCCTTTCCAACCGTCGTCTGGCACACTCGCGCGTGATGGACGAAGCGCAGGAAAAGAAGCTGTTCGAAGTGCTCGCCGAGCGTTACGCGGGCCGCAACGGTGGTTACACGCGTATTATCAAGGCCGGCATTCGTGCTTCGGACGCCGCGCCGATCGCGATCATCGAGCTGGTCGACCGTGACACCGACGCCAAGGGGCAGGACTCTGGTCCGGTGATGGCGCAAGAAGAGGAATACGCCGAAGCGTAATTCTTTCAGCCGATCTATTGCTGAAGCGGCTCCGGGTGATAAACCCGGGGCCGCTTTTGTTTTGTCTGGAGAATGACTTGCGAAAAATCGCAGGAGCCACCTTGGCCTTGTCGCTGGCCGCCGCAAACCCCATTTCGGCCGCCGAAATGAAGAAGCTTGATTACCCTGAAACCCGCCGGGACGACGTTGCAGAGACGCTGTTCGGTGAGAAAATCGACGATCCCTATCGTTGGCTGGAAAACGACGTCCGCACCGATACCCAAGTCGCGGATTGGGTCGCCCGCGAGAACGCAGTGACCGACGGCTACCTCGAGACGTTGCCACAACGCGAATGGTTCTCAAATCGGCTGAGCGAACTCATCGACTATGAGCGCTTCGGCCTGCCGACCAAGGCGGGCGCCCGGTACTTCTATACGCGCAATTCGGGTCTGCAAAACCAGTCGCAACTGTTTGTGCGCGAAAGTCTGGACGGTAAGCCGCGGCTTCTGATCGATCCCAATACATGGGCTCAGGATGGTGCCACAGCGCTGGACGCGTGGGTCCCTTCGGACAATGGATCCCGCCTTCTATACAGCGTCCAGGACGGCGGAAGCGACTGGCGTATTCTCAGGGTGCTGGATGTAGCGAGCGGCGAGCCGCTTGCTGACGAGCTTCGCTGGGTGAAGTTCACCGGGCTCGCGTGGGTCGGTGAGGAAGGCTTCCTCTATTCTCGCTTTCCTGAACCCAAGAAGGACGACGCGTTCCAGGGTCTGAACTATAATCAGGCAATCTACTTTCACCGCATCGGCACGCCGCAGTCTGAGGACCGGCTTGTCTATGCCACGCCGGATCATCCAGAATACAATCATCGGGCTGAGGTCACTCAGGACGGTCGCTATGCGGTCATAACCAGCTCGATCGGCACCGATTCGCGCTACGAGATCCATGTGGTCGACCTGAAGGCCGGCGAGGACAAATGGGAGGCGAAGCCTCTCGTGACCGGCTTTGAAGATTCGTGGACGCTTGTCGACGGCGTGGGATCGACCCTGTGGTTCGTGACGAACAAGGACGCGCCGCGTTACAGGCTGGTGCGCATCGACCTGGCGGCGAAGAAGTCGGCATGGGCCGATGTCGTTGCCGAGCGTGAGGACATCCTGGAACGGGCCTCGATCATCGGTGATCAGCTTGTGCTTAACTATCTGCGCGATGCGGCGAGCCATGCGGCGATCGTCGGGCTCAACGGCAAGCCGGTGCGGCGGCTTTCATTGGGTGGTTTCGGTACGGCTTCGGGCTTCAAGGGCAAGCCGGGCGATGCCGAGACGTTCTATTCCTTCACCAGCTTCAACCGCCCGGCAACCATTTATCGGATGGATATCGAGACCGGTAAGTCCGATGTGTTCGCCCAGCCGGAACTGACTTTCGATCCCGAGCGCTATACCGTCGAGCAGAGATTTTATCCCTCGAAGGACGGCACGAAGATCCCGATGTTTCTTGTCCGCTCAAAGGCAGCGGCCGAGAGCGGGAAGGCGCTGCCGACCCTGCTCTATGGCTATGGCGGTTTCGACATATCGCTTACTCCGGGATTTTCGGCCACGCGCATGGCCTGGCTGGAGGCCGGAGGTGCTTTTGCGCTCGCGAACTTGCGCGGAGGCGGTGAGTACGGGCGCGAATGGCATGATGCGGGCCGGCGCGCCAACAAGCAGAACGTGTTTGATGACTTCATTGCAGCCGGTGAGTACCTGATCGCGCAAGGCATCACCCCAAGAAGCAGTCTTGCGATCCAAGGCGGCTCCAACGGCGGACTTCTGGTCGGCGCCGTGACCAATCAACGCCCGGACCTTTTTGCCGCGGCGATTCCCCAGGTCGGCGTGATGGATATGCTGCGCTTCGACCGCTTCACCGCCGGACGCTATTGGGTGGACGACTACGGCTATCCTGATCGGGAGGCGGATTTCCGCATCCTTCGGGCTTATTCGCCCTATCACAATATCCAGGACGGCAAGGACTACCCCGCTATCATGGTGACGACTGCGGATACCGACGACCGTGTGGTCCCCGGTCATTCGTTCAAGTACGCGGCCGCGCTGCAGGCGGCGGACCTCGGCGAAAAGCCGCATCTGATCCGGATCGAGACTCGCGCGGGCCATGGTTCGGGCAAGCCGACCGACAAGGTGATCGAGGAGGGGGCCGACATCCTGTCGTTCATCGCGCAGTGGACCGGCCTCGAAATCGGCAGTGCCGGCACCGGCGAAGTGGCACGCTGAATCGCCAGCCCGCACTAGGGGCTTAATGGTCTTTCGGTGCGGGCATGGTTCATGCATTGGACAGCCGGCGGGGCGTAGCAGCACGGCAGGTGATGCACGCGGGCGGCTCCGCGCTGCGCCTGGGAACACGCTCCGATGAAAATTGCCCGTTCGCGTATTGCAGCATCCCTCGCCGCTATCGCGGTGCTTTCCATTTCAGCGACGCCGGCCTTCGCGCATGGACGCGGCGCCTGGCATGGTCATCATCGCCACGGGCGCGGTGGGATCGATGGCGGCGACCTTCTTGCCGGATTGCTCGTTATCGGCGGCATTGCAGTGATCGCCGATGCGGCGAGCAAGGCGAACGACCGAAGGAGTGACGATCGCGCCGACTATCCCGGCGGACCCGACGGTGACTTCCCTTCCGAAGGCGACTACGCAGGCGAGCGTGATGGTCCGGATTTCGGACAAGGTGATTATTCGGGCGGGCCGGGCGCAGTCGCGGGATCGCAGCAAGGCTTCGACGGCGCAGTGGATGCCTGTTCAGTTGAACTCGACCGCTCTGACCGCCGGATATCCTCGGTGGACAATGTCCGCCGCATGGGCGGGCGCTACAGTGTCGAGGGCCGGCTCGACGACGGGCGCGGATATGCCTGCAGCGTGGACGATACCGGGCAGATCCGCTCGGTCGCCGTAGACGGCCGAGCGTTGATCTGATGCGTCGCTGCCGACTGCCCTAGTTCGCGCCGCGATGCGGCGGCAGGTGCAGGGCCCAATGGATGGCCGCCCCGCGCAGCGCGAATCCGGCGCTGACGGCAACGATCCATGTTATCTCTGCGGGACAGCCAAGCGCGCGACCGACACCTGCGATGCCGGCGGCAAGCGCTGCGGCCGTCACGTAAAGTTCGGGGCGCATCAAGATCGAGGGCTGGCCGGCCAGCACATCGCGAATGATGCCGCCGACGCAGCCTGTGACAACGCCCATGAAGATTGCCGGTGTGAGCGGCACGCCCCATGCGATGGCTTTGATCGTGCCCAGTACGGCGTAAACCGATAGGCCCAGCGCGTCGGCCCACTCAAGAAGGCGGCCTTCCCACCAGCGCACCGGCGTGAACCATGCCAAACCGGCGATCGCCAGACAGACCGGAGCCACGGCGCGGTCGTGCACCCAGAAAACGGGCGCTCCGATCAGGAGGTCACGCACAGTTCCTCCTCCGACGCCGGTAACCAAGGCGAAGAACACCACCGTCACGAAAGTCTGGTGAAGCCGCGCGGCCACCAATGCGCCTGTCAGCGCGAACACGGCTATGCCGAGGAAGTCCAGTGCGGGAGGCAGTACGGGCACGGGAATGACGTTGGGCATGACCGGGGTCTCTAGCACGGCGGCGAAGCTTGGCCTCGCAAATTATAAGATGCGCGAAGGATCATGAAACGCGAGTGGAGCCAATGCCCTATCGACGCAGCCTTGCGTCGTTCGGCTATCGTTCTAGGGTGCGGCCATCCTTTGAAATTAACGGGTCGGTCCCATGAAAATTTCACGATTCCTGACTTCGGTCGCCATTGCCGCGACCGCTACCGCCTGTGTGCAGACGCCTGCGCCGGTGGCTTCAGCGCCGCCGGCTCCCACCGCCCGAGCCCCTTCCGAGCCGACCTATGATCTGGCCGCGCAACTGGCAAAACTTGCGCCCGTGCAGATGGACGTGGAGACCGCCTTCCTCAGCGCGGAAGAGCGCGATGTGGTGAATCTGCTGATCAAGGCGTCGGACCTGATGAGCGAGATCTACCTGCGGCAACGGTCGGCCGAGAACCCGCAGATCAAGCGGGCGGTCTCCATGAACCGCCGCGCCGACCGCGACATGCTGGTCGAGATGTTTGACCGGAATTTCGGCCCATGGGACGAGCTTGCGGAGCTGCGTCCATTCTGGGGAACGGAGCCTATGCCGGAGGGGGCCGGCTTCTACCCGGCGGACCTGACCCGCGAGGAACTGGAACGCTACGTCGCGGCCCATCCCGATCAGAAGGAGGCCCTTCTCGGCCCGTATACGGTCGTGAAACGGCAGGGGGACAGGCTTGTCGCCGTGCCTTACTCGGTCGAATACAAGGAATGGCTCGAACCGGCGGCGCAGTTACTCGACCAGGCCGCCGCGCGCACGACCAATCCCAGCCTGAAGGCGTTTCTCTCGCTGCGGGCCAAGGCGTTCCGCACGGATGATTATTATGCAAGCGAACTTGCCTGGATGGACCTTGCTGGGACGCCGATCGAAGTCGCGATCGGGCCCTACGAGGTCTACACCGACCGTCTGATGGGCGCGAAGACCGCGTTCGAAAGCTTCGTAACGCTGAAGGATCCGGAGGAATCGGCGGCACTGGCGAAGTACAAGAACTACCTTAAGGACATGGAAGCGAATCTGCCGATCGAAGAGCGGTACAAGAACTTCCAGCGCGGTTTTGAAAGCCCAATCGCGGTCGCCGAGCAGGTCCATGGCGGCGGCGACAACGAACCCGGCATCCAGACTATCGCATTCAACCTGCCTAATGACGAGCGCGTGCGCGAGGCGAAGGGCGCGAAGAAGGTGATCCTGTCGAATGTACTGGGGGCCAAGTTCGATCGTATCCTGAAGCCCATGGCGTCGGTCGTACTGAAACCAGACCAGGCGGGGCTGGTCGCCAAAAAGTACATGCAGTACGAGACGTTGTTCCACGAGTTGTCGCACAGCCTCGGGCCCGGCAGCATCACCGTCAATGGCCAGAAGACGACCGTCGACAAGGCGCTGAAAGAGCAGAACTCGGCGCTTGAGGAAGCAAAGGCTGACGTCGCTGGTGTCTGGAACATTCTGCTGATGATGCAGAAGGGCGAGATACCCGCGTCTGAAAAGCCGCAGCTTTTTGCCAGTTATTTCACCGGCATCTTCCGGGCGGTCCGCTTCGGGGCGGTCGAGGCACACGGCAAGGGCGCAGCGTTGCAGTATGCCTATCTGCGGGCCAAGGGAGCTTTCGATTACGACCCGGACGCGAAGCGATATGTCGTCGATGACGCGAAGATGGAGGCGGGCCTGCGCGACCTGCTGCATGACATGCTGATGCTGCAGGCGACAGGCGACTATGAAGGCACCAAGGCCTTCATGGCCAAGTGGGCGCATCTGGATACCGAAGCCGACGCAGCGATCGCGGAAATGGCCACTATCCCGGTCGACATTCGTCCCATCTATCCCGACGCAATCTGACGAACCAAGGGGATTGGCCGCTCAGTGCGGCACCGTCCCCAGTTCGAAGCCGGTCTTGTGGTGAAGGGCGAACTTGTCGACGATGTCGGCGCTCGCCTCATTGTATCCGATCACCTTCACGTCAGCGCCGCCCTTGGCGAGCTTGCCTACGATCTTGCCGAGCGCGCCTACCGACGAGATGTCCCACAGGTGGGCGTGGGTCATGTCGATCACTACCTTGGGCGCGGTTTCCTGCTCGACCCTCATCTGTTCGGCGAAGCGGTGGACCGAGGCGAAGAATATCTCGCCGGAAACGCGGTAGGTTGCTGTATCGCCTTCCTGCGATCGATCTACACGGAACAGGCGCTGCACCTTCTGGGCGAAGAAGATGCCCGACAGCAGCACGCCTGCGCCGACACCGAGCGACAGGTCTTGCGTGGCGACAACCACCGCCACTGTGGTCAGCATGACCACAGAGCTTTGCCATGGATGGCGCTTGAGGTTGGGGATCGAATTCCACGAGAACGTGCCGATCGAAACCATGATCATCACCGCAACCAGCGCAGGCATCGGCACCTGACCGACCCACGGCCCCAACGCTGCAAGCAGTACGAACAGGACGGTGCCGGCGACGAAGCTGGATAATCGCCCGCGTCCGCCCGAAGTAACGTTGATCACCGACTGGCCGATCATCGCACATCCCCCCATCCCGCCAAACAGGGCGGCGCCGATGTTGGCGATACCCTGGCCGCGGCATTCGTAGCGCTTGTACGAATCTGTCTCGGTCATGTCGTCGACGATCTGCGCGGTCAGAAGCGATTCGAGCAAGCCTACGGCAGCCATGGCGATGGAGGTGGGAGCGATGATACGCAGCGTTTCCAGCGTGAACGGCACCGATGGCAGGCCGAAACTCGGCAGGCCCGAGGGCAGTTCGCCCATGTCTGCGACGGTGTGGACCGGCAGTCCGAGACTAATCGAGATGACTGACAAGACAAGGATCGAAACCAGCGGCGAGGGGAACGCATTGGTGACGCGCGGAAAGAGGTAGATGATCGCGAGACCGCCGAGGATCATGGCGTACGTATGCCATGTGACATCCACCAGTTGCGGTATCTGGGCCATGAAAATCAGGATAGCGAGGGCGTTGACGAAACCGGTGATCACCGAGCGCGAGACGAACTGCATCACCAGATTGAGCCGCACGATACCCGCGATTATCTGCAATACGCCCATCAGGATCGTGGCTGCAAGCAGGTAGTCGACGCCGTGGTTCCTTACCAGAGGCCCGACCAGTACCGCTACGGACGCCGTGGCGGCGGAGATCATTGCCGGGCGGCCGCCGGTAAACGAGATTATGATGGCGATCGCCACCGAGGCCCAGAGGCCTACTGCCGGATCGACGCCAGCGATGATTGAAAAGCCGATGGCTTCGGGAATGAGGGCAAGCGCGACGACGAGACCGGCGAGAAATTCCTTGCGCACGCCGGCGCCCAGCCATTGCTGGCGATTGGTCTGGATGATGTTCATTAAAGCTTCCGCAACAAGGCACATGAAGGAAACGAAGCCAGGCGAAAACCGGGCAGTAGTCATGTGTGATGTTGCCCGGCGGATCGGCGGCCGGGATAGCCACCCGGAATTTCACCGGGTCCTTGCGAGTGCCGGTCCTTTGCCAATGCGAAGCGGATAAGGCAACCCCGCCGGCGCAGTCCTGGACGATGCCTTACTCGGCAGCCTCGTCGACCGCCTCCGCCTCATTGGCCTGCCGCGCCCACATTTCCGCATAGAGCCCGTCCCGGCGCAGCAGTTCTGCATGCGTGCCGCTTTCCTCCAGACGCCCCTCACTGAGGACCAGGATCCTGTCGGCATCGGCGATGGTCGAAAGCCGGTGGGCGATGGAAAGTGATGTCCGGTGTTCGGCCACCCGGTGCAGGGTGGCAAGGATGTCCTGCTCGGTGCGGGTATCGAGAGCGCTGGTCGCTTCGTCGAGGACGAGGATCGGCGGGTTCTTCACCAAGGTGCGGGCAATGGCGACGCGTTGCTTCTCGCCGCCCGACAGCTTGAGCCCGCGCTCGCCGACTTCCGTGTCGAAGCCTTTTGGGAGGCGCTCGATCAGGCTGGTCAACGATGCACCCCGCGCGGCGGCGATAATTTCCGCCATGTCGGCGCCGCCGCGTCCATAGCCGATGTTGTAACCGATGGTGTCGTTGAACAGCACCGAATCCTGCGGGACGATGCCGATCGCGGCGCGCACGCTGGCCTGCGTCACGTCCTTGATATCCTGTCCGTCGATGAGGATGCGGCCGGACTGGGGATCATAGAAACGGAACAGCAACCGGGCGATGGTGGACTTGCCGGCGCCGGAAGGGCCGACGATGGCAAATGCCCTGCCCGCAGGCACTTCAAAGGAGAGGCCGCGCAGGATTATGCGGTCCGGCTCGTAGCCGAACACCACATCATCGAACACGAGCGAAGGCTGGCGCACTACCAGTGCGGGCGCACCGGGCCGGTCTGACACTTCGACGTCCGTATCCAGAAGGCGGAACATCTCCGCCATGTCGATCAGGCCCTGCCGGATCGTGCGATAGACCATGCCGAGCATGTCGAGCGGCCGGAACAGCTGGGTTAGATAGGTCTGTACGAACACGAGCTGGCCGGCGGTATATTCGCCGCGATACCAGCCCCATACCGTCCATGCGAGCGCGGCGGCCATCAGCAGGTTTACGACGACGGCCTGCACGATGTTGAGCAGGCCGAGCGAATTCTCGCTCTTCACCGCCGCTACGGCATAGGCCGTGGTGGCCTGGGCATAGCGCGCTTCTTCGCGCCTTTCGGCGGAGAAATACTTCACCGTCTCGTAGTTGAGCAGCGAATCCACCGCGCGCGACAGTGCTTGCCCGTCGAGCCTGTTCATCTGCTCGCGCAGCTTGCTCCGCCATTCCGTGATCGCGCGCGTCACCCAGATGTAGGCCACGATAGCGACTGCTGTCGCGGCTACGAGGCCGATACCGAAATTGACGTAGAAGATTACCGCTACGATCGCGAGTTGCAGCACGGTCGGCGCGATGTTGAACAGCATGAAGTAGAGCATCGTATCGATGCTCTTGGTGCCGCGCTCGATCGTTTTGGTGAGTTCACCGGTGCGCCGCGCCAGGTGGAAGCGCAGGCTCAGGCGGTGGAGCTGGGCAAAGACGTTTTCGGCCAGAGACCGTGTGGCGTCCTGCCCGACCCGCTCGAACACGATATTGCGCAAGTTGTCGAAGGTGGTCTGTGCCAGACGGCCAGCGGCGTAGCCAAGTACTGTCCACATAGCCAGCTGTACGAGCTTCGGCCCGGTAGCGCCCATGGCATCCACGGCCCACTTCAGCAGATAGGGCAGGGTCAGCTGGGTCGCTGTTGACGCCAGGATGAAGAGGCAGGCGACCACGATGCGCCAGCGCAGCCCCGGATTGTCGCGCGGCCAGAGATACGGCAGAAAGCGCAGCAAGGTGTGCCAGCCGTCGTGGCGGGCGCTGGGATCGGTTACGGCTGTGTCGGGCGGCATCCGCGCTATTTAGGCTTCCGCGCGCCCGGCGCAATCGTGGTCAGCCCTCGCTGGGCAGATCAAACAATACTCGCCGGGAGCCAAAATCAATGGCTACTCGCTTGAACACGCGCAGTTCGCGCATGCCCAGGAAGATAGCTGGGCGCTCCCGCAGCCCCAATTCCGCGAATACCTGGGCATCGGCAAACGCGATGACGACATTGGATACCGCAATCCGTCCGATGTTGAGCTTGCGCGCATAGCCGATATTCGCGCTTACCTCATCGCCGGTGACGCTTGTCAGAATGGCGGCACCGTGGGGCTGTTCGCGCAGAGCTTTTTGCAAGGCGAGATTGCCCACCGAGCCGCTCGCCCCTGTGTCGATCACCACGTCAACGCGCACGCCGTCGATTTCAGCGTTGGTCATGATCAACCGTCCGGATCTTTTCCGGGTGTGCACGACGATCTCATAGCCCTTGGTACCGCCAAGCTCACGTGCGTCGCCGATTTCCATCGTGTTTTGCGTGAAGTCCAGCAGCACGCGCTGGTCCTGCAGGTTGTCCGTCCCGATAATGCCGTCAGCGCCGATATGGCGATCTTCCAGGAGGGGCACGACAAGGTCGAAGTGCTCCCTCGTCCCGACCGCGAGTGTATCGATTCGCGCTGTGGACGCCTGCAGCGTTCCCGCCATACCGATCACGCGGACCGTCGGACCAAGCGTGAGGCCAAGGCGATTTGCCAGAGCGGTGGATACTATCGTCCGCTGTGAACCGGTATCGATCAGGAACCGGTAAGGGCCTGTGCCTTCCAGCGCGACGTTTACAGTCATGCGGTTGTAAAGATCAGTCTGCCCTTGCAGGATTTCCGTTTGGTTCGCCTCGGCAGTCGGAGCATCGGCGACGCTCTGCACGCTCGAATCGAACATCGGCAGGGCTTCAGCGACGAACAGAGCGTTCGCCGCCAGCAGGACTAGCGCCGTTCCAGACATCGTTCCTCTCCAGCGCCCCTTATCGTTTTGCTTGGGACGCATCTTCCGGCTGACAAAATACCACATCGGCGCCGCTGCACCAATAATTGATGCGCATGTTCAAGCGGCCGGGAACTGCCGAAAGAACGTGGAGTGGGCGGCGCTGACCTTGCGCATGAACCACGCTTCACTCCTGACGATGGCGTCATGGTCATCGGCCCCAAGCAACCGAGGACTGGACGCGCCCGCCGGAAATGACACGAAGCGGCGATTGTCGGCGATGCGATCGGCAAAGGCGTGATTGATGATCGTCGGTATCACGTGCTCGTCCGCGCAGACAGTTCCGGCGAGCCGGCCGGAGCCGATAAGGGCAGGCAATTCGCGGGCCAGCAATTCGATGGCCTCGGCGGGCAGGGACCACCACTGCGAGCCGTAGTACCACGGCCCCCACGGCCGGGAGCGCTCGAATCCGGCCCGCTCGCGCAAAGCATCGAACACTCTGGCCGCGCGCCTGAGCTGCCAGTTCAGAGCATACGCCAGCCTGTCATTCTCGGGCGAGAGTCGCAGCCACCTTGAATCGAAGCGGTAGGTCTGCATGCGCTCGCACATGTAGTCCTGACGCGCCTCTATGTAGCATGCTGGCTTGGCTTCCGCCGCTATTCTTGCGGCCATCGCTGCCGGGGTGATGACCGGCCAATCCGCTCCGCTGATCAGATGGGCATAGTCGCATCCTGCTCTGGAAGCTGCGACCACGAGCTTGGCGGTGGCCTCAACCTGACTGCTGTGACCCCAGCGCACATCGACCGGGTCTCTCAGGATAACGACGCGTCCGTCTTCGCACTTCCGGCGGCGGAGGGATGCCCACAGGGCGGAGCGCCGGTCAGCATGAATGATCGCCACGTCGGAGGCGCCGCTGGGAACAAGCACATCGAGCAAGGCGTCGAGCTGCGCCTCGTCCTCATGAGCGAGAATCAGATAGGCCATGCGCATCGCGTCTAGCCGATGCTGCGGGCCAGGATCGGCCGTGCCGCCATCCGGATCACGGATCGGATTTCATGCCATGCGGGATGCCGGGTGGCAGCCAGCGCGGCGACCCAGGTCAGAACGCCCGCGCCGCTCAGCGCGATCAACGCCGGGAAGGAAAGGGCGCTTCCGCTATTGCCCAGTGACATCTCGGCGATGAGGGGCAACCCCGCGGCGAGGGCACAAATGCCGCTGCGCACGTAGACCGCAAAAAGATCACGGATTCGAAAATCGAGGATACGACCGAGGTATATCCCATAGATCGCGCACCAAACCAGACCGTAGAAAATCCTGCTCTGTGCGGCCTGCTCCAGCCCGATCGAGCATCCAATCGCGAGTATCGCCACAGCCGCGGCCGTATCCAGCAAGTTGACCCAGACGAGCTGCCCGATCTTTCCCATGAGTAGTGGGATATCGACCTGCAGCGGGATTGCCACGAAGCAGATCTCGGCAAGCGCGGTCCAGCGCAGCAATGGGGCTGCGGCAATCCAGTTCGGGCCATAGAGCAGCATGACCAGCGGTTCGGCGGCAAGCGCGAGGCCTACCATCGCGGCCCAGTTGAGGGCCGTGTAGCAAGCGACCAGTCGCAGATAGGGCTCTGCGAGCGGCTCACTTGCATCCCGTTTTCGTGCGAATGCGGCGTAGAAGACGCTGCCGATGGCGCCAGTTACCAGCGTCGTCAACTGCCCTGCAAGAGCGCTCGCGCGGCTGAAAAGCCCGGTCGCGGCAATGCCCAGCAATCGGCCGACGATCAGGTCTTGCGAACGCTGCCCCACTGCTCCGCTCGCGCTCAGGACGAAGGACATCGAACTGAAACCGAGCATCGGCCTGACCGTGCCGAGACCCGACGGTAACTTGGGGCGAACGGGCCGGATCAGGTTCGCGATGGCAGCGCGCGCGATTGCTGTCGCCAGCACGCCCCATGCCAGCGACGCGGCACCCTGTCCCACGGCGGCGAGGGCCAGCGCGGTGCCGTTGCCGGCGAGCGCGCTGCCGGCATTCACCTTGAACAGGGCGCGAAAATCCATGTCCTTGACCAGCAGCGCTGCGGGCACGGTGGCATAAGGTGTGATCAGATAAGAGCCGGCGATCAGCCAAAGCAGCGGCGCCAGGGCGGGCTCGCCGTAGAATCGCGCAATGAACGGCGCGGCCAATGCGATGACGGCCGATATGGTCCACCCGATCGTTACCGCCACCGACGCATAGTTGGGAATCGCTTCAGGGTTCATGTCCGGTTGACCGGAAATGAAGCGCGTAATTCCCAGATCCTGAAAAATCGAGACCATCATCGCCGCCGCCAGCGCGATCGAGAACAAGCCAACGTCTTGCGGGAGCAGGAAGAAGCGTGAGATGAGTACGCTCGCGGTGAACTGGATCACGAATGTCACGTACTGCGCAGACAGCGACCATATGGCGGCGAGGCGGACCGACATCCGCTCAGGCTGCCTGGGAAGTCGCGAGCGTCGCGGCAAGGCGCAGTGCCCGCAGCGGTTCTCCAAACCGGAAGAGTCGCACGACCGTGCGCCACATGCCGTCGCGTCGACCCCCATCGCGCAAGTGATCGACGAGAAGCTCGAAACCTTCGTTGCGCATGGCGCTGGCGGAATAGCGCAGGCCGAGGGCCACCTGCTCGCGGACCCGGCGAGAGATGCCTGGGCGCCCGAACAGTTCATCCAGATCTTCTATCCCCGGCAAGCTCTCCAGCGTAGCCGTGGGATCAGGGCGTCCGGCACGTCGTTCGCGCCAGGCGGCCTGCGCAATGGCGGTGCCGATCTGCTGTTCCGTCGCATGGCGTGAGGAGACCTGCTGCGGATAGCGCCGATATCGCAGCAGCCTCTGCGGGATGTTTCCCATTTTCGTTACACTCGCCAGACGCAGCCAGAGGTCCAGATCCTCGCAGTGGCGGAATGCCGCATGGTAGCACCCGATCGATTGAACGACGCTGCGCCGGTACATGGCCGCCGGGTGGCAGATCAGTTGCTCGCCCCTTTCGATCGCGACGAGAAGTTCCTCATGGGTAAGCGGGTGATCGGCACCGCTTCGCACAAGCGATTCGCCGTTTTCACCGATGTCTTCGCTCCAGCTGCCGACAACGCCATATTCGGGATTGGCAGAGAGAAAGGCGTATTGCCGCGCGAAGCGATCGGGCCGGCAAATGTCGTCGGCGTCCATTCGCGCGATGATGGGAGCGGACGCCAGGGCAATGAGCTGGTTGAGGCTGGCTATGAGTCCCCGGTTTTCCCTGACGACCGGGCGGACGCGTGAATCAGCGTTCGCATAGGTGTTGAGGATCTGGGCAGAATCGTCGGTCGAGCCATCATCCACGATCAGGAACTCGAAGTCGCCGAAATCCTGCGCGAGAACGCTCTCGATCGCCTCGGCGAGGAATCGCTCGCCATTATAGACGCTCATGGCAACACTGATCGCCGGGCTCGGCATCGTCGGAGGCGTTCCTGGTTTGATGAGGGGGTAATGCCCCTGTGCACTAGGGCATGAGTAGCCGCGACGTGGTAAAGAAAACGTGAGCCGGCGATCAGCCGTATGCGATTAGCCAGCCCCAAAGCCGGGGTTGAAATGATAGACCGGCTTCCCATATCCGTTTCTCGGCTGGCCGGCAGGCTGGTCGAAGGTTCTTTTTCCCGGCGACAAACTTTTTTGAAAAAAGGGTTTGACTGAATCGCGGGGTGCTTTTAGAGGGCCTCTCACCGCAGCGGAACACGCCGGTTTCCACCGGAAGCGCTACGGTCGCCAACATAGACGGACAGCTAGTCCCCCGG
>Ga0065704_10070213_pt1 | contig 71052 bp, 24 predicted proteins | sample SwiRhicommuniRL2_FD_59091 | JGI IMG/M metagenome (GOLD analysis project Ga0065704, IMG submission 59091) | Switchgrass rhizosphere bacterial communities from Rose Lake, Michigan, USA - RL2 v2 (version 2) | ecosystem: Host-associated > Plants > Roots > Rhizosphere > Soil | place: East Lansing, MI | reverse complement strand
TGGCAATCAATGGAGTGGCCTCCAAAATTGCTGATGATGTTTTCAAGGCACGAATGAATTCTAATGCAGTGGCGGCATCTAAACCTCTGGTGGCATTATCCCAACATTGCAAGTTGGCTCCACACAAAGAAGCTTCTGCAATCGAAACTCTCTTTCTCTCACCACCAGAAACACCTCTAACAAAGTCGTTACCGACATTAGTATTTCTAGTATGCGACAAACCATAAGTGGCCATGTATACCGAAGCCATATGTTCGGCATATGCTTCTCTGTCCACCCCATCACCTCTATTTTGTGGGGTTCTCATTCTGGCTGCAAAATCTAAAGTATCTCCAACGGATAAATGTGGGAAATGGACATCGGTTTCTGCAGAATACACTACATCACCACGGAAATTGTTTTCAATATCTTTTTGAGTCAATCCGTCGTAAGTAATTCTGGATTCTTCCCCAATATCAAAACCGTAAGTGTGAGCAGCAATAGTTTTCAAAAGAGTAGAACAACCAGATCCTGGTCTACCTAATACCACGGTTAATTCACCGGGTCTCATGATAGCGTCCATGGACTTAAGAATATCGAAATAATGAGAGTCATCTAACTTTTTTACGGATCTGTAACCGTCGACTACCATTTTGTATAAACCGTTGGTTACAGTAGGTTGATAGTCAGAATCTGCGGCAATACCATAAGCACGCAAATCTCTATAAGCAATACCTAATTTGGACGGTTTATAATAGTCTGCATCAGAGTCGTATAATCTTCTCAAATTTTTGACCCAGAATTTTGCGTTAAATTCGTCACTATCTGGGTCCAAAGCTGGCTCCAAGTTTTCACCATTAAATGTGGACACACCAGGAACCTGGGACATGTGAGAGAGGTAACGCTTGAGACCGACCGAGCTTTTTTCCGCGGACTCATTGGTTAACGTTCTTGCCAATTGTTGAATTTGTTGCTCAGTTTGGTCATCGAAACCTTGGTATTGATCAACAGAATTGGTACCAGAGTGAGAATTGTGATTCTTCAATTCGTTGACCGAACCTTGATCATCGTTGGACTCTTTACTATAAGAGGTTTCTGAAGTCATTGTTGATAGGGTCAAATTTACACCCTTGAAAATCGTTCTCTGGGGTGTCTATATATAAGAATATAGTATTATGCGCCCCACGCCTCATTTCTTTTTTTATAGCAACAGACCATCCGAAAATGCAATCCGAAGTCCTTGCATCCTCGAATATTATATGGGTTATCTCCACGTAGCAGAATTCTGGGCAAATTAACTGCTGTTGTAACCTAACACCCTGCCGGAAGGATCCTATGAGTCCTTGATAGTATACTGTATTAGTATGTTTAAATCTGACTTCGGGAAGTCATTTCATTTGGTCATGGAGCATCCGGCTTAAACCCGTTTCCGGTGATGCATTGGAGAGAATTGTTTACATTTCGGAAAACGGAGAAATATTCAGACCTCCGAATCGGTTCTAAATTTCAAACTCTACCGCGCGCGGCCAATTACTACAGAATTGCTACCGTTCAACAGCAGCCACAACACCATTACTTAAACGACCGTAAAGGTCACCGATTATCATATAAAGAATACAAGAATTTTTCATTGCTTTAGGGGCCCATAACCATGTACCCACATAACTGGTATCATCGTTTCTATATTTATGCTCGCCAAGTGTAACGGCTCGGCTTACCGAATTCATAATTACTTACTGATTGGAAGTGGGCTTTTTCAACTGTAGCTACTTGGTTAGAAAACTTGCTTCTCTCCGGTGCGGAACAATTCACGTAATTAACCTGTGAAGAAAACAATATTTTTGATAGTTCGTAATTTTTGCCGATTTAGTACCGAAACCTTCGAAAATCCGCAAGAAATCATATATTGAAAAAAGCACAATTCCTCTATCGGTTCTCCACAATATTATAAATATACAATTATTTATTGTATTGGTTTAATAATTACTCAGGAAACTAATCAAGTATCTTTGTCTTAGATTTGTTGTATCATCTATACCCGGAGCGAGGAGAATTCAAGCGAAATGATAATATCAGCTAGTTCAAAATTCATTTAATGATTTGGGTGCAAATCTTTAAGCTCTGATGAAATCTCTAATGTAATCTATGATGTAATATCTGGTGTAAAGTCTAATGTATTTTGCAATTAACGTGGTTAGTCATCTATGCACCAATATTAAACTTAGAAGATATATAGATGATACTATCTGGGAATACAATAATAAATATAGTTAATTACACCTCACTATCCTCACCCTACTTTCATTTTATTCTTCTATTTTTCTATCATTCAGGATAATCTAATACATCCAAGTTGACATCTGGATAATCACATCAATTACAGTTTTATCTCTCTGTTAGTAAATTCATGCTTGTGAGAACCTCTCATTTAGGCCATTCGTAGCAGTATTCATAATAAAATAGTCCGCAACACCAAGAATTTTCTCCTGGTATACCAAATTTTAGCGTACCAGCCAGGAATTGCAATTGGTACACGTATGCCTTAGATTGTGTTACTAGTGACTAGACATTTACAGTAGTCTCCAGCTGCATCTGATGGCTCATTCTGAATCGTGCAATTTAAAGTTGCGGCGTTGATGTTTATATATTTTCACAATTTTCTTTAATTATACCAAGTTTTATCGTACTAGTGAGGAATTGCAAAAGCACACTTATGCCTTGGAAAAGTGTTACTATTTGCCTTTTACTTGACAGGTATTGTAATCTCATACTGAATCTGATGCATAGATTTGTCGCGAAATTAATGTTGTGGTGTTGATGTTTGTGGATCTTACTTATTTTCTCTTATTATACCAAATTCTAGCGTACTAACCAGGAATTACAATCGGCACACTTATGCCTTAGATTGTTTTACTAGTGGTCTTTCACTTGTCATTTACAGTAATTTCATACTGAATAGATTTGTCGCGTAACTAATACTGCGGTGTTGATGTTTGTATATCTTTTGTTTACATGAAATCAAAGAAAAACTCAATCCACCACAACTCCTACTCCACAATGGACATGACTACCAGTATAGTAGAAGAGACACTTCTAGAAACGGACCAACTCTACCGATACTTATACAATCTTATACAGGTCTCCCAACCTAACTTTCATCTTGTTGTTGAAAACGGGATACTTGGAAACTTCATTTCCGCGCACAGTCCAGACACCTTATACATTGTCAAGTTTGATGATGATGAGTTCCACGTTATTAACGATCTCAATAAGATGAAAAGCAAGAACTGCAGCTTAAATTCTATTACCATTATTATTAAATTGAAGGGCCAATTGAACAGCTCAGTTCCTCCCAGTAGTCAGTTGAACTTGATCAATATTCCAACCATTCTGCCAATTAGTGACGATCTGGCAGATTCCACAGCCACAAACGACAAAGAGTCATACAAAAGCAACAACGAATTGTTCGAAAAATTAAGAAACGTCATTAACTTAGGTCTATCACCTTATTTTGATCTTATCACTTCAGGCGCAAAGTTAGCCGTGGAGGACGATTCTCAAAACTCATCTACGTCTATCAGTCAAACCAAGAAGAAATTCAATGAATTGTCTCTTTCTCTTCAACATTTACAACAAAGAATCCTGACTCCAGACCTTCTCATCTCGGTTCATCCCAAAATCAAGCATCTCATAAGCACAAATCGTCAAAATGATGATGATGTACAAGATCAACTCATTGGCGATTCTTCATTTCTCAACGAATTAACTAATATTGTAAATAACTGGATTAAACAAATTCAAGCAATCACCAAATTGAACCACAACCCTCTGGATGGAGATTCTATTACGGAAGAAGTACAGTTTTGGAAATCAATGGAATCATCTCTCTTATCAATTGGCCAGCAAATGTCGTCCCAAGAAATTAAAACTTCTATCGAAATCTTGAATAAAGCTAAAAGATTCCATATTACTTTGAGTTTCCAAAATGATATTGGACTTAGCGACAAACTAAATACAACAAAGTTATTCAATTCTATCTTGAAGGAATTGCCCATTGACGAGTTAATTTCCGTATCCAACAACTTTGATGACCTCGAAAAGTTTGAGATTGCCATAATAAACATCTTCAACCACTTGAAAGTCAAATTCAAAAGCTTGAATTCATTCCCATTGACAAGATCAATAGAGCTTATTGAGATAATACTAAATGACATCACTAACAAATTGAAAACCATCCTCACAAATCTTTCTATGATGTCGCTACCACTTTCCAAGTTCCAAGATATATACTCCAACGTTATATTGAAGATTTTCACCATGATTGAACAAAATATCAAGTATATGGTCAACTTGATTCGTGAACTATTACGGAAAAGACAAGAAAAATTCATTATTATCAAAATAGACCAGACAAATTACAATAATTTGAGGGAGAGATGTGCATATATAAAAGATTTCAGGTTAAATCACCATGATTTACTTCTGGTATTGGAACACTTTATAACATTCGATTCCATTGAGTCAAACAAATTAAGAGATGCTTACAACAAGTATATTATTCCTATCAATGTATTTGACTTATCTATGCAAGGTAACCTGATTTGGTCTATGAATGAAGAGTCGTATTTGTCAGTCTTTAAACAATCAAATGCTAAAATTATTTCCAACTTAAATGAATTGTTTGAAACCTGCTCTTGTTTTAATGATTTCATTTCTATCTTCGACAAGTTCAACTCTTATACACTGTTGAAAAATTCCAGTAACAAGAAGTTGCTCCTGTTCATAAATGACGAGTATAAATTAAAAATGCTATCGATTGCCAATGTTGAATTGGAACAATTGTTGGAATTGAATCTCAACTCTTCACAATACTTAATAGACTCCCTCGAAGAACATAATCAATTACTCAACTTTAAACTGAACCCGTTGGCAACATCTTCACCATCCATCGTCTCCCAAATTAGTTGGAACATAAGTATCGTCAGCAAACTCAAATTCTACTTGGATAATTTACAAAAGTTATTGGGCACAAACTGGAACAAATATTCTCTTGGAAGTAAAATAGAGGCAGAAATCACATCCGTCATGAAAGATATTGATCCTGATGTAACTTTCGAAGCTTGGATCGAGAACATTCCTAATTCGATTACTTCATCGTTCGAAAAAGCAGGACCCGTGGTTAAAGTTATCAGGAACTCTGACGAAAATTATAGCTTACACGTCAATTTTGATTATTCATTAATTGACATGTCTCACGAACTACAACAACTCACAAACCTTGGTTTCAGAATACCAGTCAATCTATTAATTCAATCCAGAAAAGTGGATAGATTGTACCCGTTCATTGTCGGATTAGTGGAACATATCTCAATTTTCAATAGAATATTAGAACACGATCTTACCGAAACTTCGTTTGGATTGAAATTTGGTTTTTTAGTTGAAGAGCAGAAAGCGAAGATACAGCATAGTTTAAAAGAATTAACAACTGTTGATTGGATTTACTTATCCCAAGCTTTGGACTTACAAGACCTTGCCGAATCCAATACTGAAGGCACAACTACTAATGAAAATTTGATTGAAATACAATCTTTGAATATCTTGAATACATTTCAGAAAGAAATCTATATTCTCTATGATCAAGTCAACAAATTATCTAAATTTGACGAGTTTTTGAATAACGCATACTATGAACTCAAGATATGTTTATATCAGGAACAAGAAATCAATGACAAGATAAAGTTGATTCAGCACCAATTTTTAAAATTGGCTCTGGACGATTTCGCATCCACCAGCAAATTATGCAACCTTATTAATTCTGAAATAGAGACAATTTTGATTGCCAAATGTGAATGGCAATTACTTAGTTTGAAGTTGAATGTATCGGATTCTGAAATCAATAACCTGGACAGTTTTGTGGATGATGAATTAGTTGAGGATAGACAAAAAGTCAACCAAGAAATTGCAAAACTTCAAAGTTTTGAGCCTCTAATCCATGCAATTGTAATACAGGATCAATCGTTCCAGTTATCTCCACCTTTAGCTAACACTAAGCAGTATGGATTTACAATGGTGAATCACATCTTATCGGTCATAGGAGCCCAGTCGCTCGTAAAGTCGTCCATATCCTCATCAGCAGTCAAAATGAACTCTAATGTGGAACAATTACGAGCGTTAATTGCAACTATATTGTCAAATTTTGATTCTAATGTATCTGAGGGAGAAGAATATTTTGAAAAGTGGAATTTATTGCAAACACTATGGGAATTGGATTTAGAATCCGATGAAGATTTGAGTAAGATCGTTCCAGCGAATGCAACAGTACTGCAATGGTTATCCACGATACAAGACATTCTTAAACTAAAAGAAGTATTTGATGATTCTGAATCATTCAAGATTATTGGGAATGTGTTAAAGATCAGTTTCGCTCGCGTTCAGTCGAGAGCCAGCATCAAGTTTGACAATTTCCAAAGCAAGGTCATCCAACACTTCAGTTTAAGATTAGAAGATGAAGTAGTAAAGCTTAACATCGAGTTATCTATGGCCATAGAATCTCTCGAAAAGAAGCTAAATTTCCAAACTGACATAATCAAATTGGTCTTTAATATAGACAACTACTTAAGCTACAAATCGGCTTTGAAAGACTGGGTACAGAAATTGGAGATTTTGAAAGGAGCTCAATTATTATTGACCAAGCAACGATTCAAATTTCCCTCTGCCTGGATATTCACTGAACAATTGGAGAACAATATCTCAATAATAACTTCTCTCTTCAAACACAAGCAAGCTTTAATAGAGGATAATTTTGAGATAATATCTTCAAAAATAAAGGGAGAATCAACTAGAATCAACTATGCCATTGAGAGTTTGCTTAGAGATTGGCCAACTAAAAAGCCAGTCTCTGGACATTTGAATCCATCATTGGCAATGTCTCAATTGGATATATTTCAAAAGCAATGTTCTTCTTTACAGGAAGATAAGAGAGCAGTAACAAATGTTTCCAAATTGCTTAATATCCCAACTACTACTGGTGATGATATTTCCGACATATTTGAGGAAATTCAAGACCTTAAATCAGTTTGGTCATCAATAAATACGTTGTGGGATGAACTTTTAAGAATGAAGGCATTCAAATGGGAAGAAGTTCAACCGAGAAAATTACGTCGCCAGTTGGATGATTTACTTGCTCTCTCTAGATCATTTCCTTCAAAAGTTCGACAATATGCTGCGTTTGATGAGATTCAAAATATCATCAAGTCCCATTTGAAAAACTTTGGGTACATCAATGACTTGAAAAGTGAATCAATGAAGGGCAGACATTGGAGACGTTTACTAAGTGAATTGGTGGATTCAAAAGCAACGTATGAAACATTGACAGTTGGCAGTGTATGGGACCTTAACTTTGATCTCAACGAAACCGCTATCAAGTCCATTTTGAACCAAGCAAACAACGAACAAACAATCGAAGACAATCTTGCTAAAATCCGCAAGGAATGGTCTACTATAACGTTTGAAATGTTCAACTATGAGAACAAGTGCAGACTTGTCAAAAACTGGGATAAGCTTTTTGATCAATGCAATAATGACATCAATACTTTAAGCAGTATGAAGAATTCGCCTTATTACAGCAGCTTTGAACAAGAAGTCACCGAGCTTGAAACCAAATTTAATAAATTGTTTCTACTTCTCGATACTTGGATTGATGTACAACTTCAATGGGTATATCTTGATGGGGTATTTGGAAACAAAAACAACGATATCAAAAGCTTGTTGCCAATCGAATCTACTAGGTTCACTAATATCACGTATGAATTCTTGAATATTTTGAAGAGAATCTATAAATTTAATTTAGTGATCGATGTTTTGTTAATCCCAGACGTTCATGCGATTATGGTGAAGTTTTTGGATAGTTTGGTTAAGGTAAGAAAGTCTCTAGCAGATTACCTTGAAAAACAAAGAGAATTATTTCCAAGATTCTACTTTGTGGGTAACCAAGACTTGCTAGAAATTATTGGAAGTGCAGTTGACTTTAACAGAATCAATAGACACTTCAAGAAAATGTTCAGTGGTATCGACAGTGTCGATTTCAATAAAGATAGCTCGACAATTGTTGCCATTAATAGTGAAAAAGGCGAGAAAGTTAAATTGACAAATCCGGTTTCCCTTATAAAATTTCCACGCCTTCACGAATGGTTAAGTGAACTTGAGTTGGAAGTTAAGTTCACACTTTCGAACTTGACTTCAAATGCCGTTGAGAAATTCCACATAATGTTTGCAACCTTTGAAGAATCCTTATTGTTGGAATTTATTACTCAGTATCCAGCTCAAGTCTCAACGCTTGCTTCTCAAATTGGTTTTACGTCCAAAGTAAACGAAATAATTCACGACAAAACAAGTTTTGCTGATCTTTTAGAAAAGTTGTCCAAGTTTATTGCAATTTTGACCCAATTGATCGGAGCAAATCTTGATCTAGTACAGAGGAAAAGGATCGAATACTTGGTAATCGAAGTGTTACACCAAAGAAACATAATTACATCTATAGTCGAGAGTGAAAATAAGCAAGCTTTTATCTGGAATATTCAACAACAGTTTTATTTCGATCACAATTCTGCCGATCCATTTTCAAGCGTTACAATGAGACAAGCTAAGGCAGAGTTCACGTACGGGTTTGAATACTTGGGTATTCCAGAAAAATTGGCCTACACCCCTTTGATTAACAAATGTTACTTAACCATGACTCAAGCTTTAGATCAAAAACTAGGGGGGTCTCCATTTGGTCCTGCTGGTACTGGTAAAACTGAATCGATCAAAGCCCTAGGCAATAATCTAGGCAAGATGGTTTTGGTTTTCAACTGTGACGACTCGTTTGATTTTCAATCGATGGGTAGGATTTTCCTTGGTCTCTCTAAAGTTGGAACTTGGGGTTGTTTTGACGAGTTCAATAGATTGGATGAGAAGATTCTTAGTGCGGTCTCGTCACAGATAGAAAATATAGAAATGGGTTTAAAAACCACAAACAATTTGGTTGAAATTTCAGGGAAAACAACCCAAATACACCCCGAAACTGGAATATTTGTGACTATGAATCCTGGGTACGTTGGCAGAAATGAGTTACCAGAGAATTTGAAGAAACTATTCAGAAGCTTTTCTATGGAACGACCAGATCGTGAGGTAATTGCTGAAGTTTTTCTTACCTCTCAAACATTTTTACACGCAAAGCATTTGGCTTCAGTCATTGTTCCTTTCTTCTTGGAGGTAGAAAGCTCAACATCAAAGCAAACTCATTATGACTTTGGCTTGAGAACATTGAAGACAACTTTGATTAAATGTGGATTGATCAAGCGGTCTACTGTGAATACTGAAACTGATTCCAAGCTCGCAGAAACCAAGTTTATTCTTCAAAGCATAATGGAGACAATTGCCCCTAAATTAATAAAAGATGATGAAGTAATTTTGAATACATTGAAACAAAAGTACTTCCCAGGAATCAATTACGACGCCAGTGATTATAGTAAGTTTGTCTTACAGTTTGAAAAATATTGTGAAGAAAATGGATTGCATGTTTCTGAAAACTGGGCAACCAAGGCACTTCAACTTTATCAGGTTCAAAATGCTCATAATGGTATAATGTTGGTGGGTGAATCAGGATCGGGTAAGTCAACTGTTTGTAAACTGGTCTTAAATTCTTTATCATCCATTGATAACAAGGAGAGTATGATGTATTCCATTGACTGTAAAGTTTTGTCCAAAGATGAAATTTACGGCTCCTTAGATGAAGTGACTAGAGACTGGACAGATGGTTTATTTACGAGTATTTTGAGAAAAATCATAGCTAATTCAAGAGGTGAATTATCAAAACGAATTTGGATAATATTTGATGGTGATATTGATCCAGAATGGGTTGAAAACCTTAATAGTGTTTTGGATGACAACAAGATCTTGACTCTACCAAATGGGGAACGTCTTGGATTACCACCAAATGTCAGGCTAGTATTCGAGGTGGACAATTTGAAATACACTACACCAGCTACTGTAAGTAGATGTGGAATGATATGGTTTGACACTACATTGGTACCTATAGAAGGACTCTTTAAGAGCTTTATTTTCGATTTGTCCAATAATCCAATTGATCTCGGAGAAGAATTGGTATCCGAAGTCGACGAAATCTTGAATATTCAAAAAAACTTGGTATCTGTGATACAGTCTGTGATAAATGCAGAAGTAATTCTGTCAATAATCAACGAGTGTACAAATTTGGGCCACATTATGGAATTTACTATTCACAGAACACTACGAGCCTTTTCTGCCACTCTTGGATCATACTGTCGTCGGTACATTGAGTACTGTTTACGAAACAGAGATATTCCAATTGACGATTGTAAACGGTATATTGGAAAGGCTATCTTACTTTCTGCTATATGGGCATTTGCAGGCGATTCCTCTCTCGATGAGAGAGAGAAGTTTGGCGATAGAATATCCAAACTAGATTGTTTTGGATTCTTAGATCAAGTTGAGCAGGGAACTCATCATATCGACTATGACATATCTTTACCCGATTTTGAATGGGAATCATGGAACAATTCTGTGGAGAGTATTGATCTTGAGCCTCAAAATGTTACAAATCCTAATACAATTATACCCACTTTGGATACAGTACGTCATGATTACATGATATACTCTATTTTGAACGAGCACAAGCCATTGATACTTTGTGGTCCTCCTGGTTCAGGAAAAACTATGACTTTGCTTGAAGCATTAAGAAGATCCCCCAATTTGGACGTCCTTACTCTTAACTTTTCTAAAGAAACATCTCCTGCTTCATTAATGAGATCTCTTGAGCAGCATTGTGAGTATTTGAAAACCAACACTGGAGTTCTGCTTGCTCCAAGGATCAAAGGAAAGTGGGTGGTTGTCTTCTGTGACGAAATCAATTTACCAGGTATTGATAAGTATGGAACTCAAAGAGTCATTTCTTTGATTCGTCAAATGATCGAACAGAAAGGATTCTGGAGAGTAAAAGATAAACAATGGGTATCCTTAACTAATATTCAGTTTGTTGGTGCTTGTAACTCACCAAATGATCCTGGCCGTAACAAGCTCAGCTCCAGATTCTTGCGTCACGCCTCGTTGATTATGGTAGATTACCCTGGAAAGAACTCCTTGACCCAAATTTATCAAACATTCAATTTGGCGATCATGAAATGTGCCCCTGATTTACGAGGGTACACCAGAACAGTTACAGATGCAATGATCGAGGTATACATTAAGACGAAAGAAGCGTTGAACACTTCGATTCAAGATAATTACATCTATTCACCCCGTGAATTGACTCGTTGGACAAGAGGGGTTTTGGAAGGTCTCCGGGCTTTCGAATACTCTGATCTTCTGTCACTTGCCAGACTATGGTATCACGAGGGTTTAAGATTATTCTATGATAGATTAGTGGGTGAATGGGAACAAAATTGGACAAAACAATTGTTCCGGGATGTGACTGCAAACTTCTTTCAGAATATTGATCTTGAATCAACTTTAAGAGAACCAGTAATCTACTCCAATTGGCTAACTCTGCAGTATGAGCCGGTTAACGATAAGGAGTTGAGGTCGTTTGTTTCGGAAAGACTCCGTGTCTTCAGCGAGGAAGAAATTGAAGTTGACCTTGTCCTTCACGAAGATTTGCTAGATCATGCTTTGAGAATTGATAGAGTTTTGAGACAGCCTCAAGGTCATATGATATTAGTCGGTCCTAGCACAAGTGGGAAGGCAACATTGAGTAAGTTTGTTGCATGGATTAATGGATACAAAGTGTTCCAGTTAGCAGTGCATCGAAACTACGGTATTAACGAATTTGATGCTACTTTGCGGGAATTACTCTTGAAATGTGTGGTTGGAGAAAGCATCTGTTTCCTTATAGACGAGTCTAGTATTATGGATACTTCATTCATCGAGCGTATGAATACATTACTTGCAAATGCCGAAATTCCTGGTCTATTCGAAGGAGATGACTATACGGCATTAATGAATTTGTGTATGGAACACTCCCATGCTCAAGGGTTGTTTTTAGATTCAGATGAAGAACTTTACTCGTGGTTCACTCGACAAATTTCGGTCAACTTGCATGTAGTATTCAACATCAGCGAGCTTAATAATGCGAAGCGCCCAACTGTGGTCACTTCTCCTGCATTATTCAACAGATGTGTCTTGAGTTGGATGGGAGATTGGTCCGACAATTCCTTGTTTGATATTGCTTCCACGTTGATTGAATCTACACCGCTCGTGATGTCTAATTACTCGATACCCACCTCTTTCAATCCATTTGTGGATAGGAATATATCAGGTTTTAGAGAAGTGATAGTCGATGCAATCATCTATCTTCATCGCTTCATTTTGGAATATGATTCTCTGCAGCAAAAGGGAAATACTCCAGGGTATTACCTCACTTTTATTCGAAAGTTTATCAGCATATTCAACCAGAAGCAATTTGAATTAGAAGAGAACCAAAGACATATTAGCACTGGTCTTGATAAGTTGAGAGAAACAGTTGTCCAAGTAAGTGACTTAAAAATAGAGTTGTCAAAAAAGAAAGAATTTTTGGTTGCAAAAGACAAAGAAGCAAAATTGATGTTGAACAAAATGCTTACGGAACAAAATGAAGCTGAGCGTAAGCAAGAGTTTTCCGTCGAAACACAAGAAGAATTAGAAAAGCAAGAGATTGAGATTCAAAAACGTAAGAGGATAGTCATGAAAGATTTAGAGAAAGCTGAACCTGCTGTTTTGGAAGCCCAAAGAGGAGTGCAAAATATTAAGAAGCAGCACTTGACTGAAATCAGAAGTATGGCCAACCCACCGACTGCAGTAAAAATGACCATGGAATCTGTGTGTACCTTAATTGGATACGATGTATCCACTTGGCGCGATGTTCAATTGATTGTTCGTCGTGATAACTTTATCTCGAGTATTGTGTCATTCAACAATGAAGAACAGCTTACCCAAGAGTTAAGAGAATACATGGAGAAGGCATACCTTTCGAGACCTGAATACAACTACGAGGCAGTATATCGAGCAAGTAAAGCTTGTGGTCCTTTGCTCCAATGGGTTGAAGCACAATTGTCATATTCCAGAATCTTACAGAGAATTGGTCCTTTAAGAGAGGAAGTTGCTGTTTTAGAGAGTCAAACCAAAAAAACAAAGGCACAATTGATTGTTATTGATCAAATGATAACTGAGCTAGAAGAAAGCATCGAAAATTACAAGGACGACTATAGTACTCTCATCAGAGATGCAGAAAATATAAAACTGGAAATGAAATCAGTTGAAAACAGGGTCAACCGAAGTCTTAAGCTTATTGATAATTTGACCAGCGAAAGAGAAAGATGGAAAGCTAGTATTAAGAAGTTCATTGACCAGAGTGAACGTCTCATTGGGGATTCTCTTCTTGCGGCGGCATTTATAGTGTATGCCGGTGTATTTGACCAAAAAGGTCGTGAACTCTTGTTGAAAGAATGGAAACATAAATTGAAGGGTTCAGGAATCAACTTCGATGAAACGTTAGCCATTTCAAAATACTTGATTAGTGGAAATGAAATTTTTAAATGGGAGCAAGGTGGCTTAACACCAGATGATTTGAATCAAGAAAATTTCACCATAATGAAATATTCAGAAACTCCAGTAATCATAGATCCATTGTCTAATATTCTCCCAGTATTACCCGAAATATTCTTACCTAAAAAGGTTACGGTTACAAGTTTCTTGAGTGATGGGTTCGTCAAACAGCTAGAAAATGCGGTTCGTTTTGGTGGAATTATAGTCATCCAAGATGCCGAGTACTACGATCCAATCCTTGATTCCATTTTAAGACGTGAAATCTGTCGTAACGGTGGTAGAATGATGATTAAATTAGGAGATCACGAGATAGATTATTCTCCTGATTTTAAATTATTCTTACACACCAAAGATTCTCTGATTGATTTGTCACCGTTTGTGAGGTCTAGAACCTCAACAATCAACTTCACAATCACCAGTGGAAGTCTTGAAAATAGAGTTCTTAATATCACCTTGCAAGATCTCAAACCTGAAGTGGAAAAGAAGAGAGTCGAGTTGGCAACATTGCTGGGTGGGTACCAAATGAGATTGCATACTCTTGAAGAAGAATTATTGACTTCTTTAAGCGATTCAACTGGAAACATTCTTGATAACGACACAATTGTCGATACTTTAGAGAGCCTTAAAGCAGAATCTACCGAGATTGATGTGAAACTTACGGAATCCTCTCAAATCATGGAAACCGTCAATGAAGTTAGAAGCGCGTACTACGATGTTGCCAGGCATTCATCATTGATTTTCGAAACCTTCAAACAAGTCAGCGACCTTGGAAGATTCTACAATTTATCATTAGAAACGTTTGTTGGAGTCTTTGTCCGTGTTCTTCGTGAAAAAGGAAGCTCGTCAATCACAGACTTGATCAAAGAACTCTATATCGAGGCTTTTGCAACCGTTTCACCGACGTTGATGCATAAACATAAAATAGTTTTGGCTTTGATGCTTTCCTTAAATTACTATAAGATGGAAATCGGCCAGCAATTTCATGAGACGGTGTTGCTTATTTTGAAGTATGTTGAAGAGACAGCGATCTCAACCCATGAAATATTTGATGCTGCATTTGCAAGATACGATAAAACATCCGAGGAGAGTATTGAAAACGTTGTGGACAACAATAAAGATAATTCTACGATAGTTATACTATCTTCACTTTTAAAATCGCTTGACGAAGGAAGTTCATTTATGGATGGGTTGACTAGTATTACGTCATTCTTGTTCAGTGGGATTGGATCTTATTCTTCCAAGTACGAGTTGAACCATTTGATAGAGGATGAGACCTCAACTGTCAAGCCAATATTATTAGTTTCTTCGGAAGGTTATGATGCAACATTCAAGGTTGAAAACTTAGCTGCCGACTTGCAACAAAAGCTTACAATAGTCTCTATGGGATCTTCAGAGGGTATTGAATTGGCAAACAAAGAGCTTAGCATAGCCTCCACCAAGGGACATTGGATAATAATTCAAAACGTACAAATGTCACCAAAATGGTTGAGTTACTTGGGTAGAAAATTGGATGGTTTCGAAGCGACTTCTGATTTCAAGGTCTTCTTGACCTGTAGTTTATCCTCTAAATTACCAGCTTCGTTGATGAACAAGTGTAAGGTCTTGGTATTTGAAAACCAACCTGGAATAAGAAATATAGTCCATGAAACTTACCAGTCGATTCCAACCGAAATTTTACAATCTAACCCAGGAGAAATTAAGCATATTTGTTTCTTGTTAGTATGGTTCCATGCAACAGTTTTGGAGAGATTACGTTACGCTCCAATATCTTTCAAGAAGAGTTATGATATCAATGATTCAGACTTTGTCGGTGGATTAAATGTGATTCAGAAATTGTTTGAACAGTTCAAGAAGAAAGAAAACGTTTCACCCGATTTAATTCCATGGGATGAGTTGAGCTATCTTATCGGAGAGATCACTTATGGAGGAAAGATCGACGACAAGCTGGATTTGAAGTATATTGTTGATTTAGCCAAAGAGTTGTTTAGAATTGAGTCCTTCGAAAGTGGATTCAATTTGATATGCAACGATCTCACAAAGAAGACGGGAACTAAATTGTCTCTTACAGAAGGAATAACGACTGAGACATACAAGGCATGGATTTCTGACTTACCTGACCAAGCATCTTTGACTTGGGTAGGATTGGAAGAAAAGGTCGATATTTTGTTACGAGAGAAGCAGGGTATAGAAGTGGCCAGAACGGTTTTAGACATGTATTAGCATGTTTTGGATAGAGACTACTGGTCTGGATATATTTATATATATTATAAATGATAAGTTCAATATTAAATGTAGAGTTGGAAGTCTTAAAGTAGTATTGTTTAGTAAGTATATATTCTAAGCAGCCCGGTGAGTTATTATCATATTGATATTGTCGTTAGTTCTGTGTAAAGTTATTAGATATCTTACCTATAGTGATCTCTATTTGTGGAATTTCTATGTTTCTGCCCTAACTGTATAGTTGTATGGACAATAGAGTGAGCTGGCCATGAACTAATTAAATGGGTGCAAAATCTGAATAATCGCTGGAGTTATATGCAGGCAAATAAATTTAAAATCATTGTGCGAATTTGCAACACTCTAAAGACGTTTGAGAGACTACAACTTCAACTGATTCAATGAGGTTTACAACTTTCAACTTGTTTGGAGAGACTTACAGCTTCGTGACGTCCTGGAAAGACTCTCATAAAAAATTGTGAGATTTTCATTAATAATGGCGAGACTGACACCTCCAATACTCAAATAGGGAGCATACCAACTATTTAGGAGACTTAGAAGAACTAAAATCCGACTTAAAGGAACAAAATCCGACTTAGAGGGACTAATATTAACAGGAGTCGCAAGGCTCTAACATACACAACACTAATGGAATAAACTACATCAAAACTTATTACTTCTAAATCACTGGAATTCATCATAAAAATACTACGAATCGTTCATCAACGAATTTATTAAATGCTTTCATTTTATTAGAGGACTAGATAGACATCAATTATATTACAAACCAACCAACTAAATAGTTTATTCGTCATCTTCTAAAGTTTGAGCGGCGATACGGTCCAAATCTCTTTGTCCGTTTTCGGAGATTCTTCTACCACCCTTTGGAGAGATTTCCAAAACACCGATCTTTCCTAAAGCTTGCAAAACCTTTCTGTTGATAGAACCGGAAGCATCGGCGTGTCTGTGAGGTCTGAAACCTCTGTTGATGGCACCACCGTATAACTTGTTCAACTTACCAACACCGACTTGCTTTCTCAAGTAGATGTGTCTGGCAGCAGAAGCGGCTCTCTTGTAGAACCAAGTTTCGGCTTCTTGTGGTGGTAATTCATTACCGGCAGAAGTCTTGACAATGTCAACGTAACCTGGAACTTCTAACTTACCTTGTCTTTGCAAGAATTGTGCGTAAGCATTGATAAAATCTTGAGCTGGAACGTCTCTAAAAATGAGTTAGTATTGTTATTTGATAAAACTGTTCGTGGTGAAGACGATTGCAGACCAGTATCTGATGAGATGAGCCAACTAGAATCATGTCATTTAGTAGTGACAAGTATAACTAGCAATGGACTAGTAACAAGCAAAACTAGAAATGGACTAGTAACTTATCTATGGTAGATAAATGGTGAAATGAGTAGGAACAAGCAGACCGAGCTTGCTTACGTCTAATATCAGTCTTCGATTCCAGTGTCTAATAGTAATACAATTAGTTCTGCCATCGACTACTAGTGACGTCTTCCTCAAATTCTTCCTTACCCATTTCTATCAATTTCCACGTTCTTCGAATTTAGAGAGTCATTTTATTCCTCTCTCTATCCACCACGACAGTTATCTTTAAAAGCAATGAACTTACCTAACGGATACACCTGGCATATTGTCTTTGCTGTATTATGTAAAAAAGGTAAAGAGTTTTCTCCAATAGTTTTTCACCAGGTCTCATTTTTTCATACAATTTTTCGTCCCCAGTGAAAATTTTGAGACTTCTGTGGGAAATACTGCAGATAGTCCACATTTTTCAATACCGTCCAAAATAGGAAATGCGGCTTTTGGTGTTTTGTTAGGGATGGAGATTACAAAGGCGACCAAAAGTACGCAAGGAAAAAAAAGCAGTCACAACACGTGAATACTATCAATCGAACTCTAATACACTAAATGACAAGACCAAATGAACTGTGGAACTCAGGTTTGGGTTAATGGCAACTTTTAATGGGCTCAGATTACAAGGTACGTATATTGGTTAAAGACGGTGATCTCAGACAGTTTTGGATTATTCTATAGAAAGTAGTCTTGGATCCTTTGCTACCACATTATATACAGGATCAAGCATTACGGCTGCGAAAGATAACCATACAAGAACCAACAATACCTCTCGAACAGACTCCCCGAACAGCTGGAAGAGTCTTAATTCAAGAAGAATATCATTATAAATGAATAATACACCCATTGATTAGTTGATTTTAAGCTTTAAAAATCACAATGATCTCATGCTGCGATAACTACATCATTGGGGAACTTTATTTGATACATTAAGAGTAAATAAGGTATTTCCAACAAGTATTTATTATTGGCAGTAACTAATCCCAAATACTACTGGGAGCTTTACGCTTCATTGAATATTGCTGAAATTCAAGAAGGGAAGATTCCACACTCCAAAAGTCGCGGGATGTCAGTCCTTCAAAGCAGATATTCTGATCGTTTAGCTTCAAAACAGGTATTGGAACGTATTCAAAAAGGTACGTTTCTGGAATTCTATACCTTGGAGAATTGAATTTAGTTCTAGTCCAAGGGGCTGCTCTGGAAAACTTAGCCTTGGTGGATGGAGATGGAGATTTGAGGTCGGAAACGTAGTAGTCAATCATGATAGTATCGTCCGACACGGACCAACATTTCTCAATAGCAATTTTGGTGAGACCAGTATATTGGTAGGATGAATCGCTGGAAATACACCGCACAAGATCTGTCATTAGGTTGAGCGCTTGGACATGTGATTGATCCAAGACTTCTCCATATGCAAGTTTGATAGAAGAAACTCCTAGAGCAAGAACCAAAGATGAAACAGACCTGCGAGACTCTCTATTTAGACGAGGCGAATTCACTGTGGGATCGATAATTGTCAAACATAGATCATGAGGGTCAGAGATCAACCCCTGAACACCCTGAAGTTGATGCAAAATGCTTTCTTCAATTCCTAGATGGTGAAGATTCGGAAGACTCCTAAACATATCAATATATGTTGTACCTGGATTCTCATCAACACATTCCCATTCAAGTGAGTCGTTTATAAAGTTCTGTTTCCTCAACACTCGAAGATTTATGCTGCAAAGGGTCTTGCAGTTCCTACAGACTTGACTTAAAAAGTCAACAAAATGTAAGTAATGGACAACGTTGGCCCTGTTGATGAAGATATTCAACTCTAAAAGGTGTCGTATCTTAGTGACGGCACGAGTCCAATGTTTTATATCCAGGTTTGGATCCAATTCATTAAAATCCATCAATAAATCCAACCTCTTCAAGTTTCGAAGACTTAAGTTATCCAAATTGCTCCAAGTCTTACTGTTGAAGGATAAGTAGGTGAGACAATCGAGAGTTTGCGTCGTTTGCAATGAAACTCTTTCACTGAGGCCAACGTCCAAGACTTTCAAGTCAGTAAGATGAGGAAATAACAGCAACGCCTCGCCCGTCAATAGCGAATTATCACACTCTAGATATGTGATGAAATTATTGATGCTGAATAGCTTCCTGTAACGACTCTTGAAGGACGAATCGCCATTCACACCAACTTTGAAACTGTTCTGGGCCAAGTATTCTTTGCTACAAGCCTCGAAGTTCCGGTCTAAAAGTTCTTTGATGAATTGCCGAAGATACTTTTTGCTATCGGAGAACTGTTCCAAACTTTTGGGGTTAGACACCGTGACATCCAATTGGTTTTGGCGTATGACGCTTAAACTCTTAAACAAGTAGGGTCCAACAACTCCCCGCAAGAATGTGCACGTGGAAGATAATGATAATAAGTTAGTGTAGACGGCCCTGCCAAGTCTAACGTGGTTCAAGTAGTACGAATGTGGAACAGGTCGTGTGATGTAGATATGATCTATGACGGGTAGGAAACCGATTGGATCAGCAATTAGCCAGTGGAGAATACGATGGACAACCTCAACAGGAAGATCAAAGTAGCCTAACAATTCGTTCTCAGGCATACCAATGGGAAGTTTGCGGTATTGAGAGTCAGTGATGGAGTTGTTATCAGAGATAGCAAGTCGCAAAAACGCGACAGATAGTGTCGCGACACATCGAAGGATCAGAACATCTATCATCTTTATAAAAACTCTGTCGCGACATGAATCCAAGAATGATCAGAGCTTCTATGATCTTTCCAAATTAACTTCCCTCGCTCGAGCGTATCGTTATACTTCCGATCCTCGTCAATTTCACTTATCTACATCATACTTGTCGTTTCACATCTACTTGTACGCTTACTTCAGGCGAACTCACTAACTTATATTTTATATTATTATACACCCAACACAAATTAGAGAGGAATAGGCATAAGAGAACCAATTAAACAATTGGGTTAGCTTAGACCTTGAAACCTCTAGAGTTTCTCTTACCTCTAGCTCTTTCGAATTTTCTACCCTTAGATAAGATTCTTGGAGCCTTGTTCTTGTGAGGTCCGAAACCAAAGTGTCTGACGGCTTCTCTGGAAGATCTTGGACCTCTGACAATCATGGTGTTTTGACCCTTTGGAGATCTGAGGGCTAATTGATCCAAAGTGATGGCTTCACCACCAGCCTTTAAGATGGTGGCCTTGGCACCAGCAGTGAATCTCAAAGCGGCAACAGTAGCCTTTGGGAATTCCAACAATCTGCTGTCATCGGTAACGGTACCAACAACAACAATGGTCTTCTCAGCAGCACCCTTTTGCTTTAAAGAACGGGCGATTCTGGAGATAGACACAGGTGGTCTGTTAACCTTGGATAAGAACAAAGATCTCAAGATGACCTTGTTGAATGGAGCGTCAGTACGACCTAGAATTGTTAGTATTGGTTCATTCTGCTCAGAAGACGCACAATATACTCAGCTGTTGAGATATGCACTCGCAGAATAGTTTTCGTGCCTGAATAATGTCTATTGAGCCGAGTCACCGGCGATAGAAATTACCGGAAAAACCCTGAATTCAAATGATGTCTACTTCTGATCCTTACTTGTAATGATTAGTTACCCAGTTGCCAGACTCTTTACATTGTCTCGATAGACAAGAGATTTTGGCGACCTTTTCAGGACAGATCTTCAACTATCATCAAACAGCAGAATTATGGAAAACCAATATATCGGAGATATATTATCGCATGATACTGAGTATCATGACATGTTCTTGTTACTGAAAGTTCAGTATATTGTCATCTTCTGTTCACATCTTAAAACTCTTTACATACGGGCTAAGAAGGAGTACAATTTAACCAATAACTTCAAGTAGACATTGTCTGACTTTGGAGCTTGTCTGTGACCAGATCTGGCGTGTTGTTTAGAAGTGTGATCTCTACCCATCTTGTTGTTCTTGTATGATGATAAAAAAACTTAGTATGGAGAATCTGAAAATTTTCAGATATATTCGCGAGCAGTTGGTAAGAGGCATCAAATTTTCAGAACACAAAAGGATTTTTTTTGGGTTGAGACGTCTCATTTAGGGCCACAGCCCGCGTGAGGGTAAAAGCGCGTGACAATCTTTCACGTGTCGATAAACATGCTTTCATTTGCTTTCATCTATCAATAACCACACCACCTTGATATAGCCAACTATTAGGAAAATGGTTCAATTGTCGCCTATCCGAGGCTTTACAAATACTCCCATATCACGAGTAATATGTATCCGAACAACCATCCTTGTGCTTACTCTTGCTATACTAGAACTCAAGCAGTATGTCGCCTTTGCAATTGATCCGTTTCTTGTGGAGTACAATCAATACTGGAGAGTTTTAACCTTCCAAACAGCAGTTGTAAACGAATCCGACTACCTCCTAGTAATACTATTGTGGTTCTACTATAAAAACTTGGAAAGATTCTTTGGTTCTCGCAAGTACTTGTCCATAATAGCCATATTTGCCGCCACCAACGCCGTGGCCAGTTTTGTATTGATGAGTGTGGGCCAATTGATGCTTAATTTCGTGGTGTATTTTCTCAAGGTCGTGGTATTGAAGAATATTGATACTTTGGTTTATGAGCCAACGTTCCTCAACGAAATTATCCCGGGCCCCATGGGGATCATATCGTCCCTTTATATATGCTACAGTGCATATATTCCGTCATCATATGAATTCAAGATTCTTCTCAGCAACCCTGTGACTTCTAGCCCAAACTCTCCTTCCAGAGTCTTGATTCTTACCAACCACTTTCCCATTCATATAATCTATACTCTTCTTTTCTTCAACAACGGAGTGAAATCGATCATTCCGTGTCTTGTGGGGTTGTTGATCGGGAAATTGCATACTAACGAACTTCTTCCAGGAAACAAATCGTGGCTCTTGCCTCGCTGGATGTTTAAGTTGTTTATTGATCCGTTGAAGGTGACTCGAAATGCAATTTCTTCCTTGACACGCCGTAGAAACGGATACCAACCGGTTGGAGCAGGAGAATCTGCAGATACTCCTAACGAAGAGAATAATAATGAAGAGAATAGTAATGATGATCCAGAAGTTGAGGTTGACGAGAGTAGAAACAATCTTCCTAGAGTAGAGATCAGAGCAGAGACTCCAGTGAGACCATTAGGAACACAAATTTTGAATACATTTAGAACTTAAGATTTACATGGGTCTTAAGAATTAAGAATGTCTTGAAGTTTGAAACTGGTCTAAGAATAATAGAAATCAGTTGGAATTACTCGTCAAAATCTGTCCTATCGGAATTACTATATTGATGTATATTCTGATAAAAAGAATAATACAAATATAGATGATGAATAGATAAAATCGGTCATCTCGGATTCAGGACCATAGATCCAAAGCAAGCTATATTGAGCAAGCCTCTGGCTGCTTTATCGACTACAAATATCTATTGAATAACTGAGTCGTAACAGTGAAAACTAGCATTTACAGTGAAGAATGATATTCTTGGATGTGAAATTCATTATCACTGCCCTGAGAGAGGTAACAAATTCTATCGACGACGGTAATGCCATAAATATGAGTGAGTGCGGCAGGTAAGTGATAGTATTCGAGTCAGTGTCACACATCTGATATTTTCCGAGCCAGTGTCGGCACTCACTTCTATTTTACCTCTCGTTATCTTCTACTAATATGAATATAACAGAATTATTGGTATATTATGATTCTTCTAACATGTCCAAGACTCGTTACTATGTTATCTATAACATCTGCTTATGTTTCGACCATCTGAAAGTGATCCTTACATTACGTTACTTAAAATGGTCCTATTAGTTGCATTTTATTGGTTCTTAAATGAACGCTTGATAAGTCACAGTATCATGGATTTGATAAATATCTTCAGATGTAATGATATTTATACAATGTGATTTATCAACTGACTGCTAACTTATAACCATCTCTTAATATCCAATTGGTAAGTGGTTGACTTTTATGCGAACAACTGTTGTTGAGATCATCCTACTTGGCTCTCTTTCTTGCAACATCCCAATTATACAATCTTGCAGTATTCACCTCCATGGTTGTGATGTTTTCCTTCAAGAAATCCAAGTCTTCATTGACCAATTCCAATTGTTGGGTGTTTCTAGTCAAACGTTCTTGTAACAAGTCTACAGCCTCGTCCAACGGATATTCCAACATGACATCTGCTCCCAACCATAAATATACAGACTCCAACTTTTCGACATCGACCTTGGCCTTGGTATATAAGGTGTCGTTCAATTCGTAGTTTGTCTCAAGATACTTGTCATCCTCATCAGCATCCTCTAAAGTCTCCTTTTTCTCTTTAATATGACTTATGATATTTAAGTTCTTCTCGATGTCTGGAATTTTCGTATTCAAGTCGGACATTTGTTGTTTTTTGGATACTTCCATGTATTTGTATTGTTGTAGACGGTCTTGGAAAGCCTTCATGACATTTTCGAAATCTTGTTCTGGGTTTTTGACAATATCCTCCACCTTTTCTATGAATGGAGCTTGAGGAATCCCACGAGGGTTAGTTTTGGTAGGTCTAGATGTTAGTAGAGAATGAGAGTGAGTAGAGACAGGAATAGAGACTCATAGAGACTCTTATAAAAGGACTCGTATAAAGGACTCATAGACCTAGACTCTTCGATATGCCGATTCGTAGAGATCGTCAGTAACTTTCATGACAAGTGATCACAATATTCAGTTGTGTCGGTACTAATATACCCAATATGAATATTGTTACTAAAAATCGTATGTCGAAGTATCCGTTGGGGATCCTGGCCTTGTTCTAGTAGATCCTCGTCAGTCCTTGTCAGTCCTCGATGGTCCCTGTTGATCATTGTTGATTGATCACTTTTGATCATTGTTTAATTAATTATCTCAGTTAAGTTATCAGTAATTACAATAAGCCTCGGCTCCTGTCCATCAGTACTTACTTTAATATTTCGGCCATAATTGTGTGATTGAAGTAGTGATATCTAACTTTGAAAAGTTCACTTAATCTATAAAGGTGTCGCATATTCTGTCGAGGATGTCGCGAACAAGGTCGTTCACAATGTCGCAGAATATGTCACGTGCACAATATCACAAGGATATATACTAGATGTCGTTTACAGTGTCGCATATTTCAATGTCGTTATGATATCAATTTCAATGTATAATGTCGCTATACAATATATAATGTCGCGCCTAGATCACTAAATCACTTTGCTGCAAATATACTTCCTCATTAACGGGAACCGTAACAAGTTTCATTCTGCTTCTTTCTCAAATCAAAAGCATTCAATACAGACTCAGCAGCCTTGACACCTGAAAGGGCCATGGCACCGAAGGTTGGACCCATTCTGTTGGAACCGTCAACCTCAGCCAACTCCATACCGGCAATAACTAAACCAGGAACAACTTCTCTGGTTCCCTTAACAATGGCATCTTCAGCCTTGTTCATATCAAGACCTCTCATACCTCCCAATTGGAATCCGTCAGCAGAAGGAACAGCAGCAGTTTCTGGTTCGTTTCTGAATCCCTTGGTGATATCCTTTGGTGCCTTTCCTAATTCTTCCAATCTTTTGGCAGAGAAGGCACCAAATGGACCATCATGACCAGTGGTGGATAAAACAACGTTACAGTTGATGGTGTTTGGATCCATACACGATTGGGTGTCGTGGTTCAATGCAACCAAAGTCCAGTTGGTCACCACACCGGCGATTCTTAATTCACCAGTGGATTCGTCACGACGAGTGATCAAATCTTCAACAGCAGTGGCATTGAATAATTTGATGTTTGGGAACTGCAAAACCTTGGACAACAATGTCGACATGAATAAAGCAGCATGCTTAACAACAACATAGTCACCTTCGTCATCGTACTTGATTTCCAACTCATCCAAGAAGAGTTGGGCTGGTTTTCTCAAGACCATGGCGGAGAAAAGTTGTCCACCTAACCAACAACCACCACCTGGTGAGACAGAGGCTTCGATAATAGCGATTTTCAATTCAGGTCTGTTCTTAGCCAAAACATAAGCTGCAGATAAACCGGCTGAACCAGCGCCGACAATAACCACATCAGATTCGGTGAATTTGTCCAAATCAGCAAAGTAACGTCTGGTCATAGCACGAGAGACAGTGGACTCTCTAATAGGAGCGAACTTGAACTTTTCCCAGTCAGCAAACTTGACATCGGCATTATCAGCAGCAGAAGACATCTTGATTATATTGTCTTTGAGAGAAGCATGAGAGAAGTCAGTGTTAGTCACTGGAGCTGTTTGTAACATAGTTGGAGGAGTCATTGTGTGATGAATGTTAATGAGGAATATATTGAGGACTTGAGGAGCAATTTGGTCTCCTTTTATAGTTGAAGTTTGAGAGATTCAGAGTCTAGCGATTTCCATTATGTTCTTACGATTCGCTTAAGTTTCGTAAGGGGGTAGTTTGACGGAGTGGGGATTACCACCGGGCCTTAGTTGAACTGTAACAAAAGTGATTTATCTCGCACTTGATAAGCTAGTAAGCGCATACTGGTATGGGTGCAATTCTCGCAGTCCCTAGGTTCTTAAGCGCATGATTTTGAGCGCGGGACCAATGCGTTTACAGGAATATGGTTGCAATTTGAAGGACAATTCTTATAGAGAGCAACTCTGATAGGGGCTAGATCAGTACTATGAAAAGAAGAACAACTCCAATAAACCGTAGCCACCCTCACCATGATTCCAGGTTAGCTCGGAAAATTTTAGCCTTTTAGCTAAGTTCTAGCTTACCATAAAATAAGGTTTATATAGTGGGAATGTTTTATTTGAGATACAGAACGGAGTTATTTGGTTTCTGACTATCTGGAGAGAAAGGGGCTCATTTGACTTCCGATATTTGTTGAGCTAACCTTGTTTCCTGAGTATGCAAGTGATATTCTTCAAGTGATATTCTTCTCCAGAGCCGGACAAAATAGAGAATAATTCAATAAGGTTCATGCGATAAGAAGGATTAGTTGCTTCTTAGGAAGCATATTAGTATGCTACTAACGAGGTGGCTAGTCTAAAAGATTATTGCCATATTATTAAAGAGGTTATACTAAGATTATTGCTACATTCTAAGTTTCGGATCATTTTTTATATTTTCGCTAAAAAGCTGCTAAAATTAAACTTCTAATGAGATGGATTTAAGATACAAAGTGATCTGATTCGATATGTGAACTGCGTAGAACGTTAATTGTCTATTAAAATCTTACTATCTAGAGGTATGATGCGATGGTTTATATTACAGATTATGAATGAGACGTTTAGGGCTATAAATACATGGTACGATACCGAAATATTCGAGACTTCTGCCGGTTTATTATCATCAAAATGACAGAGGATATGTGGGGTAGCTGGGTTTTGCTGGAAATCACATATCAATATCTTCATATTCATCGTAAATTTCGATAAGCTTGCTATTTTGATTCTCCAGGGTGGTATAGTGAGATGATAACATTATCAGGAAGATACTAACACAATCAGGAAGATATTAACATTATCAGGAAGATGTTATCATTATCAGAAGATAATATTATTATTGGTCAGATGTATGATTTTCTAACATCAACATATATTTACCTTACTCAACAGTGACTCGGATTTATTACCTACTCTTCTCACTAAACCCGTTGAAGTACCTGTCTCTAAAGTTCTTTATATTCATCACCTTCAAACCATTTGTGGTTTCTCCCTTATAATCCAGATCTCTCTTGACATATACCAACAATCTTCTAGACCACTTGTTGAATTCCTGTTCTAAATTATAAAGCAATTCCAACAGCTGGTGTTGAGGAATCAAATTGACTTCGAAGTCGTCGTTTGCGGTAGGCATCCAGAAGGCCAATCTTCCATTCACAGGCAATCTCTCAGCAGCGAATTTCAAAAGATCGTCCAATAAATTTGATAACTCGTATGGCTTCTTGGGTTGGATAAAGTCTCTTCTTAAATGGGCCTTTTCTCCATCAATGACGACATTTTCTCTGCCAGCAGCCTTTACTGGATCCTTGGCTCCACAAACCTTTAAACCTTCCCTGACACCATATGGAGGATCACAGATAATCGAGTCCACCATAAAATCATTTCTAAACGCATTATTGGTAAAGTCCATGGTTAGCACATCCAAGAAGTTGAGAGATGTTCCGTATTGCTTGAAATTGGCTGGAATGTTGCATTGTGAACTCTTACCTCTTAAAGTACGTATATCGATATCTGAACCAATCGATAACCCGCCATAATTTGCAGCTGCCACCAAGAACGACCCGGTACCCGAGAAAGGATCATAGACAATCTTACCAGGACTGACTTGTCCAATATTGCAACTCACCAAGGACAATTCCGCATCAAAAGACGTCGTTCCAATATACTTTCTTCTCCTTAAATCATATTTGTCGAGGATATTTTGGGTTCTGGCACTCAATTGGATTTGTCTACCAAACCATATTTTAAGAGGAGCGGTGGCCTTCTCAGTTCCCGACACATGATATTCTTCAAGAACTGTGTATATTTCGTCGGGGTTCTTCATTCTGATTGGTCCATCAAAGGCTAGGAACGAAAACGACTCTATAATGTCACGTTTCTGGCTGTTACTTCTAGATCCCATATATCCAATGAAATCGAACTTGAACGAGGAAGTTTTGTATGTTTCAAATTTGTCAGACGATTTGGCTTTGACATCTTCTTGGAGTTCTTCCATAGTTGTTCCTTGACCCCAGAGTTCATATATCCCTCTGCCGAGTATGGATCTTTCCATGATTTTTTTGGCCTGCTCATCATTTTCAAGATTGACGATTACAAATGGGTTTGATTCATTATGGTGGGAAAGATCTAGGTTGATATTGTGGAGCGATGCAAGAGACTCTAACTCTGCCGCACGGAAATTTGGGTATGCCTGAGCAAAGTAGATGAGGTATTGTTTCATAGTAAAGAGTGATGGAGATGAGTAAAATACTGAGCGCAAAGTATTTTATGTAATGAGATTTAGTTAATAGTGAGATTTAGGAAATAGTGAGATCTAGAAAATAGTGAGCGCAGTGAAGTATTTGATATTAGTGAGATCTAGTGACTTTTTGAATCCTTTGCAATCCTCAGTATTCAATATCAATGAACTATTAAAGTGTCTCTAGTATTTCGGGTTCGTATAGGGTTTTAATATGTATGTATTATATGCAGTACACGAACATCGACAGATTCAGCTAGTGAAATATTGACCAACATTGCCTATACTAACTAAATTAACATCGGATTGCTGGTATAACCACCATTATAACGTATGAGAATTTATAGGAAACTTTAACTAATAATTACCCACAGTATTCAACATATAGTTTTGCTTACATAATCTTCAAATATTCTTCGCTCACTTATTATGAACAATGAGCACAACGGAGTATGTCATTAAGTGAATAGATTTCGTTGGATTTCGTTAATATTAGTATGGTTTAGTGACTTACTGAATACTTCGCTGCGTTCAGAATTAAATATTAGTGGAGAGTTATAGAAAATTAGTGCGATCTAGTGAACTACTGAGCACTTCGATACTCTCAGCTTTCAATATTAGTGAAATTTAGATACTTATAGAATACGTCTCTTGCTGCATGCTCGCTCAGTATAGTGAGATTATCCATTTACTGGGAAGAATAACTAAAAATGGTAGTGGACTATTTAGTAAATTACCGAGTACGAGTGACAGCTACGAGTGAAGCGATTATTTCTCCCAGTTCTAAAAAGCTGCAAATAATCGAATTTTGAAGGTTCACTGGATATGTACTATATGCAGTACATTTACATCCATAGATTCAACTACTGAAATATTGATTAAAGTTACCTCTAGCTACTAAGCTAAAGCATAGAACAGCTTTAAGTAGCCCCCATATGTCATATACGAAGTCCCATTAATTCTAACCACTAATTACCCACACTATTCAACATGGAGTTTTGATTACATAATCTACAAAAAGTGTATTGAATATTGGCTCAGCGATGTAAGAATTGAATACTAGTGAATATTAGAGGAGATCTAGTGAGTGTTAGTGACATATTGAATACTCAGCGCAGATTTAGAGACTTGCTGTATACTTCAATACTCTCAGTATTCAATAGTAGTGAGATCTAGTGACTTCTTGAATACCGAGGGCCGCAAAGTATTTAATATTGTGAGATTCAGAGACTTATTGATTACTTCAATTGTGCTCAGTATACAATATAGTAAGATTCAGAGACATACTGAATACTTCGCTATGCTCAGTGTTCAAATCTAGCGACTTATTGAATACTTCGCTTCGCTCAGTACTCAATTTCGCTCAGTATTCATTACGTGTCCCTACCAACTCTCAACGATGGCGAAGAATCCTCATCACTTTTCAACACTCCTCCATCAATAGTATCAACCAATACTAAGCAGACTAGTGTGGACTCATTGAATTCAGTGGACCCGTAACTAAGAAACTAAGTGGAAATTAAATAGTTAAATACCCGTTAGTTCGTATTTATCCACTAGATAGTTGTTTAGTTGTATACCATACAATAAACTAGTATTTGAACCTTTCTTATTCCCGTATTAGATAGTCACAATGTCAGGATTTGATGAAGATGAAGCTCTTTTTGAGGATATTTAGTATGTATGATATGATATGATATATGATATATGATTCAGCTTTGATTTTATACTAACTAGTTAGTGGAGAAGATGAACCGGTAAAGGAAACAAAGACAGAAACTGTCTCCGAGGCTGGAACTGCAAGTACTGCAACAGAAGGAGAAGTGAAAGCTCAGGAACCAGTGCAATCGGAAGCTCAAGTTCCAGCGCAAGTGCCAGCACAATCTCAAGCTCAACCAGTTCAACCGCAACTGGACCAGCAACAATCATTCCAGCAACAGGTATTCCAGCAACCATCTCAACAAGAGCCACAACAAACTTCTCAACAACCACTTCAACCACCTCAACAACCACCTCAACAATTCCAACAATTCCAACAGCCTCCTATTCCTACTCAAGGATTCCCTATGCCTCCTGCCACTTCTCAAGGTCCCCCCCTTCCACCTCAATTTCAACAATTCCAGAACAACTCCAACCCCCAATATGCACCTCCACAACAACATCAACCATCTAACGTTGGTAAGGAAAGTGGAAAAATGTTCATTGGTGGTCTTAACTGGGACACCACTGAGGAAGGCTTGGTTGCATACTTCTCAAAGTACGGTGAAGTTACTGACCATACTATCATGAGAGACACCAACACCGGTAAATCTCGTGGTTTTGGGTTTTTAACCTTCAAGGATCCTTCGTCCGTTGACGAAGTCATCAAGACCGACCATATCTTAGATGGTAAGTTGATCGATCCAAAGAGAGCTATCGCAAGAGAAGAACAAGATAAGGTGGGAAAAATCTTCGTTGGAGGTATAGACCCCATGGTTAACGAAAGGGACTTCAATGAGTTCTTCTCGCAGTTTGGTAGCATCATAGATGCCCAATTGATGATCGACAAAGACACCGGAAGATCGAGAGGGTTCGGATTTATTACCTACGATTCTCCTGATGCTGTTGACAGAGTTACTGTTAATAAGTACGTGACTTTGAAAGGTAAGGCCATGGAAGTTAAACGGGCCGAACCAAGAGGCCAACATCAACAAAACCAGGCAAACGTACAACAACAGCAACAACAACAGCAGCTGCCTTATGGTAACTATGGTGCAGCTTATGGTTCCCAGTATGGTCAAATGAACTACCAGCAACAACCTGCTATGGGTGCTGCTTATGGCCAACAACAAATGTCGCCGGAAATGATGCAAGAGTATTGGAGACAATGGTACGTTTACCAACAACAATTGGCACAACAAGGACAAGGACAAGAGGAAGGTGCCACAGGTGCAGATGGCGAACAACCAATGCAGCCAATGAACCCACAACAACAAGATCTTGAACACGATGCGTCTGGAAACATTCCTGGACCTCCTCCAATTGGAAACACTGGGGATTTTGGCGATGATTTTGGTGGTGAAGGAGACCGTCGTGGCAATGGTCGCGGAAATGACCGCCGTGACGATCGTCGTGGAAATGATCGCCGTGGAAATGATCGTCGTGATGACCGTCGCGGTCCAAGACCAAATGGTCGTGGCGACGGCTTGGACGAATCTGATCCAGGCAACAATCCTCATAGAGATGGAAGAAGAATGAATACTCCAAAGGGTCCAAGACGTGCCCCACCTTCTGGTCCAGCCGGAGGAGCAAGAAGAGGAGGATATGCAAGAAGAAGCAGAAATTTCCATCCTTATAGTAAGGACAACGGTAGTGGCGGAAACGGCGGAAATGGCGGAAATGGAGGGAGAGGCAATGGTGGTGGCAGAAGATAATATTATCACATAACCACCTTCATACCTTCTTAAATCAATGTTTTCGACATACATAAAATGAATAAAAAAGTTTGTATTCTTAGAGAATCGACGAGAATTTCAGACTGTCGAGGATCGTTTTCGACTGTCAAGGATAATTTTCGACTGTAACAGAGCCACCATTTGTAGGAACATAAAAGCATCAGCTTAGATTTAGTAATTTCATATATCAGCCAATTCCGTGACTATTGAGTCGGAAATTTTACAGGTTAAATTTTGCAGCCAAATTTCCTATAAACTTCCTATAAATCCCCAGTTTGGTCCAGGCTTCGTTGGAAACAATATAAGAATTTACCAACTTATGAAACTGACAGTTTCACGTATTCGAAGCTGTGATGGCTCTATATACTAAAGATTTTGTGGTCTGTTAGTGATACCTAATAACCAAAATAGATCGTTTTTTAATTTCATCGTTATATTATATTATATCGAAATAAATACTTGTATTGTTCCATATAAAAACTACATCGCTCAATTAGACTATTGTGTGTCGAACTATCCTTAAATACGAACCAAGCATGGTCTAGTATACATTATTTTCATACAATACTGATAGTTCCAGTCTACGTAACAGTGAGAAAGAGCACAAGTTGTCACAACTTATCCAGACTAGACTTTAATGTAATAATTCATGAAGATTGACGACAAATCTCTTCAATTTCCACTATATCTCCACTAATATTCCCTATTTCCATCAAATCTCCGTTTCTATTCACTAGTAGACACTTATTCATTAACGATAAATTTACCCATTCTCCACCAATATTCACTTATTCACAAACGCAATTACTTCGCTATGCTCACTATTTGCTAGGCTCAGAATCCACTATTAAAGAACACAAATACTTCGCTACGCTCAGTATTCGCTTATATATTAATATACACGCAATATCTACTTACGTCTCTTACTAGGACGAGCATTCTTTGCCTTTTTCTTCTCCTGGACAGCTCTGGATTTTCTGATATCTTCTGTAGATCTGATTTCACTTCTTTGACCTGGCTTGTGGTAACCCTTGACATTTCTCCCCGATTCAATAGCCTTTTCAACCTTTTTCTTTTGTTTAAAGTAATCATCTCTGAACTTATCAGGTAATTTAGGTGTAGCGACCTTCTTGTGTTGGAATCTTCTGTTACCGTTGACTTCTGTTTCGTTAGCACCAGTTCTGATGGGCTGGACGTTCTTGTTTTTTCTCCAGTCGTCGAATCTTCCGGATCTATACGTGGCAGGGATTTTCTGTCCACTTTCTCCAATGATGTATTTCTTGTCGGTAGATTGGGAATTGACATAATTTCCCTTCTTTCTGTCCCATTGCATAACTTGTTGTTTATTTTGGGCTTTATCGTCGTTGTCCAAGTCAAATGTTGCTGATTGGGCGTCGTTAGCAAACGATGAGGTCAAGTTCAATTGTTGATCTTGGATAACTGATGCTGGAGCATAATGACTCATAAAGAATTGAGGGTCCTTAAATGATTTTCTCTTCTCCTTCTTCTTTGTTTCAATGATGGTGTCTGCATCCTCAAAAGCATCCTGTAACTCGTCTTCGTTGGCTTCATCCACTACAGTAGCATAACCGATCTCACCATCTCCTCTTAAGATCTCGTTTTCGATCCCATGGGTCAACCCGGCCATTCTTTCCTTCTCTAACAATTCACGTCTTTCTTTGGCTCTTCTTTGGATCGGTGCGATTTGTCTTCTTCTTTTGTTCATAAATTCAACCAAACTGTCTTCATCTTTGTCAGTTCCCTTCTGTCCCTTTTGTCCCTTCTTGCTGAATTCAAATACAGTCTCCTTGGTGTGTCTTTGGGTCAATTTAAGTAAGAAATTCTCCTTTTCTTTCTCCAAGTTTGGGCCAAAAAGCAAATGTTGGTCGTCCCAAGAACCAGTTTCCATGATTTCCTTGGATCTTTTCAAAGATTCTTGAGAGGCTGCTTGTCTGGTACGTTGGTATAACTTCTCACCCTTTGCGGCAACGTCTTTGATGATTCCCAAGTCGTAATCGTTTCTCATTAAGTTTTCATACAATTCTTGGAATGTTTCAAGCTCAATTCTTGGAGCCGAACCAGCGACTAAACGGTCGGTATAAGAGATTTTAGGTTCAACAAAGCTGGAACTGTTTCTTTCACGAAGAATGGTTCGTTTTTGTTCATGCATGGAGGTAAGCAACACTTTCTTACCCAAGAATAATTCAAGATCCAAGAGGTAAGGTAATTCCTTTTCGTTCACGATGGAATAAGCCCAACCCTTGTTTCCGGCTCTTGCAGTTCTACCGACTCTATGGACGAATATCTTGGAGGAGCCGGGTAAAGTATAGTTGATGACATTGGCCAACACAGGAATATCAATACCACGGGCAGCGACATCAGTGACCACCAATACACTGGTCAAACCAAGTCTAAACTGGTAGAGCTGGTTTTTTCTGGCATGTTGATCCAAAGTACCATAACTGTATGATACTAGATATCCAGCATCCTTGAGCATGGTAGTGATATATTCAACATGATGCTTGGTGGGAACAAACACAATGGTGGAGTGTGGAGAGGGTAAAGCTGTAGCCAGCGGCATTCTTTCTTTCTTGAACTTAAAACGTTTACGTTGCTTTTCTGTGTTATCTTCGTTTTCGTTATCAGAATCAGAGTCACGGGCACGTCTATCAATATCCTTCAACTTTTGGATTTGTTCTGGAGTTCCCAAAGGCAATTTGATGACTTCCTGCAAGAGGAAGAGCAAGTTTGCTTCTCTTTCAGTCTTCTTGGTGGTGAAAAAAGCCATTTGTAATTGGTCAGAGATCTTGGATTCGGCGTCCAATCTGACCAACACCGGGTTTGTTAATCCTGCTTTAGCAAAATCAACTAAGGAACGAGGTAAAGTAGCAGAGAATAAGAGCGACTGTCTTGAAGAAGGTAACGCAGCTAATAATTCATTTAATTGCTCAGAGAACCCCATTTCGAACAAACGATCAGCTTCATCAAAAACAATATATTCAACGGTTTTCAAATCCAATTCCATTTCAACTTTCAAATGCAAGAATCTACCGGGAGTGGCGACCACAATATCGGGATTGGTCATCATAGACGAGAATTGATCTTCTAAGGAATCACCACCAATTAAGACGATGGACCGTAAATCAGTACCTTTTGAAAATTCTTTCACTTGCTTGAAGGTTTGCAATGCTAATTCTCTCGAAGGCGAAAGGATCACTGCCCTAACACCGACTTTGGCGCTGTGTGCTTTCAACTTTTCCACTACAGGCAAGGTGAAGGCGGCTGTCTTACCGGAACCAGTTCTGGCCATACCAACAACGTCTCTGGATTCCATTACAAGAGGGATGGTTTTACGTTGGATCGGGGTTGGTTGTTTATACCCTTTTTTGGCGATGTTGGACAAGAGGAACTTGGAGAACCCAAACGACTGGAACGACCCGTTTTTGGCCTTTTTGGCTTGTGGGTTGTTGGCAAGGAAATATGCTGACATATCTTTAGCAGCAGTTTCTGCATCTTCATCGTCTGATAATTCTAATGAAGGGAATGCAGCTGGTTTTGGTGGTTTTGAAAGCTTTTGCTTTTTTGGTTTGGGTTGAGACAGTTCATCGTCACTGACGATATCTTTGAATTCACCGGAATCTGAAGAGTCTGAGGAGTAGTCAGAGTCTTCAGCTCCAGCAAGTGCCAATGATCCGGCAATGTCGTAATCTTCTTCGTCTGACATGTGGTTGTGGTTAATTCTAGTAGATGAGCTATGAATTTTTTATGGAGCTCATCGAGAGATGCGACAGAATTTACAAAATGACAGAGATATAAAATGCGACACCAAAGACAACAAAAGACGACACCAAAGACAACAAAAGACGACACAAACTGACAATAAATGCGACACCAATTGGCAACTCTGCGACATAAACTGACAACTATTACGACATATGCTGACAAGGAATGCGACACCAAACGACAAGTCCGCGATATAAACTGACAAAAATTGCGACACTACAAGACAAGTCTGCGACACCAAACGACAAGTCCCAGACCCCAAAAAACAACTACTGTGTCACCAAAAGAAAACTACTCCGACTCAACGAAAAAATGTAACAATATTACCAATTCAGTCGCCAATGTTCGTGATCAATGTTCATCATAAAATGGAACCTCAATTCTCTTTATTTTTGCTGCCCACGCAAGATATTCCGTCAATAAAATTTCGTTCTTGAAAGAATATGCGGGAAACTTTACGCGAAAAGTGCCGTCTAAATTTGACCATTAAATGCGAAATAAATCAAAATAAAATATCAATTACGTAAAACTGATATCGCCGATCTTGTCGGCTTATAAGTGCTACAAGCCCGAAAACTAAAAGACCGAGTTTAGCACATTATGCGACAAAACTGAAGAGAAACCTGGCATATTGCCATTACCAACGTCACATAAACATGATTGTATAGTTGAAGATAGATGAAATATCTGGTTCTCCTTCCCCAGATGGTGCTACTCCCTACTACTGTACAGTATTTCCGATGTAATTGTGACACCTCTAGTGTCTGGAAGTCGTTATTGCAAATAAAACCTGTACAGTGAAAAATACGGCGCTCTTTGAAAGCTATCCAATTAATGACTCATTTGCATATCATTGGACCTCCGAAATTGTCAAGTTCGTGGTTGATTTTTTAGGTTACCGCAAAATCAATACCTCTGATATGTTCCCTAGAGTAAGATGAGTTCCCTTCTGTTACAAAACTTCCGAAGTTATATGATTTCTACGACACACGCTTCTAAATTATGACTTCAGTCAACTAAAACTATTAGCTTTCAATATTGTAGGTCATGGTAGGGCAGGTTTTTCCAACTATGCTTTTCAAAATTATACAATGCGTAGTAGAGGTTGAGTGCTAGAAGAAAAGCCTCGTACATAGGCGAATTTCGTCAAGCTTCAATCGAGATGGTATACATACGTGGATGAACAAGAATCGTTCGATTTGGGCCTTTGCAACCATTGGTGCTGCACATTTTATATACTCATAGAGCGATCAACTACTTTATTTTGAAGGAGTTGTCCGTTGGCGGCGTATTTTCATTGTCCATTCCGGAGATATTTTTACACTGCTACGAATTCATTATGATTGACAAAGTGTCACTTTAGTGAGATATTTCTACGATTTTTTAGCATCTCCAGGAGTAATACGCTTATTATAGAAAGTGTGCTAGTTAATTTGTGAGACTGGAAATATTAATTCTTGCAGGCAACTACTGTAAGAGCAAAATGCTTACCTCATATTTCATCAGCAAGGTTCGAACACTAGAGGAGTGACACTTGCTTGGGAAATAATGTACAGAATGCCAACAACAGGTTCTCTCAAGAATTAGCACTGGGGAAGAAATCATTTCGAGAAATTCCGTGAACAAGGCTCAAATATCACGACCAATTCCGAATACTCATTACTTTTCTTATGAATTTTTAAGCGCACCTATAGTTAGAGAAGAGTGTTCTTCTTATTGGTAGAAGGTTCCACGTATAGTTCCAAATGTTCCCTCTAGAATTTTATGCAAATTTCGGACTTCATAGTTGTAGCAGGTGATATAATTTGCATATCGAAGCATTACCCGTCTCAGTGAATTCTTTGTGAAAAGTATTTTGATTCTTATTAGTATGAACATATTGTAGCCACTTAGAGTGCTTTGAAATAATTGCGCATTTCAGTTAGACATATAATAAAACTAAATCGGCTAAGCCCCAAGCTCACTATCTCGCTACAAAGGTGATAAGTCCAATTTCAAATACGATATCAGACTTTCATTCTAACATCTTTTTCCGCTCCTAGCTGAATTTCCATCTAGGTGTTGCATTAATTTCAATCGGCCTTATATTTATACCTGATCAAGATTTCCTAAAACCAGTCACGCGTCAACTTTTCAAATTAAAGAAGAGGTAAGTGCTTTTTAGAGAAACCTAAGAAGAAATGACTGCGACCGATTTAATATCCAGAGAGTTTTTTTATTCTTCCAACAACCCCAGTTTGCTTCCAGCTAATTTCTAAGAGACAAGGAACATAATTTAGCGTATATTTCATTTGTTATATCAGAGTTGAATGATGCGTCGATCGGAATTGGACGGTTACTACTGAAAACACTTCGTATCTGTCATATTCAACAACAAAAGAGATAATTTTGGTTCGCTTCCCGAGATGCCAGATATGAATTTCATGTTATCTTTTCTGTAAATGATGGGGAAATATCACGGATTTGCCAGTTACAAAATATGCTAGTATTTTTAGTTTTTTTTTTCAGGTTCTGAGCTGTTTCGGTTTGTAAGAGACAGTTACAATGTCCACCGAGTGATTAAAGCTCCACAGCGTACACCATTCTTAGATTGGGTCAAGCATGTTTTTATACAAATTGCTCTCAAGTAGTAACCTTTCACAAATGGAATTCTACTGCATGAGATACTGTTACAATACCACCAAGTGAATTCATCGTCTCATGTACAACTTACGCATATAGTCGACAATACGAACGCACCATAAATTCTGCATGATAATTGCAGTTGCATGATTTTATGCATAGCGCATGCAAATACAATGTAGCACCAATTCAATGCAGATCAAGGCTGAAGTGGGACCGCGCTTGAGTTGCGTGTGAAGGTTACAGAATTGGAGTGCAGCGACAATAAAAAAGTTCTACGACCACATTTGAAAATTGGGACTATATTTTCTTGACGATCCAACTAATATCACACTTAACCAATCAGTATTCGCACGTATAGGAGTTTCATGAGATATTTCTGAGATTGCGATCCTCCAGAAAGTCATCTGAATAATAACTTGAAGATGAGGAATAGAGTATTATATCACGGTAGCGAGATGAACTGGAAACTAGCTTTAATGGAATTCTTACTGGATTAGAGTCATTGCATGTAGTTCATCAAGAAAACCGAAGGATTGCGATCTGAGACTATTGGGGTGGGGACTTGGCTACTTTGGTATTAGGTCGATATCCTTTATTTACGGGCCCGGAGCTAAACAAGATCTTGGCATATGTCTTCTTAACTCCAGAGCAAGCGAAGCAATCTTGCAGGGTATGTTGTCTCGGATTGTCGAAATTTGTTGACCTTCACTGACATAAATCCGCCAAAATATTAAACCTAATGACCATCACGGAATAGACTGAAGACTTTCGTTCAACTGTTGACGATATAATCTATTTAGACGACTATAGTTATAGTTCAGTGGCAACGTAAGATACAAATTCCTGAGTGTCATAAGGTCTCAGATATTCTGGGGCTTAGGTAATTCTTTAAAGGGCAGTCTTGGGAATAAGGCTGTGATCAATCAGTAAAGCGATCAGAGTTGTAAGGTGTTAGCAACTACGCAAAGCGTGGAAGCGTCTGAATTGTTTGGAGATCCACCTTATCTTTTTATAGTTCAGTTTCGTCTCGCTCAAGTCAGGTTCTACCCTCTAGTGATCAAACTGCACGGATCCTATGGTTAGCATTTTCCTTTGAGATGTGCTACACTTTGTCTATGGTTTCTGAAGTTTCCCTTCCGAAAGTACCTACACATTTTACAGAATTAGTTCGTCTGTATTCCGTTTACGCTGCCTTCGTATACATCCTGAAAATATAATCTTTCAGGCAAAAATATGCGAAGGCTAATATTTTTATCAACATGCAATGTAATGGCATATGAAAACATTCGCCGCTACATATCAACACCGTGTCAATATATTGTATTACGGGGATAAGAGCGCTTGAGCAAGATTTTGAACCGTTAAGAATAAGTACCGCGGGTTATACTTACGGCTTATCCAAAGAACAGATACACGCAACAAAACTTTAATCTTCACTAGAAATCTAAAGATTATGGCTTTGTCACGGATTTAGCGAACGGTGATCCGTTGCCATAGAATTTAGTAAAATTAGGAACACGACTACTCTCGTTTAAAGTTTACGGAATTCAAGAAACTGCTATATATTTCTTTCTACTAGTTTGCAAATGGCACCATGTACTCGCTTAAAAATACCTCCAACACAAACATAAAATTTTAGAGCTTAGAGAAGAATTTCTTGATTATGAGTCCCGTACATGACCGCCATGATCCGAGCTAAACTAAAAGGTTATGAAACTTGTTTAAACTACTACTTGAAGCGAGCTGGTCTTCACTGAAATGTCACCCAATATAAAGTATAACCATTTAAGATTCTTTCGCATGTAAGTTGAGTAATCTTGATTTATGCTTTATATAATAATAATATAGATAACACCGCTATAACCAATTCCCGACTATAATTGTTATTTACTTGACAGTTTCACTAGAATCTCGCACTGTTTACGGGCTCTCATCAACCTACATAAGTTGTTCACTTCGGTTCTCTCGGTCGACCATAACATAGAAACTACAACAGGTTCAAGACCTTTTAACAATACGCTGCAAACTGGTATTTACTTGCATTCTTTCTTGAGATCTCTTGACTAATCTTCCTTGATTCTGCATATCATCAAAGCATAACTTCGTCGCAATTGTGGTTGTAAAATAGTAATGGCAATATTTTTTCGTTACCTGCCTACACGCTCAAAACACCCAAGAGGGGTGAACGTAGTGAGAAAATTTTTTAACTCTGCCTATTCCTTTTTTTTTTTTTTTCTATTATTTCTAACTATATTTGTACACAAGTTCCTCACTTTCTCCAGTTTTTTTTTAGTTTTTCTTAACCACAAGTCCAAGTCTGTTCAAAACTTGTTTTCTTCGTCATTAGTTTTCTCCATCCTATAATTACTTTTATGTTTTGATGCCGTTTTCTCAAATGACTCAGTTGCCTTCGGTTTCTGAGCTTTTGTTAAGTACCAGGGATAGGAGGAAGTCAGTTGGAGTGGCTCATACCGCTAAATCCATTCCTTCATCTAATCCACAAAGAACCCCAGGAGAGGGAGATGGGAATCAGCTGAATCTGAATTCAATTTCACCACAAAAAATCGCTTTACCTTCGCAACATGATGTCTTCCCGAGTGGTTCCACTATTCCGCGGATAACATCTCACGCAAGCTTTAATAAATATGAGAACCATTTAGCACCATTGAGGCGATTAACCGAACCAACTATTAACTATCTGGGCGGGAACTTGCAACCTCAAGTATCACTGGCTACTTCGGCTCCACTTCCTCTAGGCTCATTGGGTGGTGATGACTACTTTTCTACTCAATATCGCATCACACAAAGGGAATCAACTTCTTCTTCGATTCCCCAAGCTCTGCCCAGACAACTTTCAAATACATTGCCTCCAACTCCACAATATCCAAGGAATAGTGACGGGTTTCCATTTCCAGAGTATCCGCGTGAGCAGCGACAACTTCTGATTCAGCTGGTACCGACACAACCGTTAATGCGACAACAAGCTCAGTTACAGCAACCAGGACAGCAACATGAAATAGCGCATGCATACGCACAAGAACAAGCACAACTCCACCTTCAAGCACAATTTCAATTACAACAGGTTCAGCAACTGATTCAACAGCAACAGGTTCAGCCACTGATTCAACAGCAACAGGTTCAGCAACTGATTCAACAGCAACAGGTTCAGCCACTGATTCAACAGCAACAGGTTCAGCCACTGATTCAACAGCAACAGGTTCAGCAACAGCAGGTTCAACAACAACAGATTCAGCAACAGCAGGTTCAACAACAACAGATTCAGCAACAGCAGATTCAGCAACAACAGATTCAGCAACAGCAGATTCAGCAACAGCAGGTTCAACAACAACAAATTCAACAGCAACAGGTTCAACAGCAACAGCTGTCACTGAGACATGCACTGTTGCATCAATTACTCCCTCCTCATCAACTTCAGCACCTGGTACTGCAACAACAAGTTCCACAACACTACCCCCAATTAATGCAACAAGTACAATTGCTGCCACAATCTCAACCCTTTATCTACAGCCCTCAATATGTATCTAACGGGCTCAATGGTGCACCAAACGCCATGCAAACCATGACAAGTAGCGTACAAAATGGGATTAATATACCCTATGGTCAAATTTATCATATTCAACAACCTCATCAAGCTCAGGTTGACTCGGTGAACATCTACGATGGAAATTCAGGTCTTGTTAATAAGAGGCGTATAATAAAAAGAAGAACACGCACAGGGTGTCTCACATGCCGTAAACGGAGAATTAAATGCGATGAAACGAAGCCTACATGTTACAACTGTGACCGGTCTAAAAAAGTTTGCTTAGGATACGAAAACCTATCTCAGTTACATTCAAAAAAGAAGAGAGATTCTTCGGTAGATTTAAGGGATGATATTTCGCGGGACGAAGAAGGGAGCTCGGAATAGTTACGTTTGATACGTAATTTGTATATAATGTAATAGAAGAACACTACTTACCCAGGCTAAGGAGTGTAAAAAATCAAGGAGTTTGAAATCATATAACTATTGTCATATTTAAATCTATTAGGTCCAGGTTTCATTTAGTCACGCTGTGTAGCACCTTAGCAGATGGAGCCATCTCCAGTTACCTATAAAGAAATTTGACAAGGAATCCCATTGGTGAGGGCAAATTCTACTATGCATTTTGTTTCATAAGAGGACCTTGGCTTTAGAGGACGTGGCATTCCTTCTCCAAGTTAGATGCCACTTGTCATTCCCCAATGAAAACTCTTTTCAGGTTCGACATTTACGACTTAAATGTGGTTAAACCGCCTCGACTAAAAGCTGCACTAAGGATGAGCTATAGTTCTATGAGGCTCTACCTTTTAGTTGCCCAAAGGACCACGTTCTATCATCTCAGACTACAATATGAATTTGATACCTATGGTGGGGGGCTGTTGACCCCCCACCACTCTGCTCTTTAGACACCTTAGTTTACTTTGCATGCATATCAATAGATACTTGCATAATACACAAAACTAAGAATAAAGGTATATTTTTGATGAAGAAAGGTGGAAACCTATCTGCCAAGATGGCCGCTTGGTTATAAGCTGGTGGTATCTGCATAGTAATAGCAGGAAAATATATAACGATCTTTTGGTAGGTTTCCTCAAAGACCTAAATTATGTATACCTTTTTTAGACAAGAATGCGCCAAGGGCTCGTAACACATACTTAAAAAATCAACTTTAGGAACAACCTGGTATTGGGATAATTAAGAATTCTAGCCAGCGAGAACCTAACAACTAAGAATGCCGCTTCATACTTTGTATACAAACATTTTTATGTACATAATACTTGTTTCTTGATTTCTTGGCTAGGGAGAAAACACCTGTTCAAACTTCTCTCTTTAATGTATCCCGTTCGTAATTGAATGCTCAAGAAGATCGAACTTTGATCATAAATTGGGAAAGAAAAATTTATTCTTGCAGGTTTGCAATTAAGCCGACAAGTTACATAAAAGGCTATCGGAGTTATTAATTCAAGTTTCCTAACTTTGAGATCCCGAATAGTTCCGTTAAAGTTACATATTTCCCTGGTTCTTAATCCTTAATTCCCGCAATCGCAACCTTGCATATCGCTTTGATGACAAAACAATCTTCACTAGCCACGTAAATGAATTACCAATGAGTAAATTGCGCTTTCTCTAAGATACGTAAACTTTGCTACTCTTTTGTCTTACCTTTTTGAAAGCGATTCTCTAAGTCATCTTGTGATGTATTATCCACTGAAGATTATGTATAAATAGAAAGAGAATCTCTGATTTGATATCAAAAGGTTGTGGCTATTTTGTGGGTATCATCACTCGGTGTTTGTAGAAATGAAGAGAAGTGACGTGGCTCTTCTCTATTTGTTCTGACAATAGCCCAACATTGCTTACTATATTGTTTTGTACCGCGTATGTGTGATTTTTCTATTGTTTTCCGTTTCGTTGCGAGATTTCGGCTCTTTTTGTTTTCGCTTCAAGAAAGCTTATTTTATCACTTGTTCGACTTGGTTCTGTGTCCTGATGTTGATTGAGAAGGTTAGAATAATGTTCACCACTCTCTAAACGGGACTACGGTTTGTACACTTCTACCTGAACATAAGAATTATATGATCTATAATCGGGTACTGACCAACATCACTATAGTACAGACTCAGAAAGGAAATCTCGAGATAAACTGTACCCAAATAATGCTAGGAATCTCGCTTAGATAAAACAAATACAACAATTCCGTGTTAGGTGTGGTTAGTTTAAGTCCGTTTACTCAATTAGAATTAGCCAATGGAACTACTCTTCTTTTCCAGACTAATGATTACACGACTTTCAACTTACTCTCTCAGTTAGCCAACTAAACAGAACAAGTTGACACATTCGGTTTTAAGCACGGTTGGTTAGATATTATATACTTGGACCAGGAGATATCCACCTTATGATGTTCCCTAATTAGGCTTCATTCTAATATGAGATTTATGGAGAAAATATCATAGTGGAATTCTGTTGTTTGGGCCATGTACATTTTAAACCCAATTCTCTTCTTTGTAGAGATCCTTCTAAAGTAATCATATTCTGACAATAAAATATCCCACAGCCATCGATGAATTAAAATCTATGCTTCAACAAAATATGGATTATTCATAATTTAGCGAACACTCTTCAGAGATCCTTTAACCTATACTTGTCATGAGAAGCATTGAGGCTTCGATGATTTTGCAGTAGAGAATTAAATCATTGATTAATTTCTTGTGAAGCTGAAGTGCTTTCTGATGGTTGAAATATCTGAAATAACATATATCATCCATCTTGCCTCGACAACTGATATATAGTCATACTAGCCATCATCAGCTAACTCATTTCTGTCTCCATATTTATGTTTGATCACCACCTGAGTTGTTTCAACTTATTGGATAGCGGTATACATCAGAAATATTCTCATAGTACCAACCTTGTGCTTTTGTAAATAACTAACTAACTACTAAATTATGATTTACATCATGTAGATAGATAGTGTTGAAGTTATTTTGGATACACTGTCTCATGGCTACTAAGTTTTCTTAGTTATAAACCATGTACAACTCATATATCATAATAATACAGCGCAATATCCAATTCCTCTAAGCTTGTATCAACCAAATAGGAGTCAATTCCGAACAATTCATGAATTTGTTTTTGAACATAAAGAGTTCTTTCAGTGATGGGTATAACAAGAACCAAGTACCATATTTTAGGTGTTCGAAGTAAAAGAACTCCGCTGCTAGCTCGACAGATTATTGCTGTACCAAGAACGATTCGACATCTCCAATTGATAAATTATACGTAAAAATTATTCTTTTTTAAGCAATCTTAAAATTCCTCGTAAATGTGACTTGCGCCAAATTCATAGGCTATAAAATAGTTCCAAAAAATATTTTTTTAGGTGCTAGGACAGTTACAAAAATCACATTCTTTTATTGTTGATCATTACATCCTACAATTATTATTATCAAAGTGCAACATCGCAAATAGACCTTTTAGCCCTCTTTGAACTCTGTATGGTTATCTAAGCACAACGACGTACATGCGAGCTCACAATAGGAAATGGATTCTTCGAAAATAGGGGTGACTTATGGGCTACCCTGGCTTGTATATTCCCTGACCATTTGATTCTTTCGATATACGGGTCACTTTCCACCAAAGCACAGACTCTAAAAATATTATATGCAAACACCACCTTACATGTTAACGATATAAAATAGTAGATACTTCAGGAGATAGACGCAATGTGCTGTTGGTGAGTAAATAATCAGCCCATAAACGGTTGCTCAGGTTATTAACGATGATATTCAGAATCAACCTCATCCAGTATGTGTCACAAAATCTTAGACGTGACATTTAATCACCTTAAGAATTTTTATTTAAGGCTACAAGGTGATGCAAAAGAGGAGATGATATGAAATTTCGTATATACACAAACGAGCAACATTATCTTACATGCTGCAAGGCTTGTGATGGCATATGACATGATAAAGCGCTAAAATACTCTTGTAGCTTCGCTTCTTCTTGTCCAGGCACTATATGTTGGTGAATTATCGTGCGATGACCAACTTTCCATTGGTTTGCTCTGGAAATTAGAGCCACATAATATTCGGCTAAAAGCTTATCGTTGGAGTATCTACTTGCTCTGCTTAAGAATACCCGATACTGCCAAATCTAAGATTGTATTTCATTGTACGTATTGGGGACCAAAGCACTGGTGACCAGAAATTCTCATCAGTGTTTAAGATTTGACTTTCAAATCCAGTGCGAACTTCTTCTACACATACTCTTTATCATGGTCAAAGCTCGCAAATTGGCCGTAGTAGGCTCCCGGTCAGTAGGGAAATCGTCGATAACAGTGAGATTTGTTGAGGATCATTTTGTTGAGTCATATTATCCAACTATCGAGAACCACTTTTCAAAGACAATAAATTATAAAAATCAGGAATATGCCATTGAGATTTTAGATACCGCTGGCCAGGATGAATTCAGTATTATGAATGAAAAACACTTGATAGGTATCCACGGGTACTTGTTGGTGTACTCGGTGACTTCTCGCCAGTCTTTTCAATTGATTGAAGTCATTAGGGACAAAATCTTGAATCTGATTGGCTCCGATAATATCCCCTTGATACTTGTCGGTAACAAATGTGATTTGAACTACCAAAGACAAGTTGAGATTGTTGAAGGTGAACAATTGGCTAAATCTTTCAACTGCAAATTTTTAGAAACTTCTGTCAGAGATAATTTAAATGTCGATTTAGCATTTGAAGGCTTGATCGATGAGATTGAAAAGATACAGAATCCGGTAGTACAGAAGGAGGATAAGTGTATTATCATGTAAGCATTGAAATATCTTGAACTTTGATGGGGTTTTATTGAATTGGTTGAGATATCTTGAGCTTGAAATACTGATATGAGGGATTTGTGAATAAGAAAACGAGTTAATGATTTCTAGAGAAAATGAGTAAGTTATTTCTAGAGATGTGAATATGAAAATCTTCGGTTTGAGGATCTTTCACTTATACTTTGATTGGAATTGTGTTAGTTTAAGTTCTGACCCTTTTGAAAATTAATCGAATAGAAGAATTGCAGGGACTGAAGGCTGATTTGTGTTCGGAGGCTATAATTCAAGCAAATGATAAGCGAAAAGAATCGGCTTTATCAAAGATATCATAATTCATGGAAACCATCAATTCTTGGAGTACATTACTGAGCTATCCCTGCCCCAAAAGAATATAAGGATTTAAGAAAGTCTAAGGAAGTCTAAGGAAGCGAACGCCTGAAGTATTACAAACGTCTAAAGGTTACAAATGTCTGAAGAATTACGAAAGTCTGAGGAATTCCGAACGCCTGAAGAACTTTAAATGTCTAAAGATATTACAAAAGTCTACACTTTTATCAATTATACGAGTCGCTCTAGATGGATTTGTTGATATCGTAACCATATCACCTTCATTTTCATGCAAACTGTGCTAACTTGGTATCTCGGGATACTGAGTTCTAATTTGGACATCACATATTTTGAGAATTGACTCGTTCTTTTACAAAACGATACCTAGCGATATTCAGACTCTACTATTTAAGTAACTGAAAGAGATAACATCGAGAATTGACCGGCCATATGAACGTTTCCAAGAAGTATTTACCACAGAACAATAGTGAAGAACTGGCGATCTTCTACTTTGATCTAGAGAACGGCCCTATCCAATATCCCCTTTTTAAGGGAAGTACATTTTATCCAAACCAAGATGACTCAGTATACTTCAAACCGTAAGTTAGTACCACCATTGCTCTGATATACTCGAGAGAATCCTATGAAGGCTCTATTTACTACGAATCCTAGCTTTATTTTCATGAAGGCTCTATTGACTTGAGTTATTTCCACCACCGTTACGCTGTTATGATTTTATTTATAGATTGATTCTAATAAACATATACTATACAAGAAGTACTCGTACTGACACAATTCTGGACTACATTCGAGGTCCCGTTGCTTCCGTTTCCTCATGTTCTCCAGGCATAAACTTCGACTCAAAGATAGGGCACTACTGTTTTCTCTCATACACGACCGAACCATAAATTTAAAATCGTCTCCCCATATTAACTCCAAACATTAAAGATGTCGTCAACTAATTATTTAGTACCTAGAGGTAAGAAGAAAGGAAAGGTACGGCAAGGTCCTGTATACTCGGAGGATAATATCCCTTATGATTATATTATTATTATCGACTCGGGTTCAAAAGGGTCTAGAGTTTACGTTTACAACTGGCTCAATCCTACTTACGCCTTGAATGCTGGCTTGAACTTGAGAGATATTACTAAAGAAAGCTTCAAATTGGTGGATAGACTGTATATACTTAATGATGAAACGGATTTTGACAATCGGAAGAGATCCTATGGTGAAATCAACAATCCGACGAGATCATCTAAGAGATCGTATAACGGTATCAACAAGGTATCAGGTCTCATGAACAAAAAGTCTATTGAAAGTATCAATAAACGAAAGAAGGACAAGAATAAGAAAAAACCCTCCAGGCACATCGAATCAGTGGTATTTCCCAAGATTTCTACTGGTAAGAAATGGAATCTCAAAATCAAACCAGGAATCTCATCCTTCAATGTGCAGCCACAGAAGGTCGGCAAGCACCATGTTAAGAAATTGCTTGAATTGGCGCTGTCTATCGTCCCCAAGTCTCAGCATTCCAGAACTCCGATTTTTCTTCATGCTACGGCAGGTATGAGATTACTAACCCCAACTGAACAACAACAAATCAACGACAATATCTGTTCATATATCGGATCGAATTCTGACTTCTATATACCAGAATGTGCTAGTCACGTCAACATTCTCAATGGTGACGTGGAAGGTTTGTATGGATGGCTTGCGATAAATTCCTTGATCGGAGCGTTTGATAGCCCAGAAAACCATGATCATGGAAAGAATCATTATACATATGGACTTTTGGATATGGGTGGAGCGTCGACCCAAGTGGTCTTTCAACCCAATACTACAGAAATCAAAGAACACGAAAACAATTTATACCAGATAAATCTCGCAGAATTACCGTTATTAGGTGGTAAGAACAAGGAGCCTGAGCTGGATCACAAATTTCACAATAAGCGGTCCAAATCCGAGCAAGATCCTAAATTGGATCGAGGGGCTGATGATGACTCTGATGATGACTCTGATAAGGGAGATTCTAAAGACTCCATTGAGGAAGGCTCTACCGATTCTAATTCTGACTCCAATAAAGAAGACTCAGATCCTGCTATTGTTGGAAAATATCTTCTTCCTCAAAACTCCAATTTCCACGTCTACTCTGATAGTTTTTTGGGTTATGGAATGTATCAGGCCCATACTCGATACTTGACGACATTAGTTGATGAATACAATAAGAAGAATAATATCGAAGGAAATCATCGTTTCCATGGTCGTCCTATCCAAGATCCTTGTTTACCAAAGGGATATACCATGTCAGAGACTATCCATGATATTTCCTACGATTTCACAGGAGAATCGAATTTCCAGAAATGTTTGAAAATGATATTCCCTGTTTTACTGAAGAGTACTCATTCTACAGGAACAGAGGATCCAAATACAAATTGTAAACAGTTCAACGAGGAAAGCGAAGTAAGTTCGTGCTTGTTGAGTGATTTGATTCCTGCTTTTGACTTTGATGTAAATCATTTCATAGGTGTAAGTGGGTACTGGGATGCAATAGAAAACCTATTGTCGTATAATGGAGACAACCACTCAAGAAGACAGTTTATTGAGTTCTCGAATATTAATGAAGTGGATGGTCATAAGATTCATCAGGATCATGATTCGGATGGAAATTTCCACAAGAGGGATCACGATTCTGATGAAACGGACCAAAAGGCCACTCCTATTGACCAAAGTGGTGATACTTATGATTACAAACTCATCTACAATGAGACTACCAACCTTTGTTCGCAACTGTGGGGCTCGTTAATAGATCTCAATTCAGACAAAGAAGAGGACAATCGCATGCTGGAAGCAGACTTGTCAGTGCTCTGCTTCAAATCATCTTGGATCCTCAATTTCTTGCATCTTGGATTAGGATTCCCTCGGTTCGGGATCGATGAAGATCCTTACAAGGATAACAAATTCAAGTCCTTACAACTCGTTGATGAGGTTGGAGGGTCGTCATTTTCATGGACCTTGGGTCGGGCGCTTTTATACGCAAATGATGAGTATGTTCAAGCCTTTAATAACTATACTATAAAAGAACGAGAAGGGAAGAGAGATAGGGATGATCAACAACCACTGGATCGTGACTCGAAAGACTCGCTCCTAAATCGTCCTGGTTTCTTCCACTCATTGTCGCCAAATGTCTATCATTACGGTGCAGAACAGAATAATATATTTCCACGCCCGCAATTCATAGTACCGAGCAAAGACGTCAAATACCCCCACTACGACTATGAATCTTATGAAGAGCTGAAATGGTATCTTGAACCACATCGTTGGTATGGAATTGGGATTTTCATGCTCTTGATGAGTTTTATCGTTTGGTTACTAGTGGGAAAGTCTCGCCGGACGATTATGGCTGAGAATGTCAAGAAGAAGTTTCAAAGAATCTTTTCCAAGGTGTCCACATGTCAAAATCCTTATTCCCGAGTTTCAACAGTGGATCTTGAAACTGCCAGTTACGAATTGGATAATATTGATCCGCTGGTGAATTCTAGAGAAACAGAGGACCAATTCAAAATTGATAGCGATGAGGAAGATTAGTTGTACTTAAAACGGGTATTCAACAGCATTTTACTTTATTATTATATTAATAGTTCAGATTTTAAATGAAATGGCCGTTTTTCATTAGGTTGTGGAAAGGATTTATCGCAAGTTATCCCATTTTCAGCTATATTTGGTTTATCGACCACAATCTATATCTGAAAACATCGCTGATCTGTGTCGAATCTACAGACCTAAAGCTGTGGTTGTCTAATTTTGGTCATATAAACTATAAACTAACTACATATTTTTCACCTTTTGCACCCAAAACTTCCAAGTCTTTGAGGGCATTTTCAATTTTATGAATCCCACCTTTATATTGTTTGAATCTCACTGGTTTGAGTTTATTGTTCTCAAAGTGTTGTGAAGTAATATCGACATATTTTTTGCCAAAACTCAAATCTTCATGAAACGTTTTGACAACCACAGGTCTGATATCTACTGAGTGGGAATTGACTTTTGGAACTCCAACAATACCTGCAAAAAGAGGAATCGTGGAATTTTGAGTATTTAATTCTTTGGATATGTTGGCCCCATCGTTGAAATTTCCTTTTACTGATTCCTCAAGTATTTTAATCACAAGCCTGGAGGTTTCTTCCGATATACAGTCAACTCCATATTGTATCCCATTGGTAGTTTTGGCAATTTTAGTTGCATATTCTATAATTCTGTCTGTGTCCAAATAGCGATCAATTACATGGTGAGCCCCAAGATTCTTCAAATAAGCTTCGTTTTTACTGTCAGCGAGCGAGATTACCTGCAAACCATGAAGCTTAGCTAGTTGAGTGATGAAAATTCCTACCACTGTTGCACCACCCCAAATCAAGATACTTTTTGGGGTGGCTGTGGCTTTTGGCAGCGTAACCAAATCAAAACCAAAACTCTGGTACAAGATCACACCAGCAGTAACTAAGCCTACGCCAATAGTTGCTCCATCTTCGTATGAGAACGATGTAGGAAGTTTCCATACCAAACGGGAGTCAATGGCAGTAAACTCCTGAAATGTGCTCGTTCTATTGTCTCTATAACTCGTGCTACTGATGATAACTTTATCACCAATATCAAACTCTCCACCAACGGAATAACCCTTTTGAACTATATCTCCACTACTTTCTCTACCATTGATCCACGGAAAATGATATATCCCAAAGCCATACCTTTTTCCCTTCCAATCTATAGGATTAATACCCACGGCCCTGTTTCTCACTAGAATATCATGAGATTTCAACTCTGGGATTGGATGCGAATGTATGAGTTTCAACGGGTCTTTTAGGTTGATTATCAGCAAACTAGACTGCGTTTTCTGGTTGAATGAGTCAGAGTCATCATCACTACGTTCCTCAACGGTCACGTGTGAGATATACTTTGAATCCAAAGCTTGACTAAATGCTGGTCTTAAAATTGTAGACATTGTCCTTATCGATACAATACCATCTGAGTGGTTTCCCCGGGTACTTATATAGTTCAAAGAATTTTGCTAATCTCATTCGATTTCCATTTCTCACCCGAACCGGTTGCAAAAAATTGGAATTTTTTTCGTCATCGGTTCCGTCCCGCAAACAGTGGCTGCAACCACAGTTGAGATTAGCCACTATTAGCGAGCAATTTCTGACGTGGGAATCATGTTACTATATTTAGTGGTGGCAATGTGGAATAACGAAATTGTAAATTAAAGGATGTTTGATAATTCCAATAAAAAGTGAGCAACCTCTATAAGTCGAGAAATATGACAAGACAAATTGAACGATTTCTTATAGATAAGTCGAGAAGTAGAGACGAAGCCATCTCGCAGTAGAGACGAAGCCATCTCGACACCAATTAGCAAGATATTTTTATTCAATTCCGTACAAATTCTGAGCTTTAACTCATATTAGGATTGGTATTTCCAGATATTCTCTTGTCCTACTTCACAATTTGGTTTTCTCTCTTTTCTTATAGTAAAATTGTATCTTCTTCGTTAATCGAATTCTCTTAACATTCGTAGTCCATCAAGCTTCTAAACGATTCGTTCCTTCATAATTTATTTGTACCTTGCAAAACAAACTGAACTGTTAACTCCTCCAAATCCAAATGAATTGCATAAGCCATAATTTATCAGCTTCTTTAGACTCTTGTTTGGGACATAATTAAACTCACCAAACTTTTTAGTCTCGTCAGCTTTATGTCCACCAATATCATTCAAGTTCAACGTGGGAGGAATAATGGAATTTTTTATCGCCAAAATCGTGAAAATTGATTCGACGGCACCGGCTGCTCCTAGTAAATGACCGATAGACGACTTTGTAGAAGAGACGCAAAGTTGTTCTGTTCTATGACTATCGTTAGCAAAGAGCTGGCCCATAGCATTGTTTTCTGCCCGATCTCCTATGACTGTTGATGTTGCATGAGCATTAATATAATCGACTTGGTGTGGCAGTACTCCACTCCGATCTAAAGCCATTTTCATCGATAAATGGGCACCGTCACCATTCTCCAAGGGTGCAGTTATATGATTTGCATCTCCAGATAAACCATATCCCGTGACTTCGGCATATATATCGTCTTCAGTCAACCCTCTAGCCAAGGCATGGTCTAATTTCTCAAGAATCAAAATTCCAGCACCTTCACTTAATACGAACCCATTACGTTTTGCATCGAATGGACGACTCGCCGATGTTGGATCATCATTGAAGTCTGTCGTCACAGATCTAGCTCTGGCAAATCCCGCGAGAGCCAATGGATGGATGGAAGATTCTGTACCTCCACACACCATGACGTCAGCATAATCGTTCTTGATGAAGTTATACGCATCACCCACCGCCTGTAATCCCGTAGAACAAGCCGTGGATACAGAATGCAACGGCCCCTGGAATCCATACTTGATAGAAATGTTTCCTGCCGCCATATTAGTCAATAATTTTGGAATGAATAGTGGTTGAACTTTCTTATAACCCGACTCATTGAAATTCACAGAGTTGTCGTAGATATCATGGAAAGATCCGATTCCGCTGCCTACAGCAACACCGAAATTTTGTCTTTTCTTGGTGGGTTCGGTGATTACTTGACTTAATTTCGAGTCTACGAGAGCCTCCTTCGTAGCTGCTAGAGCATATTGAGCAAACAATGCCAATCTTCGTGCTTCTCCCGACTCGAGATGATCTTTACTATCCCACTTAGCCTCAGATATTGAGCCTTGAGGAACTTTGCCGACCACTTTAGAGGGAATACCTGACCAACCAGCGGATTCGTAATCAGAAAATGTTTTGGTGGAGATGATTCCACTTTTTCCTGCAATTAAGTTCTTCCATGTGGGTAAAGTGCCGACTCCCAATGGTGTGATTAGTCCTAGACCTGTTACAACTACTCTTGAGGACATGGTGAGTAGGTCTGAGTGAGATCTGAGTTAGATCTGAAAAGTTGATTTTATTGACGCGCTCGTGTCGCGACAGAGAGAACTAATAGGATATACAATGATGAATATTAACGGACCGGTGTTGCATAATTGTATACAAGTCTCGTGATATATAAAGCCGAATTCTATGATTATCCTGTAATAATAGAACTCGCTAGAAATCTAATATTCTTTATGAATATTTCTGGAGGTTTGTTCTTATTTTTAGGGCAAGATCTCGTAACCTATGCCATAAATTGGTGAGTTCTAGATGTGAGCTCAGAGTGTCTGGATTGATGAAGTAAGAATTGAGAGTTTTGAGAGGTTTGGGAAGCACTGCAGGACTGGTGACTTGAGTCATTTATTATTTGCTTTATGTCACAGTTCCTCTAGTGTCGCAAATAATTCGGACTTGTTCAGAAATGCGACATGGGTGCAAAAGATTCTAAACTCCGAGTCATAATCAAGTACCTATATCGTGAATTGTGCTGGAGATTGTGATCATCTTATTGATTACGTTTTATTAAGCGTATACTGGTCTAGTACAACTTCCGAAGCTTTCTTGTGCTAAATATCAGCATCACTTATCAAATCTTCTGTATGCTTTTTAACCACAAAAGCATCGTGATCTTGTTGGAAATTGGGTAAAAGATTTCTTGCAATACTAAAAGGAAGGATTTTATTTCAATCAGGTACGGAAGTATGTTCACTAACACACTCATAATTAGTAAAGAAACATTAGAAGCTGAAAGAAAAATCGAATAGCGTAACCTTACTCATTAAGTGGATATGAAAGAGTTTAGAAGTTGCATTCATTCAAGGGATGAAGGTCATCAAACTTCCTGATAAAGAGCCTAGAAATATAGTTTCTAACCTATAACGAGTTTTCTGCTAAAGCTATTCCCTATAATGAATTGGAGAAAGAATGCATAATCGTTGAGAAAACTCTTGGGTATCGTGAAGGGGGTCTCTTCTTACCATATTGTCGATGTAATAGAAACATTTGCGGAGAATGTGGACTCCTCGTACAACCACAAGTTAATCTACCTAATTCCGACCAAAAGGATAATATACTGGACGCATCCAGATCCATTAAACAACATCCAGAATTGTTTCATACTAATAAGGCAGTATATTTTGATGCTTTTATGTGAAGTAGAAGACTCTTTCTGCAGATTTGGCACATTATTATCCTCGGTTTCAGAATGATCAGATCGTGGAATTGTTACCCTGGCTCAAGACTTTCAGGAGAATTCCACGACATATATAGCCAGCTAGAAACATCAACGATTGCTCGAGCTAACCAACATGTTCTTGTTGATGGTAGAATTGAGCTTGATAGAATATTAATAGCGATTGGACCATTATATCACAAGAATTGTTAGAACGACGAATAAGAAAGAAAAAGGACTAATATTGATGGAGCCAAAACTGAAGGCATTCGACGCTGCTTGGGAGACTCTAAACAGACCTCAGATTCATCGGAAGGTGATTTCAAGTGGACAACATACAAACAGGTGGCACTTTGTCTTGGATCGTCACTTCCAAGAAACCACAGGAATCGTAATCCATAGTCAAGGATGTCTGTGGTGGTACAAATTCCCAAATTAAACCTAAGCAACATTTATGGGCCAAGTACAAGGCAATCATTAGCCAATTCTTTCCATCTAAACATGATGATAAAGGCTGAGAATGTTAGAAATGGGGATTAGATTGTTCTCTTTATGGTGCAAATATAACTCATCAAAATCGTGATTCTGTATCTCATGTTTCATGTTTCCTTAAGATATCCTGGTAACATTGAAGCCTTTTGTCGTCCCCAACGATAAAGTTAATGTTCGACTCTGCAATATGTTGAGGAACATCATGGACGTTCAAAATTGCTATCCACTTATCAAAAGAAGTACTTTCTGGATCAGAGGGAGCCATCTCTCTTGTATTTTTGTTGAACTCAGTTTCTGCTAGAAACTGTTCAAGCCTCAACTTCTTGAGATTCACATTCAGATCATATCCTTTTTCCTTTTTGGCTGATTTTTCGAACTTTGAAAAGTCACTCAACATATTCTTGAACTTTATGTATAATTGTTCCATCTCTTTGTTAGACAAATCGATATCGTTAAAGTCTTCGAGGTGTTTGTTGAAGAATTCTTGGAAATACAACAGTTTTATGTCACGCTTGTACTCTTGAAGGAATTTATAGAGTTCAATTGTAGGCGTAGGATAAGTCTGTATCTGTTCTGGTTGGTTTGGATGTGGAGAAGTTTCCTGTTGGCTACACCATTCATCAAAAATAAGTTCACGTTGGGAGATATCGTCGATAGAGTAGAATCCTGGGAATAGTGCCAATTCTGAGATGAGGTCTTCCTCCACCATTGACCACGGTTCGTATATGGAAATTTTTGGTTTTAGCTGATTTAAAACATTGATGAAATCAGCTTTGGAAGACTCGGGAATTTCTGTGAGTTTGGCGTCGTTGGTCTCGTCATCGGAGAGCGAAAGATCGAGGCCAATATTATGATCAGTTGAGGGAGATAGATCGTTAGAATCAATATTGTTTGTGTCTTGGCCCGTTGGTTCTGTGATTTGAGATTCCTCTTCTATTTCATCTATTTCATCTTCAATTTCCTTTTCCTCTTCCCCTTCCTCTTCCTCTTCCTCTTCCTCTTCACTTGATGAGTATCCCAGTATCACCGTTTCCACTGGCTTGATGAATCCTTCTTCTTGGAGAAGATTTGCAATGAATGCATTTTGAGCTTCCACATCAACCTCTTCCTCCACTTCCAGGTCCAGTTGGAGCTCTTTATCTAGATTCTCCAGAAAATTTACTTCTATAGCCTCTGGTTGTTTCTCGCTTGGAATTTCTGGTACGACTTCTTTTGAACCTCGTTGATCTTTCTTCGACGTCACGGTCTTTTTATAATAAAAACTCTCGTCCAATCCCTTCAACCCTTTTGATTTGGCAAACAATACCGCCAACAGATCAAAATCGATGGCATCTATAAAATGGTTCCATGGTAGATCTTGGTACTGTTGTCGAATGTCGTACAACTGCCAAAATGACCTATTTATTGTGGAGTTATAGTAGAAATGTCGGCTAGTTGTCGTTATTATGATGTACCATTGGTTATGGATGGGATCTTCGCCCTCATAAGGAATGTGATACTGAAATTTGGGAGTTCCTGACATGTTGAGAAATTTGATAGCAGTGACGGCTCGCTAGTTTGTATTTAATTTAGGACCAGTAGGTGAACAGTCGTTGTTCTAACGGTGGATCTGGAGAAGAGTTATTTTGATATACGGACTTTTTTCAGTCGCGCTACCGAATGGCTGCGAATGGCTGCGAGTTATAGAAGGGACGTTTATGGAGCTACAGTATATCTACAGCGACATACGGCTAGTTCTAGAAGTATAGGGAATAACCAGGAAAGTTCTCATAAAATTATAATATTGGAGCCCCCACGCAAGCTCTCATAATTTACGTATATATAAATATATTTTATCCTATTATGTATATATCAAATATAGGTAAGAAGTATAATGTAATGGAAGCATGCAATGACGCTCTCGGTACACAATAAGTCACTAAATTTCACTAATATTGAATACTGGGCCCAGCGAGATTGAAATGTCATTAAATCTCCACTAATAGTTAAAGTAATTAAAGGTCACTAATCAGTTTTCTATACAGAACACTATTCGCAAATACTTCGCTACGCTCAGTATTTAAGCCCAAAATACATTACATTCATTATTAAATAACAAGAAATATAAAGGAATAAAAAGTCACGTCACCCCATGGGTCCTAGGGGTGGTTAGACATGAAATTTGAGTAATTCAGAACTCGAAATTTGAGAGCGAATGATTCAAAACACTGATTTTTGAAGTTGTCTGACTCTGGGAGTAAACTGCAACAGTTCCGAAGTTAACTGTACAAATTCATTCAAGACGAGCTCTGCCCGGGTCTTGAAGAACTTGAACATAATTGAAATAGAGTTAGTAACGGACCTTCAGTAGTTGAGTTTGTTCTCAGTTGAGCGACTGTTGCACTGAAGATCCTCACTTGCTGGATTTCGTACCGTCGCAATTCTGATCGCTAGGTAGAAGAAATAAAACCAATAAATAGATAAATAATGTCATTAACTGACCAACATGTTAACCGACATTTTCAACCTCTTTTTCTCGGGAGTATCGTACTTTTCTGAGGAGGATTGATAGGAAATAGGATGTGGCGAAATAGAAGAAGGGAGAGATGAAGAAGGGCCAGGATTGTTTGGTAGCGAACTGGCGATATTGTTTGGAAGTGAACTACTGATATTGTTAGGAATGCCGTTGTTGGAAATTGGCCTATTCATTGGTAGATGGTTGCTGATTGGTGAAGTATCTGCAGCATTTGAATACATTGGTTCGTGGCTTGAAATAGATGAACGATGTAAAATTTCATTCTGGTGAAGTATGTCTCGCTGAGAGATATCAGGCAAGTTCACATGGGGCAATGGTAGCAAGCGGTGTGAATTCATGATATCCGAGTTGTCAATACTTCTTCTTGTAGCCGGCGACAATACTTCCGGTGACCGCGGCGACGTAGGATCTGAAGTTGGCGAGCCGTCAAAATCTCCAAGACCCCTTACTGAATTCAAGGTATTGTTTTCCCGTTTGTAAGATTTACGAATCCTACTGACGGCTAGTTCTGAACCCTTGTGGAGGTTTTTTGCGTGTCTTAGAAGTAAATCTCTTCTAGAGAATGGTCGTTGACAGATTCCACATGTATATGGTTTCAACTTGTTATGAGTCAGTAGGGTATGTCTTGTTAGATGTTCCTCTCTTGTAAATGCTCGATTGCATTGGTTACAATTGTATATTCTTGGATTACCGGAGGGGGTCTTGGTTCCGTAGTTTGTGTTTGGAGATGTTGGAGAGGTTGGGGAAGCTGGTGATGTTGGCTCGTTAGATGAGTCAAAAGACATAATAAGCAGTTTTAGGGGTAATATAGGAGGACAAAAAATTTTCTTGTAGTGTTGTTAGGTAAGGCTAGTTTAGTTGAAAAGTCTTCCTTGTACTGTTAAAATGTGATTAATATTGATCAATTAATGGTTGATTAGGTACCCGTTGATTAAGTAACTGTTGTTGAATTAGCTTGTTTTCAATTTACTTGTTGTGTGAATAAATTTTGACTAATTTTGTTTAATCCTTGTTGTGACTCAATTTTTTAGTATTGTTGAATCAGTAAGCAGTTCAGTTTTAATGGAATTACAGATATAACGCTTAATCTTTCAGTATCACACTAGTTCGCTGTAGTATTTGGAATATATCCCTTTTTACTAGTCGATTCTTCCCGAAATTTTTCCACTACGAAATCCTTGACTTGTTCAACTCTTTTCTGAATGATATATTTATCAATCTTATCCAGCTAGCAAATCTCTTAACGCACTAGTGATTTTTAAAGGGTGAGTTTCGCCTTGCTAATTTTGGATTTCAAGGGTTATATAAAGAACTGATCATTAAGTAACCTGAAATTCAAAAATTGAAAGAAAACCGGTGCAAAGGAGGGGCGGTTTTTGTGTAATAATCACCCCGCATTTTTAATAGCGTTTCAACGGGGGAGAGGATGCACAATTTGTATTAGGACTGCCGGCCGGGGAAGCAAAAGTGCGCGAGTGTGTAGGATGACTACCGAATAGATAAGGGATGGAAGTATGCACGGTCACGGAGACTCTGGGCTAGTAATGCGGAGTTTAGTGGTCGGTCAAGTCATATAAGAGACCTATTGTCCTTGCCGTGTGTGGAGGAGCAAATTATCTTATCTGATGGCGGTGGAACACCCCCTAAACTTTGGAAGCTATATCATATAAAGAGGGGGCGATGCCACACAATGGCTTGGGGGTTATGGAGATATCATGTGAGATTACTAATGTGCTGCGGTCCGGATGTTTTCTCTTAAGTCCACGGGTAGTTGGAAAGTCCACCGGAAGTTGGAACGGACAGGACAATAATCAAACCCTGTAAGAAAACAACGAGAGCACTTTAAAAATGCCTGGAGATGTATTATGGAATGTAAAGGCGCCTAATCCAAAGTATATTAATTTTTATTACACTTAATTAGGCTGCTATTGGTTGAAATCCATTGTAATATGCAAATAAGCGAAGATTCACATACTTTCTACGGCTGAAGTAACGAAACTTATGACGATGTTGACGAAATATAATACTAGTATCGACTACAACTGGTACTAGTGATTGGAAACCGAGCTTCTCTAGAGAATACATAACTTTATTCCGAGCTTCTAGAGGATTTCCATATTTGAGTACCGAGCCTCTTGTGATGGAATTTTGATTCCGAGATTTGATTCCGAGCACAATTCATTGACCCTCTCCGAAATCACGGATGTGAACCGATTCGGGGCCTGATGATACTACAAATGAGATCGAAATATATCTGATGATATTACAAGAATGTTTTGGATTGACTGTGGCAAGCTGCATCGTTGAGCCTGTACTAACCTATTTACTTTCGTAGTCACAATATCTAGCATCTGTCTCTAGTTGTCTCTATAACCAAATTTTGCGTCTAGGTGGCTGAATTTGTATCACATTCTACCCCAATTTTCTAATTATCTTCGTTAGCATTGCTTACATATATCGGAGTTAGTGGAGGCTACAAATGAATGTCTGGAATACGTTTGTGACTTCGGTGATCTGGAATTTTTCGCATAAAGTGGTTTTATCTCGGGGTGAATCGGACTTGGTATTTAATACAATTCTATCCGATGAGGAGAGTTACTATAGTGTGAGATGATGCCTATTCTTCATAGTTTTGTATTATCAATAATCAATAATTACCGCAGCATTAGATGAAAGGGGCCGTAAGTTATTTGCCTGGAAAGTAATCATCATAATTATCAAAATTATCAAAATTAACCATAATAAGGTCTAAGGTAGTAACATGTACAGATTTCAGTTCTCTGAGAACAACCAGTTTATTCTAATCATTGTTGTATACTTAGAGTTTGCATTCAACTCCCATATAATAAGTTCTGGTTGACTTTGGCTAACTAGTACTATCGTTATCGTACGCTGCTTATATAATTTATTACTAATCAGCATCATATCAAAAGTCATTTCTACAACACCAGCACAACTCATTAACTATCACAGGATGTCCGGGTATCAAGGCGATAATCCTTTAGATAACAACAACGATACATTTCTATCGCGAGTATTTGGACTACATTCCATCTATAACCAACTCCAGGACAATTACCAGTATTATGACCCTGAAATCGATAGTACATACCAGCAAGAGATACAACGACAAGAGGATGAGGACAGGGATAAGGAGGACGAATTGTTTAGCAGAGCTGCGAGCGTGAAGGTCGAGGAAGATGTCAAACCACCCAAGAGTTCTAACGCTAATACTTTACTTGATTCTGAAAGCGATCTGGATTTACTGTCAGAAGAGTCGCCGCCAATGGATGATGATGACGACGACGAGAACAATTTATTGCATACACAGGTTTCCAATCAGCTGCCTCATATTTTACAACCTCCCCACCTGCCGCCACAGAAGCTGACCCGTCAACGTAAATCTAATCAATCCCCAGCGAACCTTTCTACTTACGATGAATCTCAAGACCTCTTAACAAGTCTTCACAAACCATATCCAAAACGGAATCTAAAGTTTAATATCCCCAATATGAAGACGGCACGTAATTTCATCAACAAATTGAACACAAAAGATCCACAATTACCTTTATATGAGACAACAACACAGTTCAGGAAACCAACAAATGAACCTGGTAAAGGTTCCACTGGTGCTGGTGGAGGGCCCTCTGGCTATATCGGACCTAATTACAACCGGTCTTCTACATCTGCTTCCAAATTCTTTATTCCACCCAAAGAGCGGGCACTTTACTTATGGGCAAACATCACCAATATGGACGAATTCCTTGCTGATGTGTACTACTATTACCGAGGCAATGGGATGTTGAATATTGTTCTTACGCGTCTTGTTGATCTCGTAATACTTGCATTCATACTATCTTTCTCTGTGTTCCTTAAATGGGGCATAAACTACGATTATTTTCAAGAAAACCTTCAGGTAAGTACTCACATTACGCTTAAGGACTTGGTAATTCCAAGTTTCCTCTCTACGGTGCCATTTTCCATAAAATTTGTCCTTTTGGGGTTCGTGGGATATATTATTCTTCGTCTTATTCAGCTTTACTTCGATTTCAAGTACAAACTTCGTGAAATCAAGAATTTTTATAGTCAACTCATTGGGATTTCGAACGACAACGAACTCATGACTATTTCTTGGAAAGTTATAGTCGAAAGGTTGATGTTGTTGAAGGACTACAATAGTTTAACCACCAGCAGGGAACCCGGAAATGCAAGAAATAGCAACCTTGGAATTAGAGTCGATCCTCAAGCCATACCGGGCCCTTCATCTTCCAATCAACCATCTGATGTTCCCAATTCTAACCACTATCTCAACGATCTCAACTCAAAAGTGAGACTCAATGCTCACGACATAGCCAACAGGATCATGCGTAAAGAGAATTATATGATTGCGTTGATCAACAAAGATATCCTTGACTTCTCGTTGAGTTTTCCAAACAAAATGAATCTTATCAATTCTAAATCTGTTTTGACTCGTACCTTGGAATGGAACTTGAAGTTATGTATCAACAATTTTATCTTTAACCAACATGGACAAATCAACTCTTCAATTCTCAAAGATTTCAACAGAAATCAACTTGCCAAAGAGTTAACTTCGAGGTTTAAAATGGCGGCCATCATCAACTTGCTTCTCTGTCCATTCATAGTCATTTACTTCCTCTTGCTTTACTTTTTCCGGTATTTCAACGAGTATAAGTCAAATCCATCGTCCTTGGTCGGACTTCGTCAATATACTCCTTATGCGGAATGGAAATTACGAGAATTCAACGAGTTACCACACTTCTTTATCAAAAGGTTGCATCTTTCGATAGGTCCGGCCAATACTTTTATCAACCAATTTCCAAGAGGGTTTTTCATCTTTAATTTAATGACTTTGATAAACTTTGTCCTGGGAGCAATCATGGCAATCTTGGTTCTTATGGGTTTATGGTTTGATAATGAAGAGCATACTTTTTGGTCGTTTGAACTTAGCGAAGGAAAGTCCAGTTTGTTTTATATTAGTATCTTTGGAACGATATGGGCAGTGACCTCAACATCCTTGACCTCTTCAACTTCAAGCGAGAATGTGAACACCAACTCCCAATCTTTCGTGTATGATCCCGAAGCAAGCTTGAGGTACGTATCACAATTTACTCACTACTTACCAAGCTCGTGGAATGGTAGATTACATACGTTAGAGGTCAAAAATGAATTTTGTGAGTTGTACAGCTTGAAAATTATCATTATTCTTTACGAGCTTTTGAGTTTGATCTTGACTCCGTTTATTCTCTGGTTCAAAGTATCCAACAACTCGGGAGCAATCATTGATTTCTTCAGAGAATACTCGATTCATGTCGATGGTCTAGGATACGTGTGTTACTTTGCCATGTTCAATTTTGAAGAAAAGGATAAGAATATGATGTATGATAACAGGGTGAAAGGTAGCAAGAGGAGAAGCAGAGGCAAGGGTAAGCGAAACATCGATGCTGATATTGAGCTAGACGTAATTTCGAAACGAAAGGAGAAATCCAAAATCAGTGATCACGAATTGTCGTCATCTTCTGATGATTCTGATTTGGAAATCGATTACTATCAAGATGAAAAGATGATCAAGTCTTACATGTACTTTTTAGAAAGTTATGGGGGCAGCAAATCGCAAAATCCCAAGGCCAAATCGAAGTTTAAAAACGTACCACTGAAGGTACTGGAAATTCCGGTCAAAATGCTGGAACCAGTAAGAGGACTGATGAATCCAATTATCCAATCATATATTGATCCTTCGCCTTCCTTACTCTACCAAGGAAGTGTTAGGGGAGAAGGGGCGCCTATAGTTGGTAGAAACGGACCATTTCTCAGAAGTGACGCTTCGTCCCATCAAAGTCTATCGGAATCAACCTATAATATCGATTACAAATTTGATGATGATATAGACTTCGACAAAAAGTCAAAAAAGTCTGGGGTGTTAGGAATGTTGAACCAGTTCTACAAGCAAGATATCAATAGATAACTGGATTATAAGAATCTTGTGCTGGTGTATAGTAATATAGAGAATGGAGTGAGTATGAGATCATGAGACTATGATTCACTGCCATATTCCAAATTAATATCGAATATCTGTAGATTATTCTAGATTATTGTAGATTATCAAAGTCACGTCTGAGTAGAGATTTAATAGTTATTCTAGCAACACATAGCCTGTAGCTAAAATTCCTACAACTACTTTCTGACCTTTATATTATGAAATTCGTAAGAGCGAGTTTAGAAACATGCCCAAGAATTACTTCATAACAACAAATTATACTCTCTATACAGATTTCCTCTCCCTACCAACACCTCTCGTTGCTTGTATTCGTCGCTACTAACCCCTCGCTAACTTCTATCTCTAACTTCTATCTCTTACTTCTTTGATTCTCACCATTTGGCTGCAATTTTTCTGAGCGCGATGAGGTTGATGTTTTTTCAGATATAAATTTTCTTACAACCAAACCATCGCCACTACAACAACACTATACCATGGCTGGGTCACAATTAAAACAGTTGAAGGCAGAGTTGAAGTCCAAAGGACTCATTGGGCAGACTAATATAAAAAAAAAGAATCAAAAATCGAAAACTCCTTCAGAAACTAGACGTAATGATCAACAAAAAATCATTGCTGGGATCCGAAGCCAATTCAACCAGTTCGATGAAAGAGTAAATAGATCTAAGCACGATTTCACTATCATCCAGGGGGGCAAGTTTGTAAAGGCAGGCTCTAAACAGCACAACGACGTCAGTAGAACACAATCCAAGATTGAAAAGTCCATGAAGTTACAATATGACTTGGAGAAAGCAGAGCACGGAAAGGTTGGTGGAGTGACTGACAGAAGATTTGGAGAAAACAACAAGCATATGACCAACGAAGAGAAGATGTTGGAAAGATTTACCAGAGAAAGACAAGGATCTCAAAAGAAGAATGTGTTCAGTTTAGGCAGTGATGAGGAGGACAACGATGATGATGACGGGTTTATGTTGACTCATTCAGGAAAAGTGATAAATGACGAAGATCAAGAGTCTCCATCCAACCCTCGCTATGTGGACGAAGACCAGGTCAATCCCGACCTTCCACCTCGTAAAAAAACGAAGCAAGAAGTCATGAAGGAAGTCATAGCCAAATCTAAATTCTATAAAAAACAAAGACAACAAGAGTTTAGAAACGTCCAAGAGCTGATTGGCGATTTGGATGACGAATTCGGTGACGTTATGATGGAGATGGGAACCTTACAGGGATCCGTGAAGCCGAATGTGAAAACCCAGGAAGAGAAGGAATACGACAGTAAGGTGAGAGAATTGACATATGATAGAAGATCTGTTCCAGCTGACAGAACAAAAACAGAAGAAGAAATCAGAAACGAGCATGATGAGAAGATGAAGAAATTGGAGGCCGACAGATTGAACAGAATGAACGGTGTAGACACTGGTGACGTGGCAGGAGATGACTTGGAAGACGACTTCTGGGCTGGTAGCGACGAAGAAGGTGAAGAAGGTGAAGAAGGTGAAGATAACGAAGACGAAGACATGTCTGAGTCTTCTTCTGACGAAACATTATCCAAACCATTAGGCAGAACATTGCCTCAACTCATTATGCCATCTACTCAGGAAGAACTCTCACAACAATTATCGAAACTTGAGGTGTCTAAATATGAAAACTACATCAACAAGCTCATCAACACATATAAGCCCAACTTGGCTATGGGTAACAAGGACAAAATGAACACTTTTGTGGGAGTATTGTTTGAACAAGTGTTGAGTGTTAGTGAAGAAGAAGATTCCCAACCAAAAATCGAAGTTTTGGTCAAAATTATCAAGAAGTTGTCAGAAAAATACAACCAAGTTTTGGTAGAGACTGTGAGAGTACAAATCCAAGAGATTCAGGATCGTATACTTGAACAAGGGTCTTTGATTCTCTTGGAATCTCGTGACTTTGTCTTCTTCTTGGTAATTGGATATTTATTCTCGACTTCTGATCATTACCATTTGATCGTCACCCCCACAATTATTCTTATGAACCTTGTATTGAGTTCGGTTGTGTATGACAAAGCCACCATTAGACAAATTGGTCAAGGCATCTTTCTCGTGGACACTCTCTTGAACTATCAACGGTTTTCAAAAAGATATATTCCAGAAGTGGTGAACTTTTTAGAAAAGTCCATGTTGATCTTGGCCCCAGAAGCCGAAAAGTTGAACAAGTCCACATTTTTGTCAACCTCTTCAATTGTACCTAGTCCTTTGGCCCTTTTCAAGGGAGATAAGGTGGAAGTTGCTGAGGAAGAATCTCTTGTTCTCGGCGTATCTGACGTGGTGAGTGGAAAAGTCGATAGACATAGTTTATTGTTGAAGTTGTTGATGTTGGTTGATCGTTCTGTTGCATTATGGAAAGACTTGTCAGCAGAAGTTGAAATCATTGCACCATTTATTGTCATAATCAAACATTTGGTAAAGTACTACGGAAGTATATGGCCAAAAAACACCGGAGAAGTATTGAAGAAGTTGGTCAAAATCCACGAAAACTTAGTCAAGGAACGTGTTCCTTTGACGTTACAACACCATAGATCTTTGGCTATTGCTACTTTTGCTCCTAAGTTCGAAGAAAACTTCAACCCAGACAAGAAATCTTACGATGTCAACCGTGAACGTCAAGAAATGAGCAAGGTCAAGAACGAATTGAAGAAGGAACGTAAATCTGCACTTAAGGATATTCGTAGAGAAACCAAGTTTGTTGCTCGTGAACGTATTTCTGAAAAGAAGGGTATGTACGATGCCTACCATAAGAAGATGGCTGACATTGTCAACTCTATTGCGTCTACGGAAGGTGCTGAAAAGAACCAATATGAGAGAGAAAAGAAGATGAGAAAGAGCAGAAAGTAGGTTCATTGGTAGGGAGAATCAAGCTACCATAAGATAAGAAGAAGTAGACTTAGGTGAGGTATCATAAACGTAGATGTATAATAATAAAGCATATAACAAGAGAGAAGTGATAAATCGTAGTTTTATTGTTGGAGAAATTATATAATCTGAGCTAAAGATGTTATTAAAGCCGAGTCGTTGAGGACAAGTTAAGCCAGCTACTCGAGCTTGTTAATAGGTGAGTTAATAGTCCCGTTAATTGTATAGCTCTAAGAATTAAGAATATCTTGTCACGTGACATAATTTTGCACCCAAATCCAAAACTAAACGAGAGACGTCTCTAATTGGAGGTTCAAGGCTCCCTATAGAGAAGTTGTTTCGTAATGTCGTCCATTACAAATGAGTCCCTAAATAATCTCCACTAATCTGCGCTTGGATTTACACTAAATAATCAAATAATTCACTACACTCAGTATTAAGCAAAGAATCACAAATACTTCGCTCTCTCAGTATTTAAGGTAAATATATTAATTACAAATAGTAGAATATAAAGGGTAACGATTTTAAAAATGGGTAATCAACAAGGAGCGCTCATGAGCGGATCCCTGAGGCCATCTAATGGCTTAGTAAGAAAGATTAAATTGATCTCGCGATTCATTTGCATCACGGTAGACCAGAAGCCTAGGAGCTTGGATACCCAAAAATTGAAGTAGCAATAACGGACGAAGGACCTAAGGAGGTTAGCGTGAAGTAAACCTTGACGTGGTAAGAATTGACAGGATAATAGTGAGCGTTGAGTAGCCTAGAATTTGAGTAGACTGAATTAGTGATAAAACCAGATACTCAGTTTTGAGAATTGTGTCTTGTCAAATATGCAAAGCAATGCTATGCAATTCAATGGTAGACACTTTTCTCAACCCTTATGAGCATCAGTCAGATTTCAATGGCGTCTCTTGCCCTTAACCTCGCATCGCTCGGTTAAGTTTAAGCACTAGTGGCAGTCTTTTTTCTTCCAAACAAACCACCTCTGCACAAACCAATCATGGAGAAGATGGTGGAAGCCAAGAAGACAATGAACGAAAAGAACAAGAAAGCAACCGAAGCCTGGGCCTTTCTACATCTGTCGGAACTACCTTGGGCAACGGTGTTATTGTCAACATACTCTTCGTTACCACAAGAGTGGACTCTGATGGCAACGGCCAAAGCAGCAGCGGCTGAAAAGGTAAAGACCAAGTTCAAGAAGTCAAACCCGGCCAAAAGAACAGGCCAGGCCATGACAGCGATAAAGTATGCTAAAACCCCATAGATGGAAGAAGTCAATAATCCAAAGGCAGAAGCAAATGCTGCAAAGTTGACCTGAGAGTTGGAATGACTAATGGTGTTGGCAGCCAAAGAACAAGTCAACCCAAGGGCAATGACAAGGAACACAAAGTTTATGGAACGTAAAATAGAATCTCCGATAGCGAGCATTTTAACAGATTAGAAGCAATTGATTAGACACTGGTAGTTGCGATAAATTGACGTTAATTCTCCAATAAAATACTGAAAATTCACTAGAAATTGATAAAATTTATACTAAAGTATCCCTTCGAAATTAACTTGCGATTTCTCAGTTTTATAACCTGAAATTATTTTTCTTCGCTGTCAGTGATTGTTTGGATTTTTCCTTGCTCTGGTGGAATTGCTTAATTGGGATGGTTCCGTATTAGGCTGACAACAACACGAAACAATGCACCCTTGCACCCCGCCGTCCGGCGATGCTCAAATATATCCGTACTGGCCAGGTGAATCTGATTGATTCTACGTCTCTAGTTTATGGTGTCTGAGACTTATGTTTGGTGTGGCAATACTAGGGATAGAGAGTCATCTTTTGTTATGAAAACCACTTTATTAGGTGCGGATTGTCCGGATGCGTGTGTAAACCATTTGACACAACTCCGTAAGAGAGAATACAGAAAGAGAAGAAGAAGAAGGGAGAAGAATAAGGGAGAAGAAAGAATAGATGTAAAGTATAATATAGATTAGATATAGTATAGTATAGTTGTAGGTATATTGAGAGAAATAATACTTAGTTAAGCTCTAAAATTACTTGAAATAATGTTTGCTATCATATTTGGTCTATATACTCTCTGAATACTCTCTATATTCTGAATGCTCTGGATATTCTCTATTTTCTCTATACTCTCTATACTCTAGATTGTACTCTCTATCGTAATATCTATCGTCCTCCGTATGGCACTCCCTAATGTTCTATATATTAATATTCTTTATTCTTCCCACATCAATTACTCAGTTGCTACTCATTTCAAATCTGTCGATTAATGCTTGCTGCGGGTTTTGGATGCAAAAATAAGCGAGCATTTTATTACCGAGAGTTGATATTGGATTAGATATGTTAGGAATTATTGGGTGCATATATTAGGGAGTTGTCGATTTTGGATATATATTATAGAGATATATGGATATGTAGATAGTGGGCATTAAAGTCTTTTTAGAGATGTATTCATTAAGTCACTAAATTTCAATATACCGTATATTAAATATTGATAGCAACGAAGTGTACAAGAATTCATAAATCCTCCATTAAATATTTATAATATTCGCAATATTCACCAATCTCCGTTGATATAAACTATGATTCTCTAAGTTTCCACTAATATTATTAATATCCACTAACCTTACCAAATCTCCACTTTTAAGGTTCTTCGCTGGGCTTAGTATTTAATCGTAATTGTTGAATTTTCAATGCTTGATTACGTAATATTCCTATATTTGAATATTGTGGGTATAACTGTTCAGAAATACTAGAATTTTGTATGAGATGCAGTAGGGCTCTTCTCAGATTAATCTAGATGTTAAGTTGGTAAGTAGAGGCAATTTTTGGTCGATATTTCACTAGCTGAATCGACCGATGTTCGTGTACTGCATATAATATATGTATAGAAATCCTTCTAAGAAACCTTATAGTTAGATTACCTGAAGCTTTAAATACTGAATGAACTATTCGCTTCACTCACAGTTCTTCGATTAGAGAGATAACATTACTGGTACTCAGCAATTTATTGAGTATTTCGCTACTTGCAGTTATTCTTCTCAGTAAATTTCCCACCTAACTCACTAGTCTCCACTAATATTCACTATTTCTATTCAAAACTCCTAAATAGTGTAGCGACGGATTCTCGTTTAAAATACTCTATACATACAAGACTACCTCTTAATCTATGAGCATATGTCTAAAACTTTAATATATTTCTTAGACAATGGAATGCGAAAATTCAGTAGCCGTGCATAAATTGCTTGTTTCATCACAGCATGAAATCTGTAGCAATGTTATTGGTTGTGTTTGTACCGACTATTTGAGACAAGTTGGAGTTGGGCGGCTATTCTTTTCGAGCCGTATGTTGTTGTTCCTATCGGGTTGTGGTTTATAGCTGTTGGTGTCCTAGACCATGCGATGACGTCACTTTTAGTGTAAGAAAGTTGTTAATTGTTTCTCATACAAATACTGGAACTCGAAGAAGTTGATGAGTATGTGAGTTAATGAAATGTATATTTGGTTGATACTCATGTATAGTTCGAATTCACTGGCGGCAATCCTACTCCAGTTTTAAATAGAATCTAACCATAGACCTCTGCCCCATAGCTCAATTCAAGTTACCCAATTATAAGGCTCTCCAGAGGTAAAATTGTAAATTAACTATTAAGATTCCAAGATCGTAGGACAACTAGAATAATTTCAGGCTAGCAAGCCCATAAAGTTTAAAATGTTCATAACCTTTACATTCTACAAATATTCTACTCTAGTTATTCCATTTCTTCTCCAATATTCCTTATATCTAATTGTAAGATTATCCTCGACACAATTAGGATGTGAGGAATAGTTCTGAGTTTTCCATATCGCTTGTACGCTGGTTCGATTGTGTTGATTTAAAGTTTCGTCAAACATCTTTCAATAATTTTAAGTAACTTTTTATTAATTTGGGTGCAAATTTTTAAGAATCTGAAAAATTTATACAATTGAATACACAATAAACTAAATATTAATCTATTCTAACCAAATCTGCAAGCTAGAACGTGGTTAATAGGATATTGTCATACTATACATCTAGTTGTAGATTTCCGAACAACAAACGAAACTCCGATTTTCAGGTTTATTATATATTCTATCTTATTCATATTCTATCTTATTCATATTCTGTATCCAATTAATTGATATGTTCCATTGTTTTCGAATACAACTGTCTAAACTCTTCTACTTCACCCTTGCGAGACTACTAGATTATGCCTTATTCGATTATGCCTGTTCTCTACCTAAGTACTAATTACACTTGATAGTGATAATCATCGGGCGTAATTAACTATTATAAATATACATTAATTATATTTATT
>Ga0065704_10070212_pt1 | contig 71637 bp, 43 predicted proteins | sample SwiRhicommuniRL2_FD_59091 | JGI IMG/M metagenome (GOLD analysis project Ga0065704, IMG submission 59091) | Switchgrass rhizosphere bacterial communities from Rose Lake, Michigan, USA - RL2 v2 (version 2) | ecosystem: Host-associated > Plants > Roots > Rhizosphere > Soil | place: East Lansing, MI | reverse complement strand
AGTGTCCGTATTTCTAAAATTTTATGACTGGGGGACGTTGATGTCCCCTTGATTTTTACCTCTATTGTCGACATAGCGGTACTTCCTTTGGGAAGCTTTATGCGCGAGGTTGTAACAATAGCACTGCTATCGGTGCTCTTTAGGGTTTCAACAAGGATTCCATTGACGATGATTTCGGTACTTCGCAGCGCAGTATCTGTCATAAATTTCAGGTATAGTGCATTAGCGTCTGTATTTTTTAGCTGGTAACTGAACCAGCCGGTGGTTTCACGCCAGCGCGTATCCTCAGTGCTCCCGGCCTTGCTATTTTCTTCCCGAAAGAAATGATCCGATTCCGGCTGTTGTTCACCCGCAATCACCTTGTCCACCGTGATGGCATTGAGGGCAAGGCTTTCGCGTTCATCCCTTTCAATTTTATCCTGCAGGAGTTGAAGTTGGCTGGCAGTTGTTTGTGGCCAATACAGAATATATCTACTATCATGAAGACTATAGAAAGGTTCAAGTTCCATGTTTAGTGTGTCTTTCCCTTGACGAAGTCCTCTGAGTGTAAAATGCAATGGTCTGCCAGGGATCGGATGAATAAGTGTCGGGATCGCTTTAGGATCAGTGACAAGGATAGGGATATCGCGCAATGGGATCTGTTTTCCGGATGCGATATGACCCATCCGGCTATCGTCGGCCTTTAGTCCTGTGAGATCACTCGTTCCCGAACGTGCAGCGAGCACAACAGGCCCATAGGATATGCTGTAATAGTTACTCTGGTCAGGTAACTGTTCAATCTGGATTTCCATCGGCAATTCCATACGCAGGCGATCACCGGGCTTCCAGACTCGTTTTATGATGACATGTGTTTCCGTGAAATCCGTAGCGGGATAAGGTTTTCCGTTTATTGAAATTATAGGATTATCTTTGAGCCATTTAGGTTTACGTAGATAAAGTGTAAATTCATGTTTTCTTTTGGAATTAATGATCAGCGAGGTATACGCTTCTTTTGGAAAGTTGTTGTTCTGAATAATCTCGATGCCCTTTTCTTTCCAATGTAATTGGGAGGGAACAAAGAGATTGACGTATAAGTCATCCTGTTTGTGCGCATAAATCATTTCGCCATACTTGGCGTGGTTTTCCATGCCCGACCCAACACAGCACCACATACTCGTCTGCGGTTGCGAATAGACGCGATAATGTCCTGGACGGATCTGCGTAAAGTATACAAGCCCCCCATGTTCGGGATGCTGGCTCGACAAAATATGATTGTATAATGCCCTTTCGTAAAAATCAATGTACTTGGCCTGTGGGTCTGTGCGGTATAGCATTTTCGTGAGCCGCAGCATATTGTAGGTGTTACAGGTCTCGGGGCCTTCGATGCTCTGAACCATCTTTGAGAAGTCGTTGGTTGGATTAAAATGTTCACTGACGCTATTTCCGCCGATGGCAATGGATCTATGCAATACTACATTATCCCAGAAGTAGCGTACGGCGCCGGTCCATTCCACATCCTTGGAGAGTTCCCCAATCCGGGCGAAACCCAGGACTTTTGGAATCTGTGTATTGGCATGTAAGCCCGTTAATTTATCCTGGTGTTTTGTTAAGGGAACCAGGATAGACTGATGAGAGAATTTTCGCGCAAGCTCCAGGTATTTGGGATTTTGGGTAATTGCAGCAACATCCGCAAAACTTTCATTGAGTCCACCGTGTTCACTGCGCAGCATATCCTGTATCTGCGTGTCTGAGAGTTGAGAAACCAATTTGCAGGCCCAATCAGTCATCTCTATAAGCATATTTTTAGCGCTTTGGTTGGCGGTCAGCAAGTAGACATCGCGCAGGCCAGCATAAGTCTTATGAATATTATACAAGGGTACCCATTTGCCATTTAGGCTAAACGTACTCGATTGGATATTTCCGGCATGAATTTCTTCCCAGATACGTTTGCCGCCCGGGACTCCGCCGATATAGCCATTTCCATTTGCATCCTGACAGCGCTTCAGGTTTACAATCATGTAATCAAGCCGTTCTTTGATACGTAGATCTCCAGTGGAGGCATACATATTGGCGAGCGCGGAAAGATAGTGACCACCAATATGTCCATCCAGGCCCGTATTTTCCCAGTTGGTATATGACTCTTTAACGACTGTTAATCCCGCTTCCCTCAAGAATGGAGCGAGGAGACGATCGGTATTCATATCCAATAAATACTGCAAATCAAGCTGTTGGGCGTGATAAAAGGGGCTTGGTAATAATCGGACATCCTGTAGATCGAAATAATTGAGCTCTTTGGAGGCCTGTGCAAATAAAGAGGAACAAAAGAACAATGCAAGGATCGTGTGGGAAAGACGGCTGTTTAATTTCATTTTAAATTTATGATATCTAATCAGCTGAATGATAAAAATATACAGCTATTTGGTTATTGGTTATGATGTACTAATGTACTGGTACTCCAAAGATATAAATTACGAAATTATTTTTAAGTGTTTTTTTTACATTTATTATTTTCCTATTTTTCAGGCCAAATACCGCCTTTTAATTTGTGGCAAATTTATCGGTGAATATGACCCTGCATCTATTGATGCGTTATTGGTTATGTCTCTTGTGGATCAAATTGGGGGAAGGGCCTAACTTGCATTGAAAAAACCCGGGATTAATCTGTTATTTACTGGTTTTAGACATTTTTACCCTTCTTTTAATTATTTGTTGCAAGGTCATTTTTTTGAAACCTATAGCTTTGCTTAATAACCAATTGGCGAATAGCTAGCTCATTCTTATGAATGATCGGATAAAGGGAACAATGAATTTTTAGCGATGCATCTTGTATATTTTAGCGCCTACAGTCAGCATGCTAGTAATAACCAATTCGTGTAAATAAATAACCAAGTACTCGCCTCTAGGGGCAAAAAGACATTTATCTTAAATAAGATTATGAACAGAAATTATGTGTCTTCTTTCTTTTGTTTTCCTAAAGAAAGGAATAGGAAAGTGAAGTGGTTGTTAATGGCTTCCATGTTAATGTCCATTGGCCGACTGTCCGCTCAAGAAAAGGTCATCCATGGAAAGATCGTAAGTGATCAAGGGAAACCCATAATAGGGGCATCGATCAAAGTGAAGGACAAAACCCTCAGTACATCAACAAATGAGAAAGGCGAATTTGTACTCAAGCTCAATCCAGGCGAAATCATTATTGTATCCAATGTAGGGTATAACCATGTTGAATATGTAATCGGTAATTCTTCAGAAATCAGTATCCCGCTTGTAGCCGCAGAAATTGCGGTAGATGAGGTTGTAGTGGTGGGATACGGTAAGCAGAAGAAGGTCGATCTGACGTCTTCTATTGCAGTTGTTGACACCAAAGATCTTGTAAAAGTACCCGGAGGAACAATTGCCACGCTTCAGAGCGCTGTGCCCGGGGTGCAGGTAACCAATGGTGCTATCCGCATCCGTGGCGTTGGATCCATTAACGGAACTGATCCGCTCTATGTGGTGGACGGAATGATCGGAGGAGCGATGCCCGACGAAAATAATATCGCTAGTATTCAGGTATTGAAAGATGCCGCATCAAGCGCTATTTATGGTGCCCGTGGGGCCAATGGCGTTATTTTGGTCACCACAAAACGCGGTAAAGCCGGGGATGTGAAGCTCGATTACAATGCTTTCGCCGGCATCAAAAATATTTCCCATAATGTACCCCTGCTGAACGGACAGCAACTGGCTGAATTGATTAATGAGGAAATGTACAATAAAGATCCTTCGCGCAAAGACTATCTGGACGCGCTGTCTAAACCGTCAGCCATCGGGCAAGGGTATAATATGATGGATGAACTGTTACAAACGGGCAATTATCAAAGGCATAATCTCTCGGTCTCGGGTGGTTCTCAAAATGCCAATTTTCGGCTGAGCGGTATTTATGCAACAGATAAATCCATTATTATTCAGGACAAGAACAAGTATTATGGAGCCCAATTCATCTCTGATTTTACCAAAGGAAAACTTAAGATAGGCGAAACACTTTCCTTAGGCTATACCCGCCGCAACTGGAGCGACAAAAATATCATTGATGCGCAAAAGTGGTCCTCCACATTACCATTATATGATGCTAACAGTAGTACCGGCTTTGCTGGGGCTGGCAACGGAACTGATGTGCAGAGTGCTTTGGCAAATGCGTACCTCAACAAAAACGTCAATGACAATTTTTCGGTCAACGGCAATGCCTGGGCTACCTATGAGATCATAAAAGGACTGGTTTATAAATTTAATATGGGGGTAGATCTCAGCCGCGTACGGAATGAAGGCTATATAGGCAACTACTCCGTTGGTCAATATCAGAACCATAGCCCTGATGAACTCAATATTTCTAGCAGTCAGAATAACCGCTGGCTATTTGAAAATACGCTGACTTACGAAAATAATTTTGGTAAACATGCGATTTCGGCTTTGGCGGGGATTACTTCCGAAGAATCCAGGTACAATGCGGTCAATGCAGGTGCCCGTGGTTTGCCTAGTCCAGATGTTTTGATCCTCAATTCGGCTTCCTTGGCAAGTTCCCGCCTGGTGGGGTCGGGTGTAGGACAGTCGGCTATGTATTCCATGCTGGGCCGTGTCAACTATAATTATGACAATCGTTATCTCTTGACATTTAACATGCGGCGAGATGGATCGGCCAACTTCAGTAATCAATACCGCTATGGAAATTTTCCTTCGGTATCGGCAGGATGGCGGATCAGTCAGGAATCATTTATGAAAGCATTTCCTGCAATCAGCGAATTGAAGCTCCGTGGTAGTTATGGGCTTCTGGGTAATTCGGATATCGCACAATATCAGTATCAGCGGACGGTTAGTTTCGACCATGTCTGGTATTATCTGAACAATGTGATGGTTACCGGTGCGCTGCCGCAGACACCCTCCAATCCGAATGTAAAATGGGAAAGTCAGTACTCAACTGACCTTGGTCTCGATCTGGAACTCTTTGATCATAAATTGGCTCTGACTGTCGATTACTATAATAAAAAGACGGAGGACATGCTGATCAATGTACCCATTTCGTTCACAGCCGGGTATGTCAACAACTTTCCCGTGCTGAATGCCGGCAGCATACGGAATCGGGGCTGGGATATCCTGGCATCGTATAAAGATCAGGTCGGTAATTTCGGCTATCATATCGGTGCCAATATTTCTTTTGTGAAAAACCGTGTCCTGAGCCTGGGTAACAATAATGAAATTCTATGGGGAAGTATTTCGCCTGGGGGAGAAAATGTCACAAGGACCGCCGTTGGCCGTTCGATAGGGGAATTTTGGGGCTATACAACCAACGGTCTATACACCAGCCAGACGCAATTGGATGCCGATAAAGCTTTTGCACCCCATGCAGCACTGGGCGATGTGCGCTTCAATGACCGAAATGGAGACAAGGTCTTAAATGATCAGGATAAGGACTTTCTAGGAAGCCCAATACCTGATTTTAGCTACGGTTTCAATGCTGATGTCAACTACAACAGTGCTATTGGGATCTTTGATCTGTCAATGATGTGGCAGGGGAGCAAAGGAAACGACATCTACAACAATAGCCGCTACTGGGGCGAGGGAATGTACCATTACTACAATAATTTTGCCTCAACGTTGGATCGCTACCGCGCAGAAGAACTTGTCTTCAAAAATCCGGTATCCGGTGAAACGACCGTCTATCCAAAAAATACAGACACCAATATTCCTCGTGCTGTACTCGGCGATCCCAATCAGAATTTAAGGGCGTCTAATAGGTTTGTGGAGGATGGTTCTTATCTGCGGCTCAAAGTCGTCAACATTGGCTACAGCTTTTCTAGCCCGAGGCTTGAACGCTGGAAGATCGACCGATTGCGGTTTTATGTCGGTGCAAAAAACCTGCTGACCTTTACCAAGTACTCGGGTTATGATCCAGAAGTGGGGTCGGGAGATACCCGCTCCAATTTGAGCCGCGGAATCGATGGACAAACACCATGGGGACTGAGCTTCCCAAATTCAAGAGAGTATTTTATGGGTATTCAATTTACATTCTAACCGCTTTATCGACATCATGAATAGACAGTATATAAAACTCGCAGCTGCTGCTTTGTTGATACAGTTTTCGAGCTGCAAGCCGAATCTGGATCTCTCCAACCCGCAGGAATTGTCGACAGACACCTATTATAAGACAGCAGATCAATTGGAAAACTCGGTCATACCTGCCTATCAGGCCCTGATCGGCCGTACGCAGGGGGGATATGCACGTAGTTTGTATTTTGAGCTTTTAGCGCCTGGTGATGATTACAATCATACCTTCAAATGGGAACCAATGTATCAGGATAGCTACAATACCCCTGCAAGCGATGGGATGACAGCCCAGACCTGGAGAGATTTTTGGAACGGTGTGTTTGCGGCTAATTTAGCCATCGACCGTATTCAGAAGTTTGAGGGCGAAATAGACCAGAATAGAAAGAATAGACTGTTGGGGGAAGCGCATTTTTTGAGAGCGCTGAACTATTTACACCTGGGAATGCTGTTTGGAGAAACCATTCCGCTAATGAATAAACCTGTTGAAACAAATGAAGATTATTATCCAGGCAACGCACCTACGGGTGCAGTATATGCGCTGATCGTGGATGATTTTAAGAAAGCATCAGAATTGTTGCCAACGCGCGCAGCACTTTATGCCGACAGTAAAATGATCGGTAGGGCAACCAAAGGTGCTGCTCAGGCTTATCTAGCTAAAACTTACCTTTATAAACCCATCCTAGCAAAAGGACAAACCGCGGATTTTGCAAATGCCGAGATCCAATTGAAAGGCGTTATTGAGAGCAAGGAGTATCAAATGATGTCTTCTTACAGAGATAATTTTTTGGAAACGAAAGAGAATAATCAGGAGTCTGTTTTTGAGATACAGCTTTATAATGGGCCAGGTTGGCTAGGGGATGATATTTCAAGTTCATGGCGCTGGCAGGAAATAGGAATGTTTGACGGAACAGGTGGTGCCTGGTGGAATCTGGCTCCCAATAAAATGGCTCACGATGAATTTGAAGATGGAGACCCTCGCAAATATATGACGTTATGGTGCGAGAATGGCGCAAAGTTTACACAACTGGATGGTAAGGTCACGAACTATACAGACTGGATGAAAAACCTGGCGACCAATAAAGATTACTTTGGTACACGGAAATATTGTCCGGATGTTCAGATAGCGGACTTTGATAATGGCAACAATGATCGTATTTTTCGCTATAGTGATGTGCTGCTACTGTATGCCGAGTGTCTCAACGAACGTGGCGACATAGCCGGAGCAAAGCAATACATCAACCTGGTGCGTAAACGCGCCAATAATATCGTTCCCGATGAGCAGCCACACCTGTGGTACCAAAAATCCAATGGGACGATCCCCGACGTAGACGGATTGATCGCGCAGGGTTTAGTAAAAAATGGTATTCCTTTAAATACGATAAAAAATATTATCGTGCATGAGCGATTTGTTGAATTTTTGGGTGAATATCAACGGTATTTTGACCTGTTGCGATGGGGGATGGCCAATCCAACCTGGCTGGAACCCTTAAAAAAAGGAGGCTGGTCTGCCAAAGCGATGTACTATCCTTTTCCGCAATCCGAATTGGACAATAACAAAAATTTGAAAGGTAATGACATGAACAATTGATCTGGAAAATATATGTTTTATTTATTCGTAGTTAGTGTTAGGTGGGGGTGTCCTTTTTAGGGCACCTTCTTTGAAGAGCAATCGAATGAAAAGGTTCAATACAACTACTTTTGGTATTCAAAAAGATAACAAATTATAAACTAAATCTCTTTGTCGGGCACGTTTGGTGTTAGGCATTGTGATCAAAAATCATCTTACAATGGACAGAAGAACAGCTATTAAGTTTCTCGGTGCAACTATTCCGACCCTTTTCCTTGGTAAATTTAGCGCTGCACATGCGTATCTGGGGAAAGCTCCTTTTCATCCCGACTGGCGCTCACTTGAAAACTATCAGGTACCTGATTGGTTCAGGGATGCCAAATTTGGTATATGGGCACATTGGGGGCCGCAGTGCCAACCCGAAAGGGGCGACTGGTACGCACGCGGCATGTATCAGGAAGGATCCGATCAATACCGCTATCATCTCGAAAAATATGGCCATCCGTCCATTTTTGGCTTCAAGGATGTGATCCATCAATGGAAAGCTGAAAATTGGAATCCCGAGGAGCTGATGGAGCTCTATAAAAGTGCGGGTGCCCAGTATTTTATGGCCCTGGCCAACCATCACGATAATCTGGATCTTTATCATAGCAGTCATCATCAATGGAATAGTGTCAACGTTGGCCCTAGGAAAGATATTGTTGGCGGCTGGGAGCGTGCTGCTAAAAAACGAGGGCTCAAATTTGGTGTGAGCGTTCACGCAGCGCATGCCTGGACCTGGTACGAAACAGCGCAACGAAGTGATAAAGCTGGAAAGTTTGCCGGAGTACCTTACGATGGGAAGTTGACAAAGAAAGATGGCGCAGGAAAATGGTGGACAGATTATGATCCACAGGAACTCTACGCACAGGATCATGAGCCTAGTTTGGATAGCAAAGACGACAACACGGTTCATCGGCAGTGGCATTGGGATGTCGCCTCCGGCGTGAGCGTACCTAACAAAGCGTACTGTGAAAATTTTAAAGCACGCACCCTGGAACTGATGGACAACTACAAACCTGACATGGTTTACTTTGATGATACTGTGCTACCACTTTATCCTATAAGTAATGTTGGACTGGAGATCGCGGCCGATTTTTACAATAAAAGCATGCATGCCAATAAGGGTAAGGTCAATGTGGTGATCAATGGCAAAATTCTGAACGAACAACAACGGAAATGCCTGGTATGGGATATCGAACGGGGTCAAAGCAATACTATTGAACCACAGCCTTGGCAGACCTGTACTTGCATAGGCTCCTGGCATTATGACCGCCGGATTTATGATAATAATCAATATAAATCCGCCAAAACCGTCATTCATATGTTGATTGATGTGGTCAGTAAAAATGGTAATTTACTATTAAGCGTACCCTTGCGCGGCGATGGTTCTATCGACGATAAAGCAAAGGAAGTGGTACAGGGAATAGGAAACTGGATGGATGTACATAAAGAAGCCATCATTGGAACGAGACCATGGTTTATCTTTGGCGAAGGACCCGCGCAGGAGGAAGCTCCTTCATTGAGTGTACAGGGCTTCAACGAAGGAAAGGGAAAGGCTTTTACCAGCGATGATGTCCGTTTTACAACAAGAGGAAATGTCTTGTATGCCTTTATTATGGGGATGCCGACCGAAAAACAAATTAAAATTAAGTCATTGGGCCGTTCGGCACCCAATTCCCGGACAATTAACTCTATTCGCCTACTTGGAAGCGCTAATAAAATAGGATTCAGACAGCTTGATAATATGCTGGAAGTCACTTTGCCGGATCATTTTATTCAAAACAACATAGCTACTGTTTTAGAAATCGCTTAGCGACCTGTAAGTTGCTATGTTGTTGCTTGATTGAACATAATTTTAACTGCGCCTGACAGCCTACCGCGTCCATGCTTTATTTTTTCTGTAGCAATTTAAGCATGCTTGCCGCGTAATTTTTGCCTAGCTGTCGGTACCCCGCAGGGCTGAAATGCAGTCCGTCGCCGATACCTTCACAGCCTGTGGAGGAGATGATATGGGCAGTTGGGATCGTAGCGGGCAGTGTTTGGATGATTGTATTCATGCTCGCACATTTACCTCCGGCTTCGGCCGATAGGAGTTCGCCGGCAAGTAGCGGAACATCTTTGGCTTTCAGGTGCAAATCGTGCAAGAGGTTTTCATAGACTTTTTTTACTTTATTGGGCCATTGCCGATCACCAGTGTTGGACTCGCCCTGATGAAGTAAAATACCTTTGATAACACCTTTCTGCTGTGCTATCCTGGCTAGCGCGACCAGTCTCTCATAGGGATTGTTGTCATAAGCAGCAAGCATGGATTTCATCCACTCCGGTGCCCTGGTGACATAGTTTGCCGTGCTATCCTGATCAAATAACTGAATATGGCAACCGCCAACCGAAACGTTGATGACACCGATCTCGATATTTTGGGGAAGGTTTTCCAAAAGCGTTCTGCCAAAATAATCTGCAGGTGTAAGTCCGGTGTGGCAACGCGTGAGCGGCGCGCGGGCGGGAGACCACTTGCCATACTGCCGTCCTAATTCGGGGCAGTCTACTGCCGACAGCACACGGAATCGCTTGAGGGCAATGGTATCCTGTGGTTCGAATTGGCCATGTCCCTCCATATTGGATTGACCAAAACAAAGATAGATATGGAAATTCTTGTCTTGGGCAAAGGTGGATGTACCCGAAAAAATGCATGCTATGAAGATCAATAGCAGAATTTTAAATTGTGTTTGCAGCATCGTGAAGCTTTTCATGTTTTAAAATTAAAGTATTTCGCGATAAGTAATACTTACCGCGAAAAAGGTGTAAGGGATGATAATTAGTTCATAGCGATAAATTTGAACTTAAACAACTGACAGGATGTGCCGTAATAATCCCAAAGCCGTAAGTTCGAATTGCCGTCCATGGTACAGTTGGGCACATCCCAACCACGTGTGGCATCTACCTTTGAGGTAATTTTGTAATAGCCGTTGGTTACAGCCGTTACCTTCCAGGCCTGAGCATCATTGCCATAGTCCTGCCAGAGCCGGATAGCCGTTCCGAGCGCATTGCTGTTACTCGCCAGATCAACGCATCGATTGCTCGCACTTGCTTTGGAAACAAAACGCCAGTACCCGTTGCCCGCATCTATTGCTATCCAGCGCTGTGCATTTGCGCCATTTCTGGTCCAGGGTCTGAGTACTGCGCCGTTGGAATCTTCCCCTGATTTTAAATCAAGGACTTTGTTGGCATCGGTCTGAAATTCAACCTCGTAAATGCCATTATTGACCAGACTAGTGACGGTGCAGTTAGACATAGGATAATTGGAGGCGGCATATTGCTGAAACCACTGTTTAGCAGGAGCAGCGCAAGCCTCCCAATCGTTGTTATAGGCTGTGCCAGCATTGGGATCTCCTTTGTGAAGCAGATTGTCCGGAGCGAGAAGGTTCCAGCTCACATTGCCGGATTGATCGACGATATATTTTAGATTGGCACCAAAACCGTTTCCGCCCGCTGTACCAGTAGTTCCGGTACCGAAGGTACCGTATCCCTGTGGGGCCCAATCGGTTTCGGTAATGGCTATCGGGGCGATGTCAGCAATAGGCTTAACATTGGTATTCCATGCATTCTGAAAAGCTTGATAGGTATTGACACCACCCCAATATCCCGGATAGATATGTACGGCGTAGCCGATGTTGCCGCCGGTAATCTGATTAGTGACATAGCCCTGATAATGGGACTGCCAACCGGTACCTGGTATCCAGCAGACATTATTGGCACCGTTGTTACGGATGATATTGACCAATGGCTGAAAGAAATTTTTCAGCGCAGCAAAATGCTCATTGCCTGTCATCCCCCAGCTACCATTTGTTCCGAGGATTTCAACCGGTTCGTTGGCCAATTCAAACATCACGTTGTCTGCATTTTTCAATGCAGGATGCTGTGAAAGGAAAGTCCATACGGTTTTGAGATAAGTATGATAGGCATCATTTACTGCAATACGGTGCGGACATACACCCGGAGGGCGCAAGATAACATACATACCCCGGCTGCGGGCATGATTGATCAAGGGAATAATGACCTGGTCGGTGTAGGTAACCAGGCGATTGTAGTTGAACCTTGAAATATTGTCTTCGGGAATGGGAGCTCCCGGATCATTGGTCCAATAAGGATCAATGTGTAGACGAATGTAATTAAGATACCAGCCATCTGCAGCACTGCTCAGCTTGTCCATGACCGCTTTGTTGTAATTGAGTGCTCCCTGCACATTGTAGTTGTCCCAGGTGCAGTAGCCCGAGTTGGCGCCATACTGACAGCCATTGAACCAGGGGCTTGGCGTAATGGCTACCCCATGCAAGACAACGTTATTGTCGCAGGGATCTTTGAGGTACTTTCCGCCTACATGCAGGGTCGGGGTTGGCCGTGGCCAGCTTGCAACAGCTTGGGCGGAAACATTGGATTTAAGACTTCTTTCGGATTCGCTGGTTAGCGTTTTTTCTTCCAGCCGCGAACAGCTGGAAAAAATAGCTAATAAAAAGACCAGCAATAACCACATGTTGTTTGTTCTCATAATTTAAATATTTAAGGGTGATTAATGATCTTATTTTTTAGCCAACAATGCCTCAGCAACTGCCTGATAGGCTGGCTTTCGAACAAATCCTTCGGTCCATAAACCGATGGGCTCCCCGCGTCTCCAGAATGAACTTTCCTGGTCTGGACTATCCAATGGACTCCAGATGGTAATACCGTACTGCTTATCCTTGGGAATAATTTCGAGGTATTTCGCAACGACAAATTTGTACAGGTCAGCTTGTTTCTGATACATTTCAGCTGTGGCATTGCTGGTCATTATGCCGTTTCCAAGACCAATATCGAGCTCAGACACTTTAATCAGCTTGCCAGTGGCGGCCAATAGATTGAACATAGTGACGATATTGTCTTTGCTGGTATTGATATCGATGTGCATCTGGGTGCCGATCCCATCAACTTTGGCCCCTTTGCTTTCGATGTAGTTAACATAGGCGATCAGCCCTTTACATTTGTTGCCACTGCCTTCTAAGCCGTAGTCATTGATGAATAGGAGGTCATTGACATTGCCATATTTGCGGGCAAACTGGAGGGCTTTGACGGCATAATCTTTTCCTAAGTAATCCTGCCAGTAGAATTCGTCATCGGCCAGGTCGGTTTTTCCGATGGCGGTCTTTAAGGCATATTGGTCCGGCCAGTCGGCCATCGGTTCGTTGACCACATCCCAGGCTTTGATGTAGCCTTTGGTTTTCTCAAGCATGCCAGCAATAAATGTCTCCAGCGCTTTGGTGAGTATGGCTTCTTTCTCGGCAGGTGTTTTCTCGATCGTATTTCCCCCAGGGCTGCCATAACCTTCACCATTGGCGGACTGTGCTCTTGAGGAATTGTTTCCCCAGCCAAACCAGCCGTCAATATTGCTTTCAAAATCACTGTTGGCAATAAGGCTTGCGGAACTACCTGTTTTTGTCAGCACGACCTTGTCGATGAAAATGGTACCATCGTATTGGCCAAAATTGATGATAAAACGATTCCGCGCAGCAGTTACGGTAACTTTGAGTTCGTATTCTTTGTAGCTTGTTGTTAATGCTAATGACCCCATATTGTCACCAGTATAATTGGAGGTGCTCTGCAGATCGATACCCATGTTGCCCGCTTTACTACCCCGGGCCACAATCTTCAATACATATTCTTTCCCTACTTCCGTCGGGTTAATGTCTGTGGCTGTCTGTGCTTCCCAGGCATTGACAACTGAAGGATTGCTCATTTTTAAGGCATGACCAGCGAGGGCTGGTCCCCCCGAACCGGGTATCACCACAGGGGCGATTAACTTATTCAGGTAAGCGGCATTCTGTCCCGAATGCCAGCAAAGCGTGTGGCCATACAATGCCATATTATTTTCCTGTGCGGCCGCGATAAGCTGCTCTACGCGCCAGATTAAGGCTTCCGTCGGCCTGTACAATGGAGCCATGCTTCATTTCATAGCCCATGACCATCTCTTCAAAATTACGGTTGGCCAGACGGTAAAGAACCCCTTTGTTAAAATAGTCGTTCATATTGAGCGCCACACCAAGCTTAAAGCCTGGGTTTGCCTGTTTATCCAAATAACTTTTCAGGGGATCGTAGGCGTTTATATCTTCCTGCGCCAGCACTTTCTCCGGTTTTTCGACGGCATATTCCAGAGGTTGATATTTGGAACAGGAACTCCAGACGGTGCCGAGGGAAAGTAGGATGACGATAGTTTTATTGATTTTTTTCATCGTTGTTCTTTGTTGAATTGATACTACTTTTTGATGGGCGTAAAAGTTTCCATTTTGACGGATCTGTCCCGCATTACCAGAGTATCCTTGCTTGTGATACTCATTTGTGCCATATCGATCGTATAGGATAGATAAAGTGCATCTCTGTCTGTATTGCCCCAGCTGTTTTTTTCGCCCCGTTTGACAAACTTTCCAGTTCCTGTAGCGGATATGCCCGCACTTGCCGAGCTAATGCTGCAATTGTTGTCGTCATCAAAAGATAGGTTCAGATTGACATTGATATTGATATCACCAGCTCCCTTAAAAGATAGCGGCAAGATCGATTTCTTAAGTGCGGCCGTACTGATGTTTTTGACTTCATCTTTTTCGACATAGGCCTGATGTCTGACAACATTTTTAGTCAAGCTGCTATTGACTCCTTTGCCAAGGATCTGATCGGTGCCGCGGCGAAGGTAATTGCCATGCCAGGGATTGATATATTTGAGGGCATAGAAGATAAAATCTTTCGGCGCGGCATCCCAGTCTGATGCTATCGCCCTATTGGCGGTCTGTAAGGAAGTTTTACCGGAGAGGATAGAATCGGCATTGACAACCTTTGTCATCCGGAGCGGTAAAACGTAATAGGTTTCCAGGGATTTGGCGTCGGCAAAAAATGCGTCAGTCAGTTGCACCTCTACGCCACCTGTGAGACTACCACTCGGAATGCTGATCTGGTTGCTGGCAAGCTGATAATAACTGTCAGGCAATGCGGTAACTGCCTGGCCATTTGGGTAGCTGAGTCCACGCGTGAGACTGTTGTCGACAACGAAGTCAATACGAATGTCTTTCTTGTTGTTATAGACGCCACCCGTGGTTGCTATGACTTTGACCTTATGTTGGTTGTCAAGGCTGTTGTCAAAGATGTCTTCGCCCAGAGTTACTGTTCTGACGGGTGTCTGATAAGCGAAGTATACCGATTGAAATTCGAAGTCCGGGAACTCCCAGTCATTATTTTTGCAGGACGCTAGGCTTACTAAAGCCATCGCGTACAGGATATTGATCTTTTTCATCGTGTGCATGTTAAGTTTAATTCCAGCCTATATTTTGTGCAAGATTGCTGTATTTGAGTACTTCACTGTAGGGGATCGGACCGTAATTCATATAGGTTTCATAAAGTCTATTCTCTACAGGTATTTCGGTATAGTTGTTATTGGTGATACTAATTCCCTTTGCGGCGACATTGATATCCATTTTCCAACGGCGGAGATCCCAAAAGCGGAACCCTTCAAAACAAAGCTCCAGTCGGCGCTCGTTTCGGATCAGCTGCCGCATTTGATCTTTATTGTTTTTTACCTGCTCTAGGTAAGGATCGCCATTGTTGGTGCCTACACCTGCACGTCTGCGAATAGCTTTGATGATATCGTAGGCCGAGAACGTAAAGGTACCCATAGCCGTAGGACCCCAAGCTTCATTAGCCGCTTCGGCATAGGCCAGATACATTTCCGTCATGCGTATACGTGCATTGAAATGCATTTGCTGGGTAGAAGATGACGGATTGAGATTGACGTCCTGACGCAGAAGCTTTTTCAGGTAATAACCCGTCCGTGTGGATGTTTCGACTTTGTTCAAGCCGTCATTTGTCGGACTATTGGCTGTGGTATTGATCGCTGTATTGCTGACACCTGCTGTAGCACCATTGACAATGATATAGGTCTTCAATCGGGGATCCCGTTTATCGTAAGGATTGGCTTTATTGTAGGCCGAATTGGCATCGGCAATGGGATAACCATTCTCCATGGGGAAGGCATCGACCAGGTTCTGCGTTGGGTTGAGCCGCCCTCTGCCGAATAAGGTGGGCGGAAAATGATCTTGCTCCATGCTATTGCTATTTCCTTTGTCTGTACGCCAAAGAATTTCGGCCGGATTGGATCCTGAGGTTAAACCGTCGACCACCTCTTTATTGTACCATGTAAATCCTTTGGGATCGATGCCACTGGGACCACCTTTGGCCTGGATGACCTCTCCCGCATAGGTAGCGGCTTGCTCCCAGGTCGTTTTACTGCCTTCACTATAGGCCGGACTTGCTGCTAATAGCGCTGCTCTGGCACGAATAGCCTGGGCGATGCGTTTGGTCATCCGTAATTTGAATGTGGAGCCAAATACACGATTGTAATCATTAGCGTTTATGGATCCTGCATATTTGACTGGAACCTGGCTATCGTTACTGATATTTTCATAATCCATCGGCAATAAATCCGCTGCTTTTTTGATATCATCGTACAACTGTTGTATACAGGCTTCAAATGAAGCTCGAGGTTGATTGAAATCCGAATTAACGGTCTCGGGAGTCAAATGAATTGGTACCCCCAGTATTTCTCCTGTGCTTGACTTGCCGGCATGCGCCTGTAGGAGATGGAACATAAACAGCGCACGAAGGCCATAGGCTTCACCCTTCATCCGGTCGTTGAACAGGACGCTGACTTTTGGCTCCATAGCCCATTCGACCTGATCCGTTAAGGACAGAAAGTTGTTCAGATATTGTATGGCTGCATAACTGTTGCGCCATTGGTCGAAAGGGTTGTTTATACTTGTCCACTGACCGGTTGCCGTTTTTAGAAAACTATTATTTTTATCGTTGCTCACCGCATTGTCGGTCGCGACGTCATCAAAGCTGTAGCTATTGCTTGGAATACGGTTGTACCCATTTAAAAGCAGTCCCTGGGCGTATAAAGGACGGCTATTGGCTGTTTCAATTTCAAGATTATTCTCTAGAGCGGGCTCAAACATATCTTCGCAGGAAGAAAATAGCAGGCTGCTCAGGATAGCTACGGTTAATATTTTTTTCATCATTCTCATTTTAACTATTCATGATTAAAATAGAGCCTTTAGCCCGACGTTGAAGAATCGGGTTTGCGGCGCTTGTCCAATATTCAGTTGCATTGTTTCTTTTTGTTTTGCAATCATCAACAGATTGGATCCATTGGCATAGATTCCCAGTTCATGGATAAATTTGGAATTGAGTATACGTTTGGGAAAATCGTAGGAAAGCTGCACTTTGGACAGGTTGATGCGATCGGTCTTATATAGCCAAAAGTCTGAGCTTCGAAAGTTGTTATCACTATTGAAGGTGGTAAGGCGCGGATACGTTGCGGTTTCCTTGGTGGACTCTGTCCAGCGGTCACGGACGACCACCGAATATTTATCTTCCGCATCTACCCAAAAGTAAGAACTATTTTTCATGGCCTTGGCACCGAACTGGCCTGTAGTGGCAGCAAATAGGGTGAGGTTGCTCCATTTGACCGTCAGGTTGAATCCGAGTGTAAGCGGCGATCCGGACCATCCACCTTTGCCCAGATAAACCTCGTCGCGCGTATCAATCGTGCCGTCCCCATTTTGATCTTTATACTTCATATCACCGGGTTTTACTTCACCAAATGAAGAGAAGGCCGAATTGTCAATATCGGACTGACTCATATAAAAACCATCGTGCTGCAAACCCCATAGTGCATCAAGCGGTTTTCCGGCTCTATTTTGATAGCTAAACTGATAGAGTTCGTCCCTTTTTACTGCTTTTGTCGTATAGTACATCCCGTTGAACCCCAATGATACAAAAGTCTGGTTTACCTGTTTGTTCAGATTGATGCCAAAGTCGATACCCCGGCGCTCGTCACTGTTGTAATTGATGTAGGGGAGATCCGAGTAAACAGGCCAACCTGTCATAAAATACATCGGATATTGCGTTTGCGCTTGTACCAAACCGCCACTCATACGATTAAAAAAGTATGAGGTATTGAAGGTGATCAGGTTATTGTAAAGTCCACCTTCAAGGTTGATGTTAAATTCCTTGCGTTTTGGAAATTTCATGTTTGGATTGTCGCCCCTCCGTCGGTCAAAAGAGTGTACTAATGCGCCATCCGCCCAGCTATACCAGGCCCCGTTGTTGTAGGTATAATAGCCCTGATACAGGAAATAATCGCTAATGTCCAGGTCGGTGTTTAAGATACCTGCCGAAGCAGATAACCTTAACTCATTGACAACGCTACTGTTGGCGAGAAAATTTTCTTCTGACAGGCGCCAGGCGAGAGCCAGTGTAGGGGAGAGGGCTCGCCTGTTTCCCTCCGGTAATTTCGCCGAATGGCTATAAGCGCTACTAAAGTCAACATAATATTTACCTGAATAATTGTAACCTAGCTGTAGCCCTAGGTTGGCATTGCTGACTTTATGGTAGCTGCCGGAGGCAGCTACCTGAAATGCATTGGCCAATAGGATTGCCGAAACATGGTGGTTGCTACCGTAGGTACGGTTAAAGTTTAGGGATCCATTAAGCCCGATGGTCTGCCGATAGGTGCTGCCGCTGATATTTTGGACGCCCGATATGCGATCATCGCCATATTTTGTGAGGCCACTGATCCGATCTTTTCCGTCGTAGTTGTTCCATGAAGCTTGATACACCGCATAATTATTGTTGTAAGACTGATTGTAATTTGACTGATAATCCACGGCTAGGTTGGTTTTGAACACGAGGCCTTCCAGGATATTTTTTAAGTCGAAATTCAAACCTGTATTAAATTGAAACTGCCGGTTGAGATAGCGGTTGGTGCCGCCTGCATAGACATTTGCAAAGGCATTGGTCTGGTCGAGCTGACTTCCTCCCAGGAGGTATTTGCCATCGATGAGAAAATTACTGTTGTTGACATACACCATCGAGTTGACGTCGCCTTCCTCGATCATATCGATCGGGATGAGGGGAGAAAAGCGATGTGGCCGTATGTTGGACGCTGCCTCCCAATAGTTCGCATTCACCCCCTTTGAAACATAGAAACTGGCGGCAGCATCTACATTTAATGAGATGATGTCGCTGACTTTGACATCTATATTACCACGCATGTTAAATCTATTGGCACCACCATTTTTTTTCGCCTGCCCAAAGTTGAGCATGGATCCTTCTGACCAAAATCCAAAGTTGGTATAGTACTGCGCGCGCTGATTGCCGCCCGAAATTTCGGCAGTCGCGTCGTAGCGGTTATAATGATCTTTGATATAGTCCGATGAATAGTAATCGACATTGGGGTAGCGAAAGGGATTTGTCCCGGCTGCATGCTGATAGATGGTTTCGGCACTGTAGAGCGGTGTTAGTCCATCATTTTGGCGGGCTTCGTTATATAAGGTCATATATTCTGCTGAGCCCAGGTATTTTGGATAACTGATCGCCGTATTGATTCCGGCATTAGCCCTGATTTTTATTTTCTGAGCACCGGCTTTTCCGCGTTTTGTGCTAATGTTGATCACGCCCTTGGCTGCCCGGCTCCCATAAAGTGCAATGGCATTGACTCCTTTTAGTACACTGATCTGTTCGATCTCTGTCGGCATAACATTATCAGCGTCGCGTGGAAATCCATCCACGAGGACCAGATAACCGCTCATCCCCCAGATATTACCGTTAAAACCAGGAATAAAGGCATCTAGATTTTCCAGACTGTAGGTGCTGTAGCTCTTGTCGAGCAATTGGGGGATATTGATAGCCTGAACATTTCCCATGAGGTCATTTTTCTGAACTTTTCGGAAAGCGACTTGTACAAGCGCCGTACTGTCTATGCCGATACTGTCCTGAAGACTAGTTTTGGAAAATGTTGAAAGTGTATTTTTATATTGTCCAATGGTTGGATCAAGAGACTCTTTGGCCATCCCATCAAAGGCGGCTATCCAGCTTAATCCAAGACATAACGCTATTCTTAATTTTTTGTACTTCATTTTTTGAATGATTAAATGAAAAACTTGTTACCAGCCTGGGTTCTGATAGAACTCGGGATACATATTGACATCTCTGACCTTTAGTGGCAACCAGTAATGTTTGCTCGTAAATTTGCGTTCCAAAATGATATTCTCCTGGATATTGACAACGCGATTTTGAGATGGATCTTGGTTGTTAAATGTTCCTGCTCGATCAAATGAAACGGCTTTCTTTATAGTGTAAGGCGATTCGGTCAACAACAACCAGCGACGCAGATCATTAAAGCGGTGCCCTTCGAAGGAAAGTTCCACAGCACGTTCGCGACGTAGCTCGGGGAGCAGGGAGGCCGCGGAGCCGAGAAATTTGCTATCTACATGGCCCACGCCAGCGCGATCACGTACGACATTGATTGCCTCAACCGCCGTTTTACCGTAATTGTCTGCTTTACCCGTGGCCGAATTGGCCCCCATCATGGCAGATTCGGCATACATCAAATAGACATCAGCAAGGCGCATATAAGGCACGTAAATATGAAGATTGCTACCATAGCTATAGGCTTGATCATATTTATTGGAAGTTAAAGGGATAAATTTGCGTAGGACGTAGCCTGTCTGACTGCCCGTGCGGGTATCCCGATAGCTTCCGCCTGTGTACAGATTGGCGTTGCGATTTTTTTCTTCTGAAGCCGACATATTGCCCTGAACGACTTTAGCACCGTCAAAAATAATGTCCTTGTAAAAGCGCGGATCCCGATCTTTCCAGGGATATTCGGCATTGTATCCCGACTCCGCATCGGACTGGGTAATGTCTTTGATCGGTAGGCCACTTTTCATGCCATAGTAGTCGACATAATTTGCGGTTGGATTGAACTTAAGGTCGCCATCTCCAACCTCCAGTGGAATATATTGCTTGCTCGTACCCCAATTAGATACCCATGCATCAATATAAGGGCCTCTAAAAATAGCTTCTGTGCTGCCTGGCATGGCCCAGTTTTGCCCCGTTGTATAAAAGTTTAAATGGATGTTGGCCATGGGTACCAGCGCATAATTTGTCTGGCCACTTTCAACAAGGGATAGCAATTCGCCAAAGGCTTGGGCTGCTTTTTTACAATAATCTGCCTGATATGTTTTACTCCCGGTAGACTGAAAATTCATCAGTGGACTTCCTGCCCAAAGGTAGTTTTTGCCGAGATAGGCCAGCGCCATGATCTTATTGATGCGCAACTGGTTTTTACCCAGTGTACGCTTTCCAGCGGTTGTATTGTCCCAGTCGATCGGTAAGAGGTCGGCCGCTTCTCTAAAATCGGCTGCGGCAAGATCCGCACAAGCCTGATAGCTAAGTCGTGGTAACCGAAGCTTTTCATCGCTTGGAAGTACATAGTTTATATACGGCATACCGCCAAAATACTCCATCAGTCGGTGGTGAAACCAACCTCGGAAAAATAACAATTGACCCTTGATCAGGTTCTTTTCTTCTTGCGTCGCTTCGTTCAGTTTGTCGATATTTTCTAAGCCAAGGCTTATTTTCCGAAGGCCAAACCAAGCGGCGCTCCATAGATCGCGGAAGGCACGGTTGGCGAATACATCGTCGTTTCTGGTGGTAAAATCTCCCTGATCCATCCAACCAGCACCCCAGCCATCAGATTCCCTTTGCCAACCCCAAAAATTGCCTTGGTCTATTTTGTTTACAAAATGAAAATTGTTTGCTGTGGAGGTTATTTCATCCTCCCCCCAGTTCCAGGAGTTGGTCCAGTAGTTGTTGCTGAAATTGACTACGCAATTGTAAAGTTCCTCAGTGTAACCCTGAAAGTTGATAAAGTTTTTAAATGCTTCTTTGGACGATACATTGGACTGTTCCTCTTTATCGAGATATTTATTGCAGGAGAGTAATGATGTAGACGACCAGAGCACACCAGTTATAAAGATTACCTTGAAATATTTTTTCATCTGTCTAATTGCTTTAAAAAGTAATGTTTGCACCTAGATTAAACCGTTTTACAGTAGGATAAGCTCCTTGAGAAGCCCACCCTGTACCTGCGTAATTGGATTCTCGGTCATCGGGCATTTTCGACCAGAAGACCAGATTGTTGCCATTTAGGAATAGGCGAAGATTTTGAAGACCCAAGCGCTTGATCATACTGGATTCCCTGTTAAAATTATAGGCAATTTCAGCTGTCTTCAATCGGATGTATGAGCCATCAAACATATACCTGTTGCCAGGGGTGTAACTGCTCGATTGAGATAGCCATCGTGGGAGCGGCACATCGGCATTAATATTGTCCTTTGACCAATAAGAACCCTCATCGTAGGCCAGATTAAGCTGTCCCGAGAAACTATTGAAGACAACCTGACGGGTGACATTATTGACGGCATACCATTGTGTCATTACACTGAAATTATTCCAGTCAAACCCAATCGTACAATTGTATGTATTTTGTGGAACAGAGGGAAAGGCATATGGAATATTGTCCTTGGCATCAATGATACCATCACCGTTATAATCCAGGATGTGATAATTGCCGGGGAGCTTAGCAAGGTCATTGCTTTCGTGTATGGTACTGCCATAAAGTTCATCCCAGGTATTGTAATACCCGGAGCTAACATAGGAATAGGTTTGACTCACCTGCTTATTGTCCGGTTTCTGATATTCGGGAAGCAATTCTGGAGCATCAGCATTGATGACTTTGTCCTTGGCATGGGTAAAATTAATATCTACCCATATTCGCCAATTGGGGCTAAGTTGCTTATTGAATTTCAGTTCGACTTCATAACCTTTATTTTCTACCTCTCCGAGGTTGGCCGTTGGGGCCTCAACACCGAAATAGGAGGGAATAGACCTTCCGCCACCCGTGATAAGTACATTCGTCCTGTGATCTTTGAAAAAGTCTACTTTTCCGGAAATCTGTCCGTTGAACAGTCCAAAGTCCACGCCGAAGTTTAACTTCTTAACTTTTTCCCAGCGGATATTTGGGTTTCCAAGCACATTTTCTTTATACCAGATGTATGGACTGGTATTTCCATCGGAGTAAGAAAACCGACCGTCGACACCCATCCCTGAAGTACCACCGTAAGCCCATTGCGTTAAATAAAGAAATTGTCCACCACCACTATCGTCGCCAATGTCCCCATAAGAGCCACGTAGCTTTAATGTGTTCAAAAAGGATAAAGGTTTCATAAACTCTTCTTCCGAAACTAACCAGCCGATACCACCTGAATTAAAAAAGGCAAATCTGTTTTCAGGAGCGAATTTCTCGGATCCTGTATATGCGCCATTATACTCAAGCATATATTTGTTTTTATAATTATAGGTGGTGCGGAACACCCAGTCTTCCCGATAGGATGGAACGGTGCTCCCTCTTCCGTATTGATTGCGGTTAACTAAACCCATGGCTGAAATATTGTGGTTTTTAGCCAAGGTAGTTGCGTAATTTAATTGCAACTGATAAAATAATCTCCTGTACGTGAGTGCGTTGTTTACGGTTCCTCCTTCTATCGTCCAGTCAATACCTTCGGCAAAATCAAATCTATTGGTTCCATCAAAAGGTATTTGATAGGTTGGAAGTCCGGTTTTGGGATCTATCCACTTGCTTTGGGTGCTATTATTGGCATCATTGATACCACGCCTGCCCTCTACAAATGTATTATCCAAAGAGATTGTTCCGCGTAGATTAAGACCTTTTGTTAAAAATTTGAGGTCCTGTTCAAGCGTAAAATCTGTTGTGATACGACTTGTGGTAATATACTCCGTTCCGCTGATGGCCAATACACGGGCAGAGTTTATGCCGGCATTTGGGTTTGGCGCATTGAACCCCCAGGTGCCATCTGAATAACGTGGATAGATAACATCCGGTGCTACGGTGTAGGCTGCAATCCAATAGGAATAATCGTTGCCACCCCCAAATGGGCTTTTTCGGACGCCACGTGAACCTGCGAGATTTGTTGAAAATTTGGTTGTTGGCGTCAATTGGAAATCTAGATTCGAACGCACATTAAGACGGTTAAATCCGTAGCCGGCTTTATAGCCCCTTGCGTTTTCAAACTGGCGAAATAGATCACCTTCATACAGATAATCCGCGTTGGCAAAGTATTTGACAAATGGTGTGCCGCCGGCAATATTTACACTACTGTTTTGCGAAAATGCCTGGCTTCTAAAGAGTTCTTTTGCCCAATCGGTATTTACATAACGCTCCCGTTCGGTTTGGTCGGCCGGGAAACGGTATTTATTGATAATATCCTGCGGTGAATAATCGGCCCAACTTGCAGGGTTGATACCCAATTCGTACTCAATCACTTTATTACGTAGCATCAATGCATCGTACGAATCCATTTTACCGGGTAGTTGTGAAACAGTTTTAACGATGTTGTTGACGGTACCACGTATGAGCATTTGCCCTTCTTTACCGCGTTTGGTAGTGATCAAGATAACCCCATTTGCTCCTCTGACACCATAAACAGCGGTAGCCGATGCGTCTTTAAGTACTGAAATCGTTTCGATAGAACTGATGTCAACTGCTGATAAAGGTCGCTCGACACCATCGACCATCACCAGCGGATCTGTGTTGTTCCAGGTACTGCGGCCCCGAATGACAATACGCGGGTCTTCCTCGCCGGGCATTCCCGTACTTGCAGTCGTGATCACACCCGGTACATTGCCCGTTAAGGCTGCACCTACGCTGGATACGCCACCGGCGCGCTCCAGGATTTTTCCCGAAGTTTGGGCAATAGCACCCACAACTGTTTCTTTCTTTTGCCGACCGTATCCTACAACGATGGTTTCTTCTATTTCAAGAGTTCTATCAGTCAGTTGGACTTCTATCGTAGTTTTCTGAGCAATATCAACCTCGGCCTGATTATAGCCTAGTTTGGAAATGGTCAGAAGATTTTTATCAGCAGGGACCTGAAGTGTAAAGGTGCCCTCATCATCACTCGAAGTTGCCAAAGATGTGCCTTTTATTTTTATTGAAGCACCGCTTACGCGCTTATGGTTGCCGTCAACAATAACACCCTTTATTTGTCTTTTAGCCTGGGCATGTAATATTGACTGTCCAACAAAAATTAAGAGCAGCAGTAAATAGAATGGTCTAGCTATACCCCATAGCTTCTTCCAATGCCTTACAAGAGTGATACTAAATGTAGTCATCATAGCTTTTGTGGATTGATAAATAGGTTTAAAAATTTGTTGGTTAATTTGTTTGTAATTGGTTGGTATGGTAGCACCACAGGTTATTTTTGATCATAATGGATCATAGATTATGGATCATCCAATGTTGTCATATGCTTTAAATAATAATTGGTTAATGTTTTACTTTAAAAATTTAGCAACCGGTTGCATTTTTCGGATGTTGACTATCCTGCTTGGAATACCATTTCAAAGCGGTTTATAATTGTACATCAAAACTAGCTAATGAAAAATTGGGGGGATAGCAAGAATGTTTAAATGAAGGATAAGAATGTCAAATATGTTCGATTATGGGTACAAATCGTTCTCGAGACTCGTTGGATCGGGATTAATTTAATAAATTAGTTGACAGTACACGACGTTATTTTTTATAGCGAAGATTACACCTAAATATATGACACGAACTTTACTGCTATTATGCTTGGCATTGCTAACATTTTTTTGCTATGGGCAGAATCAGCCTGTTACATTTCAACGGTATTCGTCGAAAGATGGACTTTCCTCCAATACCATCTATAGCATTTATCGCGACAGTGATGGTTTTCTCTGGCTGGGAACAGAAGATGGGCTTAATCGCTTTGACGGCCGCCATTACACCGTCTATCGTTATGATGCAGACAAAGAAAACAGTTTGATGGCTAATCATATTTCGGCGCTCTGTGAAGATAAAAAAGGTCGGATATGGATTGGCACAAATGGTGGTGGCTTGAGTTATTACGATCGTGAGGCTGACCGCATTCGTTCGTATAATCTCACTCCAGACGGTAAATGGCTTAGTACAGCTATAAATGCAATTGATAAAGATGCAGATGGAAATATTTGGATCGCCTCCTATGGGGCATTATCTATTTTGGATGTTAACGACCTGCAAAAAAAATCAGATCCAAAATATAAATATGTTATCCAGACCTTTGCAGGAAAAGTGACCAGTTGCGTCTTTCGGGATAAACAAAATAACATGTGGGTTTCATCGGAAAATGCGGTTTTTCGAATTTCAAAGGATCTAAAAACGGTAAAGCGTTTTGAGGTTCTTTCCGAACAAGAAGGTTACGGAAATGGAATTGAAATGACCTCCATCATAGAAGATGATAAAGGCCGCATCTGGATAGGTTCGATGCTCGGACTTAAATACCTCAATCCGGGCGAGCTCCACTTCAATAAGTTTATTGCACAGCAGGGCAAAGGAAATCTGAGCAGCCCACGTATATATACCATGTGTTATAGTGAAAAGCAGGGATTATGGATCGGGACAGATAACGGGCTCGATGTGCTCAATACAAAAGATCTTACAATCCGTACCTTTAGGCCTGATCCAAGCAATGTGCATAGCTTATCACATAAATCTATCCGATCTATATTCGCTGATAACAGTGGCATTTATTGGATAGGCACATTTCAAGGAGGCTTGAATAAGTACGATACCAACTTAAGCCAATTTAGGTTAAAGAGTCTGGACTTCTTGGAGGGAATGACCGGTGATCCTGCCATGATAACCTCGTTTGCTGCTTATCAAAACAAGATTTTTCTGGGTGTTGATGGTGGAGGTGTTTGGCAATACGATAGGAAAACAGATGGAATCTCATCGCTGAAACTACCCGCTAGCCTGCCTTCGGATCTTACTGTATTGACTTTGGAAAGAAAACTTGATCAACTTTGGATCGGTACCTATCAACAGGGCGTACTTTGTTATGATTTTATGACTGGAAGTGTAAAGCGATATACAGCGGGCACAAAGGAGATTAATTTAAACAATAATGACATTTTTTGCCTAAAAAGTGATTTTGAAGGAAATGTTTGGGTAGGGACCAACGGTGGCGGCATCAATGTCATTCAAAAAGGCACTGGCATTGTAAAGAAATATAAACGAGATGATGGCGGAGTAGATGGAGTCCAGCTGCCCGGCAATTTTATACGTGCCCTGGAAGAGGACCAAAGTCACCATATGTGGATAGGTACCTATGGGGCAGGACTTGTCATGTATAATCCCCTGACGAAGCGAACAACAACTTTTGATAAAGCACATAATAAACTGCCTAGCAATTACATACTGGCACTGCATAGCGACAAAAATGGAAATCTGTGGGTGGGGACCAATGGCAATGGCGTAGGGATACTCCGAAAAGGAAAAACACAATTTGAAACCCTTTCTGAAAAAGATGGCCTAACGAATGGTGCGATACAGAGTATCGTCGAAGACGATAAAGGACGGATGTGGTTTTCAACGAATAAAGGGTTAAGCTGTTATGCTCCAGCCGAAAAAAAATTTAAAAACTATTCAAATGCGGTGGGATTACAGGAGGGCGCTTTTATGCTCGGTGCATCCCTAAAGACCGCCGACGGTGAAATATACTTTGGTGGACAAAAGGGTTTTAATCATTTTTATCCGGCACATCTAAAGACAAATGGCAATCCTGCTAAAGTGGCTCTGACCGACCTAAAAATTGATAATGTCAGCATTCAACCCGCAGATAAAGGACCAATACAACAATCGTTGTTGACCGCAGATCGTATTCGGTTAAAGTATAAACAAAATTTTTCAATTTCTTTTGCGGCATTAAATCTTACCGTGCCCGAGGATAATCAATATGAGTATCGGCTGGTTGGCTTTGATAAAAACTGGATTCGGAATGGGAAAGAAAATAATGCTTATTATACCAATCTGGATCCCGGAGATTATATCTTCCAGGTGCGTGCCAGCAATAATGACGGAATTTGGAACAAGGAAATCAAATCCATTGCCATACACGTTGCCCCACCATTCTGGCGTACAGTTTATGCCTACATTTTTTATGTGCTTGCAATAGCGGGAACACTGTGGTGGATGCGGCATCGCGGAATACAAAAATTAAAACAAAAATTTGCCATCGAACAGGAGCGTATAGAAGCGAAACAACTTATTGAACAGCAGAAAAGAGATGCCGAAACCAAACATCAACTTGATGCGATGAAAATAAAGTTTTTAACAAATTTAAGCCATGAATTCCGTACGCCAATTTCATTGATCATGGGGCCTATTGATGCCTTGGTTTCCAAAAATAAGGATAGTAAACTGGGGGATCAGCTTGCGCTCATCAGCAGAAATGCGCGAAGATTGTTAAATCTCGTAAATCAGCTGCTTGATTTCAGAAAAATGGAGTACCACGAGCTGAAACTGCAGGATGAAGATGGCGAATTGGTATCTTTTGTGCAGGAAACGTATCGGTCATTTCAGGATATGGCACTGCAAAAGGGGATTGATTACTCTTTTTTGCCTTGCCAAGAAAAGGTATATTGCCGATTCGACCGCAATAAAGTCGAACGCATTTTATTTAATCTAATCTATAACGCCTTTAAATTCACGAAGAAGGGCGGTGATATCGCAGTAAGTATTTCATCAGTAAACATCGCGGACAAAAAATTACATGTCTATCTGGAGGTACGGGACACAGGAATCGGAATTCCTCAGCAGTTACACGAATCTATTTTTGAGAGTTTTTTTCAATATGACAATGATGGCAAGGTCGCTAGCCAGGGTTCGGGCATTGGTCTATCGATCGCGCAGTCGTTTGTACAAATGTATAATGGAAAGATCGCGGTGGACAGCCAGCCAACAAAAGGCAGTGTGTTCACATTTGATCTATGGTTAGATCCTGCAGAACAGGATCATGAAATCGCATTCGAACGGGAGATCATGACTTCAGCCGAGCCCATCGAAGTAAGACAGAACCCACTTGTGCTGATTATCGAAGATGATGAAGATTTTAGGTATTATCTCAAAGAATCCTTAAGTGAATACTATCAGATCATCGAGGCTACTAATGGGAAAGACGGCTGGCAAAAGGCCCTTTTTCATCACCCTGACCTTGTCGTAAGCGATGTACAAATGCCTTATCTCAACGGAATGGAATTTTCACAGAAACTGGCGCAGGATAAGCGCACAAAGCATATCCCTGTCGTTTTATTGACCGCTTCACAGGTAGATAATGGACTTGTCTGCGGATTGGAATCCGGCGCGGTAGGTTACCTTACAAAACCTTTTGATATGCAAGTACTTGTTGCAAAGATCAATAGTTTGCTCCAGTTAAATCAAGCATTTAAAGAAGTTTATAGTAAGCAGGTGTCAATTGTAGCTCCTGAATTGACCGTCGTCTCCGAAAAGGATAAGTTTTTGCAAAAAGTATTGAACTACGTCCACGATAATATCGATAACCCACAATTGTCGGTTGAAGCACTGAGTAGCCACACCTCAATGAGTAGAGCGTCTTTGTATAATAAACTACTGGAACTCACGGGAATGTCACCTGTGGATTTTATCCGCTCAGTAAAATTGGAGAAGGCCGCGAGCTTGCTGGAGAAAAGTGATAAGTCTATTTCTGAAATTGCCTACGAAACGGGATTCGCAAATCCGAACTATTTTACCAAGGTCTTCAAAGCAAAATATCAGATGACGCCAAGTGAATATATTCATTCGCAAAAATGTACATCGATATAACAGCCATATAATTGCTGTTTAAATAGCTGTTTTAGGTGCTATTTTTCGGAAGGGTAATTTGTTTTATACATTTTTACCCTTCTTTTTTTTATTTGTTGCAATCCTCACTTATTGAAAACGATAGTTTTGTCTTATAACCAATCACCGGAGAACCGGTGACTATTCAACTAATCAATTTAAAAAATGAAATTTTTTATCGATACAGCAAGTCTCAGTGACATTCGTATAGCTCAAAATTTAGGGATATTGGATGGTGTAACCACCAACCCCTCACTGATGGCTAAAGAGGGAATCACAGGGACAGAAAATATCCACGCTCATTACCGCGCAATCTGTAGCATCGTCGAAGGCGATGTCAGTGCGGAAGTGATTTCGACCGATTATAGCTCTATGATTGAAGAAGGTTTGCTATTGGCGGCCTTAGATCATAAAATCGTTGTTAAGGTCCCGATGACTGAGGATGGTATTAAAGCGATCAAATATTTTAATACCCATCAGATTAAAACGAACTGTACTTTGATCTTTTCTGCCGGGCAGGCACTTTTGGCTGCCAAGGCCGGCGCCACATATGTGTCGCCGTTTGTTGGAAGGCTTGATGACATATCTGTCGATGGCTTGGCCTTGATTCGTGAAATACGTACGATTTATGATAATTATGATTTTCCGACGCAGATTTTAGCAGCTTCGGTTCGTCATAGTACCCATATCTTAGGCTGTGCTAAAATTGGAGCAGATGTAATGACCGGGCCTTTACAGGCTATATATGGACTATTGAAACATCCCTTGACCGATAGTGGACTGGCGCAATTTTTAGCTGATCATAAACGTGTGGCTACACAAATTAATAAATGAGATGGTGATGATTAAAAATAGTGTACACAATTTAGAGGCGATCGTTGCGCAAGTGCGGCGGGATATCATCCGTATGGTTCATGGTTGTCAATCTGGGCATCCCGGCGGATCGTTGGGTTGTACCGAATTATTGGTCTGCCTGTATTTCGAATTGATGCAGCGAAATGAACAATTTGATTTAAATGGATCCGGAGAAGATCTGTTTTTCCTTTCCAACGGGCATATATCGCCGGTGTTTTACAGTGTACTGGCGCGCGCAGGATATTTTCCCATTGATGAACTTGCAACTTTCAGAAAACTCAATTCGCGTTTGCAGGGCCACCCAACGCCCCACGAAGGTTTGCCGGGTATCCGTATTGCTTCGGGATCATTGGGGCAAGGGCTTTCCGTATCGATCGGAGCTGCTCAAGCCAAAAAATTGAACAACGATAACCGATTGGTATATGTGCTTATGGGGGACGGCGAATTACAAGAGGGCCAGATCTGGGAAGCAGCCATGTATGCAGCTCACAATAGGATAGACAACTTGATTGCGATTGTGGATTATAACGGCGCCCAGATTGATGGCGCAACTAACGATGTGCTCTCATTGGGCGACTTACCGGGCAAATGGATAGCATTTGGCTGGAAGGTTATTGAAGTTAGGCGCGGCAACGACATCAGCTCGGTCATCGCCGGTTTGAGAAAGGCTCAGGATGCTACCAAAAAACGATTTCCTGTCATGGTATTGTTGCACACCGAAATGGGTAATGGTGTCGACTTTATGATGGGCTCGCACAAATGGCATGGGGTAGCGCCAAATGATGCGCAATTGGCATTGGCGTTGAATCAGAATGCCGAGACATTGGGAGACTATATCGCTTAAGAAATCATAAATTTCCAAATTGATTAAAATGAAAAAATATACCTATACAGAATCGAAAGATACACGTTCCGGTTTTGGTGCAGGACTGGTAGAAGCTGCAAAACAAGACGAGAATGTGGTTGCGCTCTGCGCAGATCTAATTGGTTCCCTCAAGATGAATGATTTTATCAATGCCTATCCAGAACGATTTTTTCAGATTGGTATTGCCGAAGCTAATATGATGGGGATCGCAGCTGGGCTAACCATCGGTGGCAAAATTCCTTTTACGGGTACATTTGCCAACTTTTCGACGGGAAGGGTCTACGATCAGATTCGGCAATCAATTGCCTACTCGGATAAAAATGTGAAGATCGCAGCCTCTCACGCCGGACTTACTTTGGGTGAAGATGGCGCGACCCACCAGATCCTGGAAGATATCGGATTGATGAAGATGCTTCCGGGCATGACAGTGATCAATCCCTGCGACTATAACCAGACCAAGGCAGCAACAGTTGCAGCAGCCAGACATAAAGGGCCTGTTTACTTGCGCTTTGGGCGTCCGGTTGTCCCTGTTTTTACAGATGAAAATCAAGAGTTTGAGATCGGAAAAGCGATCATGATCAATCCTGGGACTGCGGTTACCATCATTGCAACAGGACACTTAGTATGGGAGGCAATCCTGGCGGGTGAGGAATTGGAGAAATTGGGAATTGACGCCGAAATCATCAATATACATACGATCAAACCCCTGGACAACGAGGCTATACTGGTCTCGGTCGCAAAAACAGGCTGCGTGGTGACAGCCGAAGAACATAACCGTATTGGTGGTCTAGGTGACAGTGTCGCGCAACTCTTGTCCGTGCAGATGCCTGCACCTCAGGAATATATTGCTGTAGATGATAGTTTCGGCGAATCGGGAAGACCACAAGAGCTTATGGACAAATACGGGCTAAATGCCGATGCTATTGTAGCGGCGGTACTTCGGGTACTCAAAAGAAAACTAATCAACTCGTAAAATAAAGTGGTTTAACACTAATATTGATTACTATTTAACTAATTATAAATGAGAAAGATTATTTGCACAGCACTATGGATTTTTTCGTTTAGCCTTTTATCGCAGGCACAACAGACTGCACCTAAGGGATTTGATATCGAACAGAAACTTATGTCGACCGGAAAAATAGATTCTATTATTTATCCGTCCAAAACAGTTGGCGTATCTCGAAAAGCATTGATATATACTCCGCCGGGATATGATATCCAAAAGAGATATCCTGTATTGTACCTCCTGCATGGAATCGGAGGCGATGAAAGGGAATGGTTGCGACACGGAAATCCGCAAGTTATTTTGGATAACCTGTATGGCGAAGGAAAAATAGAACCAATGGTGGTAGTTATGCCTAATGGTCGAGCCATGAAAGATGACCGATCTGGCGGAAACGTCATGGCACCGGATCGGGTGGCTGCATTCTCAACTTTTGAAAAGGATTTGATTAACGACCTGATTCCATATATTGAACAACAATTTTCAGTTGTCCGTGACCGTGAGCACCGCGCAATTTTTGGTCTATCTATGGGCGGTGGTCAGGCGCTGAATTTTGGTCTGGGACATATTGATACATTTGCTTGGGTAGGTGGATTTTCTTCTGCCCCCAACACCAAGATGCCACAAGAGCTATTGCCCGTTCCCAAGGAAGCGAAAGAAAAGCTAAAATTGTTGTGGATATCCTGCGGGGATCAAGACGGCTTACTGCATATTAGCAAAAGGACACACGAGTATCTTTTGGCTCATGAGGTGCCCCACATATACTATTTGGAACCAGGAGGGCATGATTTCAACGTGTGGAAGAATGATCTTTATCAAATTGCTCAATTACTATTTAAGGTGGTTAAATAGACTTGTAAAAAATTCAACTATAATGGGTTAACCAAGTGCTGGATTAACCAAGTATTGGAATAACCGAGATTTAAATAGCGAACTTCGTTTAATAAGTAATTTGGGAACTGGATCAGAGCAACAAATGAAAAATGCTATTGTAAAATATATACGTGTATTGGCGTTTCCTTAACTGGATACACCACCAATGAAACCTCTTTTAATATTGATAATCAATAAAGTAACGATGAGAATATATGTGCTCGTTTTCTCTTTTTTTGCCGTATTTACTAGTGCTTCGGCACAACAGGCAAAAAACCCGATCATTTTTGCTGATGTGCCCGATCTATCAATGATACGTGTCGGCGATACTTATTACATGAGTAGTACGACCATGCATATGAACCCCGGACTTCCGATTATGAAATCCAAAGATCTAGTCAATTGGGCATTGATCAACTATGCGTACAACAGTTTGGGAAATACCGAAGAACTGAACCTGTGGCAGCAAAAAAACGCCTATGGACAGGGTTCATGGGCAAGCAGTTTACGTTTCCATGATGGTAAATATTACGTCAGTACATTTTCTGCTAACACAGGAAAAACGCATATCTACACAACGAGAGATCTGGAAAATGGTCCCTGGGAAGCAACGGAATTTAAGCCAATGCTACACGATCACAGCTTATTTTTTGAAAATGGGAAGGCATACATGCTGTGGGGTGGAGGGCGTTTACATTTGGCCGAACTACTTCCAGACCTTTCGGGTTTGAAAGCAGGAACGGAACGGATTTTGATCGAAGATGCTTCTTTGCCAAGTTTACCTAAAGCAGGAAGGATGGGGCTGCCTGCAGAAGGTTCACAACTGTTCAGGATAAATGGTATGTATTATCTTTTTAATATTTCCTGGCCGGTGGATGGAATGCGTACCGTGATCGTGCATCGTGCTGCTCGACTTGAAGGACCTTATGAAGGTAAGGTGGTTCTCCAAGATCAGGGCGTAGCACAAGGCGGCTTGATCGATATGCCGAATGGGCAATGGTATGCCTACCTTTTTCAGGACCACGGCGCAGTGGGCAGAATTCCATATTTGGTACCTGTCAGCTGGGAAGATGGGTGGCCCGTCTTGGGTGTTCAAGGGAAAGTACCAGCTTTGTTAGCCCTACCGGCTAATAAAGCGCTCATGCCGGGTATTGTCAATTCGGATGATTTCAATAGAAACGAAAATCAACCGGCTTTGCCCTTGGTCTGGCAATGGAATCATAATCCTGACCCAGATCTGTGGTCACTAACTGAACGAAAGGGCTTTTTGCGCTTAAAAACCGGAGCGATTACAAACGACTTCTTACAAGCCAAAAATACACTGACACAACGAACGATTGGGCCTACCTGTAGCGCTTCTGTTGCTATAGATGTGTCGCAGATGAAAGATGGTGATTTCGCAGGCTTGTCCCTCTTGCAAAAGAATTATGGTCTCCTGGGCGTTCGAATGGAAGGAAACAAAAAATCACTGATTATGGTCAATGCGATGACGGGAATTCCGGAAGAAGTCGCCAGGATCAGCCTGCAAGATCAACATATATTTCTAAAAGCGAGTTGCGATTTCGCCAATAAAAGAGACATCGCAGATTTTTTTTACAGTACTGATGGACGCCATTGGATTGCAATCGGTAATCCATTGAAAATGAGCTACACCATACCGCATTTTATGGGGTATCGGTTTGGACTTTTTAACTATGCCAGTAAAGCGGCTGGAGGATTTGTTGATATTGATTATTTCCACATTACTACAGAGTAAGACGATATGAGAAGACAATTTTTTACGGTGTTAATTTTTGGATTTTTGATGATGTTATTGGTGACGATTAATGTACTAAGGGCCCAAAATCCGATCATACAAACCGCCTATACTGCAGATCCCGCACCTCTAGTTTATAATAATCGCCTGTATCTCTACACGACACAGGACGAAGAAGAATCGACCTGGTTTAATATGAACAATTGGCGTGTATATTCAACGGATGATATGGTCAACTGGACGGATCATGGTGCAATCTTGTCCTATACTGATTTTGAATGGGCCAAAGGCGATGCCTGGGCTGCACAATGTGTGGAGAAAAACGGCAAATTTTATTTATATGTGCCTGTTATTTCCAAATTGAATAATCGGGGAGCAATTGGCGTGGCCGTAGCGGACAGCCCATTGGGACCGTTTTATGATCCTTTAGGAAAACCACTTGTGCAAAGTGAGTGGGGAGATATTGATCCGACCATATTTGTTGATGACGACGGACAGGCCCATATGTACTGGGGGAATCCACAATTGAAATATGTAAAACTTAACGCAGACATGATCTCGTATCAGGGTGATATTGTAGATGTTCCGATGACAGCGGCATCCTTTGGTAAACGTGAAGGAGATGCCAAACGACCGTCCAATTATGAGGAGGGACCATGGCTGTACAGAAGGAATAGTCTATATTATCTTTTTTGGCCCGGAGGTCCTCTACCTGAATTTATTGGTTACTCGACCAGTAAAAATGCAGCAGGTCCATGGAAATATGGTGGAGTGGTGATGCCAGCCGAAGGGCGAGCTTTTACCAATCATCCCGGTGTGATCGACTTTAGGGGAAAAAGTTATTTCTTTTACCACAATGGCGCTTTGCCTGGAGGAAGTGGTTTCACGCGCTCGGTCGCTGTACAGGAATTAAAGTTTAATCCCGATGGTAGCATTCAGCCAATGAAAATGGCTACAGGGATTACAGAGGCACTTAAAACTGTGAATCCCTATAGTCTAATGCAGGCCGAAACAATATCCTGGTCCGCACATGTTAAATCGTTTCAAAATAATAAAGTGGGGGTTTTTATCAAAGCGCTCAAAAATGGAGCATATACAAGCATAAAGAGTGTTGATTTTGGCAAAAAGGGAGCAATGAATTTCTTTGCGCGAGTAGGGACAACTCACAACGGCGGTGTCAGTATGGAAGTAAGGTCAACAGCTGTCGATGGTCCTCTTTTAGCTACGATAGCGGTTCCAATGACGGGCGGCGATGACCGATGGACTACGGTTGATACTCAGCTTTCTAGTAGGGTAACGGGAATCCACGACATCTATTTTGTTTTTAAAGGTAAGGCTCCGACTAATATCCTATTTTTTGATTGCTGGAAGTTTGGGGAAATAAAGTAAAATTAAATGACTGATCAAACTGGAGCTTTATTTTTTGCCTCAAACTATTTGCGCTATGTGCTGCTGACTGTTGTGTTGTCGTTGGCACTGCAGCCAAGTTTTGGTAAAATACGCCTTCCTGCACTTGTGGGCGATAAAATGATACTGCAACGAGATATTGAACTCAACATTTGGGGCTGGGCTGCAAAAGGTGAAAAGGTGACCATTCGTTTTCGTGATGTATATTATTATACGGAGGCCGGAAGTGATGGTAGATGGAAACTGACTATTCCGCCGCAGCACTATGGCGGTCCATATATCATGGAGATCAACGAACTGGTCATCCGCGATGTTTTGATCGGCGATGTATGGCTCTGCTCAGGTCAGTCCAATATGGAAACACCCATCCAACGGCTCGTTGAGCGATTCCCAGAAATCAACGTTTCCAATAATCATATGATACGTTATTTTAAGGTCCCGATGCAAAATAGCGCATTCGACGTCAAGGATGCTATTCCTTCGGATGCAAGATGGCACTCGGCCATAGCCTCAGATGTAATGAATTGGACGGCATTAGCTTATTTTTATGCACAGGAAGCTTATCAGCATACTGGTGTGCCAGTCGGAATGCTCGTTTCCAGTCTAGGTGGGTCGACAATAGAAAGTTGGATTGACCAGCAGCATTTAATAGATTTTCCTGACTTATTGATTGACCGGACGGCCGTGGATAGCCTCAAAACGGTTGAAAAAGACCGCGGGGCAGAATTATGGACAAAAGAAAACTTTAATGATACAAACTGGTCTATCGTGCAGGTTCCAGAATACTGGGCTAAACCTAGTATATCCAACAGAGGCGTTGTTTATTACCGTAAGCATTTTGTGCTGCCGGCAGCCAAGAATGGCAGGTATGCAAAGTTGTACTTGGGTACTTTAATTGATAGTGATTCAGTCTATGTTAACGGCCATTTCGTAGGGACTACCGCTTATCGCTACCCACCACGGATTTACGATGTACCAGCAGGGATTCTCCATGAGGGAAACAATACGATAACGATCCGCTTGCGGACAGCAGGTGTAGATGGTGGTTTTACGCCAGATAAACCGTATAAGTTGCAGGTTGATGATACGATAATTGATCTCGCCGGGGATTGGCGTTGGAAAGTGGGACTTGACCAAGATGCGATAGACAGGTATAAAGAACGGCTGAGGGATGCTGGCCAGGTTGGTTCAGGTCTATACAATGGTATGATTAACCCATTGAAAGACTATGGTGTTAAAGGTGTCATCTGGTATCAAGGTGAAGCAAATACAGCAGATCCAAAACCTTATCAAAGGTATCTCGCCCTACTGATCGATAGTTGGCGAGAGCTATTCCAGCAACCTAAACTTCCCTTTTTGCTTGTGCAACTTCCTAATTTTATGGCGAAAGATGCCGTCCCGAAAGAATCAAGTTGGGCGTTGGTTAGGGAAGCTCAGTTTCAGATCAGTAAAGAAATACCTATGACGGCACTAGCAGTGACTTATGATATTGGCGAGTGGAACGATATCCACCCCCTAAATAAAAAAGACCTGGCGAAACGACTATTCTTGGCTGCACGCAAGCTAATTTATGGCGAGCATATCGTCGCAGCTGGACCTCGATACAAAGCGATACATATAAACGGCGATGAGATTGCGGTTTCCTTTGATCAGATCGGAAAAGGACTGGCCATTGCTCATGGGACAACACTGCAACATTTCGCGATAGCTGGAGAGGACCAAAAATTCTTTTGGGCAGATGCTGTCATAAGGGGGAGAGCAATTATTGTGAGCCATCCTAAAATTAAACATCCCAAAGCGGTGCGCTATGCTTGGGGCGATAATCCTGTAGATGCAAATCTGATAAATAAAGAAGGTTTTTTGGCGATACCATTTCGTACCGACAATTGGTAGAATAACGCATATTTAATCACTATAAATCAATTCAAACAACTAAGGATCAGTATATAATTCATCAATTTAAGTAACTAATTTATTCAATTTTATGAAGGGACTAAATATTGTCTTAAAAAAAAGGACAATGACATTGGTATTGTCCATCACAGGAATCTTGTCGACGACAACAGTCATAGGGCAAAAGCAACAAAATGTGCTGAAAGATTTAAGTAAAGGATTTGTACATCAATCTATCGGCAATCCTTATCTGCCACTGTGGGAACATCTTCCAGATGGCGAGCCCCGGGTTTTTGAAGATCCGGATCAGCCCGGGAAATACCGCGCCTATATCATTGGTTCACACGACTTGCGTTTTACAAGTTATTGTGGACCTGACATCAGAATGTGGTCAGCGCCTATTGAGAATTTGACGAGCTGGCGTGATGAGGGAGCTATTTTTACCTATCCAATGGAAGGAAAATGGGATGTCATGTATGCACCGGATATCGTGGAGGTCAAACGAAAAGATGGAAAGAAAGAATATTATTTGTTTCCACACAGCAGGGGAGAACATCGTGAAGCCATGGTCGTTAAAGGAGATAGACCCAACGGCCCATTTAAACCGGTGAATCTGACCGCGGATGGACAACGTACCTTGCCGGGAAGTATCTTGGGATTTGATCCGGCAGTCTACATTGAATACGTTACCGATCCGAAAGATCCCGATTTCGACATTGGATTCAGAGCTTATGGCTTTTGGGGATTTCAACGATCCATGGCCGCCCAGTTAGACCAAAAAACAATGTATTCGCTTAGACCGGGAACGGAGGTTATCAACTACCTGCTACCTGCAAGTGCGCGATATGGAGAGTTGCGTGATCCCAAAGGAACCACTTACCCCAATATTTTTGCTGGTGAAGATCTAGGGACCTTTAATTTCTTCGAAGCTTCATCTATTCGTAAGGTGGGAAATAAATTTGTCACAGTATACAGTGGCTATTCCGGACCCGAATATGGTGTCAGCAGCTCCAACTCAACCTTACGTTATGCAGTCGCCGATTCACCACTGGGACCATGGAAAAGTGGTGGCGTGTTGGTCGACTCGCGTGCTCCGGTAGTGAATAGGGATGGCTCAGGCATTGAAACCAGCAATGCAGGTCACAATACCCATGGTAGTATTGAGTTGATCAATGGACAATGGTATGTATTTTATCATAGACCACCACGGGGTTTTGGATTCGCAAGGCAGGCGGTAGTGGAGCCGATTAAAGTGCAATGGGACGAAAAAAGTGTGAAAGAGGGTGGGATGGTTTCTATTCGTGCATTTAATCCTTTCCAAGAGAGTCTGACGACCAAAGATAAAAATGGGAAGGAATATAAAGGTGCGGAGGTTACATCTGAAGGATTTCATTTTTATGGACTTGATCCCTACAGGTACTATTCTGCAGGATATGCCTGTTATCTTTCAGATATCAGCTTACAGCAAGATTCCTGGGATGTCTGGGACAATCATATGCCAGTGACCAATATGAAAAATGGAAATATTGTCGGCTTTAAATATTTTGGATTCGGCGGGCTTGATCAGGACAAATTTGGATTGAAAGCTTTTAATGGTACGAAAGCGGGAAATCAGACAGCCTTTGATCTATTTATTTCCCCACAAACACAGGCTGCGTTTAAGGTCAATGTGTGGTTGGATGGTCCTTGGGAAAATGATGTCTGGAAGGGGAAAAAGATTGCCCAGATCGTAATTCCGGCTAATGCTAAATCTGAGGTGACACACTTTACAGCTGATGTTTCGAAATATGTTGATCATTTGGGGGGCAAGCATGCGCTATATCTGGTGGCCGAAGGGGAAGAGGGTAAACCTCTCTTCGATTTTATCGGATTGGGGTTTAGTTCAAAAAACCAAAAAATTGTACGTCCAATATCGCCGAAGGTCGATATTACCGTAAATGGTAAAAAACTTGCATTACCCTCTATTCCGATCAGATCCACAGATGAGAATGGTATCATTGGTTACAATACCTATGAGGTCATTTCTCCCTTGGAAATAAAAGGTAAAAAAATTCCTGTTGTAAAAGCATTCGCGACTAATCCTGACGTGAAGATTACGGTCAGGCAGGCGAGTTCGTTGACAGGTCATGCTCAAGTTGATTGTGTTTACAAGGGACAGACGAAAAGCTATCTGGTCAAATATGTTACGAACTGAATAGATCAAAGGTAGGTGCGGTTTGAAATACTGTGTAAAAAGAGGGGATCTATTTCAGATTCCCTCTTTTTTTACCGGCAGTAGGTACCTACGTAGTCCTCATCTTTTGTCGGTTATTTCTCGTATAATGCGCCTTTTTAAACATTTTTATTGGAATATAAAACATTTGTATCGGGTGCCGACAGCATAGTTCTTGTAGTTTTACCACAGTAATTCAATATTAGAATAACCAATTATATATGGACCAAATTATAACAGAGGCAAAGCCTGTCAAAGGCTTTTATAAGCTCTCAATGAAGCAACGGGTAGGATTTGGCGCAGGCGATCTGGCACAGAATCTTATCTATCAGACGGTTTCAATGTATCTATTGATTTTCTACACTAATGTGTACGGAATTTCAGCTGCTTCAGCGGGGGTCATGTTTCTAATTGTCCGGATCGTTGATGTGATTTGGGATCCCATTGTTGGTGCATTTGTTGATAAAAGCAATCCCCGTCTGGGTAAGTATAGGTCATATCTGGTTTTGGGCGGAATTCCGCTTACAGGTTTTGCGGTGCTGTGTTTTTGGAATGGATATTCCGGCTCATTGACCTACGCTTATATTACCTATGTTGGGCTATCTATTTTATACACATTGATTAATGTTCCTTATGGTGCTTTAAATGCTTCCCTAACCAGAGATACCGACGAAGTGACAAAGTTGACTTCCACGCGCATGTTTATGGCGAATATTGGGGGGCTCGCCGTTGGTTATGGTGTACCTATTGTCGTCAAATATTTCTCTCCCGATGGAAAGATTAACTCGAGGGATTCAGCCGGTGCCTGGTTTACGACAATGCTTATTTATGCTTTGGTTGGTTTAATCCTTTTATTTTTTTGCTTTTCACAAACAAAAGAACGCGTTATTATGGATGAAAAAGAGACGGAAAACGTCCAAGTGTCTGATCTTTGGCAGGAATTTAAACATAATCGACCATTGCGCATTCTTGCATTTTTCTTTATTACTGCTTTTGCCATGATGGCCATCGGAAATTCGGCGGGTTCCTATTATATGATCTACAATGTCAATGCACCTGATATGCTTCCATATTTCATGGCTTTGGGATCGTTGCCTGCATTTATGTTCATGCCGCTTGTACCTGCTATTAAACGCGCGATCGGAAAAAAGCAAATGTTCTATGTTTTCTTGGGGATAGCTATCCTGGGCATGATTATGTTATATATTATTTCAACTAACGAAACACTTAAAGGAAATACCTGGCTGGTATTGAGTGCGCAATTTATCAAATCCACAGGTGTGATCGTCGCGACAGGATATATGTGGGCCCTGGTCCCGGAAGTGATATCTTATGGTGAATATAAAACTGGTAAACGTATATCCGGAATTGTCAATGCATTGACAGGCATCTTTTACAAAGCTGGTATGGCACTGGGCGGAATTGTTCCGGGACTGGTGCTGGCGTATGTTGCATTTGATAAAGATAATGTAACGACACAATCTGCTATGGCCGAAAAGGGGATCCTATGGCTGGTGGCTGTTATTCCCGCAATACTTTTATTGTTAGCCATGTACGTCATTTCAAAATATGAATTGGATGATGCCACCATAGATAAAATCAATCGCGATATCGAATTCAAAGCTAATTATTAATCAAAAATAAACCACGCATATGCTAAAGACTATTGTTTTGGCCGTAACAGCCCTATTGGGATCTCATGCTGTTGCCGCAACTACACAACACATGAATCAAGCGCCTGATTCACTGACCTTGAAAGAGGCATTTGAAAATAACTTTTTTATAGGTACTGCCCTCAATCTTGATCAGATATGGGAAAGGGACACTCAGGCTGTAGCAGTTGTCAAAAAGCAATTCAACTCCATTGTCGCCGAAAACTGCATGAAAAGCATGTTTCTGCAGCCTCAGGAGGGACAATTTTACTTTAACGACGCGGATCGTTTTGTAGCATTCGGTGAACAAAATAAGATGCAGATTATAGGTCATACATTAATCTGGCATTCGCAGACACCAGCTTGGTTTTTTGTTGATAAAAACGGGAAAGATGTCTCGCGGCCGGTATTGATTGAACGCATGCGTAAACATATACAAACAGTTGTTTCCCGGTATAAAGGCCGCGTGTTCGGCTGGGATGTTGTGAACGAAGCCATACTGGATAATGGTGAATGGCGTGAAAGCAAATTCTATAAAATTATTGGGCCTGAATTTATACAATTGGCTTTTCAATTTGCCCATGAAGCCGACCCTAATGCCGAACTGTATTATAATGATTACTCAACGGCCATTCCCGAAAAGCGAAAAGGAATTATGACGATGGTACAACAGGTGAAGGCTGCGGGTGGAAAGGTAAGTGGCATAGGTATGCAAGAGCATAACGCTTTGGACAATCCATCATTGGGCGAAGTTGAAAAGACCATTCTTGGATTTGCAAGCCTGGTTGTGAAGGTGATGGTTACCGAAATGGATATTTCGGTGCTCCCACATGTGCGCCCCAATATGGGAGCAGAAATTGGCGAGCGCTATGCTTACAGTAAGGAGACTAATCCTTATGAAAAAGGTCTGCCGGCTGGTAAAATGGCTGAGCTTGGCAGGCGATATATTGACTTTTTTAATCTTTATCTCAAACATCAGGATAAGATATCCCGCGTGACCCTGTGGGGGGTTGGGGATGGAGATTCATGGAAAAACGGATGGCCTATTCCCGGACGCACGGATTATCCTCTTTTATTTGACCGTCATTATCATCCCAAACCATTTGTAAAAGATATTATAGCATTGACTCAAAAAAAAAAGTGATAAAGAAAATGAAAAAAAGTAAGTATTTGTATCCAAGTGATTACATGGCTGATCCATCAGCGCATGTTTTTGAAAACAAGATTTATATCTATCCGTCTCATGACCGCGAGAGTGGTATTCCCGAAAATGATAACGGTGATCATTTCGATATGCAAGATTACCATGCATTTTCACTGACTGATCTGCAGAGCGAAGTATTAGACCATGGGAAAGTATTGGATGTAAAAGATATTCCTTGGGCTGGTCGACAGCTTTGGGATTCGGATGTTACCGAGAAAGATGGCAGGTACTATATGTATTTTTCCATGAAAGACAAAAATGACATTTTTAGACTAGGTGTCGCTTTATCGGACAAACCTTATGGTCCATTTGTGCCCCAGAATAATCCGATAAAAGGGAGTTACAGTATCGATCCCTGTGCGTTTAAAGATAATGATGGATGCTATTACCTCTATTTTGGTGGTATATGGGGCGGGCAATTGCAGTTTTATCGAAATAATAAAATTGTTTCACCCAACGAATTACCGAAGGCGGATGAACCGGCATTAACTCCAAAGGTTGTCAAGATGTCAGCAGATATGCTTGAATTTTCTGAGCAACCCCGTGATCTCGTTATCTTAGATAAAAATGGCTTAGCCTTAAAACAGGGGGATACCGATAAACGATTTTTTGAAGCATCCTGGATGCATAAATATCAGGGTAAATATTATTTTTCATATTCGACCGGTGATAGCCATTTAATTTGTTATGCAATAGGAGATAATCCATATGGACCATTCACCTATCAGGGGGTTATTTTATCACCGGTTATTGGCTGGACGACACATCACAGTATCTTAGAATTTCAGGGCAAATGGTACCTTTTTTATCATGATTCCGTCCCATCGGGAGGGAAAACTTGGCTAAGGAGTATGAAAGTCATCGAAATTGAATATGACGAAAACGGACACATCAAGCCTATAAACGGTTTATCTTCTTAAATAATGATTTTGACAGTTCGCTAATGACTTATATCATGCGTTTGAACCTTTTCCTGTTCATAGTTTTATGTTGCTTACCGCAAGGGGTAAGATCGGAAGATGGTAGTCAACTATGGCTGCGATTTTCCAAACAGGAGAGAGCCGGTCACACTATAAATATCAGGGGCATATCGCCTACCGATGCGACAATAACGTTGGCCAAAGAGGAGCTTTTGAATTATTGGAATGGGGTCGATGTGACACTTCAACTTGATCGCAAACACCAACGGCTAAAAGATGGCTACCAGATTAGTCAAGACCATAAAGGAATCCATGTGGTTGCCGGCCAGTCAATAGGTTTGTTATATGGTGCTTATCATTTGCTGCGGCTTCAGGAGACAGGGAGGCAGCTACCTCATTTGTCAATCATCGAAATACCTTCTTATGATATTCGCATGCTAAACCATTGGGACAATTTGGATGGTACCATAGAACGTGGTTATGCCGGTCATTCGTTGTGGAAATGGCAGGAGCTGCCACAAAAACTTTCTCCCAGATACGAAGAATATGCGCGAGCAAATGCATCTATTGGTATAAATGCCACTGTCTTGAATAACGTAAATGCCGCTCCTCAACTATTGGAAGCAAACTATCTCATTAAAGTGAAGGCTCTAGCTGATATTTTTCGCAAATATGGCATCAAGGTGTATTTATCGGTTAATTTTTCTTCTCCCCAAATTTTAGGTGGTCTACCGAGTTCGGATCCCTTAAATAAAGATGTCCAGCACTGGTGGAGGTCAAAAGTAAAACAAATTTATCGATTAATTCCAGATTTCGGCGGTTTTTTGGTCAAGGCAAATTCTGAAGGTCAGCCGGGACCGCAAGATTACGGACGCACACATGCTGATGGAGCCAATATGCTCGCCGACGCACTTAGCCCACATGGCGGTATCGTATTTTGGCGAGCTTTTGTTTATCAGCCAACCAAAGATGACCGCGCAAAGCAGGCTTTCCAGGAGTTTGTACCCTTAGATGGAACATTTAAAGAAAATGTTATTCTCCAGGTAAAAAATGGACCGATAGATTTTCAGCCACGAGAACCATTCAATCCCTTATTCGGTGCCATGCACAAGACTGCGAAGATGCTTGAATTTCAGTTGACACAGGAATATTTAGGCTTTTCCAATCATTTGGTGTATTTGGCTCCCTTATTTAAAGAGGTATTGGATGACGAAACCTTTGCCTATGGGGTGGGCTCTACAGTGGCTGAAATGACGGGCAGAAACCGACGCTTAGGTTCCAAAACAGCTATTGCAGCAGTGGCGAATATCGGTCAGGATACTAACTGGACAGGACACCATTTTGCACAGGCCAATTGGTATGCCTTTGGACGATTGGCTTGGGGCAACAGTCTTTCGGCCGAACAGATCGCCGATGAATGGATACAAATGACTTTCACACGAGACCGGGAGTTTATTAATCCGGTTAAAAAGATGATGTTGGAATCACGCGAGGCTGCTGTAGACTATATGATGCCCATGGGTTTACATCACCTGTTTGCCTTTGATCATCATTATGGACCCGAACCTTGGGGAAATATTCCTGGCGGCCGTCCAGATTGGATGCCTTGGTATTACCATAACGCAGACAGGCTGGGACTGGGCTTTGATCGGACTATTGATGGAAGTAATGCCATATCCCAATATAATCTACCATTGCGCAATATATATAACAATAAATCGACCTGTCCTGAAAATCTTCTTCTGTGGTTTCATCATGTTTCTTGGAATTACACAATGAAAAACGGTAATACACTTTGGAGAGAACTATGTTACCGTTATGATCATGGTGTCCAAAAGGTGCGTGAATTTCAGAAAGTTTGGGATTGTATGGAAAAATTTATAGATCAATCTCGTTTTCATGCGGTACAATCCAAACTTAGAATACAGGTCCGGGATGCAATTTGGTGGAAAGATGCCTGCTTGCAATACTTCCAACTGTTTTCGGGTCAGCCTATTCCTTATGAATTAGAACGACCAGTTCATGATTTAGAAGAATTAAAAAGAATCAAACTGCCTATGGGGCATCATAATTAGGTGCCCCATAAATTGCGCTAGTTTTCAGTTCGTTGCCAAATACGGTAGGTTAATTTCCTTTAAGCCAAGATTTGCTCCCTGCAATGAACGAATCATGTGGTGGCAACTATCGATTCTTTTTTGTTATCTTTATGGACTGAAACGATCAACCTGAGCTAAAGTAATCTATCCATGAACTATACGAGCGAAAAACAACTGCTTGAGGAATTCCTAAAGGGAGAAGAGCGGGCGTGCGCGCAGGTATATAATCGTTATTTCAGTCGTATTTGTTTGTATGCCTCGAGTTTTGTGGATGAAAGCAAAGAGGCAGAGGATATTGCAGAGGAGGGATTTATTCGTTTATGGCAGGGTAAACGTAATTTTGAAAGCTTAGCACATCTAAAAGCCGCTCTTTATCAAACGACACGTCGAATTGGACTTAATTATCAGACGGCTCGGCAGCGCAGATTGAATCGGATAGATGTGTACACGGCCCAGCAAGACCAAAATCAAAATTCCTATTTGCAAGACATCGTTTATGCCGAGGCAATGGCTGAATTATACGAAGCGATTCAAAAGCTTCCACCAAAGGCACGGGAAATTATTCAGTTGACCTATTTGGAGGGGAATAGCAACCAGGAAGTTGCCGACCTTTTACACATCAGTATCCAAACAGTAAAAAATCAGAAAATGCGTGCATTGAGCCTTCTTCGCCAGCATTTAAATAGAGAGTCTTTTAGTTATCTCCTTTCATTAGCCGTCTTTTTTGGAAAATTTTAATTTTTTTTAAGTGTCTTTGGTACTTTTCTTAATCGGTGTGGTATCTATTATTGAAATAGCTCAACATGGATTTTATCGAAGAAGAAAAACTTATCCGTATCAGTGCACTTGTATTAAAGGAAATGCAGGGCCGGCTAACAGGTGAAGAACGAATTTTCCTGGATAGCTGGCTGAAAGAATCGGCACTCCATACACAGATCTATCAACGTTGTTTGAGTGGACATAAACAGCGCGAAGCATATGCAAGTCTCCGATATTTCGAGACCCAGCGTAATTTTGATGGACTCAAAGCCAAAATAGCATTTCCGTCCAAGACGAGGACAGTTGTACTAAGAAGACTATGGCCCATTGTTGCAGCAGCAAGTGTACTCATCGCTATCAGTGGAATCTGGTTTTGGAATAAGGGGGCCAATCAACAGTTAAATGAGCGATTGGTATCTATAAACGATCGACTACCAGCCTCCAACCTAGCAACCATTACGCTTTCAGATGGCCGTCAATATCAGTTAAATAAAACTGAAAACAAGGTTGTGATCGATAGCGGGGGAATTCATTATAGCCATGGAGACCAGGTTGCAGCAATCAACGCTGCAGTCTCTGCCAAAATAGAAACACCGCGCGGTGGCACATATGATGTGACACTACCTGACGGAACAAACGTTAAACTGAATGCGGGGACAATACTTACTTATCCGACTGTTTTTGCGAAAGACAAGCGCGAAGTAACACTCCTTGGAGAAGCCTATTTTGAGGTTGCGAAGCGTAAAGATCAACCCTTTATTGTCCATAGCAAAAATCAGCAGGTCAGGGTATTGGGCACACATTTCAATATAAACGCCTACCAAACATCAGCTAAAATAAAAACCACATTGCTTGAGGGTAAGGTGACTGTGAAAGAGCTAAATAGAGGTCATCAAGTAACCTTGTTACCTGGCGATCAGGCCGTCAATAGTGCTGCGAATTTTTCTAAGCGGGCAGTCAATGTACAACAGGAAATGGCTTGGGTGTATGGTAAATTTAACTTTGACGGGAAATCTCTTCGTGAGGTTATGGATGAATTGTCCCAATGGTATGCCATTGATGTGGTCTATAAGGGCGACATACCTGAGGTCGAATTTTTCGGAGGAACATTCAGAACAAGTAAATTATCCACGATATTGAAAATATTGAAAGATCAGGATTTGTCCTATCAGCTGACGGATGACGGTAAACTTATTATTGAAAAAAATGCATCTAACATACGGAAAGGAGGACAATAACGAAGAAAAAAAATACATAACACTGCGTATATGAATTAACAAATTGGACAGTAGATCCCGCAATCTAACCTAACTAAACTAACTAGAATTAATGAAATTAAGTTGTTTTTCACAAGCGACCAAACCCTTATTATGGCTATTTTTTGCTGTCTTACTCCAGATCAGCCATCGGGTCAACGCACAAACTGTAACTTACTCTGGGCATAATGTTTCACTTGAGGACGTGCTCCAGACAATCAAGCTTCAGACGAACTATGAGGTACTCGGAGCGAAAAAGATATTGGAGGCGGCACGGCCAATTTCAATCAAAGCCGAAAAAATGCCTCTTAAATTATTCCTCAATAAAATTTTAACCAATCAGGAAATCGGGTATACCATTGAATCGAAAACGATCTTCCTGGAAAAGAAAACAAATCCGCGCAAGATTGAACAGAAAGCCCGTCCTATGACGGAAAAATCATCCCAAATACAAATCAAAGGCCAGATCTTCGGAAAAGATCGCAAGCCACTATACGGAGTGAATATCACTCAGGGGGGCAATGCGATTGCCGCGACCGATAAGGAGGGCAGGTTTACAACCGTTGGGAACATGCAACCGCTTACAATGAGTATGGTAGGCTACAAAAATTTTATACTCAATTTAGCAGAGAACAAGGATGAATATATAATACAGATGGAAGCAGAGGCAAATTCCTTGGAACAGGTTGTTGTTACTGGTTATCAGACGCTGAAAAAGGATTCCTTTACCGGAACCGCCATTACAAAAAGTGGAGATGAACTGCGGCAGGTCAACCCACAGAATGTGCTGCAGGCTATGCAGGTATTTGATCCATCTTTTAAGATATTACCTAATAACTTAGCGGGCTCCAATCCGAATGCGCTGCCTAATATTAATGTACGTGGATCCTCGGCATTACCTAGTGGAAGCACGGATGTGTTACGTCGAGACAATGTCACGACGACTATGAATTTACCTGCTTTTATCTTGGATGGTTTTGAAGTGAGTCTGGAGAAAGTAATGGATCTGGATATGACGCGTATTGAGAGTGTCACCACATTAAAGGATGCAGCAGCGAGTGCTATCTACGGTTCGCGTGCAGCCAATGGGATAATGGTAATCGTTACAAAGGCTCCTAAAGAAGGTAAATTGCAGCTTACGTATACGCATGAAACAAATGTAAATGTGCCAGATTTGTCAGGCTATAACCTTTTGAATGCACCGGAAAAGCTCGCTTATGAAAAATTAGCAGGGCTTTATGATGGTCAGAAACAACGTCAATCGCAGGACGTATTAGACGAATTATACTACCATAAACTTGCAAATGTGCTCGGGGGAATAGATACCTATTGGTTATCACAACCGGTACGTACAGCAATTGGGCAAAAACATGGTGTATTCTTGGAGGGTGGTGCACAAACTTTTCGTTATGGCGTAGATATGCGTTACCAAACTCGCCCTGGTGTGATGAAAGGTTCCGGGAGAAACCAGTATTCCGGTGGGTTAAATTTTAGTTACAATCCCAAAAATAAAATCCGTTTTCAAAATGAGCTCTCCATTACGGTAGTCGATGGCAGGGAATCTCCTTATGGTAGTTTTGAGAATTTTGTTAAAATGAACCCTTACTATAGGCTGAAAGACGATCAAGGTAATATCACACAATTATCGGATCGTTGGACCAGAGTAGATGCCTCCGGAAATAGAAACGAGGAATATGTACTTAATCCTGCATATGACGCTACATTGAGCAGCTACAACAAATCGGGCTATACCGAACTATTGAATAATCTTTCAGCCGACATTGATCTAGGTCAGGGATTGCGCCTACGTGGATTGCTATCTTTACTGAAACGCATGAACACGGGTGACGATTTCCGTTCACCCTTGTCTAACGAGTTCTATTCCTACGAAACCTCGAGAGCAGATGAAAGAGGGAGCTATGGAAGCTATAGTAACAATGAACTGTATTGGGACGGAAATATACGATTGAATTGGGACCGAAATATAGGGAAGCACTATTTTAATGTGATCGCTGGAGCCAATATAAGGACAGAAAGTTATGATGAACGCTACTTCAAAGCGATTGGTTTTCCCAATGACCGTTTCACCGATATTGGTTTTGCTAAAGGCTATGAGGAGGGGAAAAGTCCAGAAACTAATGTGGGGGCCTCACGTCTATTTGGCTCTTTCCTAAGTGGTAACTATAGTTATGACAACCGGTATCTACTTGATGCAACCTTACGCATAGACGGATCGTCCAAATTTGGCGCAAATAAACGTACAGCGCCTTTCTGGTCTACAGGAATTGGCTGGAATGTGCATAATGAAAATTGGTTTGCCACTCAGGTGATCAGTCAGTTGCGTCTTCGCGCAACTGTTGGCTTGACAGGGTCCGTCCAATTTGATCCTTACATGTCGCGCGTTACTTATTCTTATGATAAAAACAACTGGTACTCGTCGGGACTGGGGAGTATAGTACGAAATTATGGTAATGAGAATCTTGCTTGGCAAAGGACGCAATCGGTGGACTTGGGTTTAGATATCGGCTTCTGGAAAAACAGATTGACTTTTTCACTGCGCAACTATAGTAAAATTACAAAAGATATTTTGGCAGACATTAATATCGCTCCTTCGACAGGATTTAGTTCTTATAAAGAAAATCTAGGCGATATGGAGAACAAGGGCGTGGAGTTGGGCATAAATTGGCAGGCGATTAAGTCTGAAAAATGGACTTTGAGCTTGTTGGCCAATCTTGTTCAGAATCGCAACAAAATTGTGCGTATATCGAATGCTTTGAAGAGTTACAATGAGCGCGCAGATGAAGAACAACAGAAAGATGAATTTAAAGCCGTACCCTTATTACGTTATGAAGAGGGGCAGTCCATGGATGCCATATATGCGGTTCCTTCTTTGGGTATAGATCCTGAAAGTGGACGGGAAGTCTTTGTGAAGCGAGATGGAACACTGACTTATATCTGGGATCCGCGCGATATCGCAGTGGTTGGTGTAGCGACGCCAAAAATGGAGGGATCTTTCGGTGGTACCTTGCGTTATCAGCAATGGATGTTGGTGGCCTATTTCCAAACACGCGTGGGAGGAAAGACCTATAACCAAACCCTGGTGGATCGAGTTGAAAATGCAGATCCACGTTACAATGTGGATGCGAGGGTGCTTGAGGAACGATGGAAGAATCCGGGAGATCATACATTTTTTAAAAGTATTGAGGATTTGGGACGGAGCGAGTTATCTTCTCGTTTTGTGATGCCAGATAATCTATTAACACTGCAATCCCTTAATATATCTTACGATGCTAATAAAGCTTTTGCCAATCGGTTGGCTCTGGCGAGTTTGCGTGTGGGCCTGATTGGTAACGATATTTTTCGTTGGTCTAATGTGAAGGAGGAGCGAGGCATCAATTACCCTTTTGCAAGATCAGTAACCTTGACGTTACAGGCTAGATTTAAATAAGGTTTGCTAAAATCAAGAATGTAGATTGATAGTGATGTGATTCGTGAACATTACTTCATACAAACGAACTAACATATGAAAAAGAAAAATATATTTATCGTTGTACTTTGCAGTATTTGCTTGTTTTCCTGCCAGAAGTGGCTTGATATACAACCCCAAAGTGAGGTCGAAAAAGACCTGCTCTTTACTACGGAGGATGGTTTTAAGGAAGCACTATTGGGAATTTATACCCGCTGTGCTAAGGGTGACCTCTACGGTAAAGAATTGACAATCGGCACGCCTGAAGTACTTGTTCAAAATTATACAATTCCGAACAATGATCCCTTAAGTTATCAGAAGACAGCACGATTTTTATACGATGATGGCGACTTTAAAGATCGCAAGGACAATATTTGGAAGGGTTTGTACCATGGGATAGTGAATGCAAATCTCTTACTAGCGGAAATCGACGGCAAGAAAAATCTGTTTGCCGGAGACAACTTCGCTTTGATCAAGGGAGAGGCGCTGGCTTTGCGTGCTTTCCTACATTTCGACGCCTTACGTCTGTTCGCTCCAGCACCTGGCGTGAATGCACAGGCCGATGCCATACCCTATGTAACCAAATACGCGAATAAAACGACTCCATTAAGCAAAGTGTCAGCAGTGTTGGATTCTGTCATTGCGGATTTGGCGATAGCGAAAGATTTATTAAAGGTAGATCCAATACGCTCTGCTTCTTATGTAGTAGGGTATCCGACAATAAAGGACACGCTGGCCAGCTCGGAATTGAATAGCAGCAGCCTCTTTTTGCAAAATAGAAGGCATAGATTGAATTATTATGCTGTATGTGGTATTCTAGCGCGGGTTTATCTTTATAAAGGAGATAAGCCCAAAGCTTTGGCAAATGCGATGGAAGTGATCCTATCGAAAAAATTTCCTTGGACAAATAACACCGATTTCCAATCCGTAAAGGAGGATAAGAAGGATCGAATTTTATATAAAGAGCTTCTATTTGCCTGGTATATTCCGGGAATGAATAACGAATATAATCAAGAATGGTTTAGCACCGGAAGGATGAACTTAGATAAAGAAGAAGGACGCACAATTTATGAAGTTGGAGGTAATGGGGGAGGTGATTTACGTTACACCCAATGGTTTGGTTCAGTGAGTTTAGGAACCACAGCTTTAAGTGCTTTGGTAAAATACAATAGAAATTCTTTTAGTGATAATTTTGAAGCCAATTTACATTATCTAATGGCTCCAGCGATACGATTAAGTGAGCTCTACTACATTGTTGCTGAATGTAATTATGAAAACAATCCGACCTTGTCCGCAGAATATCTGAATCAGGTGCGTATACAGCGTGGTGTAGGAGAACCCGCCGATGTGTCGACGGCTGCTAAATTCCGAACAGAATTACTAAAGGAATACCGAAAAGAGATGTATGCTGAAGGGCAGCTTTTTTATGCTTATAAGCGTTTAAACGCACCTATTATTGGCGAAAAAGGTACAGTGATTCCAGCGAGCCAAAAAATCTTTGTATGGCCATTACCAAGTGATGAAATAATTTATGGACAACGCTAATATAGAAATAGAATGAAAAAAAATATTTATATACTGATTGCATTTCCTCTTTTCCTGTTCTTTTCTTGTCAGAAAACTGAACTAAAAACCTACGATGCAGACGCTAATGTTTATTTCGATCTGAGTGCAGAAGCGCGGGATAGCATTGTGTATACCTTTGCCTATGAGATGACCAAAGCTTCGGATACACTTTATATTCCAGTTCGGCTTATGGGTAATCGCTTGGGGAAACAGCGTCATTTTGAGGTTTACGTAGAAAAGGATTCATCCACGGCACGCAGCAAAGAACATTATGAATCACTGTCGTCAGAATATCCTTTAGAAGCTGACCAAGGATCTGGCCATGTAGCTTTAATTATCCATAATACGAAGGATCTAGAGGAAAAATCAGTGTCACTCATATTAAAACTGAAAACGAGTCCAGATTTTGGTATTGATGATCCACGATTGATACGAGCTTATATCGTCCTCTCTGCACGATTGGAAAAGCCAAATTGGTGGGGTAATTGGCCATTAGGCGAATATTCTCGGGTAAGGCACCAGCTTTTTTTTATTGCTACCGAGCAAAGACAACTTTCTACAGAAGGGTTGGATGCCCCAAAGAACCTGTATTTTGCCAACTTACTAACCATTATGCTTAATGACCCTTTTAAGTGGGTAGCAGACCATCCCGAAAAAGGTTATGTATTGGAAAGCAAAGATAATGGTCAAAGCTATATCTTTTACCATAAGGACAATCCCAATCGGCCAATTCTGTTGAAAAAAAATACTGGAGTGGGTAAATTTTTCTTTATTGATGAATCAGGAAAGGAGCTTAGATAAAATGAAAAAATTGATAATAAGCATTATCGTATCGACGCTGTTGGCGTCCTGTTACAAAGACAAGGGAAATTATGTTATTGATATGCCTGAGTCACCGGTACTGCAAAATTTGGATACGCTATATGAGGCGATGACTGGTGATAGCCTAGTTATCCAACCTAAAATCGTGGGCCTGGCTGCAGAAAATCTGGAATGTGACTGGCGTATTGATGTTCCTGAAGCGCTTGTGCCGGAAGCCAATCATTACAAGGGAAATGCACTAAGGATTGTCTTTGGTCTAGAAGCTAAACGCTATACAGCTAGACTTACCGTAACCAATAAAGCGAATGGGATGAAATATTTTTACCCATTTAAAGTCCAGGGGGTGACAGAATTTTCTAGGGGTACTTTGGTGTTATCTAAGGATCAGGAGGAAAGTAAACTTTCCTTTATCAAAGCTGACAACAGCGTTCAACCTAATATCTATGAAGTCATAAATGGACAACCTTTACCGGCCGAACCCCTGCAGTTGCATTATGTGAAGAATCAATTCACGGGCAACACACCGTTAGGCTATTGGATCATTTCAAAAAAAGGCGGAGTTCGGTTAAATGTCAATAGTTTGAAAAAGGAGAGTGAGAAGCCAGGTACTTTACATGATAATTTCTTTTTAGCTCCTCCGACCATTAACGTTGGGAGTTTTCAAGCTCATCCACAAGGGGTTCTTTTGGGGGTCATCAATGACAAATTTTACGGCGGTGCAACGACAACATGGGATCAATCGGCAACCTATGGAATGTTTGGTACTTATGCAGATGGGGATTACGATTTATCTTCAAAGTTTGTATTGTCAACGGTTAATAACAATTATACCGTAATTGGTTTTGAAAAAAACAAGAAACAATTTGTTCGTATCAATCTCTATGGATCACCGATGTATTTTGGTACACAATATAGTGCGATTGGTTCAGATATTTTTAATCCTACCAATATAGGTATGGACTTGTTACAGCTGGTGCAGATTAATAATGCGGATACCTATGCTTATGTGAAAAATGCGAATGGTCAGATCTATGAGTTAATGTTCAATGCTAACTTTGCGGGTCCATTTAATTTTACTTCGGGGCATAAGCGGCTTTTTATACGACCAGAGTGGATCACAGCTGATACAAAAATGTTGGCAAGTCGTAGCGGTTACATTTACATTGCAGCACAAAATCAAATTTTTCGTTACAATCCTTTGAGTGAACAGGTGCAATCATTAAAAACTGATATCAAGGGAGAAGTCACTATGCTCAAATTGGAGGATGACGAGAGTACGCTGATTGCGGGAGCGGCAGGAACACTCTATTATCTCGATATCCAGGTGGGTAAAAGCGGCGAGCTTGTCAAAAAAATTGAAGGTATCCCAGGTAGCCCTATAGACATGACCTGGCGTAAATAAACACAAGTAAAAATCAAATTTAATTATAAAATATGAAAAATTTCAAAATGGCGACTTTGGCCCTGTTCTTATCACCGATGCTTTTGCTTGCCCAGCAGACCACCTTTCAGATCACGGGAAATGCGCCAAAAGCTTTCAATGGCAAAAAGGTGTATTTGGACTATACAAAAGACGGATTTCCAGCATCAGATTCCTCCACTATTGTAGATAACAAATTTAGTTTTAAGGGAATAGTGGAAGAACCATCTTATTCGAGAATGGTATTTGATCAGGACGGAAAAGGAAAATTAATCGCCCAAAATATTGGTGATCGCCTTTATTTCTATTTGGGCAATGAAAATTACACCATTGTTATCAAAGACTCTTTAAAAACTGCATCCATCAAGGGATCTCCCTTGCATGACCATTATGTTGCTTATTTGAATGAAATTGGTGGCGGTTTTATGGATATTATTGATGCGGGTAACAAAGCTTTTGCTGCAGTAGACAAAGATGCACCAGATGCTAACGAGCAATATAAAACCATCCACGAAAAGTTCGAAGCTCGGTTTGAGGCGCGTAGAGTAAAAGAGCTTGCATTTGCCTCGAAAAATCCAAATTCAATCTTTGCGGTGGACGCTCTTATTGATGCAGCCAATAAACGTAAACTTAGTGAAATAGAACCTTTGTTTCTGAAATTATCTAAGGAAGTACGTCAGTTGACAAATGCGAGACAACTGGAAGCGCGCTTTTTGGCTGAGAAAAGTGTCAAAATTGGTAATAAAGCACCAGATTTTTCACAACCAGACACAAATGGTAAATTGATCAAGGTCTCAGATTTCAAGGGCCAATATGTCTTGATTGACTTTTGGGCGAGTTGGTGCAGTCCTTGCCGCGCCGAAAATCCGAATTTATTAAAAGCTTATAACAAATATAAAAGTAAGGGTTTGGAGGTTCTTGCGGTATCTTTGGACGATACGAAGGGAAGAAATGCTTGGTTAAAAGCAATTAAAGAAGATGGATTACCTTGGATTCATGTTGCTGATTTAAAAGGCTGGAGCAATGAAGCTGCAGTATTATACGGGGTTCGCGCCGTTCCACAAAACTATTTGGTGGATCCGAAAGGAAATATTGTGGCAATCAATATCAAGGGTGATCTTCTACATCAAGAGTTGGCCAAAATTTTTGGAAACTGATTTTGTTACCGGTTATAGATATTTGACATAAGCTTAGTAGGTCGTATTTTTGAGGCTAAGGATTAATTTCCTTAGCCTTTTTTGTCCTAATTTCATCATCAAAAGCTAGCTTCACTTCATTCATATAACAGTTCAATATGTGGCAGATTCCTCCTTTATCTACCATGAATTACACAATTCTCCGTTCAAGTATTTTAGCATTGATACCAGCAGGATCAATGAATTTTGTGCGGATGAGATGTTATCTACTGCACGGCTGCATGCGGAGTTTAAGGACGCAATACATAAGACCCAGCCAAAGATTAAAGCCTAAAGTGATCTTCAGACCTATCTGCCAACCACTTCGACAAATCATTAGAAGACGGATTTAATCAAAATAAAATAATAACATCAGGATAGAATAGTCTCACTATGCTTACATTATATATGTTTAGAATAAAGTACCTCTGCTTGCCTTAAAAGTGATGAGGATCATCTCAAAGGATAGTGGTGATCATGATCTGAAAATTTTTATAGATCTAACTTTAGACTATCAAACCATAAAATAAATTCATTATGAAAACCACAGAAATCCCCGTTCAAATTCTTCAATCTTCACTTATATCACAGATAGAAGATTTTTGGAGTAAAGACGAACTCACCAGTGTACTAGACAAAATAGAACCAATGATAAATATCATTGAAAAGGATGCTGTTTATAAACTAAGAGTTTCATTAAAAAAGATCTAGATGGCAGTTACTATCCCGTAAAAGCAAATATCGTAGAATTGACAGGGTTCTCAGCACACGCTGACCAGTCTGAACTAATGGAATGGATCAGAAAATATAAAAATACTCCCCAACAGATCATGCTTGTACATGGAGAACCATGTGCATTGGAAGCATTACGCGTAAAGATCCAAACCGATCTAAAAATACCTGTCAAAATTTTAGTCAAAGATGAGCAATTTGCACTTAAATAATTCGACAGATTAATGTTGTGACTATCTAAGATCCAAATTATAAAAATAAAATTTTGGAGAACATATTCTGGAAAATAGTGTTTCTCATAGAGTCAGTAGATAATCGTTTCTATATTAAGCAAATTCTTTATGGCATATAATATCCCCAGTCATCTTAAAGGTCTCAGTCAGGAAGAAGTAAATCATGCCAGGGCAAAATATGGGTATAACCAGTTGGCGGCACCCCATAAAAGTAACTGGATGGAATTGCTTTTGGGGGTCTTAAAAGAACCCATGCTGATCTTACTGATCGTTATCTCACTGATCTACGTAATCGTGGGAAATTATGCTGAAGCGGTTTTTATGCTGGTGGCTATTGTAGCGGTTACGACGATCTCGTTTTATCAGGACAACCGTAGCAAGAAAGCGCTGGAAGAGCTTGAAAAACTAAATGAGCCCCTGAGTGTGGTCATCCGAGAGGCACAGGTGGTAAAGATTCCTACGCGTGAAATTGTCGTTAACGATCTTTGTATCACAGAAGAAGGTCGCATGATAAATGCAGATGGAATTATAGTGCACAGCAACGATTTTTCTGTCAACGAGTCCTCCCTCACAGGGGAGAGTTTTTCAGTGTTCAAGGATAGTACGACAACCGATAATTTAGTTTATAGCGGCACTATAACCGTGTCGGGACTTGCTGTTTTTCAGGTACAAAAGATAGGCAAAGAAACGCGCGTCGGCAAGATCGGCGAATCCATGCGGACGATAGAAGAAGAGATTTCGCCTTTACAGATCCAGATCCAGAAATTTGTAAAAGCAATGGCAATCGTTGGACTTGTTATTTTCTTGCTGGTCTGCTTGTTCAGTTACCTGGATACGCACAATATCGTAGGGAGCCTGCTCAATGGGCTGACATTGGCGATGTCTGTACTGCCCGAGGAGATTCCTGTCGCATTTACGACATTTATGGCCCTGGGTGCATGGAAGCTCATGCGCGAGGGCATTATTATAAAAAGGAGCAGTATTGTAGAGACCTTAGGCAGTACAACAGTAATCTGTACCGACAAAACTGGTACCATTACGGCCAACATCATGCAATTAAAACATTTGTATGAATATCGTTCCGATACCGTTTATGCCGAAGGTGAATTTGACGACAAAGCCCTTAATGAACTTATCGACTATGCGATGTGGAGCAGTGAACCAGTGCCTTTTGATCCGATGGAAATCACTTTACATAAAATATACGAAGAAACGCAAAAAAAAGATTTAAGAAGGAGTTATCAGCTGTTTCATGAATATCCTCTTGAAGGTAAACCGCCAATGATGACACATCTTTTTGAAAATAACGAAAAGGAGCGGATTATTGCAGCTAAAGGCGCGCCCGAGGCGATACTTAGCGTTTCCCAGCTCTCTGACACCGACAAAGATAAAATAAGAGGGGTGATTGAAACTTTTGCTCGGCAAGGATATCGGATTCTTGGTGTCGCCAAATCACATTTTGAAGGAAATGACTTCCCAGCAAAACAGCAGGATTTTAAGTTTGAGTTTTTAGGGCTTACGGTTTTCTATGATCCACCTAAACAGGGCATAAGGGAGGTCTTTCAGCAGATCTATGCTGCAGGAATTAAAGTAAAGGTGATTACCGGTGATAATGCTGAAACAACAAAAGCGATCGCATTGCAAGCAGGAATTGTCAATGACACTCCGGCATTGAATGGTACTGAAATAGTAGGAAATACCGAAGATGATATCATAATGCTAGCAGAGCGGACAACGTTATTCACCCGAATGTTTCCCGATGCAAAACTCGCGGTCGTAAATGCGCTGAAAAAGAGCGGCGAGGTTGTGGCCATGCTCGGGGACGGCGTAAATGATGGTCCGGCATTGAAAGCAGCACATATTGGTGTGGCTATGGGCAGCAAAGGTACAGAGATCGCCAAATCAGCGGCATCATTGGTCATTACCAATGATGATTTGCAGAAACTTATTGTTGGTATTGCCGCCGGTCGCCGGATTTATACCAATATCAAAAAGGCTGTCCAGTATATTATTTCTATTCATATTCCCATTATTCTCACAGTATCCTTACCCTTATTTTTAGGATGGATCTATCCACAGATATTTACCCCCGTCCATGTGATCTTTCTGGAACTAGTCATGGGACCTACCTGTTCTATTGTATATGAAAATGAACCTATCGAAAAAAATACGATGAATCAGGCACCAAGGGCGATGGGAAAGACTTTTTTGAGTATCAACGAACTGGGGATAAGCATTATCCAAGGGGTAGTAATCACACTCGGGGTCCTGTTTAGCTATCAGTTTACTGCACAGCATGGCGGAAGCGAAGAAAAGACAAGGGCGATGGTATTCTGTACCTTGATCTTTGCGAATATATTGTTGAGCTATGCCAACCGCTCTTTCTATTATAGCATAGTCGAAAGTTTTAAGAATCGTAATTTTTTACTGGTAGGGATCTCTTGTGCCGTGCTTATATTACTATTTGTCATATTATATTGTAGGCCAGTTGCTTCTTTCTTTGAGGTGACAGCCCTAAGCGCATCTGAATTGACTATAGCACTCGCTGTTGCTGCTGCATCTGTACTGTGGTTTGAAATTTACAAGCTCATTAGGAGAGCGTAGGCCATTTTATTGTGATAATTTAATAACTGTCAATATGCTAGGAGAATTGAGTAAAAGAGAAATTATCACCTTATTAGAAAGCCAGTTTATTGGTCGTATAGGGTGCCATGTCAATGGTGAGACATACATTGTCCCTGTTAACTATGTTTACCAGAATAACGCGATATATGTCCAGTCGGGAGAAGGCAAGAAAATTGAAATGCTTCGTACAAACTCCCGAGTATGTTTTCAGGTTGACAAGATTGATAGTATGTTCAGGTGGAAAAGTGTCATTCTGTGGGGAAATTTTGAAGAATTGAAGGACATGGAGAGACAGCAGGTGATGCAGGGGCTGATCTTACGCATTATGCCCAATACAGACGAAGCCGGACGAAATCCAGCTCATGCAATAAATGCACAGCTTCATGACTCATTAATCGTCTTTCGTATCAATATAGAGAATGGAACCGGACGCTTTGAATCTCATAATGATTAGATGGAACTTCAACTAGTCGATCACCTCTTTATTTATTGATCAAAGTTTACGATCTCTGCATTGATCAACAATCTTTACAGAAAAACAAAAGTATCTACTCTTTTTAAGCTACCTTTTTTCTGCTGTTTTTGGATTATCGTAAAATATGGGAGAAGGATAGCAAAAGTTGGTGAATGTTCATCCAATAATCGTTTATAACACATTGCTAGGCAAACATGTTTAATCTATAGCTACTTTGTTTTTGCGGTAGATAATTTAGCCCATTATTATTTGTCCTATTGGACCAACCGACATGAAAATAATCATTCAAAATATGGTGAGCCGCCGTTGCAAAATGATGGTAAAATCTGAGCTCGACAAATTAGGGATAGCCTATACATCTATCGAACTAGGGGAAGTCAGGTTAGCTCAGCCAATTTCTGAAAATATCAAACTAAAACTCCGGCAAGGATTGCATCAATCGGGGCTAGAGCTGCTTTTAGCGTTGAAAAAGAAGGTGTCAATTGCGACACCTTCTCGCATAGTTTGTGATTTTTGACAAAGTTTCCCTATTTTTTAAAATGTCCAAACATAGTTAAGCCCTACCTTATTTGATTGATAATAAGGTAGGATGAATGTATTTTTGCCCAAATTATTCCCTAACAATTTTGACATTGCGGGAAAGGACCAGTAGGCAATTTCAGTTGACAATATCCCTATACCCGCGCCAGCGACCACATCACCGACCCAATGCTTATCATTGAACGTACGATAGGTGCCTGTGAATATCGCAAAAGGATATCCGAGCAAGCTTAACAACATGTTATTCCCGCGATATTCACGGAACATAAAATGCGCTGTAGCAAAGGCTGTGGCAGTATGACCAGACGGAAACGACAGGTTATTAGAACCATCGGGTCTTCGCTCTTTGATCAGGTGTTTGGTCGGTGTCACAATGGCTGTTGAAATCAGCAGTGAGGTTGCCAAAATTATGCTTCGATCTTTAAAGTCATGTTTCCCCTGCACACCCAAGGCATTCAATCCATAGACTAAGGCTCCGGGAATAAATTGCGTATAGTTATCAGCTTTAATGGGTGAAGGGCTATGTTCGCCTATCTCAAAGCGTGTGGAATTATTCAATTCTTTTAATCGGTCATTGGTGAGGCTAAGCACACCATATCCGATACCTATCGCCGGGATAATCAATTTTTTGTAATTAGGCTGATAAATTTTACCCACAGAATCCTCCTGAATAAAGTTGATCCTAAGTAACGTATCAAGATTCGGATCAACAGATCTTGCAAAAGCTAAATTCACGAAAAGTGAAAATATTGGTACAATTAAGGTTGCTCTTTTCATCTACTTAAATCTAATATTCAATGATGCAATAGGAGAGGTCATACCAACACGTGTGATATAATGCTCGAGCTGCGTTTCGAGCATGTCTACGCAACGTATACCGAAAGGCCCGATGGCTATATAAACGCCCCCCATACAGCTTCGCGCATACCTGGTAAAGCACGAAAATGTGAAGATCACAATACTGAATAATGTTATTGGACTTTTACTCTTCATCTTCTGCTGTGTTTTTGAGCTGCATCAAAAGAGTGTAGGCATTTTTGCTCACGATTTGCTTACCCTGGAAATCCTGAAAGTTCAATACCTTAACCAGGCCTTTTTGAGGCTCCTCCACGGAAATCTCTGTCAGTCGGTAATTTCTATTTCCTTCTGAGACAAATACATAACTTTTGCCTTCAAAGTCCACGATACTTTCTTCAGGGAGGGCATGACCGAATGTTGCAGTCGTTTGAACCTCGGCATTCATATACAGCCCAGGAATCAGATCCTGATCATATTTATCCAGATGGCAATGAACATCGGCCATACCACTTGGATCAATATCCTTACCGATCAGATGGATCTTTCCGTTATATTTTTTATTGGGTTTGGTATTGGAGTAGGCCAATAGAAGCTGTCCAGGACGCATCTGCTCAAGATCCTTTTCGTATACCTTAAGGTTGAGATGGATGTCATCGGGATTGATCAGTTCGAAGAGTATATCCGACGGGTTTACATATTTTCCGATATTGACATTGACTTTGCTCACATAGCCATCTATGCTGCTGTACACAGGTGCACTTTTACGGATATTGCCAGCAATTGTACCGGGCGGGATATTGACGAGCTCAAGCTGTCTTGCGAGTGCATTCATAATGATCTGCTGGCTGTTCATCTCAGCTTGAGCCTGCTGCATTACCTTATCACTACTCGCTTGGTTTTGGTTGAGCTCTTTTTGGCGTATGTAGTCGAGCTGGGCAAAGTGTAGTTTTGATTGGGCAGCGAGATAATCCTGTTGGAGCTGTACAAACTGTGGGTTTTCTACGATTGCAATCACTTCTCCTTTGGATACCTTCATTCCCGGAAGTAGTTGCGTACGCTTCAGATATCCGCCGAGAGGGATACTTACAGACACCATATTCTGCGGCGGGACATCTATTTTCCCATTCAGTTTTAAGAAACTTGCAACAGCTTGGTCCGAAAGTGCTACTGTTTCGATCCGAACATTCCGGAGCTGTGCATCCGTTAAGGAAACGAGATTTTCGTCCTTTGGGTTACTAGCGGTCACTGGTTTGTTTTCCTTATTTCCACGACAGGAAAAACTGAGACAGATAATAACTCCTGTCAGGAGCTGATAGACCATATATTGGGATAAAAATTTTTTAGTTTTCATTTTTATTGATTTAGCATGATGTAATGAAGCTGAATGGCACTTTCGTTGAGCTGCCACAACGCATCTGCATAGTTGCTTTTTAACGAGATCGCCTGATTGACCAGGGTGACAAATTCGAGGTAGTTGATGGCACCGTTGGAAAATTGTTTCTGTGCCGTTTCAAAAATCGTGTCTGCATTTTTGAGTTCGGATGTTTCATAATGGCCGACAACATCAAGGTTATTCTGAAAGCGTTGCGAGAGCTCTTGCTTTCGTTTCACGAGTGCAATCTCCGCATTCTGATATTCATCGTCTGCAATCTCCTCGGCCAAACGCGATGCTTCTACCCGGGCTTTCTGCCCTTTAGCAAATACAGGTATAGCAAGGCCCAGCTGTAACGAATGGAATCTTGGACTTGCACCATATGTTTTGTTATTCGGACCTACCCCTTTAAAACTGTTCAGATTGTAGCCTAGTTGAAGTTGGGGGAGAAGCTTGGATTTTTCAACTGCAGTAGCCTGTTCGGCCACTGTTTTTCCTTGTTCTAATACCTTGAGCAAAGGATGGCCTTCTAGCGAAGGTGGGTTGAAAACCACTTTTCCAGTTGAGGCAGGAGTATATATGAGGTCGGAATTGAGCAGCCATTGAAACTGGGATTGAAGCACCTTTATTTCGGCATCTACTTGTCGCAACTGGATTACAATGGCAGTTTTTTGATTAGCGGCCGTAGCGCTTTCCAATACATCACTTTCACCAGCTTTCTGACGAAGAACAGTTTTAGCAAGAAAGCTGCTATATAATGAAAGTGCTTCGGTCAATAGCTGTTCTTTTTGCTGCCAGTACAGTATGTTGTAATAGGTAAGGCTGACGGCTTTCTTCAGTTCAAACTCTTTGAGCGCTACATTCAGCTGACTCTTTTTCCAATCTTCGATATATCGGGTACGTTGTTTACGGTAGATAGCCGGAAACGCAAAACGTTGTACGATGCTGAACTTACTGTCTTGATAAGCACTATTGATCTGACCGTAATCAAAGCCGATTTCTGTCTGAGGAATATCTGCTGTGGATGTACCGATTAGTGCTTGGGTATAAGCAGCTCGTAGTTTTTCACTTTTTAAACTACGGTTATTTTGCTGCGCGAGCGCAATGGATTGATCCAAAGTAACAACAGTCTGTGCATTTGAGTTTTGAATACTTAGCAAAGCAATTACGAACAGCATTGGGGCAAGGGCACCCGGTTTTAGCTTAGTGCCTTTAAATCCCTTTTCTATCGTTACATACAGCAGCGGAAGTACGAACAGCGTTAATAGTGTAGCGATGAGCAGGCCGCCAATGACCACTGTCGCCAATGGGCGTTGTACTTCTGCTCCAGCACCATTGCTCAATGCCATCGGTATAAATCCCAAAGAAGCAACTGACGCGGTCATCAAAACGGGGCGTAAGCGATTTTTGCCTCCGTCAACCACAATGCGTACAATATTATGGATACCACTTTTTTGAAGCCGATTGAATTCTGATATTAGTACAATGCCATTCAGGACTGCGACCCCAAATAGCGCAATAAATCCTACACCGGCACTGATACTAAAAGGCATCCCCCGTAGTGCCAACAGAAAGACTCCACCAATAATGGAGAGTGGAATAGCACTGTAGATAAGCAAACTTTCCTTAACAGATCTAAAAGCTAGGAATAATAGGATAAAGATCAGTGCCAATGCAATGGGAACAGCAATAAGCAAGCGTTGTCTGGCATTGTTGAGGTTTTCAAAAGAGCCCCCATATTTGATGGAATACCCTGCGGGAAGTTTGATCTCTTTGTCGATCTTAGCTTGCAGGTCGCGTACGATGCTTTGTACATCCCGATCCTTGATGTTAAAGCCCACTACAATCCTACGTTGAGCGTTTTCGCGTTGGATCTGATTAGGTCCCTGTACGATTGCTACACTAGCTAGCTGAGCGAGCGGTATCTGATTACCCGCTGGTGTAGGGATCAGGAGATTGCGGATATCGGTCATATTCTTTCTGTCGCTGGCGTCCATGCGGACTACCATATCAAAGCGTTTTTCACCTTCAAACACCAGGCCAGTAGGCTGTCCAGCAAACGCGGTATTGATGGTCCTGTTGACTTCAGCGATGGAAAGGTGATGCTGTGCGATCATGGAGCGATTATATTGTATCACGACCTGTGGAAGTCCAGCAATCGGTTCGATATAGAGATTTTGGGTACCTTGGACCGTTTCGATAATTTTACCAATTTTTTGGGCATGTAGCGCCAGTGAATCCAGATTGTCGCCAAATATTTTGAGGACAACATCTTGGCGGGCACCTGTCATCAGTTCGTTGAACCGCATTTGCACGGGGTATTGGAAGCCCGCTGTGATGCCAGGAACATCTGTCAGTGCTTTGCCCATTTTTTCGGCGAGCTCAGGAAATGTCTGGGCTGAGGTCCATTCTTTCTTGTCCTTTAGGATAACCATCATATCTGAGGCTTCCATGGGCATAGGATCGGTCGGCACCTCTCCACTGCCAATTTTAGTAACAACTTTTTCTACCTCAGGAAACCTGCTCTTTAAAATATGCGCAGCTTTCTGGGTGCTTTCAATTGTAGTTGTCAGGTTACTCCCTGGAAGGACACGTGTATCCACTGCAAAATCTCCTTCCTCCAGTGAAGGAATAAATTCACCCCCCAAATGGCTAAGGATAACCATGGCCAGAATGAAAAATGAAATGACCAGCACAAAAATAACTTTTGGAAGCCGGAGTACTTTAAGCAATACGTGGACATAGAGTTTTTCCAGCCTTTTCATCAACCTGTCCGAAAGGGAAGGTTTGCTGTTTATGGCCCGTAATAATATTGCGCTCATCATCGGAATATAGGTGAGTGAGAGGAGGAACGCGCCCAATAAAGCAAAAGCAACCGTTTCGGCCATAGGCTTGAACATCTTACCTTCGATTCCCTCCAGTGTCAGGATCGGAAGATAAACGACCAGAATAATGACCTGTCCAAATACTGCACTGTTCATCATCCGACCAGCAGATGCGTTGACAATATTGTCCATTGCTTCCGCAGGCACTTTGAGGAGGCTTTTTAATCGCTGTTGTTGTAGGAGCTGATGCATCACGGACTCTACTATGATTACCGCTCCATCAATGATCAACCCAAAATCGAGTGCACCAAGGCTCATCAGATTGCCACTAACACCAAACAGGTTCATCATGCAGATAGCAAAGAGCATGGCCAAAGGAATAACAGAAGCGACGAGTAAGCCAGCCCGTATATTCCCCAAAAAGAGCACCAGCACAAAAACGACAATTAGTGCGCCTTCCAAGAGATTTTTCTGCACTGTATTGATGGCATTGTTGACCATCTTGGTACGATCAAGAAATGGTTCGATGACGACCCCTTTGGGCAGTGTTTTTCGGATTTCCTCGACTTTGGCCTTTACATCGGCGATGACTTGACTGCTGTTGGCTCCTTTAAGCATCATTACAATGGCACCGGCTACCTCACCATTATCGTTATAGGTCATTGCACCATAACGGGTCGCATAACCCGTACGCACCTCGGCAATGTCGCGGATAAAAATAGGAAGGTCATTTTGTTTACCAACAATGGCAATATTTTGGATGTCGGCTATAGTGCCAACAAGTCCTTCACTACGAATATAGAGGACTGTCGGTCCCTTTTCGATGTAAGCACCACCGGTATTTTGGTTATTGGCATTGAGTGCGTCAAAGACATCGTTTATTGTGATCCGATAAGCATTAAGCCTGTCCGGCTTTACTGCAATCTCGTATTGTTTGAGTTTCCCTCCGAAACTGCTGACTTCAGCAACGCCTTTGACACCGAGCAGTTGCCGTCTGATAATCCAATCCTGGATGGTACGCAGCTCTGTCACATTATATTTGCGCTCGTAACCCTGTTGGGGGCGAACTACGTATTGATAAATTTCGCCAAGCCCCGTAGAAATAGGACCTAGCTGAGGCTGGCCTATACCTTGTGGAATTTCCTGCTGTACCTGCTGGAGACGTTCGGCTACCTGTTGCCGGGCCCAATAGATATCAATGTTGTCTCCAAAGACAATAGTGACAAGGGATAGCCCAAATCGGGAAAAACTTCGGATTTCCTGTAATCCAGCAATATTACTGTTGGCCTGTTCAATTGGGAAGGTAACCAGTCGTTCGATATCTGTCGCTCCAAAAGAGGGCGCAATGGTGATGACTTGCACTTGATTGTTGGTAATATCGGGAACGGCATCAATAGGCAATTTAGTCACCTGATAAGCACCGACACCGATTAGAGCCAAAATCAATAGTGCAACGATGAGTTTGTTCTTGACAGAAAACTCAATGATTTTCGTAAGCATAATAAATAGATTCTGTTAAATCGTAAATCCATGATGAAGATAAACGCCAGTACAATGCCGGAAGGAACACTCAACCACTTAGCATAAAGGGTATCGCGATCTTACCAATAACAAAACGTTTTATAGCGGATACTCCATCCGAAATAATAAAAAAAGGATTTGATCAACAGAATTTTGGCGGTTGCCATATCGAATTAAGGAATGTATCATCTACAAACTGATCATTCCGGACTGGTGTATTATCATTATTTTCAGGTAGGGACCTGTTATCAATTTCGATATTAACAATTTGAGGACAGACAAAAACAGCGCTATACCAAGCTGTGTGCATCATAAAGGGTAGCCGTTGGTCTTTGTCATAATCATCGTCATTCGGATGGTTTTGCAGATGGTCTCCTTTGTAGTGTACTTTCAAAAAATCAAGTACAGACATTGTTGGATTCTTTTCCTTATGCTCAAAATAATGCTCAATCAACAACGGAAATCGCAACAATTGCGAAATTTCAGTTGCCGACGCGATATAAATCGTCAAAAAACATATAGCAAGCAATCTTTTCATCCTAGACAAAGTTATTAAAAAAAATAATTCACTGTATCGGCGCTGTCTAAAGTTTTTTTTCTTTCATGAGAGAAAGCTACGTCATGAAAGCCATATTAATATATTGACAATTTAACCAGGCTGCTATCAGGCTTGGTAAGCAGTTTTTTCTTTTTCCAAACGAATAGATCTCTAAGCCGTTCTATACGTGACAGAGTTTCGTTTCTGCTGATTGATTTGGATGGTTGGGTATTTAATGCCCAACCTCCATTCATGTTGAGCATGGCCATGCAGGTGTGAAAAGCCTTGACTAATCTTTTGAAGCGGCATTCCAGAAAGCATCTTCATCCGCTATTATTTCCGAAAACAACCACACTTCTTTTATCTTGCTGTCTTCGATCCTCAATAGGTCCATACCTTTCATGGCGAGTTGTTGATCTCCCTTTTCTGCTTTAAAGTGGATTGCAGCAATGACAAGATCTGCATTATTGCTTAGGTATTCTATTCGGTCAATGGCAAAAGTACCGTTGCTCCATTTCATAAAATTCCCCAAATGGACAAACACGGCCTCTTTTCCCGTATAGGTACCGGATTGAATCCCATTGCCAGGCTGATGCCAGAGGATATCATCTGCAAATAGACTTCCTACTGTATCAAAGTCTCCTTTACCTACTGCATCAAAATAAGACTGAACGATCGTTACATTGTTTGACATATTATTTTAACTTTTAAACTGTATTAATATTGTACAAATGTCTAACTTAGCCTTCCTATATACAAGTACCTACCTATAAGTAGGGTACTTACCTCAGATTAAGAATAACTGACTGTCAATTAGATAAAATGAATATAAATATTTCTGACGAGAACTGCCCGCTACGAAAAACGCTTGAAATCATCGGTGGAAAATGGACCATGTTGATAATTTTCCAGATCAATGAACGGACAATCCGCTACGGAGAACTTAAACGTTGTATTGTAGGGATCAGTGAAAAAATGCTAATCAGTCAACTTAAGTTTTTATGCGATAAGGGATTCGTCCATAAAAGATCCTTTGCTGAAATCCCTCCAAAAGTGGAATATACGCTGACAGATATAGGAAAAGAACTGCTTCCGGTGATCAATCAAATTATACAATTTGGTTTAAATCATAAGTTTTAATAGGTGGCTAAATCAATAAAGACTCATTAAGGATGAGCCTTTATTATCATGGACAGTTAATTCAATTTTTATCTTGGTCGCTCAAAAATTATCCTGCACCTTAAATCCAACACGAATAGCTTTAAGACCGATCAGTCCCTGTAAGTCCTCGACTTCAAATTTTTCGATATCGTCATTTAATAAACCCTTGTGCTGAAGCAAGTTGATATAACCCAAGTATTCGGTCTCTTCATGTCCATAGGAATAGACAATGACAAGTTTACCTTTTTGTGTAATACGTTCTGTCGAGCCTTTGATCTTCGCCTTGTCAATACGTTTTTTAGCGATTTCATAACGTACATTGTAGGATCCGTCGATATCAAATTGTTTTTCATCCATTTTGAAACGGATGGAAATCGGCGTTGCAAAGACCAAAATCAGGGAGGTCACCTCCAACTGGTGGGGTAGTTCGGGTTGGAGTACCCTAAACTGGCTTTCCATTTCACACATGACCTGCAACTGCCACAAACGTAAATTTTTGAGGTAATAGAGCTCAAAATTTTTGTCCGGTGCGATGGAAGCGCCGATAAACATGTTATGCTCAATACCGTCAGTCTTATAACGCTCGTAATAATGCGGGAAGTATTCCTGCGCCTCTAGCTGCTTTTCGTCAAGGATCGTGACCAGCTTTTTATTGATCAGTGTGATCGAGTTGTCGTAATCTTGTCGCGCCTCATAAAGTCCGCCAATAGCCGGATTTATCCGGTCGAAATAGGCATTGATCGTCTTGACAATGGAACTATTTTTATTGTTTTTGCGGAAGTTGTCCAGAATGGGATGTACTTCGATATTAAAATGATCCAGAATAACCTGTTCGGTATCGTTTGACAAGGAGTGATCAAGCGTTTCGAGATTTCGCTCCAAGTCGAAGATTTTCTGCTCAAACAGCGGCAATCTATGTTCTTGATTGATGGCGGTAAACAGCTCGATCAAATCAGTCACCTGATGAATCAGATCCTGCTTAATGGCCTGATTGCGGGATTCCGAAGAGCCCTGCACGTCAATCTGGCCATAGAGTGCATATACGTGTTCAAAGACGATTTCCTGTAAAGTATAATCCTTTCCAAAGGCTCTATCATTGAGGTAACGGATTGCCTCTTCCTGAAAACGCCATTTGACACTGGGATGAATCGAGGTATATTCCTTTTGGATGATCGCTTCAATCTGATTCTCCGTTTCAGAAAATGCTTTGGATACTTTGTCTTTGATAAAAGGTAAGATAAAGTTGAGTTTATTGGCATTAACCGAGTTCAGTGCGCGCACCTTGGAGGAGGACATTTCCAATATGCCGAGTACTTTGTCGCCTTGTATCAGGGGGGCAAAGATAAAACTCTTCACATGTTGCTGTTTCAGTTTGTTGATAAAAAACGCTTTTTTAGGGTCCGTGGTGGGTAATTTATCGATGTCCGGAACAACCAAAAGTTCTTCTTTACTTAGCAGGCTTTCCAATGTTTCGTTACAGAGCATTTCCTCACATTCGGCTATGGTAGAATCGTAAAGGAGATGGCTGTACAGCTGTTTTTCGACAATTCTCAAATTAAACTCCTCCCTAACTTTTTCAAAGGAGGTCAATCCGATTCGCAGATCGTCTATTTTGTAAATGGATCTGAAAATATCTTGAATCTCTTCCATCTGGGCCGCCTTATCTTCGAGCAATAAGTTACTTTTGAAACTCGACACAGCATTCTCCGTGGTCGCATCAAAAAGGGTCATAATGGAAAAACCTTTTAATATCCAGCTTTGTTCAGGAAATTTGGATTTCCACAGAGCTATATCCGAAAAATTGTCAATCAACTCAATAATGTCTTCCTGAGAAAGTTGCACTGCGCGATCTGTAGGAATAATATCCATAAAATCCGCATTGAAAAGCACCCTGTAATGGTGCATAATATTATTTTTATCCGGAATATCCAAGAATATCGGCATATCCATGGCATCCACTTTAACGCCAAAATACTGACTGATGATCATACAGCAATTCAGAATATAATAGGTATCCGAAGAGATATCACGGTAGCTAAAATCATAATGATCCCCTGCATCACGGAGGATATTGTCTAAGCGTTCGCTATGATTGAAGGTATATAAATAGAACGGAATTGTAATGGCCTTGATTTCATTTTTCGTCAGTGATCTTGGAAATAGATCCGCCAAAAGGACTTTGATAATAGGCTCATAAGGATGTAAATCCGCTGTATTTTCGATACCGTTGACAAGTGCCGGATATTTTTTGATTTCTTCCAGTAAAGATTTAGCATAATTAGCCTGGAATTCAACTTCGGACAATGCCGTTTCCTCA
>Ga0065704_10000222_pt1 | contig 73073 bp, 72 predicted proteins | sample SwiRhicommuniRL2_FD_59091 | JGI IMG/M metagenome (GOLD analysis project Ga0065704, IMG submission 59091) | Switchgrass rhizosphere bacterial communities from Rose Lake, Michigan, USA - RL2 v2 (version 2) | ecosystem: Host-associated > Plants > Roots > Rhizosphere > Soil | place: East Lansing, MI | reverse complement strand
TGTCGGCCGCAACATAGTCATCGACCGACGCCGGAAGCAGCAGCATCTCGTCGCGCGAATGTCCTTCGATATAGCCCATGCCTGATCATACCGGACACGCAACCATTCGGGAATCCGCTGCGGAGTTTTCGGACGGACTGAGGTGATAGCCGTACGGCGGCATTCCCCCATATCCGCTACATGATGTGACCGGCCATTGCGCTATCATCGGTTCAGCCTGCCTAGATCTTCACTCCTGACCGCTTACAGAATGCGCTCGAATTGCCCTGCGCAGGGTATCCGACAGCTCACGACTGCCGCATGGCTTGAGGCAGAAGAAGGCGTCCGGATACCGCGCCTTCACCTCGGAAGTATCGGAAACTCCGGAATAGAAGATAATGGATATGCCTGCGTCCCTGAGCCGATCCGCTACAGGAAACACGGTGCCATCTGCCAGGTTGATGTCGAGAATGGCACAATCGGGCAGTCGTCGATCAAGTAGCGCCTGTGCCCCGCTGATTGACCCGCACGGACCAGATTGAGCAAGGATCTCATCAGGTTCATCGCCTGACGGCCAAGCCGGGCTTCGCGATGCGGGGCCCGGCCTGCAGTTTCCAGCCCTGCCGTCTTCCCGGAGCCGCGCTTACCATCACCGCGAACTCTGAGCTTCGCTTCTCAAGCCGTCCAGATCGTCACTCCACCATTGCGATGGCCACCCGCTCGTTCCGGTGAGCACTGCGATGGTATGCAGCTCTGACCATGTCGCTATCACCGTGGGCAAGTGCACTTTCAATGGCATCAGGATGCCATTTGCCGTTTTCGTTCAGCAATGTGGATGCCGTAGCGCGAAAGCGATGAGCGGTCGTTTCGTCTGTCGAGTAGCCCAACCGGCGCAATCCGGCATTGATGGTAATGTCGCTCATCGGCCGCGCCCTGGAGCGTATGGACGGAAAAGAGATAGCCCTTCGGACCCCGAGACGCAGCGGGGTGGTCGATGGCTTGTAGCCCAGCCGCGTCAGGATCATGTCCAGCTTCATGTGGCACATGGCATAGCTGGCGATCAGCAGCTCGAACCCATGCAGGCGAGATCAGATCGCGCGGCGCTATCCGGCCTTCTTGCCGGGCATAGACACCGCATTGCCCAATCCGACCGGGCCGCTGGCGCAATAGCGTCCCCAAGCCTCCATCAGCTTCACCCGCGCGCCCGGCTGCCCCGGCGTACCCAGATACGTCGTGCGGCGATAGGCGGCCTGCACCGCGTCGGGCGTCTTGTGTGCCAAGGCGGCTTCTACCACGGCATCGGGGAAACCTTCGTTCGCGGCCCAATCGGTCAGCGCAGAGCGGAAGCCATGAACGTGGAACGGCTCGCTCATGTCGCGCAGCACCTTTAGCAGCGTCATGTCTGACATAGGCTTGCCCCCGGTCCCGGGGAAAACGACATCGGTATCGGTCAGCCGCAGGGCATCGGCCTTCGCCAGCACCGCCAGAGCCCCGTCGGATAGCGGGACCACGTGCGCCTTGCCCCGCCTTCATGTGATCGGCGGGAACGGTCCACAGACGCCCTTCAAGGTCAAATTCGGCCTATGTCGCAAGTCGCACCTCCTGCGAGCGTGCGCCGGTCAGAATGAGAAGGTCCAGCGCCAGCCGCCCAAAGGATGGCTTTCGACGCAACGCGGTGATGAAACCGGGCAACGCAACATAGGGCATGGCCTTACGGTTCTCCCGCGCCTTCAACCTTGACCGCGTTGCGCAGTTCGTTAGCCTTCGCGCGTGTTGCGCCAGTGTAACGGTCTTGGCGCTGCCCAGCCCCACGTCTTGGCGCTTCCCGTCGCGCTGGATTCGCAAAAGCCATTGCGCGCTGCCTGCCCCGCCAGCGCGATCAGCTCGCACTTTGAGAAACAGCCCGTCCCCGTCCTGATAGGTGCCGGGCTTCAAAAGATTCGCTTTAACCGCCGTCGCCGTAAGCCTGCCCATTTTGCCCCACACTTTCCAGCCCGGCAAAAGAGGGGTGAAATGTGGGGCAAGCCAAAATCCGCCCCACATTTGCCCCACACTTGCATCCGGCTGCACGCAAACAGCGGCGAACGCTAGCGGGCTTGAGCGGATATATAAGCTAGGTTTTCCGGGACTTCTAGGGACTTCAGCGACCGTCGGCGGAAAGGGTGGTGGTGGACAGGGCTGGATTCGAACCAACGTACGCTTGCGCGGGCAGATTTACAGTCTGCTGCCTTTAACCACTCGGCCACCTGTCCACACCATCTGCTGGCGATGATTTCCCGGTCGGAAAATCGTTTGGTCGAAGCCCTTTTTTCGGGGCCCCGTTGCCGAGGAGCCGCGCCTTTGCCGAAGCGAGCCTTGCCTGTCAATGGGGTCGCTGCCAAAGCGGGACCAGATTTTTGCGGCATACCTCAATTCGTTGGAAGGAATATCGATGAGCAATCACGGTGACAGCGGGGAAAGCGGACGATCAGCCCGCCCCCTGCGCGGGCGCGCCGGCCGGATGAAGAATGGCCGGGGCAGTGGGCGCGCATCGTCGGGAATGGTCAGGTTGTGGGGACGCCATGCCGTGGAGGCTGCCCTGAAGAATCCCCAGCGCCAGCACAGAAAACTGTGGGCAACGCGCGAAGGTGTCGAATCGCTCGATGGCGAACTTCCGAGTGACTTTCCGGTAGAATGGGCACAACCTGTCGATCTTGCACGCCTTGTCGCCCGCGATGCACCGCATCAGGGGCTGGTGCTGGAATGCGAGCCCTTGGACGACATGTTCCTGTCCGACGTGCTGGAAGGAGATCCTGCGCGTCCCCTGATCGTTCTCGATCAGGTTACCGATCCGCACAACGTTGGCGCGATCATGCGCTCCGCCGCGGCGTTCGATGCCTGCGCGATCGTCACGCAGGACAGGCACGCCCCGCCTGAATCGGGAACGCTGGCCAAGTCAGCGTCCGGCGCGCTGGAAGTCCTGCCATGGGTTCGGGTGGTCAATCTCGCACGCGCGCTCGATGAAATCGCGGAAGCCGGCTACTGGCGCATAGGCCTCACCGGAGAGGCGGAAGCCACGTTGGCCGAGGCGCTTCCCGCCGGACCTGTCGCGCTTGTCCTCGGCGCCGAAGGTGACGGCATGCGCCACAACATAGAACAGCATTGCGATGCACTGGCGCGCCTGCCGATCAGCGACGCGATGGAAAGCCTCAACGTGAGCAATGCAGCCGCGATTTCTCTTTACGCCGTCACCACGCGGACAGCTGATTGACCGCACGACCACGCTGTCCCGCCTCGATGTCGATTTCGCGATATCGGGCAAGCTAGACCGCGACTTCGCGTTGTCGGCCATTGGAGGCTTTTCAATGGTCAACGCGTTCCTGGTTCTTTCGCTTCGGCGTAACGGAAACATGCGTGTCAGTGGCCCGGGGTTTGGCCTGCCTGGCGTCGGTCCTCGCCAACAGTATCGACGAGGGCCCGGCGCAGGTTCCCGAAGGCCAGATGCTCAAATGGGCGGTGAACCCGCAAACCTGGGCCGCGCCGGCCGCTCTGCTGCAACTGCCGCGCCAGGTCGCAGATGGCGCCATGAAAAACGCCGCGCTGCCCATGGAGGCAACGCGGCGTAATTCATGCCTGTGAGGCGGTACAGGCCGGGCGTCTTAGTTGACGGCGTCTTTGAGGCCTTTGCCGGCCTTGAACTTCGGCTGAGCCGAAGCCTTGATTTCCATCGGTTCGCCAGTGCGCGGGTTGCGGCCGGTCGAAGCCTTGCGCTTTGCCACCGAGAAAGTGCCGAAACCAACGAGGCGGACTTCGTCACCGCTCTTCAGCGCGCCCGAGATAGCTTCGAACACGCCTTCCACGGCCTTGGTGGCGTCGGTGCGGGTCAGGCCGCTGGAGTCTGCTACTGCGCTGATGAGATCGTTCTTGTTCATTATGGGAACCCCCTACCTTTCAGTGGAATGGTGTAAATTTCTGAATTTCTGAATCGCCTCGGATGGCGACGGAATTGAGCGGGTTTTGGAGCCCGAAGCAAGGCCTAAACTCGCAGACAACTGGCAGTTTATCTTGTTTTTCTGGGATCAAAGCGGCCAATTCCGGTTGTGCATCGCAGCATATCGCAGCGAAGGCGCTGCGAATCGACAAGCAAGCCGCCCAAGCCGACGACCAGCATCATTTCGTTCCGACAATCGCTGCCTAATGCCCGCTTGGGAAAAGAATCAGGCGGCCCGGTAAACCGAACCGCCTGAATTTATCGCACCGGATAGCACCGCGGCTCGATGAGCCTTATGCTTCCGCTTCGCTGCGCACTTCGCGGCGCTCTGCGATACGGGCGCGCTTGCCGGTACGGCCACGCAGATAATAGAGTTTCGCACGACGCACGACGCCGCGGCGGACGACAGCGATAGAATCGATGTTCGGCGAGTAGAGCGGGAAAACGCGCTCAACGCCTTCGCCGAAGCTGATCTTGCGAACGGTGAAGTTCGAACCCATGCCACGGTTGGAACGGGCGATGCACACGCCTTCGAAAGCCTGGACACGGGTGCGGGTGCCTTCGACGACCTTCACGCCGACGCGGACGGTGTCGCCCGGACGAAATTCGGGAATATCCTTGGCGGCCTTGGCGATTTCCTCGGCCTCGATCTGCTGAATCAGGTTCATTAACCTATTCCTTCGTCTTTTGCCGCGCATCAGAGGCAGATCGGTCCCGAGCGCCGACATGACGCTCCCAAAGGTCCGGCCTGCGTGACCGTGTGTCATCCTCCGCCTTTTGTTTCCGCCAGGCGGCGATTTTCGCATGATCCCCCGATCGCAGCACTTCAGGGATCGTGCGCCCTTCCCACTCGGTGGGCCGGGTATAGTGTGGATACTCGAGAAGACCGTCTTCGAACGATTCCTCGGTCCCGCTGGAAGCGGCGCCCATTACGCCGGGAAGCAGGCGAATGCAAGCGTCCAGAAGCATCAAAGCGGCAGGCTCTCCGCCGGACAGGACAATGTCTCCGACGGAGACTTCCTCGACGCCCCGACCAGCGAATATCCGCTCGTCGAAACCCTCAAAGCGGCCGCACAGAACGATTACTCCCGAACCCTGTGCCAATGCGCGCACGCGGGCCTGGGTGATCGGCCTGCCGCGCGGCGTCATTGCAAGTACGGGAGCATCCGGGTTGGTGCTCCGGGCGTGATCGATGGCGGCGGCTAGAATATCTGCCTTGAGCACCATCCCCGCACCGCCCCCTGCGGGGGAATCGTCCACGGTGCGGTGCTTGTCGGTGGCAAAATCGCGAATGTGAATGGCGTCGATCGTCCACTTGCCCTCGCAAAGCGCCCTGCCCGCCAACGATATGCCGAGCGGCCCCGGAAACATCTCAGGGTAGAGCGTGAGCACGGTCGCTGCGAAGGTCATTCCACCTCCGCAAACGCAGCTGCGATCACGATCCGTTCGCCATTCCACTCGGGCACCGCCACTTCCGTCATCGGCACCATGAAGCGTCGCGCCTTGCCATCTCCGGCCGCAGGACGCTCGATCTCGAGGACATCGCCGGCACCGAAGTTCTCTACGGCGATGCAGATGCCGACTGCATCGCCGGCATCGGAGACAACCGGCAGCCCCATCAGATCGGCGTGGTAGTATTCGCCCTCGTCGAGCGCCGGCATCGCCGAGCGCGGTACGGTGAGGGCCGTGCCGCGCAGCTTCTCTGCGGCGGTGCGGTCGGCCACTTCCTCGAAGCGAGCGATGGCACCGCCCTTGCCGTCATCGCGCAGCTTCTTCAGCGTCAGTGTCGAATCGTTGAAGGCGCGGTAACGCCCCAGCGCCGCCACGCCCTCTCCGAACAGCTTGAGACGGACCTCGCCCGTCACGCCGTGCGCGCCGGAGATGGCGGCCAGGGTGACGGGTTTGTCGCTAGCCATTGCCAGGAACCCGAAAGCTTACGCTTCGGTCGATTCCTCGGCAGCAGCCTCTTCGGCCGCTGCTTCTTCGGCGGGTGCTTCAGCCGGAGTTTCGCTGGCAGCCTTGGCGGCTTCTTCGGCTTCGCGCAGCTTCTCGGCGCGCTCTTCAGCGCGGTCCTTGGCTTTCTGGCCCGGCTCACCCTTCTTCAGGTTGGTGGTCGCAGCGCGTTCCTTGATGCCAGCCTTGTCAAGCATCCGGGCAACGCGGTCAGTCGGCTGCGCGCCAACGCCGAGCCAGTACCGCACGCGGTCTTCCGTCAGCTTAACGCGGTTCTCGTCGTCCTTCGCGAGCAGCGGATTGTAGGTGCCGACCTGCTCGAGGTACTTGCCGTCGCGCGGCGCGGTCGCGTTGGCGACGACGATCTTGTAGTACGGACGCTTCTTCGCGCCACCGCGCGACAGACGAATTGAAACTGCCATTTTCTTACCTTTCTTCAGATACCTGGAATTACTTTTTCAAAAACTTGCTGAGATCGGGACCACCCGGTCCGCCAAGGCCCGGCAGCCCGCCACCAGCGCCGCCGAGACCGCCCATTCCTCCGAGACCCCCGGCACCGCCCATGCCGCCTCCGCCGCCGAGCATGGCGGCAAGGCCCTTGAGACCGCCCATTTTCTTGATCTGCTTCATGGCCTTGGACATCTCCATGTGCATTTTCAGCAGCTTGTTGACGTCCTGCACTTGCGTGCCGGAACCGTTGGCGACGCGGATCTTGCGCTTGGCATTGAGCAACGCTGGGTTAGACCGTTCCTTCGTCGTCATGGAGCCGATGATGGCATCCATGCGCACGAGCACCCGGTCATCCATGCCCGATTGCTGCATGGCCGCCTTGGCCTTCTTCATGCCGGGCATCATGCCAGCGAGCATCCCGAGGCCGCCCATGTTCTGCATCTGCTTGAGCTGCATGCGCAGGTCGTTCAAATCGAACTTGCCCTGCTCCATCCGCCTGGCCAGCGCCTCGGCTTCCTCGACCTTGACCGTCTCGGCCGCCTTCTCGACGATCGAGACGATGTCGCCCATGCCGAGGATGCGGTTGGCGACGCGGCTCGGGTGGAAGACCTCGATGGCATCGGCCTTTTCGCCGGTGCCTGCGAACTTGATCGGCTTGCCGGTGACGGCCCGCATCGACAGAGCCGCACCGCCGCGCGCATCGCCGTCCATGCGGGTGAGCACGACACCGGTCAGATCGACCTGGCCGGAGAACGACTGCGCGACGTTGACCGCGTCCTGACCCGTCAGCGCGTCGACCACGAGCAGCGTCTCGCGCGGCGTCGAGATTTCGGCCACGGCCTTCATCTCGTCCATCAGCTGCTGGTCGACGTGCAGACGGCCGGCCGTATCGAGCAGCAAAACGTCAATCGCCTGCAGCTTCGCGGCCTGGACGGCGCGGGTAGCGATCTCGGTCGGCTGCTGGCCAGCGATGATCGGCAGCGTCGCGACGCCGACTTGCTCGCCGAGAACCTTGAGCTGCTCCTGCGCGGCGGGACGGTTGACGTCGAGCGATGCCATCATCGCCTTCTTGCCGTGCTTCTCCTTGAGGAGCTTGGCGATCTTGGCGGTGCTCGTGGTCTTGCCCGAACCTTGCAGGCCGACCATCATGATGACGACCGGGGGGGCGGCATTGAGATCGAGGCCCGGCGTATCTTCACCGCCCAGCATTTCGACCAGCGCATCGTTGACGATCTTGACGACCTGCTGGCCCGGCGTGACCGAACGCAGGACCGACTGGCCGACCGCCTTCTCTGTTACCTGATCGATGAAGCGGCGAACCACCGGCAAAGCGACGTCCGCTTCCAGAAGCGCAATGCGCACTTCGCGCATCGCGTCGCGGACATCCTGCTCCTTGAGCGCGCCGCGGCCGCGCAGCTTGTCGAATACGCCGCCAAGACGATCAGACAGAGAGTCAAACATGGCTGCTCTTCTCGACGTTACAGGCGCACATCGGCCAAACTCCTCGCTCGCGGGCGCCGAAACGCCGAAAACGCCGGTGGGCGAAACCTCGCGGACCGGCGTGGCGTGACTTATGCGAAAAACGCCGGTGGACGAAACCTCGTCAACCAGCGCATCGCTATCACGCGAAACATATCTGCGGCGAAATGGTGGAGCCTAGCGGGATCGAACCGCTGACCTCTACAATGCCATTGTAGCGCTCTCCCAGCTGAGCTAAGGCCCCGTGCCATTTCAACCGGCCGATCCTGGGAGGTTCGGCCATATCCCTTGCCGTGAAGCTTTGCTTCCGCTTGGGAGGCCGCCTCCTAGTTGCGGTCCTCCCGATTGGCAAGAGGGAAATTGACAGCATCCGAGAAATCTCGACGTGCTGTCATATCACCTCAATCATCGCGGTCGTCGTCATCACCTGCGCCGATGCCGAGATCGTCGTCTCCGCCCAGATCGACGTCATTGTCGGGCGAATCGCCGTCTTCGTCGATATCCAGATCCTCATCGGCCAGATCGACGTCTTCCTGCTCGACGACTTCCTTCTTCTGGACTTCCTCGAATGGTATCGGCTGCTTGGACTTGAGCACCGGCTCGGGATGCCATTGATTGCCGCATTCGATGCAGGTTACCGGGTCATCCTTGCCCAGATCGTAGAAACGTGTGCCGCATTTCGGGCAGCCGTGCTTGGCGCCCCACTCAGGCTTGGCCATGAAATGTCCTCAATATTGCCACCCCGAAAAGGCGTGGGCTTTGAAATCCGTGTCTTGATGGTAAGGCCCGGCCGCAAAATCAAGCGTCGGCACCTCATCAGGGCGCGCGCCTTGCCATAGGCGGCCCGCGCTGTCAAAAGCCGCGCGTTTTATCCTCCATCCCGGAAAGTCCGATCTCGTGAGCCACGCTGCCGAATCCTCGATGCGCCCTCGCCGCTTCCTGCCCGCAGGACCGCTGAAAGGGACTATCCGGGTTCCGGGCGACAAGTCGATCAGCCACCGTTCGATCATGCTCGGCGCACTGGCGGTCGGCGAAACCCGCGTGACCGGGCTGCTGGAAGGTGAGGACGTGCTGGCCACGGCCGCCGCGATGAGGGCGATGGGCGCCTCGGTCGAGCGCACGGGGCCGGGTGCGTGGTCGGTGCATGGCGTCGGCGTCGGCGCGCTCCTTCAGCCCAAGGGACCGCTCGAGATGGGCAACTCGGGCACCTCGACCCGGCTGCTGATTGGCCTCGTTTCCACCCACCCGATCAAGGCGAGCTTCGTGGGCGATGCTTCGCTCAGCAAGCGGCCGATGGGGCGTGTGATCAGCCCGCTCTCACAGATGGGCGCCAGTTTTGAGGCCAGTGAAGGCCCTGACGGCATTGCCACCCTCCCCCTTATCGTGCGCGGCGCATCGCCTGCCGTGCCGATCAGCTACCGTCTCCCCGTCGTTTCCGCGCAGGTCAAAAGCGCGCTCCTGCTAGCGGCGCTCAACACCCCCGGCAGCACGACCGTCATCGAACCGGTGCCTACCCGCGACCACTCCGAACGCATGCTGCGCGGATTCGGCGCGGAACTGGATGTCGGCGAAGAGGCGGACGGCACGCGCATCATTACCCTGAAAGGGGAGGCCGAATTGAGGCCACAGACGATAGAGGTTCCCGGTGACCCCTCGTCAGCCGCGTTCTTCATCGTTGCCGCGCTCATAACGCCAGGCAGCGATGTGACGATCGAGAACGTCGGCCTGAATCCGACGCGCGCCGGGATTGTCGCGGTACTGCGCGACATGGGCGGCGACATCGAGGAAGTGAACGCGCGCGAAGTCGGCGGCGAACCTGTCGCGGACCTTCGGATCCGGCATTCCAACCTCAAGGGCATCGAAGTCGACCCGGCAATCGCGCCGAGCATGATCGACGAGTTCCCGGCGCTGTTCGTCGCCGCCTCACTGGCGAGCGGCGTCACCACCACCAGCGGTCTCGACGAACTGCGCGTCAAGGAATGTGATCGCCTCGCGGTCATGGCCGCTGCGCTATCGTTCGCCGGGGCCCAGATAGAAGAGCGTGAGGACGGCCTTGTTATCACCGGCACGGGCGGCGAACCGCTTGCCGGGACAAGCGACCCCATCGCCACCCATCTCGACCACCGCATCGCTATGTCGATGGCTATCGCGGGGCTCGTCAGCCGCGAGGGGGTGGAGATCGACGACACGCGCCCGATCGCCACGAGTTTCCCCCCGTTTGAAGCGATGCTGGACGAACTGGCCGCATGATCATTGCCGTCGATGGCCCCACCGCATCGGGCAAGGGCACAATAGCCAAGGCCCTTGCCGCGCATTTCGGCCTGCCGCATCTCGACACCGGGCTGCTCTATCGCGCCGTCGGCCGACAGGTCGAACGGGCGGGCGGCGACCCCGATAACGAGCGCGACGCACTTGCCGCCTGCGATTTTCCGGAAGACCTGCTCGACGATCCCGAACTGCGCTCGGAAGCGACAGGCGGGCTGGCAAGTCGCGTGTCAGTTCACCCTGCCGTGCGCAGCGCGCTATACCAGCGCCAGCGCGCGTTCGCCACGCAGCCGGGCGGAGCAGTGCTGGACGGACGCGATATCGGCTCGGTGATCGCACCGGACGCACCGATCAAGCTGTTCGTCACGGCCAGCGCCGGGGCCCGCGCCCAGCGACGGTTCCGCGAAATGCAGGCTCAGGGACGCGATCTGACGCTGAGCGAAATTGCTGCCGAGCTCGAAAACCGGGATGCACGCGACAGCGCCCGCAAGGATTCGCCGCTCGTTGTAGCCCCCGGGGCGGTCGTCCTCGACACTTCCGAGTTCGATGCATCGCAAGCCATCGCCGCAGCCATCGCAATCGTTGAGCGCCTGCGCACGCCGGCTGGCTAGGCTATGACGGGGCCCGGCCCTGTGGTTTTCCTTGCGTTTTCGCACATGGAGGCATATGGGCCGCGCGTCCGAAGGGCTTTGGCCTGACGGACGCCGCGAACGGTATCCGGCCGCCGCGGCAGTTCGGCCCCTTTTGGCCCGCCGACGCAATGGTGCGGATGGCGGAGGAAAGACCGGCGGAATCAACCGCCTGGCCGGAAAACGTTGAACAGGAAGATTTGTCTAATGGCCACTGCTGCCAATCCGACTCGCGACGATTTCGCGAAAATGCTTGACGAACAGCTCGGCGGCGTCGCCGACGAGGGCTTCGAAGGCCGCGTCGTCAAGGGAACGATCACCGCCATCGAGAACGACAAGGCCGTCATCGACGTAGGCCTCAAGAGCGAAGGCCGCGTGCCGCTGCGCGAATTCGCGCGCGGTGAAGCCGAGCACGGCCTGAAGGTCGGCGACGAAGTCGAAGTCTACGTCGACCGCGTCGAGAATGCCGACGGCGAAGCGATGCTGTCGCGCGACCGCGCGCGCCGCGAAGCTGCGTGGGACAAGCTCGAGAACGAATTTGGCGAAGGCAAGCGCGTCGAGGGCGTGATCTTCGGCCGCGTCAAGGGCGGCTTCACCGTCGACCTCGACGGCGCCGTGGCCTTTCTGCCCGGCTCGCAGGTCGATATCCGTCCGGTGCGCGACGTGCAGCCGCTGATGGACGTGCCGCAGCCGTTCCAGATCCTGAAGATGGACCGCCGCCGCGGCAACATCGTCGTGTCGCGCCGCGCCGTCCTTGAAGAGACCCGCGCCGAGCAGCGCAGCGAACTCATCGACAAGCTGAGCGAAGGCCAGGTCATCGACGGCGTCGTCAAGAACATCACCGACTACGGTGCGTTCGTCGACCTCGGCGGCATCGACGGCCTGCTCCATGTCACCGACATGAGCTACAAGCGGGTCAACCACCCGAGCGAGGTGATCAATATCGGCGACACCGTCACCGTACAGATCATCCGCATCAACCAGGACACGCAGCGGATCTCGCTGGGCATGAAGCAGCTCGAGAGCGATCCGTGGGAAGGCGCAGCCGTCAAGTACCCGGTCGGCGCCAAGCTGTCGGGCGTTGTCACCAACATCACCGAATACGGCGCCTTCGTGGAACTGGAAGCCGGCATCGAGGGCCTCGTCCACGTGTCGGAAATGTCCTGGACCAAGAAGAACGTCCACCCCGGCAAGATCGTCTCGACCTCGCAGGAAGTCGAAGTCATGGTGCTGGAAGTCGACAGCGACAAGCGCCGCATCTCGCTCGGCCTCAAGCAGGCTCAGCGCAATCCCTGGGAATCGTTCGCGGAAACCCACCCGGTCGGCTCGCAGGTCGAAGGCGAAGTCAAGAATGCGACCGAATTCGGTCTGTTCATCGGCCTCGACGGCGACGTGGACGGCATGGTCCACATGTCGGACATCGCATGGGGCATTTCGGGCGAAGACGCCCTGGCCCTGCACCGCAAGGGCGAGATGGTCCAGGCCGTCGTTCTCGACGTCGACATCGAAAAGGAACGCATCAGCCTCGGCATGAAGCAGCTTGAGCGTGGCGCCCCGGCTGCAGGCGGAACCGCTGCTGCAGGCGATTCGCTGCGCCGCGGCCAGGTCGTCACCGTCACCGTCCTCGAAGTCCGTGATGGCGGGCTCGAAGTGCAGGCTGGCGAAGACGGCGCGACCGGCTTCATCAAGCGTTCGGACCTCGGCCGCGACCGCGACGAGCAGCGTCCCGACCGCTTCCAGGTTGGCCAGAAGCTCGACGCAATGGTCACCGGGTTCGATCGTTCGAAGAAGCCGAACTTCTCGGTCAAGGCCCGCCAGCTGGCCGAAGAGAAGGAAGCAGTCGAGCAGTACGGTTCGTCCGACTCGGGTGCATCGCTTGGCGATATCCTCGGCGAGGCGCTGAAGGGTCGCTCGTAAGAGCCCCTCGGCTTTCACCGAAGCCTGAAAACGAAGGCCCGTCCGGAGCGATCCGGGCGGGCCTTTGCATTGTGGGCCACAGACAGGCCTATGGCGACGTGCGAACTGGCCCTTTTACGCGCCGCACCTTGCCCTTACATGGAAAGGGCAAGGAGGCTCCCATGCTCGAAGTTCACCAGTTCCCATGTCTTTTGGACAACTACGGCTACCTTCTGCACGATGCGGACAGCCTGGAGACGGTGTGCATCGATACGCCCGATGCCGACGAGTACCTTCGCCAGGCCGGACGCAAGGGCTGGCAGATCACGCAGATCTGGAACACCCACTGGCATCCCGATCATACGGGGGGGAACACTGCCATCAAGGCAGTTACCGGCTGCAAGGTCACTGCCCCGGCCGGCGACGCAGCAAAGATCGAAGCCGTCGACCGGACAGTCTCTCACGGTGATGTCGTTAGCATCGGCGAACGCGAGGCACAGGTTATCGACGTTGGCGGGCACACGATGGGCCACGTTGCCTATCACCTCGCAGGTGCCCGCATGGCGTTTGTCGGCGATTCCCTGTTCGCTCTGGGATGCGGCCGTATGTTCGAAGGGACAGCGCCGCAATTCTGGGCCAGCCTGGAGCGATTGAAGGCCCTTCCCGCCGATACGATGATCTATTGCGCGCACGAGTATACGGCATCCAACGCCCGCTTCGCGGTGCATGCCGACCCGGACAATCCGCTGCTCGCGGCCTATGTGGATGAAATCGCTGCACACCGCGCCAAAGGGCTTCCGACTGTTCCTACCAAGCTGGAGCGGGAACTGGCGACCAATCCGTTTCTGCGGGCAGACGACAGCGCCTTGCAGGCACGCTGGGGCCACAGCGGCGACGCTGTGGCGACATTTGCCGCACTAAGAAGCGCCAAGGACAGCTTCTAATAGCGGCATCGAAGGCGATAAAATGATGTATGAACACCGCTTGAGCAAAAAAGGCCCCCGTCACCGACGGAGGCCTTTTTGATGTTCGCACCGATCGCAGACCGGCATCGAAAAAGATATCAGATCCCGGCGATCGCCTTGTCCACGAACGCCTTATCGGCGTTCGCGGAATGATTGGCAGCAATCAGTCTACCAGCAGCGGCAGCAGCGGCAGCAGCGGCCTGATTGCGCAGTTCCGTCACAGCCGCGAGTTCGGCAGCAGCGATTTTGTCCTGCGCCATCTTCTCGCGGCGGGTGATGACGTCCGCCGTGTCCTTTTCGGCCTTGGCAACGATGGCTTCGGCTTCGTGGCGGGCGTGGTCCAGCATGGCCGCGGCGTCCTTTTCGGCGCCTGCGATCTTGTCCGCATACTCCTTGCGCAGGGCTTCAGCCTCGGCGCGCAGAGTCTTCGCTTCCTCAAGCTGCGCCTTGATCTCCGAAATCCGGGAATCGAGCCCGCCTGCAAGAAGCTTTGGCACGCCCTTCCACGCCAGGATCGCAAGCAGCACGATCATCGAAGTGCTGACGACGGCGACTGGCGGCGCAAAACCGAGCAGCATCGGTTCGGCGTGATGTTGGACCTCGGTATGCCCGCCCACGGCGCCCGTCAGTTCGGCGGCTTCATGTTCCAGCCCCTGCTCTACGGTTTCAGCCATGGACGAGGTTCTCCTTCACGGCCGAACGAACAACGGCGTTGTCGAGGGTGAGACCGGCAAGGCGGCTCACGATGTCGTGTGCGGCATCGGCGGCGACGTCCTCGATTTCCGCAGAAGCCGAACGACGCGCTTCTGCAACCGCCCTCTCGGCGGCGGCAAGCTTGCCGTCAATGACCGCCTGAGCTGCCGCAAGACGCTCTTCGGTGGCGGACGCTGCCCTTGCGCGGGCTGCGGCGATAAGGCCCTGTGCTTCGGCCCGGTTGGCGTTTTCACGCGTGCGCCAAGCCGTTTCCTCCTCATCCGCCTGCTTGCGTGCACGCTCTGCGGCGAGGAGGTCGTCGGCAATCTGCTTGTCACGCTGCGCGACCGTATCCATCACCTTCGGCACCATGCCCCGTCCTACGACGAAGAAGGTGAAGCCGAAGAAGACCAGCAGCCAGAAGATCTGGCTGGAATACGTCGCGGCAAGCTGTTCGATCTGAGGCATGGGTTCAGCCCTGTCTCGCGTTAACCGTCAAAATATGCCGATCCGGGTTACCGGCGGCTCGCCCGTAGGGAAACCGACCGGTACCGGACCGTCAACGCGTTGTGATCAGGCGAAGATCAGCAGCGCGGCGATAACGAACGAAAGCAGGCCCAGAAGCTCGGCACCGGCGAAGCCGATGAACAGGCGGCCCTGCTGGGCGTCAGCGGCGCCCGGATTGCGCAGCGCGCCTTCGAGGAACTTGGCGAAAACGTTGCCCACGCCGATCGAGGCAAGACCTGCGCCGATAGCGGCGAAACCAGCACCAAGCAGCTTTGCAGCTTCTGCGTCCATCTTAAAAACTCCCTTTGGTAAATTCGAGTGGCGGTAAATTCAGTGAAGGTTCTCGGCGTCGTTGAGATAGACGCAGGTGAGAAGAGCGAAAACATAGGCCTGTATGCCGGCTACCAGCAGTTCCAGCGCACAGATCCCGACCATCAGGATGAAGCTGGGAAGACCGGCGATGGCAAACATCACCGCACCATTGTTGCCGCCGCTGATGACGAAGCTGGACAGCACCTCAAGCAGCACGTGCCCGGCCATCATGGCCACGAACAGTCGCAGGCCGAGGCTGAAGGGGCGGACCAGAAACGAGATCAGTTCCACGCAGAAGATCAGCGGGATCATGACCAGCGGCGTGCCGTGCGGCACGAACAGCGAGAAAAAATGCAGCTTGTGCTTCACCAGGCCGACGATGATGACGATCGAGAACGACATTACCGCCAGGACGCCCGTCGCCGAAAAATGGCTGGTAAAGGTGAAAGGATGCAGGCCAAGCACGCCCAAAGGCATCAGGCCGAGGAAGTTCGCGAAGAGGATGAACATGAACAGCGAGAAGATGTAAGGGACGTACTTCTTCCCTGCCAGACCGACGTTGGCGGCAAGCATGCCATCGATGAAACCGGTGAATGTTTCGACCGCCATCTGCCAGCGACCGGGAACCAACTGCCGCTTCATCCCGCCTGCGACGAATACCGCAAGCAGCACGGCCGCGATCGCCATCCACAGCGAACTGTTGGTGAAAGCGACGTTGTAGCCGGCAATGCTCCAGCCTTCAGAGCCGAACAACGGCTCGATGCTGAACTGGTGCATCGGATCGACTTTGCCTTCAGCTGCCACGCTTAGTTTCCCTGTCGCCAATCAACCGCAAGCGCCCATCCTCCCCTTTTCGGTTCAGTCCGGGCGCCGGTTCGAAATCCTAATTATGCTCCTGAAGGCCACGCCGATCCCAAGGAACAACATGATCATCAGACCCCAGGGAGACGTACCGGCGAAGTGATCGATCACCCAGCCAAGGAGCAGTCCCCCCAAAACACCCCCCAGCAGCCCCGAGAGGACACGATTTCCCAGACGATAGCTCTCGTCCGTTTCCGTGCCCGCAGGCGGTCGGTTGCGCTTTTCTTCCCGCTCTCGAAGGGCCTTCAGCCTATCGTCGAGCGAATCGATGCGCGCATCCTCGCTAACAGGGTCCTGGGCAGACGGGTCATCGGTCATGGCATGCTCCGCAAATCAGCAGGAAACGTGTGACATGAACGACAGCTGCCCGCCAAGGGCGCCGCCCCCTTAGGTTGCGGTAATTCTTGAGTCAACCGTGGCGGGGCCCGCGCCCACCATCGATCAGCCACCTCCAGCATCACTTCAGGCCGATTGACCAAATACGGGTAATTTTCGCGCCCCGATACTGCGGCGGCGATACCAACGAAACAGGCCGGCGGCATTACTGCCGACCGGCCTTGTCGCGCATTCGAATCGAGCGGTATCCCGCTACTTACAACCTGCCGGGCGGGGCGGCATCGCCGCGCCCCGCGTTTCCCACGCACCGCTGGGCGCCTGATACTTTTCGCCGGGCGTGGTATCGGCCAGCAGGCGGCATGCCGTTGCTGTCGCGTATTCCTGCACCGTGCTTTTCGAAGCGGCCGCGCCGTCTGAGTAGACCGCTCTGCGCTTGTTGTTGAGATCGCGCACCATGGCCACGATCGCCGGGGGCTGGCTGCCGACCACACCCAGATACCCGTCCTGCTGCTCGCCCACCTTGCCAGCTGATCTGGCCGCGGCATATTCGGGGCTGCGCCCCTCCGCGTGCACGGGTGGCGAGAACGCGGCCAGAAGTGCCGCCGAAACCATAATACCGCCCTTGAGAGACAACCTGATCATCAGAATATGTCCTTGTTCTCTTCGATCGTCTTGGCCGCTTCCGCGTCAAGGCGATAAATCACTTCCTGCCGGATGTTGATGTTCAACTCGATGACGATGGGTTTGTCGGGCGCCGCGACATTGACGCACCCGCCCACCAACGCAATCATGCCGACAAGAACCCCCACCCCTGCGACGCGAGCGGCGCGCCTGCCGAACCGTGTTCCGCCCTGCTGCACCTTTGGCACCCCCGCGTTCATCGAGGGCTGTGTCGCAGCCGGAAGGCTTCCGGTCAATTCACACACCGTCATGGCTTATTCTCGCTGACTGAAGGCTGAATGGTAACCCGCGAAGCGGCTGTCGCCGCCGTCCCCTGAGCGGACAGGAGCCCAAGGGTTCGCGGATCGGTTATGTAACTTGGGTCGTAAAGCGACCGCACCGAACCGAACAGACTGAAGAACGGTGCCTTGATGTTCAGCACGAAGCGGATCGGCAGCTTGGCGATTTGCTTAGTCAGGAAATTGCGCGAGGCGCCGGTCCCTTGGCTCAACCCGTCGAAACTCACACGTGTCACGATGTCCCCCGTCAGCGATCCCCCCAAACCGATCTGCATACTGCGGTAGTTCACGGACTTGAGCGCGTCGAACGCGAAGTTGCCCATGGCCGACAGGTCCTTGTAGGTTAGTTCGCCGATGTAGGACAGATTTCCTCCGGGTGCGCGAGAGTTGAGGTAGCCGTTCTCTATGCGCCCGCCGTCCTCGTCGAAGACCAGCGGCAATTCGCCGTCGAACACGCCTGATGCGGTCAGGTTGGACATCTCCAGGTGCTGCACGAACGTGGCCGCGTCCAAACCGCGCACGGTAAGCTTGTACCGGAGTGTCTCGTCAGAACCGATCCGCATGCTCGCCGGGTCAAGCTCGAGCGTGCCTTGCATGAACGGCCACCGCGCACCATTGAGCTGCAGGACGTATCCCGGCTTGGTCTCGAACGACAACTCCCCGTCCGTCACCTCGATACCGGGGTTGATTGATGCGACGCGTAACACCTGGTCCGGCGCGGTGACAAAACCCAGCAGATCGGTGAACACGACTTGCCCGGACAGGCCCTTCACCGGACCAAATGGCGCCGCGAAATCCACACCTTGCGTCGACAAACGCCCGCGACTGGCTACGTCCCGCGAATTCCAGTCAATCCTGCCCGTGCCGCGCACCTCGCCGCGAAGATCGGAAACCACGCCGACGGCCAGTGCCGAGAGCATGCCCGCCTGCAGCCGGTCATCGAACGCCAACCCATCAATCTTGAGATCCGCATGGCCGGATCCATCGGACAAGTCGTGAAGGATGTCGGCCCGTACGACCTTGCGGTCGCTGGTGGGCTCCCGAATGTCTGCCTGAGCGGTTATGACGTTATCCACCAGGCGCAGCCGCGCTTCGCGAGCCTGCATTGGCAGGAATCGGGCGTCTTTCTGCCGGTCCACCAGCACGAAACTGGCATCCCCGATCGAAAAGGCACCGTCCTGATAGCGCCACAGTCCCGCAGTGCGGCGAAGATCGAGCGGGACGGCGAAGAGACTTATGTCGGCGTCGTCGAACGCGCCGCTCACATCCTTCGATACGCGCGCATCGATCCGCGCAACCTTGAACTGCGACGTGCCGGAGGCAGGCCCAAGATCGACGGCGACATCTCTGGCCGAAAGCGCTCCTGGACTGTTGCCGCGCTGGGCATATCCAACCGGGCCGCTGGCAATACGGATAGGCGTCTCGCCTAGCCGCCCCGTGACGCCTAGCGACGGTATTCCCGCAGCGATCTGCACGTCATCACCGTCGAGGCGGAAAATGGCCCTCCCCCCGGCGGGGCAGACAGTCAGTTGGCGCTGGTCCAGCGAGAGATTGGCGAATTGCAACTTCACGAACGCCACCTGCGTGCACTTGGACCAGGCCGAGAGCACGCCATTTTCCGCCCACCTGCCCTGCAAGGGGATCGTCAGGCGTTCGGCGCGGCCTCCGGGCAGATCTCCGGTCAGGCGAACCTCTCCGGCAAAGGACAGCGCCCCGTTCACTGCCTGCGTCATTGCCAGTTGCGGAAGCGCGATACGTGTGCTCCCGGCTGCGTACTCGGGCATGCCTACGCGCAACTCGACACGGCCGTTGACGCTTTCCATGCGGCCCGAAATCTGCGGCAGCCCCCTGCCCCCCGTCGCGAAGTTGCCGGTCACCCGGGGGAACTTGCCAGCATTCAGCATTGCCTGGACCCGTGTCAGCGCAAGCAGCGAAGAGCCGCTGCCGCCCCTGAGCGCGCCATGGGGGACCACCACGCTGATACCATCGGCCGATCGGCGCAGGATAAGATTGGCGGTCAGCGAGCTGCCCCGAGCTTCGCGGATCACGCCGGCTCGCAGCTGTGACATCAGCGGCGCCACGAATGTTCCTTGTCCGGCATTACTGGCATTCGTCAGCATCTGAGCCGTGCTGCTGCCGGGCGCAACGCCCTTTCCCGTCAAGTCGCCCTCGATATCGAAGCGCGAAAGCCCCTGTGCCGACCGCGCACGGCCTTCGAAGGCCAAATTGGCGATGCGAAGCTGCAGCGCCGAAACGTTGTGCCCGGAGACCTTGTAGCGCGCGTTCAGCGACGCCTTGCGATAGACGAAATCGACCTTGCCGGCGCCGCCCTCAAGCCTGTTGGCCGCCAGCCGGCTCTTGCCCGCGCTGAAACCTATCGAGCCTTCGCCGCCATCGAGGCCTTTGTCTAGCGTGAGTTGCAGCCTGGCGGCTGCGCCGACGACTGCGGCGTCAGTATTCAAGCACGACATCCTTCTGAGCCTGAGCGGCCCATCGAAGCTGAGGCGCTGCGATTCAGTGGCGACGGCACCATAGACCGTTACCGCATCCGCCGTGCAGTCCTGGTAGGCTATACGCGGAGCCACGGCGGCAAGTTCACCCCGGAACCCATCGCTTAAGGAGCCTTCTCCGTTCAGCCGTAGCGCCAGACGGCCTAGATCGCTGTCCAGCAAGGCCCGCCCATCGACGATCGCCATATCCAGGTTCGGCATTTCAAAAGGACCGCCCTTTTCTGAGAAGAGCGCCTTGTCGAGCGTTCCGAACGACAAGCGGCCGCCTTGGAAACTGCCGAAAAGTCGTGGACGCACCAGACGAATCTCGCCGATGCCGGGCAAACCCCAGTAAAGCCGGGTGGCAACCCGAATCTCTGCCACGGTCAGATCGGGCCGCCGGGGATCGCCTACCACCAGGTTACGGATGACCTGTTCCGAAGGGCCGATCGATACGATCTCGTACCTAGCCTTAAGTCCCAGCGAATCCAGTTCTTTCGCAATAAAGTCGCCGGCGATATCCTTGCGCGCTATCCAGACGCAGCCAACGGCTATCGCCGTCAGGATCAGCAGCAGGACGCCGGCGACCCGCCACCGCATGCGACGCAGCGGCGAAATGCCGGTCCGGTCGGGCACCATTTCAGCCGGGAAAACCTGATCCTGCTCTTTCGCCATCGGGTCCATCACTTGCGCTGAGAGCGCTGGAAAGGCAATTGGTTGTGCAGGTTATGCCCGACGACACCCCTCTTTTCGATGAACAGCGCCCTCTCGCTGCTGGCGAGCCTTCCGCCGCAGGCCACCGAAAGCGCTTGCGCCAAAGACTGCTGGAAGGCGGGACGGACGCTCTTGGCGATCATGAAGTGATCGAACTGCTTCTGACGCAGGCCGTACCCCGGCGCGACATGAAGCCGCTGGCGCGCAGCCTGCTGCAACGCTTCGGCTCGCTCGCGAGCGTCCTGCAGGCAGATCCCCGGACACTTTCGATGCACCCCGGCATGGGTGAGGCCACAACAGTGGCGCTGCAACTGGTGCGCGTAGCGGCGACGCGCATGGCCCGGCAAAGGGTGCGGGAAGCCCCCGTGATCAGTTCCTGGCAAGCCCTGATCGACTACCTCACGATCGACATGGCGCATCTCACTGTCGAACGCGTGCGGGTTCTCTACCTCAATACAAAGAACATGCTCATCCTCGACGATCTCGTCGGAGAGGGATCGATCGACGAAGCCGCAATACATCCACGCGAGGTGATTCGCAGAGCGCTGGACCTTGGTGCGGCCTCGCTCATCCTCGTTCACAATCATCCTTCGGGATCGCCGCAGCCCAGCCGCGCCGATATCGAGGTGACGAACAGGATCGCCGAGGCGGGTCGCCTGCTCGGCATCGGCGTGCACGATCATGTCATCATAGGACGTGACGGCCACATCAGCCTCCGTGCGCAAGGACTGATCTGATGTGCGTCGCGGCGGTCGCCTGGAACGCACATCCCGACTGGCTCTTCGTGTGTGCCGGCAATCGTGACGAGTTTCACGATCGACCCGCGTTGCCGCTGCAAAGGTGGGGGGACGGATCAGGAATAATCGCGGGCAAGGATCTGCTGGGCGGCGGCACATGGATGGGCGTAACAGAAAGTGGCCGTTTCGCGCTCGTCACCAATTTCCGCGTCGCTGAGGGACCGCGCCCGGACCGTCCGACCCGCGGCCGGCTGGTTACCGGGGCGCTCACTGGAACCGACCCCGGCGATGTGATGGCCATGAACGCGTTCAATCTGATCTCCATCGATCAGGGATCGGCAAGCTTCACGACCAATCATCCGGCGTTCGAGCAACGCTCGCTGGAACCCGGCATTTACGGGCTGTCCAATGGCGGCTTTGACGTGCCTTGGCCCAAGACGCTTCAGGTGCAACACGCCGTCAGCCAATGGATGAACTCGGGAAGTCCCGATACTTCACCACTATTGGACGAGTTGCGCAGGGAAAGCCTGCCGATCGCCCGACCCGGAGCGGACGGGGGCCCCGACCAACAGTTCGCCCCGGTCTTCATACGCAATCCGGTTTATGGTACTCGCTGCAGTACGGTCATCGCGGTTCGCCGCGACGGCGCAGGAACCGTGATCGAGCGGAGCTTCGATGCCGCGGGTCAATATGTCAGCGAACGGCAGGACACTTTTGCCTGGCCTTCCGTAATGTTACGCTGACCTGACGCCATCTTCTGACATTGATGACTGATTTGTTATCGATCAGTCTGCGCTTGCGCGCTTCAGGAATCCCGCTAACCGGATTGTCCGGCAATGTTGCCAGCGGGTGGGATACTGCAAATCTATGACCTTGGGGTTCGACGCAAGTTCGCCGGCAGTCATGGGCGTGCTCCTCGTATTGTTGTTTCTGGCATTCGCATTCGAATTGGCCGCTCCGGAAGTGGTCGCGTTGGTTCTCGTATCCGTGCTGCTCATCCTGGGCGTGATCCAGACCAGCGACATGCTCGATGCGATGGGCAATTCGGCGCCGTTGACGATCGTATGCATGTTCATCGTTTCCTCGGCGATGGTGCGCACCGGTGCGCTCGACCTGCTCGCCACGCGCATCACGGGTATCGGGCGGGCTCGCCCCCTGCTTTCGATGTCGCTGTTTCTGGCTGTTATCGCCACGATGTCCGCCTTCACCAACAACACGCCGCTGGTGATGATGATGATTCCCGTGGGCATGACGATGGCCAAGGAACTGAACATGCCCGCGTCCAAGATCCTCATGCCGATCTCGTTCGCGGCGGTGCTGGGCGGCACAGTGACCTTGCTGGGCACCTCGACCAACATTCTGGTCGACGGCGTCGCCCGAAAGGCCGGGCTTGCGCCGTTCTCCGTCTTCGAGATCGCGCCGGTCGGGATAGTCGTGGCAGTCGTCGGCGTGATCTGGCTGGCGATTTCGCACCGCCTGCTGCCGGATCGCCAGACTGTGTCCGGACTGACGGCCAGCGGCGAGAGCAAGCGCTTCGTGGTATCGATATTTATCGAGGATGGATCCCCGTATGTCGGAATGAGTCCACTATCGATCGATCTGCTCAATCGTCAGGAAAGGCGGCTCGTGGATGTTCTTCGCGGTGACGAATCCTTGCGCCGCGACCTTGCCAACACCGTGCTGGAGGAAGGCGATATCCTGGTGATGCGCACCTCTGCAGCCGATCTCATGACGCTCAAGGAAGCCGGGCGGCATGCGCTGACCTCTTCGGCAGGCGATGCTCACCTCGTGCAGTTGTCGACCCGCAATTCCATCCTCGTGGAGACCCTGCTGGCACCGGGCGCGCATATCGTCGGCCACAAGTTGGCGGACTTGAGGCTGAGGCGCCGCTACGGGGTCTATCCGATCGCATTACATCGCAAGGGCACCAACCTTGAGGAGCGCTACGAAGCCGTGCCACTGCAGGTCGGTGACACCATCCTTCTGGAAGGCGCGCCCGAGGATGTCCGGCGGCTTGCCGAGGACCAGAACCTCGTGAACATCGCGGAGCCCACGTATCGCGGCTTTCGCCGGAACAAGGCTTGGATCGCTGTCGGCACGATGGTCGGGATCGTGATCGCAGCAGCGTTTGACGTCATGCCGCTTGCGGGGCTGGCGGTGCTTGGCGTCGCCGTCGTATTGGGCATGCGGTGCGTCGAGCCGGACGAGGCGTTCAAGTCGGTCGATTGGCGCATCATTGCCCTGATCGTCTCCATGCTCGCAATCGGCACAGCGCTGGAGCGGACCGGCCTTGTCGAAGCGGTGGTCGCGCTGGCCAAACCGTGGCTCGGCACGATGGGGCCGTTTGTCGGCCTGGTGGCCATCTATGCCCTCAGCCTGGTTCTGACTGAACTGGTGACGAACAATGCGGTCGCCGTGGTGGTGACGCCGATCGGCATCAGCCTCGCCAACGCCCTGCACGCGGACCCGCGACCATTCGCCGTGGCGGTAATGTTCGCGGCCTCGGCCAGTTTTCTGACGCCGATCGGTTATCAGACCAACACGCTGGTGTACGGTGCAGGCGGCTATAAGTTCACCGATTTCTACAAGTTCGGTTTCCCGCTCACCGTGATAGTGGCGATCACCACGCTGATAATGATCCCGATGATCTGGCCGCTCTGACAGGCCTCCTGTTCTACGGTCGAGATCTCTTGAAATGCAGCATCTTGGCGTTGAAAGCTGACGAAGCCTCGATCTGTGGCGGGTGGCCATGATCGGTCGACTAGCGGGCCTGACTATAGATCCCTCATGCGACCTCATGCCTGCAATCATGCAAAGTCGCCAAAGGCTGTGGGTCAAACGCGCCTAAGGCCCTCGTACAAGGCGTTCGTTCTTCAACCGCACTTGCCTTTGCCGCCCCCCACGCCTAGCCGCACTCGCGCTACGAACTGAGGAGTCGAACATGGTCCCCCGCTACGCCCGCCCCGCCATGACCGCGATATGGGAACCGGAAGCCCGCTATCGTATCTGGTTCGAGATCGAGGCGCACGCGGCGGTGAAAATGGGTGAGATGGGCACCGTTCCGCCCAGCGCCGGAAAGGCCCTGTGGGACTGGTGGGCGACGAACCCGAAGGTCGATGTCGAGGCGATCGACGCCAAGGAAGCGATCCTCAAGCATGACGTCATCGCGTTCCTCGACTGGGTGGCCGAGCAGGTCGGCCCGGAAGCGCGTTTCATGCATCAGGGCATGACCAGCTCCGACGTGCTCGACACCACGCTCAACGTCCAGCTGGTGCGCGCTGCCGACATCCTGCTGGATGACCTCGACGCCCTGCTGGCCGCGATCAAGCGCCGCGCGATGGAACACAAGTATACCCCCTCGATCGGCCGCAGCCACGGCATCCACGCCGAACCGGTCACCTTCGGCCTCAAGCTGGCCGAGGCCTATGCGGAGTTCTCTCGCGCCCGCAAACGCCTCGTCGCCGCGCGCGAGGAAGTGGCCACTTGTGCTATTTCAGGTGCGGTAGGCACTTTCGCCAATGTCGATCCCGCGGTTGAAGTCTATGTCGCCGACAAAATGGGCCTCGAGATCGAGCCCGTCTCGACCCAGGTCATCCCGCGCGACCGTCATGCCATGTATTTCGCGACGCTGGCGGTGATCGCCAGCTCGATCGAACGCCTAGCCGTTGAAGTGCGCCACCTGCAGCGCACGGAAGTTCTGGAAGCGGAAGAATACTTCTCGCCCGGCCAGAAGGGTTCGAGCGCGATGCCACATAAGCGCAATCCGGTGCTGACCGAGAACCTCACCGGCCAGGCCCGTATCATCCGTTCCTACGCCCTGCCGGCGATGGAGAATGTGGCGCTGTGGCATGAGCGCGACATCTCGCATTCCTCGGTCGAGCGCTTCATCGGGCCCGACGCCACGATCACTCTCGATTTCTCGCTCGCACGCCTGACTGGAGTCATCGACAAGCTGCTGATCTATCCCGAGCGCATGCAGAAGAACCTCGACCGGATGGGCGGCCTCGTCCACTCGCAGCGCGTCCTGCTGGCGCTGACACAAGCCGGTCTCAGCCGCGACGAGAGCTATCGCCTGGTCCAGCGCAACGCGATGAAGGTCTGGGAATCGGACGGTGAGCTGAGCCTGATGGAGTTGCTAAAGGCTGATCCCGAAGTTTCCGCGGCGCTTAGCACCGAAGAGATCGAGGACAAATTCAATCTCGACTATCACTTCAAGCACGTAGATACGATCTTCGCCCGCGTCTTTGGCGAATAGCCGCGAACGAATATTGCCGGTATCACAGGCGGATGAGCGACGCCGGTGGCTCTTCCCATGCCCGCAATTCGCGCCTAGCATCGCCCGTCTCGGGGAAAGCAGGAGGTTAGAATGCAGATCATACGCACCGTAGTGTGGATTGCGGTAACCGCGATTCTGGTCGCCTTCATTGCCATGAACTGGACCAAGGTTCCGGTGAATTTCTGGCCGCTGGACAATGGTAACTACATCCACTTCGAATGGCCGGTCGGCGTGATCGCGCTCGTGTTCTTCCTGCTCGGCATGGCACCGGTCTGGCTGTACCTGCGCGCCGTGCGCTGGAGCATGGGACGGCGCATCGCCAGCCTGGAAAATTCCTTGCGGGCAAGCTCCATGCCTTCAGTCAATGCCCGCCCGGACGATGCAGATCCAGTCGCGACGCCCTCGCGTCAAGAATCCCTGCCCACGTCAACCAACTCGCCGGAAATCTGACATCATGAATCACAATCCCGTCTACCTCGCCCTCGACCTGCCGCGTCTCGATGCTGCCGAGGCACTCGCGCGCAAGGTTGCCGGGCATATCGGCGGGGTGAAGCTGGGCCTGGAATTCTTCTGCGCCCATGGGCATCACGGGGTGCATGAGATCCACAAGCTCGGACTGCCGATCTTTCTGGATCTCAAGCTGCACGACATTCCGAACACGGTCGCTGCCGCGATGCAGGCAATCCATGTCCTTGAACCCTCGATCGTCACTGTCCATGCTGCCGGCGGACGGGCGATGATGGAGGATGCCAAGGCCGCCGCCGGAGAGAACTGCAAGGTAGTAGCCGTTACCGTGCTGACCAGTCTGGACGGCGACGACCTTGCCGCGATCGGTGTCGATGCGAATCCTGCGGCGCAGGCGCTTCGCCTTGCCGAACTGGCGCATTCGGCAGGCCTGGACGGTATCGTCTGTTCAGGCCGCGAAGTCGGCGCCGTGCACAAGCAGTGGAAGGATGGCTTCTTCGTCGTTCCCGGTCTCAGGCCCGATGAGGGGCGCAGCGGCGACCAGAAGCGCACAGTGACGCCGCGCCGGGCGCGCGATGACGGTGCGAGCGTGCTGGTGATCGGTCGGCCAATCAGCCGCGCCGATGATCCGCTTGCCGCCGCACGCGCGATCGAAGCCACTTTATAAGTCGTTCTGGCTTTCACAAGGTTCTCTTCGCGGTTCAGGCGTGCGAAACCTGAGACCGGGCAATCGGTTCTCACTTGTGGACACAATGGAGAGCCCGAAAATGCGTCTTAGCCTGCTTGCCACCCTTACTGCCGTCAGCACCCTTGCCTTTACGGTTCCGGCAGTTGCCCAGCAATCCGGTCCGATCCCGACGATCGAGGCGGGCCATACGCTGCTGACTGTCACGGCGGAGGGGTCCTCGACGCGCACCCCGGATCTGGCGACGTATTCGGCCGGCGTCACGACGCAGGGCGCCACCGCCAGCGAGGCGCTCACCTCCAACTCGGCGCAGATGAAGCGCGTGATCGGCGCCCTGAAGCAGGCCGGGATCGCCGACCGGGATATCCAGACCAGCAACCTCAATCTCAACCCGGTATATGCCCAGCCCAAGCGGACGCCGGACGGCAATTACGAGGACGGCCCGCAACGCATCGTCGGCTACCAGGCCACCAACACCGTTTCGGTGCGCCAGCGCAAGATCGAGGAAATGGGCAAGGTAGTGGACGCGCTGGTCAAGGCAGGCGCGAACCAGGTCAACGGCCCCAACTTCATGATCAATGAACCCGAAGCCGCGATGAACGAGGCGCGCACCGCCGCGATGAAGGACGCGCGCGCACGCGCCGATCTTTATGCTCGCGCCGCCGGCTTGCGCGTCGCGCGGATCGTTTCGATCAGCGAGCTTGGCGGGTTCGTGCCGCAGACGGTGATGTACGCACGCAAGGAAGCGATGGACGTCTCCGCTGCGCCGCCCGTTGCGGCAGGCGAATTGGAAATGAAGGCGAACGTCACCGTCCAGTTCGAACTGGCCCCATGAACATGCCTGGCGGTTGCAGGCGTCGTATATGTGACTAAATAGCGCCGCAGCCCGGCACCGCTTTCCAAGATGGTGGCGAGCATCCATCTTGGAACGGGACGCATAGATGCCGGCTGCGGCGATCAAGATCTGCGGGATAAACACTCCCGCCGCACTCGATGCCGCAATTCGCGGCCGGGCCGACTATGCGGGGCTCGTATTCTTCCCGAAAAGTCCGCGAAACGTCTCGCCAGAAAGCGCTGCCGCGCTTTCTGCGCGGGGCGATGGCGCGCTGCGGATGGTCGGACTGTTCGTGGATGCGGATGATGCGATGCTTGCCCAGGCCGTGGAGGCTGCCAGGCTTGATGCGTTGCAGCTTCATGGAGAAGAAACACCAGACCGCGTCGCGCAAGTTCGCGCGCAGTTCGGGCTGCCGGTGTGGAAGGCCCTGCCCGTCGCCAGCGCGGCTGATATCGATCGCGCCAGCGATTACGCCGGTGCCGCCGACCTCATCCTGTTCGACGCCAGGACGCCCAAGGGCACACTGCCTGGCGGAATGGGCCTTAGTTTCGACTGGGATTTGCTGGCCAGCTGGAAAGGCGCCGTCCCATGGGGACTAGCCGGCGGTCTCAACCCCGGCAACGTCGCGGAGGCCATCGCGCGTACCAAGGCTCCCCTGGTCGATACATCCTCAGGCGTCGAAAGTGCGCCCGGCGTCAAGGATGCCGATCTCGTGGCCTCGTTCTGCAAGGCCGTGCGTTCCGCCTGACGCGGGCGGCTTCATCGTCAGACGTTGTGGGCTTGCTGTGAGGCAACCATGGCAAGGGCGCTGGCGCGTGCGTCGCTCATGGTGGCGTTGGCAAAAGAGAAGATCGCGGACATTGCAAAAGCCGCCGCGAAGATGCTGGCAAAACGGTTCATCGTTGTTCCTTCAAAGAATGTGCGGGCACCGATTTGAGTTGAACTTCGGATCATGCCCTGATGACCGCCCATTTATTCCTGTCCGCCGCCGCCGCCAATCCACGCTCGTCGATGACGAAGTGCTTTGTCGGCAGCGCTAGGTCACTCGTCGAACAAGGCGGAGCGGCAGCGCCGCGTAAGCCGTCTGGACAAGCGCGAGGCGCTCTGCCAAGCGCCTTTGCATGACTGCCCAACCGCCCGTGAATTCGCTTCGCTCCCTTCCAGACGAGACTGGCCACTTCGGCCAGTTCGGCGGGCGCTATGTTGCAGAGACCTTGATGCCGCTCATTCTCGATCTCGAGAAGGAGTATCGCAAGGCAAAGGAAGATCCGGCATTCCAGGCCGAGTTCGACGATTTGCTCAAGAATTTTGTCGGCCGCCCGAATCCGCTCTATTACGCGCCGCGCCTGACCGAGCATTTCCGCGCTCTCACGCCAGCGGGAAAAGGTCCGAAGATCTATTTCAAGCGCGAGGACCTCAACCACACCGGCGCGCACAAGATCAACAACTGCATCGGCCAGATCCTGCTCGCCGTGCGGATGGGCAAGACGCGGATCATCGCCGAGACCGGCGCCGGCCAGCACGGCGTCGCCACGGCGACCGTAGCCGCGCGCTTCGGCCTGCCGTGCGTGATCTTCATGGGCGCCAAGGATGTGGAGCGACAGAAGCCCAACGTGTTCCGGATGAGGCTGCTCGGCGCCGAGGTCCGTCCCGTCACCAGCGGCGCGGAGACGCTGAAGGATGCCATGAACGAGGCGCTGCGCGACTGGGTCGCCAACGTCCACGACACCTTCTACATCATCGGCACCGCCGCGGGTCCGCACCCCTATCCTGAACTCGTGCGCGATTTCCAGTCCGTCATCGGCGAGGAAACCAAAGCGCAGATGATGGAAGCCGAAGGCCGCCTGCCCGACATGGTGCTGGCCTGCGTCGGTGGCGGGTCGAATGCCATCGGCATGTTCCACCCCTTCCTGGACGATCCCGAAGTGGCGATGGTCGGCGTCGAAGCGGCCGGCCACGGCATCGATAGCGGGCAGCACGCCGCCAGCCTGACCGGCGGCAGGCCCGGCATCCTCCATGGTAACAAGACCTACCTGCTGCAGGACGAGGATGGCCAGATCACCGAGGCCCACTCGATCAGCGCCGGTCTCGATTACCCCGGCCTCGGCCCCGAGCATTCATGGCTGCACGAGAACGGCCGCGTCCGCTATGTGCCGATCACCGATGACGAGGCGCTCGAAGCGTTCCAGCTGTGCTGCGCGCTTGAAGGCATCATCCCCGCCCTCGAAACCGCCCACGCCCTTGCGGCCCTGCCCCAGCTGACCGCCGAAATGGATGAAGACAAGATCCTCGTCGTCAACGTCTCGGGACGCGGGGACAAGGACATCTTCACCGTAGCCGAGGCGCTGGGGGTAGAGCTGTAAACATGGCGACCCGTTTCGAGACCGCCTTTTCGCGCGGCCCTGCCCTCGTCTGTTTTATCACCGGCGGCGACGGTGATACCGCTGCCAACCTCGACGCGCTGGTCGAGGGCGGCGCCGACGTGATCGAGTTGGGCATGCCGTTCACCGATCCGATGGCGGATGGCCCTGCGATCCAGGAGGCCAACCTGCGCTCGCTCGGCAGGGGCACGCGAACGGCGGATATCTTCCGCATGGCTGCCGAGTTTCGCGCCCGCCATCCTGAGGTGCCGTTGGTACTGATGGGCTATGCCAACCCGATGACCGTGCGCGGCCCCGAGTGGTTCGCCGCCGAATGCGCCAAGGCCGGTGTCGACGGCGTGATCTGCGTCGATATTCCGTCCGAGGAGGATGCATCGCTTGGCCCTGCGCTGCGCGAAGCCGGCGTCTCGCTGATCCGCCTCGCCACGCCGACCACCGACGCCGCGCGGTTGCCTGCCGTGCTCGATGGCTCGTCGGGCTTCCTCTACTACGTCTCGGTCGCCGGGATCACCGGCATGCAGCAGGCAGCGCAAGGCTCGATCGAGGATGCGGTCGCCCGGCTCAAGGCTGCATCGGATATTCCCGTGGCTGTCGGCTTCGGCGTGCGCACGCCCGAACAGGCCAGCGCGATCGCCAAGGTCGCGGATGGTGTCGTCGTCGGCTCGGCGCTGGTCGATCTGGTCAAGCAGCACGGCGATGGAGCAGCGGGACCGCTCAGGGAACTGACCTCGGCGCTCGCCGACGCGGTGCATTCGGCGCGCTGATACGGCGATGGCCCGGCCATCCGATTTCGCGGTGTCGGACGACCCGCGTGTGCAGGCCCAGCTGGACCGTCTTGCCGACCTGTCGGTGCCGCAGGGCCGGCTGGGGATCGACACGATCCGCGATCTGCTGAAGCACCTCGGGAATCCGCACCGCCGCCTGCCCCCGGTCTTCCATGTCGCTGGAACGAACGGCAAAGGCTCCACCTGCGCATTCCTGCGTGCGGGGCTGGAGGCTGCCGGCCACACCGTTCACGTCTTTACCAGCCCCCACCTCGTTCGCTTCAACGAGAGAATTCGCATTGCAGGCCGTCTGATCGCGGACGACTTGCTTGCCGATCTGCTGGCCGAAGTGCTCGATGTGGCGGAACGGGAATGCATCGGCGCCAGCTTCTTCGAGGTGTCCACAGCTGCGGCTTTCCTTGCGTTCACCCGCACCCCTGCCGATGCCTGCGTCATTGAAGTCGGGCTTGGCGGACGGTTCGATGCGACGAACGTGATTGAACACCCGGCAATCTGTGGCATCGCCTCGCTCGGGATCGACCACGAGGCGTTCCTGCTCTCGCCCGATGACACCGCGCCCGCCGATCCGCTGCCCCGCATCGCCTTCGAGAAGGCCGGCATCGCCAAGCCCGGCGCCCCGCTGGTGACGATGGACTATGCGCCCGCCATGAACGCCGTGATAGCGAGCAAGGCGGTCGAGATCGGGAGCCCCCTTGTCAGGCAGAATGAGCACTGGTCGGTCGAGGAGCGCGCCGAGGGCTTCCTCTACCGCGACGAGATCAACTCTGTCGAACTGCCCAACCCGCGCCTGCCGGGGCCGCACCAGATCGCCAATGCCGGCTTGGCCGTAGCCATGTTGCGGCATCAGAACGCTGTCCCCATGCCTGAAAGCGCGCTTACAGAGGCAATGGGCCGAGCATCTTGGCCCGCACGCCTCCAGCGCCTAAAGGACGGCCCATTGGCCGCGCTGATGCCACCGGGCACGCCGCTCTGGCTGGACGGCGGGCACAATCCCGACGCCGGAGAGGCCATTGCGAGACACTTCGCTCGCATGCCGGGAAGGATCGATCTCGTCATCGGCATGCTGGCCAACAAGGCTCCTGCAGCGCTGCTGGAGCCGCTGGCCGGCAAGCTCGCCAGCATCACCGTTGTCCCGGTGCCGGGACACGACTGCCATGGCGAGAGGGCCTTTGCCGACAATGCCGCAGGCCTCTCCGTCCAGGCAGCAGCCGACGTGCGCGAGACACTATCGGCATTGCCTTCCCGTCCCGATCAAATCGTGCTGATTGCCGGCTCTCTCTATCTTGCCGGCGTTGTGCTTCGGGAAAACGGAGAACTGCCGGACTAGGAACCTGCCTCCGGCGCTTCCACCTCGCCCGCGCTACCCATGGCTTGATCGACCAGCCCCGTGCGGCACATCCACCAAAACAGCAGAACGCCAGGTAGAGCCGCAATGGTAGTCAGCAGATAGAAATTCACATAGCCCATCGTCTCGATCAGCGCGCCTGCCGTGGTGCCGGTCAGGAACCGGCCGACGACACTGGCCCCGGCGGAAATCAGCGCATATTGCGCCGCCGTGAAACGCAGGTCGCACAGCGCAGAAAAGTAAGCGATTACCACCACGCCGCCATAGCCGCTGGCGACGTTCTCGAACCCGATTGCGCCCGCCATGCCCCAGTTGGAATGGCCTGATGCTGCCAGAAGTGCAAAGCTGAGGTTGGATATGCCCATCAGGACCAGGGAGAGCATCACCGAGCGTTTGAGCCCCATCCGCGCATACGCGATGCCGCCGATGAATACCCCGATCAGGTAAGCCCAGAACCCCAGGCCGACATCGTAGATCGCGATTTCGTCATTGCTGAACCCCAGATCGTCGAACAGCAGGCGGAACGTCAGGTTGGCCAGCGTATCGCCGATCTTGTGGACGAGGATAAAGGCAAGCACGAGCATCGCGCCATTGCGCCGGAAGAACTCCGCAAACGGTCCGGCGATGGATGCCCACACTTCGACCACACCCCGCCGCTCGACAACGACCTTGCGGCGCTCCGGCTCACCCATGGCCAGCGCCGTAAGCATGGCCGGCAGAGCAAACATCGCGCAGGTCACGTAGGCTGCCGTCCATCCGAAGCGTGCGGAAATTACCAGCGCCAGCGCGCCAGCGCCAGCTGAGCCAATGCGCCAGCCATACTGGCTCATGCCCGAACCGACACCAAGCTGATAGGGCTTCAGCGTCTCGATGCGATATGCGTCAATGACGATGTCAAAACTGGCCCCGGCCACACCAACGAGAATCGCGGCAACCGCCGTGGCACCGATATCGGCGGAGGGATCGACCAGAGCGAGGTTCACCACCGCCGCAATCACGAACGCCCCGCAGACCAGCATCCACGATACCCGCTGCCCGAGACGCCCTATCACCGGCAACCTTACGCCATCGACGATCCATGCCCAGAAGACCTTGAGGTTGTAGACGAGGAACGCCAGCGTGAAGGCCGTGACGGTCTTCTTGTCGATGCCGTCCTGCGCGAGCCGCGTGGTGAGCGTGGCGCCGATCATCGCGTAAGGAAAGCCCGACGACAGGCCGAGCAGGAACGCGACGATCGATTCCCTTTCGACGTAGGGCTTGATCCAGTCGAGGGCGCTGCGACGCTCAGTTGCTGTGTCGGCGTCCACGCCCTGCTCCATCCAGAATTGCCGCGCCAACTTAGCGTCACGTTTGACGATGGGAAGGCTGGATGAATGCGCGATCAACAGGTATGGCGCAGCCGATGTCCAGACCACCCTACAAATCCGATGGGCCGAAGCGCGGCCCTGGCTTCAGAGGCGACGCCAGTCGTACCGCGCAGCGGGGCCCGCGCCCGGCGCCGGCAAAGCCGCGCTCTGCCGCGCCCACTGCCAAGGATCCCACCAAGCCCGCCCGCGAGGGCGAACGCATTGCCAAACTGCTCGCCCGCGCCGGCGTCGCCAGCCGCCGGGAGGCAGAGCGCCTGATCGAAGCAGGCCGGGTCAAGCTGGGCGACGAGGTGATCGACGCGCCCTCCACCGTCCTAACCAGCCTGAAAGGCGTGACAGTCGATGGGCAACCGGTGAAGGAAGCAGAGGCGACGCGCCTCTTCGCCTTCCACAAACCCGCCGGGTTGCTCACCGCCGAGCGAGATCCGGCGGGGCGGCCGACCATCTATGCAGCGCTGCGTAATGCGCTTCCCGCCGGGGCTGGCCGAGTCATGCCGATCGGACGGCTGGACCTCAATACAGAGGGCCTGCTTCTTCTCACCAACGACGGCGAGTTCAAACGCCAGCTGGAACTGCCCGCCACCGGGGTGCCGCGCACATACCGGGCGCGTTCGTTTGGCGACATCACGCAGGCACAGCTTGAAGATCTGATCGAGGGGATCGAGATCGACGGGATCCACTACGGCAAGATCGATGCCAACATGGAACGCCGCACGGGGCGCAACCAATGGATCGAGATGACGCTGACCGAGGGCAAGAACCGTGAAGTCCGCCGCGTGCTGGAGCATCTCGGCCTCAAGGTCAGCCGCCTGATCCGCGTTGCCTATGGTCCCTTCGCGCTTGGCGATTTGCCCAAGGGCGCGGTGAGCGAGATCAGTCCGCGCGACCTTGAGGTGTTTCGTCGCGGTCTTCCGGCCGCCAAGGCATGAAGCCAGGGATGACGGGCCTGCGCATCGTCGCCGGCGAGTGGCGAGGACGCAAGTTGATGGTGCCGGAGGGCGATGCCACCCGGCCTACGGCGGACCGGACGCGGGAGACTCTGTTTTCCATGCTTGCGAGCCGCCTCGGCACTTTCGAGGAGCTCAAGGTAGCTGACCTGTTCGCGGGATCGGGCGCGCTAGGGCTGGAAGCGCTGTCGCGCGGCGCCGCTCACTGCCTTTTCGTCGATCAGGACGCCGCCGCGATACGGGCGATCAGGGCGAATATCGCCAATCTCAACGCTCAGCCCCGCTCGGATGTAAGGGCAAGCTCGGCGCTTGCGCTAGGCATCGCCAAAGAACCGCTCGATCTGGTCATGCTCGACCCCCCCTATTCGACCGGGGCAGGCGGGGTCGCGATCGACAAGCTGGCGCGGCTCGGCTGGATCGGCGAAACCACTTGGATCAGCCTGGAAACAGCGCGTGACGAGAGCGTTTCGGTAAAGGGTTTTCAACTCAATGCTACACGCGACGTAGGCAAGGCCCGCCTGCATATTTTGCGTCGGGATAGCTGACCGCCTGACAAGAATGGGGCGCCGCATTGGGCACCCCACTCGTTTGTCTATCTATGGGATCAGACGCCGCCTGAATTGCGGCAATTGTCCTGCATTTCCTTCGAGCACTTGGGATATTCCTTGTTCATGGCGGTAACGGGCGGCGGGGTCAGCGCACCTTTGTAGGGCCCGCCCTGATAGCTTTCATCCGCTGGCATCGCAGGCCGGGCAGTCTGCGCGGCCATCTTCGGGTCAGGAACGCCTGCGGTCGGCATGCCCTCACCGGGAGGGTTGGCCTGACCCGCGGGGGTGGTGGGCGAAGCGCCCGCAAGTTGCTCGGCTACGGACTTCCACACAATCTGCTGCTGCTCCGGCGTCATCTTGTAGATTTGCCCGCGCTGGTCACCGGTCAGAGCCCAATAACCCTTCTGCTGGTCCGCGTTGAGCGACCAGTAATAGACCTTGTAATCATTCGGCCAGGCTTCGTAATCGGTCTTCTGATCGGCGCTCCACGCATCATACTGCGATTGCTGTTCCGGTGTCAGCGAGGGCTTCCCGGCATCTGCCATGCCGGTCGTTTCCGTGCCGGGCGCAGACGGAGTTTCGGCGCTCACGTCATCGGTGCCGACGTCGGTCTGCTGTCCGGCAGCATTCGAGCTTTGCGGCATGGTATTCTGGGCGAGAAGCGCCGTGGGAACGGCGGCAAGTGTCGCGGCGGCAACACTGGTAAGCAGGAAATTACGCATAACCACTCTCCATTTCTTGTTTTGAGTGCTTGATGCCCAGACGACGATCCAGCGCTACCAATGTTTCCCTCGGTGCGACGAACCGACCTTGCGCCGCGCCGCTCCGTTCCCTAGTTGTTCACGGGTGAACGACCTGCAAGCCCCGCACACTCCGGACTCCGCTGATCCGCTTACGGATGGCCTCAATGCGCCGCAGCGTGAAGCTGTGCTGACTACCGAGGGCCCGGTCCTGATGCTGGCGGGGGCGGGGACGGGCAAGACGGCAGCGCTGACGGCACGCCTCGCCCACTTGGTCCGCAGCCGGCTCGCCTGGCCGAGCGAGATTCTCTGCGTCACGTTCACCAACAAGGCCGCGCGCGAAATGCGCGAGCGTGTGGGGCATCTGATCGGCCCCGCGGTGGAGGGTATGCCCTGGCTTGGCACGTTTCACGCGATCGCCGCCAAGATGCTGCGGCGCCATGCCGAGCTGGTCGGTCTCCAGTCCAACTATACCATCATCGATACCGACGATCAGCTACGCCTGCTCAAGCAGCTGATCCAGGCGGAAGGCATAGATGAAAAGCGCTGGCCTCCGCGTCAGTTGGCGGGCTGCATCGACCGCTGGAAGAACCGCGGCCTTAACCCGGCTGATCTGGATGCTGGTGAGAACGAGGCCTATGCCAATGGCAAGGGACAACGGTTCTACCAGCTCTATCAGGACCGACTGAAGGCGCTTAACGCGTGTGATTTCGGCGACCTGCTGCTCCACATGCTCAACATCCTGCGCACGCACCGTGAGGTGCTGGAGCAATATCAGCAGCGCTTCAAATACGTGATGGTGGACGAGTATCAGGACACAAACCAGGTCCAGTATCTTTGGCTGCGCCTGATCGCCCAGCACCGCCGCAACATCTGCGTGGTTGGCGACGATGATCAGTCCATCTACTCATGGCGCGGCGCAGAAGTCGCCAACATCCTGCGGTTCGAAAAGGATTTTCCCGGCACGAAGGTCATTCGTCTGGAACAGAATTACCGATCGACGCCGCAGATCCTCGCAGCGGCGTCAGGGCTTATAAACGAGAACAGCCAGCGTCTCGGGAAGACTTTGTGGACCCAGCGGCACGCGGGCGACAAAGTTCGGGTTATCGGCGTCTGGGACGGGCCGGAAGAAGCACGGCGCATTGGCGACGAAATCGAAAGGTTGGAGCGCGAGGGCGCGCCGCTTGACCAGGTCGCCATCCTCGTACGTGCCCAGTACCAGACCCGGGAACTTGAGGACCGGTTCATCAGCATTGGCCTCAAATATCGGATTATCGGCGGATTCCGGTTCTACGAGCGCGCCGAAATCCGCGATGCGCTCGCTTATCTGCGCGTCATCGCCCAGCCCGCGGACGACCTTGCTTTCGAGCGCATCTACAACGCGCCCAAGCGCGGCCTTGGCGCAAAGGCGCTGGAGGCTCTCCACACGCTGGCTCGGCGGCGCGGCATTCCACTGGCCGCCGCTGCGATCGAAATCGCCGACACTGATGAACTCGCTGCCCGCGCTCGTAACACCTTCCTCTCGCTGATGCGCGACTTCGCCCGATGGCGCGATCTTTCCGCCACCGAAACGCCTGCCAACCTGCTGCGCGTGGTGATGGACGAAAGCGGCTATACCGACGCCCTGCAAGCCGAGAAGACAGCGGAAGCTGCAGGACGCCTCGAAAACCTTACCGAACTGACCCGCGCGATGGAGGAATACGAGACCCTCGGCGATTTCCTCGAGCATGTCAGCCTGGTGATGGACAACGATGCCGCCGCCGACGAGGAAAAGGTCACTATCATGACCATGCACGCGGCAAAGGGACTGGAGTTCGACAACGTGTTTTTGCCGGGATGGGAGGAAGGCGTATTCCCCTCGCAGCGGTCGCTGGACGAAGGTGGCCTTGCCAGCCTGGAGGAGGAGCGTCGGCTGGCCTACGTCGCCATCACCCGCGCTCGGCGCAAATGCACGATCATGCATGCTGCAAACCGGCGGATTTATGGTCAGTGGACCAGTTCGATCCCCTCGCGCTTCATCGCCGAATTGCCAGAAGAGCATATGGAGAGCGAGACCACCCTCTCGGGCGGCGCCTCGCTATGGCGCGCGCAGTGGTCTGAGCACGCTGATCCATTCGCCGATGTCGCCCGTGCCCAACCCTCGCGGATTGTGACGCGCGGCCCCGGCTGGCAGCGCGCCGCACGACAGGAATATGATGCCGCTCCCCGCCGCGTCGTCGAATCGACCCGTAGTGCCGCCAGCTTCGCTGCAAAGCCGCGCACGGACATCGCCATCGGCGCGCGCGTCTTTCACGAGAAATTCGGATACGGCACCGTCGCCGCGCAAGAGGGCAACAAGCTGGAAATTGATTTTGAGCAGGCGGGCCGCAAACGCGTGATCGACAGTTTCGTCAAGGCGGACGGCTGAACGTCGGCGCGGGTATCAGATAATGCCCGGAACCAAGCGTGATTTCACGGCATCGGCGTAACTGCGATACGCGGGATCATCGAGCAGAACCTTTTCCTCCTCTTCGGCCCGCATCCATAGCAGTATCCACGCCAGCGAGATGACCGCGACATTCCAAGCCGAAGCGAAGGTAAGGAGAAAACCGGCCTGGTTCAGCATGTAGCCCGAATACATCGGATGCCGCACAAAGCGATAAAGCCCGCTTTTCTTCACGCCCCTGTTGGCCGCAACCAGCCCGAAGCTGCGCCGCAGGGAGAGCTTGGCAAGGATCGAAAGTATCACGCCGGCGAAGATGAAGATGGAGGATACCGAGTCGGGCGCTAGCTGGATCCCTGATGGAAGCACCAGCAGCGAGGCCCCCGTCCCGGCAAAGCCGAGCAGGACAGGATGCGATCCCGTCGCCACGGCGCCCGGGCGTTGCATGGCGATCAGCACCACGCCCAGTAGCTCGGCGGTCAGGAACACGATGACTTGCGGGTGGTCGCTCAGGATCGGTAGCATTCGGCTGACGATCAGTGCCGCAAGCGCTATCAGAAACGCGCATTCGGCAAGATGGATAATGCGGGCAAGCGGCATGACATGTCTCTCGACCGGCCTGACGCACCGGCGTTCAGCCTATCGATACTCCCGCTTGGTAAAGACGGATTTAACGCCCACGCCCGACGTGAACCTGCTAGCGCGCAGATCCCACTCGGAAGGTCACGCTATAGCGGAAACGCTGAGGAAATCGGGAACCGGCCCGTTCCACCCATCATCAGCCTGTTCGGCATCGCCCCGGCGTTGCCTGCGGTCATCGCGGCCGATGCGAGGCTTTTCGGCTTCACGAGCGTCAGGCCAGCCCGCATTGGTGGTCTTGCGGCCACTCTCATGCGGGTTCTTCTCCGTCTGCTTGCGCTCGGTCCGGTCTTCACGCGCGGGCTTTCCGCGCTCGCGGCGGGGTTTTTCTTCCCTCGCCGGTGTTGCGGCCTCTGCGGGTGCCGTAGCGTCGGAAAACTCCCAGACCGGAATCGGTCCGCCGGTCAACTTTTCGACGCTCTCGATCGCTTCGGCATCTTCCGGAGCCACGAAAGTAAACGCCCTGCCCGTTGCACCGCCGCGACCGGTACGACCGATGCGGTGCACGTAATCGTCGGGATGCCAGGGGGTGTCGAAGTTGAATACGTGGCTAACGCCCTTTACGTCGAGGCCGCGAGCCGCGACGTCAGAGGCGCAGAGGATGTTGACGTCGCCAGCCTTGAAACGGTCCAGTTCGGCGATACGCGCTGGCTGATCCATGTCGCCGTGGATTTCACCGGCCGAGAAGCCATAGCTCTTCAGGCTCTTGGCCAGTTCCCGCACTGTGGTTTTGCGGTTGCAGAATACGATCGCGGTCGTGACGTTATCGGTCTGCAGAAGTTGTCGTAAGGCATCCCGCTTCTTCCGGGCCGGCACCGCTACTTTGTACTGAGCGATGTTGATGTTCGCCGTCGCTGGCCGCGCAACCTCGATGTACTTCGGATTGGACAGGAAACGATCCGCAAGCTTCTTGATCGGAGGCGGCATCGTCGCGGAAAACAGCAGCGTCTGGCGATTGGTCGGAAGCTTGGAGCAGATGCTCTCGATATCGGGGATGAAACCCATGTCGAGCATACGGTCGGCTTCGTCGATGACGAGCAGTTCACAGCCGGTCATCAGGATCTTGCCACGCTCGAACAGATCCATGAGGCGGCCCGGAGTGGCGATCAGCACATCGACACCGTCCGAAAGCGCCTTTACCTGATCGCCCATCTGCACGCCGCCGATCAGCAGCGCCATCTTCAGGTCATGGTTCTTGCCGTATTTCTCGAAGTTCTCGGCGACCTGCGCGGCGAGCTCGCGGGTCGGTTCGAGGATCAGAGATCGCGGCATCAGCGCACGGCGACGGCCATGCGCGAGAATATCGATCATCGGGAGCACGAAGCTGGCGGTCTTGCCTGTGCCGGTCTGCGCTATGCCGATCAGGTCCTTCATCATCAGGACCGGCGGGATAGCCTGCGCCTGGATCGGAGTCGGCTCGGTATAGCCCGCAGTCTCGACCGCATGCAGCAATTCGTCAGACAGGCCGAGATCGGCAAAGCTCATAGAATGTAGATTTTCCGGAAAAGTAAGAGTGGCGTTACGAAACGGAAAAGGACAAGACTAGCGCCCGCCCCAACCCGCTTTATGCAATTGCGGGCCCTATGCGTGAAATCGCGCGAAAGTCAAGGAATTCTGCCTGCCTCGTGCGTGAAGACCGGTTCAGCGTTCGCTTTCCACGAGTTGACGGATCCGCGTAAGTTTGCAGCTCATGCCGCTGCGTGAAAGCAGGCTGTCACGGTCGACGCAAAGCTGGCCGTCTTGGGTGCGGGCAAGATAGAAACCGGAATAGAAGTCTCTTGCCCGGCATGAGCGCTCGAGATCGGCTGCGACCAGGCGCCGGTCGCGCATGTAGAGCAGAAGACGGCTGCCCTTATCCGGCTGAACCCCAGCAATTCCGCCGATAGCGAGGCACTTGCCCATCTTGCGTTCGGACATTTCCATCCGGACGTCGCGTTCCGGCACACCAACGAAAACACTGCGTCGCTCCGGAACGGCCAAGCGCGGCGTTATGCGAATCTGCATGCGTTGCTCGATATGCACCTGCCATGCGAGCATCGGCCTGGTATGGTCGAGCATAACGGTAGAGAGGGGCGCCTGCCCCGCCAGCATTGACGTTGCGATTTCAGGCCAGGCCCGCTGTTCCGGAGTTTCCGCGGGAGATACCTGATCCTGCTCGACTATCGCTGCCGATTCGCTCTCCAGCGCGCTGGCCGCCGGCAGCAGCAGCGCGATCGGATAGAGCAGAACGGAAACGAGATTCATCTTTGAGCGGTCCCCGGAAATCGGACTTGCCGATCCTGCGTTACTAGGTCGAGACGTTGAACCACCGCTTAACTTGAACGGTCATAACGGGAAAATGGCCATATGATGGATGAAATTGATGTGGGCGTGTGCCATATGTGCATCATGACGGCATCCGCAGATTTTCTCGAGAAAGCCTCCGCAACACTTGGGCCCCGCGGTCTGACTTGTGATGAGGAACTGATCTCGCCGTGGCTTACCGACTGGCGCGGCCGCTATACCGGCAGTGCCTTTGCCATGGCCTCTCCTTCCAGCACCGAAGAACTCGCGGGCATCGTGCGGCTTTGCGCAGAGCATGGGGTTCCGATCGTGCCGCAAGGCGGCAATAGCGGTATGTCGGGCGGCGCAACCCCGGGCGAGGCGGGCGATTCGCTGCTGCTATCCATGCGGCGCATGAACGCAATCAGGAAGATCGACGTCGAGGCTCGCCGGGTCACCTGCGAGGCCGGCGTCGTACTGCAGACGCTCCACGAAGCGGTCGAAGCCGAAAAGCTCCGCTTCCCGCTCACGCTAGGCGGCAAGGGATCGGCAACGATCGGCGGCCTGATATCGACGAATGCGGGCGGTTCGCAGGTGCTGCGGCACGGCTCGATGCGGGCGCTTGTGCTCGGACTGGAGGCGGTGCTCGCCAATGGCGAAGTGTTTTCCATGCTGACCCCGCTCAAGAAGGACAATCGCGGTTTTGACCTCAAGCAGCTGCTGATCGGGTCAGAGGGCACGATGGGAATCGTCACAGCCGCCACGCTCAAGCTCCTGCCCGCCGTAGCCGACCGCGTCGTCATCTGGGCGGGCGTCCCCACCCTGGGTGCGGCGCGCTCGCTTTTGCTCCACTGCGAGGACACGGCAGGCGATGCGCTGGAAGGTTTCGAAGTTCTGCCCCAGGCTTGCCTTGACGCGGTGATGATGCATCTGCCCAGCGCCCGCCCTCCCCTGGCCGAAGAGCATGGGTGGCATGTACTGATCGAGGTTGTCGCGGACCGCACGTCGGCAGCGACGCTACGTGATCGCTGCGAAGCGATGATGGCCGACGCGTTCGAGAAGGATCTGGTTGAGGACGCCGTGATGTCCGCTAACGAAACGCAGGCAGAGACGTTCTGGCTGCTGCGCGAGTCGGTCTCTCCAGCGGAACGAGCGCGCGGGCCAGCGGTGCAGCACGACGTATCTGTTCCGGTCGAGAAAATGCCCGATTTCGTGGAAACTACGGCGCCGATGATCGAGGCGGAGTTCCCCGGCACGGAAGCCGTCGCTTTCGGCCATCTTGGCGATGGCAACGTGCACTATCATGTGATCGCGCCAGAAGTTCGGGACGGCGTGGAGTGGCAAAAGAACGAAGGGAAGGCGATCAGCCGCCGCGTTCACGACCTTGTGACGGAATGGGGCGGTTCGATCAGCGCGGAACATGGCATCGGGCAACTCAAGCGCGACGAACTCGCGCGCCTTGGCGATCCGGTCGCGCTCTCGATGCTGCGTTCGGTCAAACGCGCGCTTGATCCGCAGGGGCTCCTCAACCCCGGCAAGCTGGTCTGATAACCGGAAGATAGCTTTCCGCAGAGCGCTGGAGCGCCAAACTTGCGCGCCTGCATGGCTCTCTATACAGCCGCCCAAGATTTCGAGCCCATTTTTCTCGGAGAATGAAGATGGCGACCGCGCCGCAGAATACTGGCCTGCCCCTGTTCTATAACGACTTGATCCCGCTGAATTCGCAGCAGCACGCTAGTTGGAAGACGCGTTCGACCGACAAGGCCACCTGGCTTGTTGGGGTAAACTCGATCCCGCTGACCGTGGAGGAATTCCCGCAGGCACAGCGCAATTTCCCCATTATCTTCACCACGGGCGACGATCCTATTCCGCTCGCGCTGATGGGCATGAACGAAGGGGTCAACGTCTTCGTGGAAGACGACGGCACCGTCACCAGCCCGATCTACGTCCCGGCCTATGCACGCCGTTACCCGTTCATGCTGGCCAAGCTGCGCCCGGATGCGGACGAACTGTCGCTGTGCGTCGACCCGACCAGCAACCTGGTTGGCGAACTCGACGAAGGTGAGCCGCTGTTCAACGGCACCGAACCTTCGGACGCCACGAAGAACATGCTCCAGTTCTGCGAGAACTTCGAGATCGCTGGAACCAAGACCGCCTCGTTCTTCGCCGAGTTGAAGAAGCATGACCTGCTGATGGACGGCGAACTCAACATCGAGACCGGTGATGGCCGTCCGTTCAATTATCGCGGTTTCCAGATGGTGGACGAAACCAAGCTGCGCGACATGCGCGGGGACATTCTGCGTCAGTGGAACCAGAACGGCATGCTGGCGATCATCTTCGCCCATTTGTTTTCACTGGAACTGGTGCGCGACATCTTTGGCCGCCAGATGGCGCAAGGCAAGGCGCCGCAGCCGACAGCGAACGGCTGATGCTCAGGGCGGAAGTTATGGCACTTTTGTCACACTCCTGCCCAAACTTTTGCGAGAATCAAACGTACACTGGACAAATCATCGACATTTTGCATCGATGATTGACTTGAATCTCGGTTCAGGGGTGAGTATGTAGGCGGGGCCTGACCGGCGCTACCCTCATGGCTCGGTCGGGTTTGGTGCACATTGTGCACCTCCTCCCTGAACCTTGGCCACCTCGCGCATCGCGCGGGGTGGTTTTTTATCGGGCGTCGTTCACACCTACTCGGCCGCCATCGGCCAGGATTTGTCCTGTCCCAAATCCGCCGCGAGCGCTGCAAGTCCGCAAACCAGATCGCTGAGATCCCTGACCATCCGGTCCATTCCCGGACCCGGCTCGATCAGATTCGAATCGAGGTAACAGCTTCGATCGACCTCGATCTGCAACGCATGGACACCCTCGCGCGGATCGGCGTGACGATCCAGAACGTATCCGCCGGCATAAGGCCTGTTGTGTGCTGCGCCGCGCCCGGCCCTGGCCAATCCCGCAAAAGCGGCCGCAGCCATGCTCCCATGACAGGAAGCGCCAAATCTATCGCCGAGAACGACTTCTGTTTTCATTGTCCCCCCGGTGGCGGGCAGCGGCGGCATTGAGTGAAGATCGATCAGCAAGGCGGCTCCCCATCGCTTGCGAATATCCGCCAGAGTCTGCCCCAACGCCTCGTGATAAGGCCGGTGGATGCCGTCCAGCCGGTCGGCCAGTTCGCGCGCCGACAGACGCCGCCGCCACAGCTCTCCCGTGCCGGGCAGACGGCGCGGTATCAAACCCAGGCCGCTACGGGCCCGCCGACTCGGCGCCGGCAGCGGCCCGTCCGGGCGGTCCTGACGCCTGAACATGTCCCAGTCGATGTCCTCGGGCGCGCGGTTGAGATCGATCATCGCGCGCGGCGCCCTCGCAAGGAGGAGATGCGCGCCGGTCCCCCTGGCCACCGCCTGGGCCAGCAAGTCCACATATCGGTCTTCAAGCCTGAGCGCCGCCGAATCGCCGTGCCGCAATTCACGCAGCAATTGCGGCGGATAACTGCGACCGCCATGAGGCGCCGCGATAAGTACCGGTATTTCCGACGGTTCCTGCGCATGAAGAACATAGGCGGGAACTTCCGGAGCTCCCACAATATATCCACCTGCACGGGCATGCGAATCGTGTGTCGGCGTAGATTCATTCATCCACTCGACGTTGTCCTGTTCATCAGGTGGAGTCAAAACGTCCCGATACCGGGCAACGCCGAATTCGGACAAGAAAATTAACCCGTAAGACGCTATCCATGCGTTCAGAACACCGCTTCTGTCGCACCTCAAAATTTGGAATAATAAGGCGATGATCCGCATCCTCCTAGCCGAAGACGACCAAGCCATGCGCACGTACCTGGACCGTGCGTTGCAGAACGCTGGTTATGACGTCGTGGCTGTCGACCGGGGCACCGACGCCCTGCCGTACCTCGAAACGGAAGAATTCGATCTTCTGCTTTCCGACATAGTGATGCCGGAGATGGATGGTATTGAACTGGCTCAGCGATGCGCCGAGATTTCGCCGATGACGAAAGTCATGTTCATCACCGGATTCGCTGCCGTCACCCTTCGCGCCGGGCGCGAGGCGCCGCACGCCAAGGTGCTGTCCAAACCCTTCCACCTGCGCGATATCGTGATGGAAGTGCAGCGCGTTTTCGGGCTGCCCGCCCACGCGCAAGTGTGAAGTTGAAATTTCCTTCGCAAAGCGTCTTGCATCGGCAATGCCCCGCCGCTAAAGGGCCAGTCCTCCGGATGGCCAGCCATCCGGAAGGCTCGAATGGAATGGGCGTATAGCTCAGTGGTAGAGCACTATGTTGACATCGTAGGGGTCGCAAGTTCAATCCTTGCTACGCCCACCATTCCATGAGGCTTCGCCGTTAGGGCAAGCTCCGAAACCCGCCGCGAAAACGGCGGGTTTTCTCGTTCTAGCGACGTTCGCTGCCAAGCCGCATCATCTTCCGCAACCTGTTGCCCGATGTCATCGCCAACACGGCCCGGAAAGCCGAGACCCGCCTTGCTATGCGCGGAATGCCTGCCTAAGACACAGCCAAATTTCTCATCCTCAGGGGAGCTTTCGCGAATGGCAAAGATCAAGGTTATAAACCCCGTCGTCGAGATGGACGGCGACGAAATGACCCGTATTATCTGGCAGTGGATCCGTGAGCGGCTGATCCTCCCTTACCTCGACATTGACCTCAAGTATTACGACCTCTCGGTCGAAAAGCGCGATGAGACGGAAGACAAGATCACTGTCGACGCCGCCAACGCCACGAAGCAGTACGGCGTAGCCGTCAAGTGCGCTACGATCACCCCGGACGAAGCCCGCGTCGAGGAGTTCAGCCTCAAGAAGATGTGGAAGTCGCCCAATGGCACCATCCGCAACATTCTTGGCGGTGTCGTCTTCCGCGAACCGATCGTGATCAGCAACGTCCCGCGCCTGGTTCCGGGCTGGACCGACCCGATCGTCGTCGGCCGTCACGCATTCGGCGACCAGTACCGCGCAACCGACACCCTGATCCCCGGCCCCGGCAAGCTGCGCCTGGTGTTCGACGGCGAGAATGGCGAAAAGATCGACCTCGACGTATTCGACTTCCCGAGTGCCGGCGTCGCCATGGCGATGTACAACCTCGACGACTCGATCCGCGACTTCGCGCGCGCCTCGTTCAACTACGGCCTTGGCCTCAAGTGGCCAGTGTACCTGTCCACCAAGAACACGATCATGAAGGCCTACGACGGCCGCTTCAAGGATCTGTTCCAGGAAGTGTTCGACACCGAAGGCTTCGCAGAGAAGTTCAAGGCAGCCGGCATCACCTATGAGCACCGCCTGATCGACGACATGGTCGCATCCGCGCTCAAGTGGTCGGGCAAGTTCGTCTGGGCCTGCAAGAATTACGATGGTGACGTGCAGTCCGACACTGTCGCACAGGGCTTCGGTTCGCTGGGTCTTATGACCTCGGTACTGATGGCGCCCGACGGCAAGACCGTGGAAGCCGAAGCGGCCCACGGCACCGTCACTCGCCACTACCGCCAGCACCAGCAGGGCAAGGCGACCTCGACCAACCCGATCGCCTCGATCTTCGCCTGGACCCGGGGCCTGATGTATCGCGGCAAGTTCGACGAGACGCCGGAAGTCGTCAAGTTCGCCGAAACGCTGGAGCGCGTCTGCATCGAGACCGTCGAGAGCGGCAAGATGACCAAGGACCTCGCCCTGCTGATCGGCCCGGACCAGAGCTGGATGACCACCGAGCAGTTCTTCGAGGCGATCGTCGAAAACCTCGAAAAGGAAATGGCCGCGCAAGGTCTCGGCTAAGACTCAGGCCAAGGCTTTGGAAAGCCCCCTTCCGGCGACGGGAGGGGGCTTTTTCGTGACCGCACTTCGCTGCCGCTGGCCGCCGTGGTTTCAAATGCGGCCGATTGACTTTTGTTCTATATTTGTTCACTCCGGTGCCATGGCTATCGTCAAGGGCAGAGGTGCGGTCAGCAGTGCGCCAAGCGCGCGCTTCAACCTGCCCGCTCGTGACGCCGATGGCGACTGGCTGGACAGCGCGACCGAAATTGACGGCCCCGCCCCGCGCCCGGCCACCACCGTCTCCGAAGAGCATCCCCGATCGATCCTGTCGTTCAACACGTCGCCGGACATTCCCTTCGATCGCTCGGTAAACGCCTATCGGGGCTGCGAGCATGGCTGCATCTATTGTTTTGCCAGACCCACCCACGCCTATCACGATCTCTCTCCTGGCCTCGATTTCGAGACCAGGCTGTTCGCCAAACCGCAAGCGGCGCGTCTGCTGAGAGAGACGCTGGCCAAGCCGGGATACCGCCCTGCCCCGATCGCGATGGGTACCAATACCGATCCCTACCAGCCGATCGAGGGACGCTATCGCATCACCCGGCAAGTGCTGGAACTGTGTTTGGAAACCCGCCATCCCGTGACGATCACTACCAAGTCTGACCGGCTGCTGCGCGATCTCGATCTGCTGGAGGAGATGGCGCGGCTTCGGCTCGTCAGTGTAGGCATATCGATCACCAGTCTCGATCCCGCCTTGTCGCGCCTGCTCGAACCGCGCGCGGCCGCACCGGCCAAGCGGATGGCGGCGCTCGGCGCCCTCGCCAGGGCGGGAGTGCCGGCGCATGTCTCGATCGCGCCTGTCATTCCCTCGATCACCGACAGCTTTCTGGAGGGCATACTTGCCGAGGCCGCCGCACAGGGCATCGCATCGGCGACATGGATCATGATCCGCCTGCCCCACGAGGTCGCTCCGCTGTTCCGCGAATGGCTGGACGCGCATTTTCCGGAGCGCGCCGGCAAAGTGATGTCGACGATCCGCTCGATCCGCGGCGGACGCGACAATGATCCCGACTTTATGACGCGGATGAAGCCGCAAGGCGTGTGGGCGGACCTGTTCCGCCGCCGCTTCCGCGTGGCCGCCCGGCGGCTCGGGATTGGCGGTCCTGACACGCAGCTCGATTGCTCGCACTTTCGCAAACCCTCGCTGGACGGGCAGTTGTCACTGTTGTAGCCTTGTCATGGCGAATGCCACGATCAGTTGCATGCCGCTCGTGCGCCCCACGTCAGACCCCGTCCCGACTTGATCGTTACCTAGCCACGCATGGGCGGGTTCCGGTAATCCATTGCCACCTTGAGTGAATGCTGCACTTCCAGGCGCGTTAGTACCCGTCTTTCCCTCTGCCGGAACATTTCCCGACTATTGCGCGTTGCTTGCGCAATCGAGGATACAAGGGAAGGAACCCCCGATGGCAGAGGAAACGATCACGACCAACCGCGCCGGTGAACCGGCACCCGCGGCCCATACTACTGTAATTCACGAACGAGGTTCGTCTGGCGGCGGAATGGGCATTTTTCTGGCGGTGATCCTGCTTGTCGCGGTAATAGGCGGCATCTATCTGTTCAGCCAGAGTTCTTCCAGCGAGGCGGCCAAGGACAACGCTATCGCCGAAGCGGCCAATGATGTCGGCAACGCCGCAAGCCAGGTCGGCAGTGCCGCAGAAAGCGCCGCCGACAACGTGAAGCCTGAATAAAACGACCACGGAGCGCAAGGATCGGGCCGCGTATAGCTGCGCCCGCTCCTTGCCTCGATCAGCAGGTTTTCTCCTCATACCAGGCGCGCCATAGGATGGCTCCGAGCGCGCCGGTAAAAGCTATTGTTGCAACGGAAGCGAACGGTCAGGCTACCAGGCGGAGATGCTCCGGCCCACGACGGGCCGTGAGCGATACGTTGGAGAGGCCCTCGATCGTCTCAAGCTGTTCAGCGAACTCACCGTCCAGTGCGAAGTCGCGCCCCAGCCGCACTTTCTGTTGCACGCCGCCATCAAGGCGCAGCGTCGCCACGACCTCGCCGCAGCCCTTGGCGCCGTGGCGCATCAGTAGCGCGAGTTCCTGCACCGCCTCGACCCGGTCGATGTCGAGCTTCAGCAACATGCGAGCGCCCTCCTTCACTTCCGTCAACGGGCGACCACCACGCACCGTAACGCGCGGCGGCTCTTCGGGGCTCGGCGAATCGAGTTCGACGTTGAGAAGAATGCACGCCCCTTCGCGCGCCCACTTCACGAAGTTTTCGACCAGGCTTTCCTCGAAGCACGAGGCGGAGAAATTGCCCGATTGATCGGAGAAGTCGGCCATAACGAAGTCCTTGCCCTTGCGGGTCTTTCGCTTCTGAACGTTCTCCACCATCGCCGCCATCACCGCGCCGGTGCGGCCTGCTCCGCCGCCGCCCGCCATCAGGCTGGCATAAGTGCGGGCGCCGTTGGCCGAGGCGACGGCGCGAAACTGCTCCACCGGGTGCGCGGCGAAGTAGAACCCGAAGACCTCGCGCTCCTTCGCCATCTGGTCGGCGCGGCTCCAGCGCTCGCACTCGACAAGGCGCAGCGCCTGTTCGGCGTGATCGTCGCCGCCGAACAGGCCGTGCTGGTTGCTGGTGCGCTCACGCGAGGAGCGGTCGGCTTCAGCGAGCAAGGTATCGGCGTTTGCCAATACCTTGGCGCGGTTGTTCTCCAGGCTGTCGAAGGCGCCGGCGGCGGCAAGGCTTTCCAGTTGCCGCCGGTTCATCGATCCGGCGGGCGCGCGGCGGAACACGTCATCGAGATCGGCGAAAGGCCCGTTCGCCTCGCGTTCGGCAACGACCATCTCCATCGCCTTTTCACCGACGTTGCGAATCCCCGCGAGTGCGTAGCGAACCGCGTGGCTTTCCGCCGTCTCCTCCACCGTGAATTCGGCTTCGGAGCGGTTGATGTCGGGCGCGGCGACCTCGATGCCGTTGCGGCGCGCGTCATCGACGAAGACCGCCAGCTTTTCGCTCTGGTGCATGTCGAAGCACATCGCGGCTGCATAGAATTCATGCGGGTAGTGCGCCTTCAGCCACGCCGTGTGATAGGCGAGCAGCGCGTAGGCGGCGGCGTGCGACTTGTTGAAACCGTACCCGGCAAACTTGTCGATCAAATCGAAAAGCTCGTTGGCCTTGGCCGCATCGATGCCCGACACCTCTGCGCAGCCGTCGACGAAACGCTGGCGCTGCTTGTCCATCTCCGCCTGGACCTTCTTGCCCATGGCGCGGCGCAGCAGGTCGGCGTCGCCAAGCGAGTATCCGGCGAGGATCTGCGCGGCCTGCATCACCTGTTCCTGATACACGAAGATGCCGTAAGTCTCGCCGAGGATGCCCGCGAGCTTCTCGTGCGGGTACTCGATCGTCGCGAGCCCGTTCTTGCGCTGGCCGAACAGGGGGATGTTGTCCATCGGCCCCGGACGGTAGAGCGAAACGAGCGCGATGATGTCACCGAAGTTGGTTGGCTTCACCGCCGCCAGCGTGCGCCGCATGCCTTCCGATTCCAGCTGGAAGACGCCCACCGTGTCGCCGCGCTTCAAAAGTTCGTAAACCGCGGGATCATCCCATCCCAGCGTCGAGAGGTCGATGCGGATGCCGCGCTTTTCCAAAAGATCGCAGGCCTTGCGCAGCACCGACAGTGTCTTGAGGCCAAGGAAGTCGAATTTGACGAGCCCGGTATCCTCGACATATTTCATGTCGAACTGCGTCACCGGCATGTCGGATCGCGGATCGCGGTAGAGTGGAACGAGTTGCGCCAGCGGCCTGTCGCCGATCACGACGCCGGCGGCATGGGTCGACGAGTTGCGGGGCAGGCCCTCAAGCTGGACCGCCAGATCGACGAGGCGGCGCACTTCGGGGTCGTTGTCGTATTCGCGGCGGAACTCGGCGACAGGCGGGTCTTTCGTGACGCCGTGCGCCTTGCGGCCGTGGAGCGCCTCGGTCAGGTTCCACGGGTCAGTCGGATGGTTGGGCACCATCTTGCACAGCGAATCGACGCGGCCATAGCCCATCTGCAGGATGCGCCCGCAATCGCGCAGCACCGCGCGGGCCTTCATCTTGCCGAACGTGATGATCTGGGCCACGTGATCATGCCCGTACTTGCTCTGGACGTAGCGGATCACCTCGCCGCGCCGGGTTTCGCAGAAGTCGATGTCGAAGTCCGGCATCGAGACGCGTTCCGGGTTCAGGAAGCGTTCGAACAGCAGGCCGAGCCGCAGCGGATCGAGATCGGTGATGGTCAGCGCCCAGGCGACCAGCGACCCGGCGCCCGAACCGCGCCCCGGCCCTACCGGTATGCCGTTGTCCTTGGCCCACTTGATGAAATCGGCAACGATCAGGAAGTAGCCCGGAAAGCCCATGCCGACGATGATCTGCGTTTCGAAATCGAGGCGGTCGGCATATTCGAGGAAGTCCTCGGTCACGCCCTTCTCGCGCAGAATTTCATAGGCGGCGCGGCGTTCCTCGCCCTTGCAGGCCATTGCCTCGGTCAGTTCCTGCTCGGTCACGCCGGGCCAGTAGGGCTCCAGGCGGCGGGCGAGGCCGGCGCGCGCATCGTCGGCGAGCATGCGCGCCTCCCCCTCGCGGTCACCGGCGAGACTGGGCAGCAGCGGCTTGCGCTTGGGCGGTGCATAGGCGCAGCGCTGGGCAACAACGAGCGTGTTGGCAAGCGCCTCGGGCAGGTCGGAGAACAGTTCGGCCATGACGTCCGCCGTCTTGACCCACCGCTCGGAACTGGAACGCGGGCGGTCGGCCGCGTCAACCTGGGTCGAATTGGCGATGCACAGCATGGCGTCATGCGCGGCGTGGAAAGTCTGTTCGGCAAACTGCGCGGGATTGGTTGCGACGAGAGGGATATCGCGCGCATAGGCCAGTGCGATCAGGTCTTCCTCGCTGGCGTCTTCCTCCGGCTCGCCGGTACGGGTGATCTCTATGTAGAGCCGATCCCCGAACAGCGCCTGCAAGTCATCGCAATATGCCTCGGCTGCCTCATGGCTCCCAGCCGCGTAAAGCCGCGCGAGTGCGCCCTCGTTACCGCCGGTGAGGCAGATCAGGCCATCGGTTCGCCCGCGCAAGGAATCGAGCGCGACGTGCGGATCGAATTCGAGCGGGCGATCAAGATGCGCGCGGCTGACGTGGTGGCACAAGTTGAGCCAGCCTTGCTCGCTCTGCGCGAACAGCGCGAGCCAGTCGATCGGCGGCTCCTGCCCCTGGGCCACCGCACCGGGCCGGGCTACGGCCAGGAACGTGCCGACGATCGGCTGCACGCCCACGCCCTTGCAAGCCTGCGCATAGGTCGGCGCGGCGTAGAGTCCGTTGCGGTCGCACAGGGCGGCGGCGGGAAACTTGCGCTCCTTCGCCAGCTTGGCGGCCGCCTTCGGATCGATCGCGCCGTCCAGCATGGTGAAACTGGAAAAGATGCGCAGCGGTACGAAGGGAGCGAAAGCCATGCCGGGGAAGTTAGCGCACGCCCCCCGCCGATCAAGGCTGGCGCCCGACAAAACGGGGGAATGATGGGCATCAACCGCCTTGCCTCTGCCCGCCTGACTGCGGCGCGCGACAAGGTGCGGCCGGCGCCCGGGAATCAGCGCGTAGTGAGCGGGTCCGGCCGAACCTTTGCGGTGCCGTCAGTCGCAAAGTCCATGATCACGTCCTTGGCCGGATCATAGACCGGCCAGGCTGGCGTATCGCCACCATCGGGCTTGCCGGTCCGGGCGAAAGCGACGAGCCTATTGCTGATCGTTTCGCCCATCGCGTTGTCAGGTTCGCTGGTCTTGTCGCCGTACTTGATGGCCTGGGTGTCGAAGAAAAACGGGACATCGGTGGCGTGGCCAGCACCGGTCGCGTTCTCGGATGTCGCGACATACGAGAAGCGGTAGGCATAGACCGGCACGCCGGTCTGCGTGAGCGTGCGGGAAATGGTGCGCGCGCCTTTGATCATCGCGCCGCTCGGGCCGCCGATGTCGGCACTGGTCGCACCGACCATCACCGGCACTTTGGTGAAACTTCCCTGCGCATAGGCCTGGTTCACGTCCACGACCACCTTGCCATCGACGAATGGAGAGGAAAACGGCGGGCGCGGTCCTCCGAACAAGGCCATCAGGTTCAGGCCTCCGACCACCTTGTCTGCCGGCAGCGCGCGCAGTTTCTCCAGCGCCTGCGGATCATCTGCAGAGATGCCTTCCCCCGATGCAAATGCGGCCCCCGTCTTTTCCGCCTCGGCCAAGCCGCCTGCACCGAGTCCGTTGCCGTCACCGCCCGACATGATGACCGTCCGGTTGAACAGCCCCTGGCCCAGAGGCGAGGTCATCAACATGTGCACCGACATGCCGCCCGCACTTTCGCCCATAAGCGTCACGTTGCCCGGATCGCCGCCAAATGCCGCGATGTTCTCGTGCACCCATTTGAGCGCCGCGATCTGGTCCATCGTGCCGTAATTGCCCATCAGACCGCCATCGGCATTCGCCGCGGTGAGCGCGGGATGGGTGAACGTGCCGAACCGGCCAAGGCGGTAGTTGAAGCTGACAACCATCACGCCCTTGCGCGCGAGCGCGTCACCGGCATAGGTCGGGGGCGAGGCGCCGCCATTCACGAAACCGCCGCCATAGATCCACAGGACGACCGGCAACTTGCCCTTTGCATGCTGCGGCTTCCATACGTTGAGGTACAGGCAATCCTCGGCCGGCGCCGTCCCCAGCGGTGCTGCATCGCTCGGAAACGGCTTTTGCATGCAGTCATGCCCGTAAGCGTCAGCCTTGAGAATCCCGCTCCATGGCGCCGCAGGTTGAGGCGCCCGCCAGCGCAATTCACCCACGGGCGGGGCGGCGAAGGGAATGCCCTTCCAGCTCGTCACCCCTCGCTCATTGACGCCAGCCACCTTGCCGCCCGGAACCGAAACAACGGTATCGTCCGCATTCGCCGCGCCGCAGGCAGCCACGGAAAGCGACGCCGCGCCAAGAAACATGCCGAGATGGCGACTGAAACGGGACATGGTCATCGGGCACATCTCCGGAAGCTTAAGGTAAGTTACACGCCAGAATTGGCCGGGCCGGGGCAGAGCAGAAACCGGATCGGGACAACGCCTGGCCCGACGCATCAAAGTAGGCGGGCAATGTCCTCATCCAGCGCGGCCGGCTTGTCAGTAGGGGCATAGCGGCGCACGACCTTGCCGTCGCGATCGATCAGGAACTTGGTGAAGTTCCATTTGATACCCTTGGTGCCCAGCACGCCGGGGGCTTCCGCCTTCAGCCAGTTCCATAACGGCGGCGCATCCTTGCCGTTGACATCGACCTTGCCCATCAGCGGGAAGGACAGGCCGAAGTTCACCTGACAAAAGCCTGCGATCTCGTCCACGCTGCCCGGCTCCTGCCCGCCGAACTGGTTGCAGGGAAAGGCGATGACCTCGAAGCCGCGATCCCCATACTTGCGCCAAAGCGCTTCCAGACCCTCGTACTGCGGGGTGAAGCCGCACTTGCTGGCGGTGTTGACGATCAACAAGACCTTGCCCGCCTTCCCGGCAAGACTGATCGTCTCGCCGTTCGGCAAGGTGGCGGTAAAATCGGCTATCGTGCGCGGATCGGCCACGCGCGGTCAGCCGGCCTGCGCGGGAAAGTCGCTGCGGCGTGAAAGGCTACGGATTTCGCCAATCTTCAGCGTATGGTCGCCATCCTTCTGGATGGCGTAATCCTGCTGCTTTTCCTCGGGCAGGCCCATCACGAAATGGATCAGCTCGGCCACCGTACCCCGGCGCAGCGTCTTGAAACGGTGAAACAGTCCGCCGCCGTCCTCGCACTTGTGCAGTTCGGCCGAATCGTTCCAGCCGAACCCCTTTGGTGCGTTCTCGCCCGCATGGATGGTGGATGGCGTATCGCTCATCGCTGATCCTTTCACCTTGGTAACGTTATGATCTGATGTGGACATTTCAAACCGCGAAAGCAACGGCGGTTCCAACGCACATGACCGGGATTCTATCCCTCAGGCCAGCACCCCGTCGTGCAGGCGAACCACGCGGTCCATTCGCGCCGCAAGGCGTTCGTTGTGGGTTGCGACGAGTGCGGCACTGCCTTCCCCGCGCACCAGCGAGAGGAACTGGGCCAGAACGACGTCGGCGGTCGCTTCGTCGAGATTGCCTGTCGGCTCGTCGGCGAGCACCAGCCTTGGACGGTTGGCCAGCGCGCGGGACACCGCGACGCGCTGCTGCTCACCGCCCGAGAGCTTGCTGGGCGAGTGGCCAAGGCGCTGGCCCAGGCCAAGCGCTTCAAGCAACTCACACGCCCGCTCCTCGCATTCGGCGCGAGGCTTGCCGGTGATGAGCTGGGGCAGCACCACGTTTTCCAGCGCCGTGAAATCGGGCAGCAAGTGATGGAACTGGTAGACGAAGCCGATATGGTCGCGGCGGACGGCGGCGCGCTGGTCCTTGCCGAGCTTGCTCGCGTCGATGCCGGCGATCTCGATCTTTCCGCCGAAGCCGCCCTCCAGCAAACCGATCGCCTGCAGCATGGTCGACTTTCCCGACCCCGACGGGCCGAGCAACGCGACGATCTCGCCAGGACGGATGGCAAGGTTGACGCCGCGCAGAACGTCGATGGTCACCCCGCCCTGCTCGAAGCTGCGCGTCACTTCGGTCAGTCGGACGACCGGCTGTGCAGTCACGATGTCATTCATAGCGCAGCACCTGCACGGGATCGGTACTCGCCGCCTTGAACGCAGGATAAAGCGTGGCAAGGAAGCTGAAGACGAGGGCCATCACGCAGATCACGGCAATTTCCACCGGATCGGGGCGTGCGGGCAGTTCCGTGAGGAAGCGGATCGAGGGATCCCACAGGTTCTGCCCGGTCATCCGTTCCACCGCGTGAACGATCGGCTGACGGAAATAGAGCGAGACCAGCCCCAGCCCCAGCCCGGATACGGTGCCCAGCGCACCGATGCAGAAACCGGTCGTGACGAACACCTTGAGCAGCGAGCGCCGCGTCGCGCCCATCGTGCGCAGGATCGCGATGTCGCGCGTCTTGGCGCGGACCAGCATGATCAGCGAGGAAAGAATGTTGAACACCGCGACCAGCACGATGATCGAGAGCACCACGAACATCACCACGCGCTCCACGGCCAGCGCCTCGAACAAGGACGCGTTGATCGTCTTCCAGTCGCTGATGACGGCCCGCCCCGCGAGCTTCGGCCCGAGCGGGGCGAGGATCTCGCCCACCCGGTCGGGGTTGGTGGTGGTCACCTCGATCATGCCGATGGTGTCGCCCGTCAGCAGCAGGGTCTGCGCATCGGGGATCGGCATGACGACGAAGGCGTTGTCGTAGTCATAGACGCCGATCTCGAAGATGGCCGAGACCGTGTAGGCGATCTGGCGCGGTACGGTGCCGAACGGGGTCGATCGGCCCTGCGGGTTGATGATCGTGATCGAGTCGCCCACCTGCGCCCCGAGGTTCTGGGCCAGCTGGCTGCCGATCGCGACGTTGTCCCGGCCCGCCTTCAGGCCTGAGATGTCGCCGCCCTTCAGCTTGTCCCGCAACCGGGCGATGTCGTCAGGTGTGTTGCCGCGCACCACAATCGCTTCGACCCGGCCGTTGAAGCTGGCCAGCAACGGCTGCTCGATAAGCGGCGAGGCGCGGGTAACGCCCGGCGTCTCGCGCACGTCCTTCAACACGCTCTGCCAGTCGTCGATCCGGGTGCCGTAGCCCTGGATGATCGCATGGCCGTTGAGCCCGACGATCTTGTCGAACAGTTCGGCGCGAAAACCGTTCATCACGCTCATCACGATCACCAGCGCCCAGACGCCGAGCATGACGGCGACGAGGCTGATGCCGGCGACGAGCGCGATGAAACGCTCCCCCTTGCCGGGAAGCATGTAACGCTTGGCGATGGTCCATTCGAAAGGAGAGAGGATCAACAGGCAGGTCCGTGTGTGATCGGCAGACAAGCTGCGGCATTAGGGCGGCGGGGCGGCACTGACAAGCTGTGGCTGAACCGTTGCTGTCAGGCGGCGAACTGCCTGCAGCCTCCGCGCTCGCCCAACGGTCCGGGTTGCCGGTTGTTCCGGCTGGAAAATGAGCGCCGTGTCATATCGAGGCGATATTGACATGCATGCAATCGCACCGCCGCGAGTCCCCCTATTGCAATTCCGAGCAATCGCCGCCAAATGCGCGGGCGTTTTTGAGGCGCCAACGGGCCGGAAAAATCCATGAACATGACACACCCCTTTCGTGACGCCGACGGGGACAAGCTGCGCGAAGAGTGCGGCGTTTTCGGCGTGATCGGAGCAAAGGACGCGGCCAACGTCGCCGCCGCCGGGCTCCATTCCCTGCAGCATCGCGGGCAGGAAGCGGTGGGCATCACCAGCTATTCCGGCAGCGAATTTCACTCGCACCGCGGGCTTGGCCACGTGGCACAGGTGTTTTCGCAGAAGGAGCTCGACACCCTGCCCGGCACCATGGCCTCGGGCCATGTGCGCTATTCCACAACGGGCGGTTCTGGCCTGCGCAACGTGCAGCCGCTGTTCGCCGACCTTGCCGACGGCGGTTTCTCTATCGCCCACAATGGCAATATCTCCAACGCGATGACGCTGAAGCGCGAACTGGTTTCCAAGGGCTCGATCTTTCAGTCGACCTCGGACACGGAGGTGATCATCCACCTCGTCGCCACCAGCCGCTATCCCACCCTGCTGGACCGCTTCATCGACGCCCTGCGGATGGTCGAGGGCGCCTATTCGCTGATCTGCATGACGCGCGAAGGCATGATCGCCTGCCGCGATCCGCTGGGTATCCGCCCGCTGGTGATGGGCCGCCTTGGCGATGCCATCGTCTTCGCCTCGGAAACGGTCGCGCTCGACGTGATCGGCGCCGAGTTCACCCGCTCGATCGAGCCGGGCGAACTGGTGCAGGTAGACCACAAGGGCACGATTTCCAGCCATCGCCCGTTTGGCGCCCCTGCCGCGCGCCCCTGCATCTTCGAGCACGTCTATTTCAGCCGTCCCGATTCGGTGATGGACGGCCGCTCGGTCTACGAAGTCCGCAAGCAGATCGGCGTCGAGCTGGCCAAGGAAGCCTTCGCCGATGCCGACATCGTCATCCCGGTGCCTGACAGCGGCGTGCCGGCGGCCATCGGCTATGCGCAGGAATCGGGCATTCCCTTCGAGCTCGGCATCATTCGCTCGCACTATGTCGGCCGCACTTTCATCCAGCCCGGTGATGCCGCGCGCCATGCCGACGTGAAGCGCAAGCACAACGCCAACCGCGCGATCGTGGAAGGCAAGCGGATCATCCTCATCGACGATTCGATCGTGCGCGGCACGACCTCGAAGAAGATCGTCGAGATGATGCGCGACGCCGGCGCCGCCGAAGTGCACATGCGCATCGCCAGCCCGCCGACCGAGCATTCATGCTTCTACGGTGTGGACACGCCCGAGCGCTCCAAGCTGCTCGCCGCGACGATGGACACCGAAGCGATGGCCACCTTCATCGAGGCCGACAGCCTGGCCTTCGTTTCGATCGACGGCCTCTACCGCGCTGTCGGCGAAACGAAGCGCAACGACAGCTGCCCACAGTTCTGCGATGCATGCTTCAGCGGTGAATATCCCACCAAGCTCACCGACTTCTCGGACCGCTTCGCATCGGAACGCGACGCGGCGTGAGTGAAACGATGAGCGAAAAGCCGTTCGACGGCCAGGTCGCGCTCGTGACCGGCGCCAGCCGCGGCATCGGCGCGGCGACTGCCGCCGCGATCGCCGCCGCCGGTGCGCACGTCGTGCTGACCGGGCGTGACACCAAGGCGCTGGAAGGCGTCGAGGAACAGATCTTCCAGGCAGGTGGCTCGGCCACCATCGCGCCGGTCGATCTGGTTGAGCCTGACGGCATCGCCCGCCTCGCCACCGCCGTCTCGCAGCGCTGGGGCAAGCTCGACATGCTGGTGATCAACGCGGCGATCCTGCCCGAGCTGACCAGCGTCGCCGACATCGACCAGAAAGCCTTCAACAAGGCGCTGACCACCAATGTCCTCGCCACGCAGGCGCTGATCGCCAACTTCGATCCGCTGCTGCGCAAGAGCGGCGATGCGCGGGTGATCGGCATGACGTCCACCGTCGCCGCCAAGCCTCGTGCGTTCTGGGGTGCCTACGCCGCGACCAAGGCCGCGTTCGAGGTGCTGCTCGATTGCTACGGACAGGAAACCGCGAACATCGCCAAAGTCCGCGTCGCCATCGTCAATCCCGGTGCCACCCGCACCGCGATGCGCGCCCGGGCCTATCCCGGCGAGGCTCCCGCCTCCAAAAAGCCGCCCGAAGCGGTGGCGACGCGGGTGGTGGAATTGCTGGGCGAAGCCTTCCCGACCTGCCACCGCGAGGCGGTGCCCAGTCCGGCCAGTTGACCGCGCTGTGGACGCTGCGGGCCACATAACATCGCTAAGCTCATTTTAACCAGTTTCGGTAAGATCCTGGTAACCCCTGCCTGACATCCTTTGGCAAGAAACGGCATTCGCGAGATGCCACCATGCTTGGGAAAAGGTGATGATGGTCCAGACCGAGCAAGAGAAATACGCTGCCGCGGCGCAGGAAGACCGCAGCGCGCACCGCATAAGGATCTCGATCCCGGCTACCCTGCGCGCCTCGGGGACGAAGAGCTTCCAGACGGCCGTGCGCGATCTTTCGCTTTCCGGCTTCTCGGCCACCGCGATGACCCGGCTCCATCCCGGCACGCTGTGCTGGCTCACCTTGCCGGGCATGGAGTCGATGGCAGCAAAGGTAGTCTGGTGGGACAACGGCCTTGTCGGCGCCGCCTTCGACCGCCTGCTCAGCCCGATCATCCTCGACGACATCCTCACCCGCTGGCGCGGCGAGGGTATGTTCGAGGGGTAGGCTAACGATTGCCGGGCTGAACGGACGGCTTGATTGGCTAGGTCGTGGAGGCTGCTTTAACCGCTGGAAAGTTAGGGCTGTCGACCTGTCGCCCATTTTCGTCATCCCCGCGCAGGCGGGGATGCAGATGGCGCGGTGCTAGCGTCTGGGAGTGACAGAAAGACCAGACGCTATCCCGGATCATCTCCTGAACAAAAAGCCGCTCCGACAGGTCGCAACTGGATTCCCTCAATCCGCCTTCACCAGCGTCACCTGCGCCACGTCGATGCCGCCGCCAAGAAAGCCGCCTTCGCAGTACATCAGGTAGTAGCGCCAAAGCCGCACGAAGCGCTCGTCAAAGCCTGTGGGGAGGCGTCCCTCCTCCACCGCCAGATCGAAGTTGGCGCGCCATTCGCGCAAGGTGCGGGCATAGTCCTGCCTGAAGCCGTGGCGATCGTGCCAGGTAAGGCCTCGTTCGGCGGCAAGGGTGCGGAACTCGCGCTCATTGATCAGCATGCCGCCGGGGAAGACGTAAGTCTGGATGAAGTCGGCGCTGGCGGCGTAGCTTTCGAAGATCTCCTCGCGGATGGCGATGAACTGGATCGCCGCCCTGCCGCCCGGCTTCAGGCGCTTGGCCACGCAATCGAGGAAGTCGGGCCAGTACTGCCGCCCTACCGCCTCGACCATCTCGACCGAGACGACGGCATCGTAAGTGCCGCTGACGTCGCGGTAGTCCTGCTTGCGGAAATCGACGCTTCCTGACGCAAGCGGCCAGCGCGTGCGGGCGAAGGCGAGTTGTTCGTCAGACAGGCTGATCGCGTCGACATGGACCTTGAACTGGTCGGCAAGAAACGCGGCGAGCGTGCCCCAGCCGCAGCCGATCTCCAGCACCTTGTCACCGGCCGACAATGCCAGCCGGCGCGCGATGGCATCGACCTTGGCCGACTGCGCCGCGTCCAGCTCCGACACGAACTGGCTCAGCGCGTTGGGCTTCGTGGGCGACGGCGCGGCATAAAGCGCGCTTGAATAGATCATCGTCTCGCCCAGCCACTGCCGGTAGAAATCGTTGCCGATATCGTAATGCGCGTGAATGTTGCGCAGCGATCCCGCCCGGCTGTTTCGGTGCAGCCAGTGGAGCAGGCGCGATACCAATCGCCACGGGCCCCGCGCCCGCGCCGCGCCGCCCAGCGATACCGCATTGTCCATGAACAGCGCGAAGAGCGGCACCGGATCGGGGCTGGTCCACTCGCCCGCCTCCCACGCCTGATACCAGCCGACCGAGCCCGCGGTCGCCAGCCGCAGCAGGGCGCGCCAGCTCTTCAGCTCGACGACGGCGTGAAAACCGTCCGCGCGGCCGCCAAGGATGCGGGCTTCGCCGCCGGGCAGAGTCGCCTGGATCGATCCGCGCGCCAGGCCATTGTCGATCTGCTGAAGAATACGGTCGACACCGCCCGCCCAAAGCCGCGCGAGCCACGCCGGGCCCACGCCGATGGCGCGGCCGCCCCCGACCAGTTCCTCTCCCCTTCCCTGCGTATGCGCGTTCATGGACGGGATATTAGCGCTTCAGGCTGCGGGAGCAATGTGTGATCACTTGCCCTTCGCCTTGTTCCATGCCGCCAGCGCCCGTTCGCGCGCGTCGCGGTGCTCGATCACGCGGTCCGGGTAGTCCTTTGGTCGGCAGCGCGGCGAGGGATCGTGGATTTCGGCATCCGGCACATCCGCCAGTTCAGGCACCCACTGGCGGATATAGCCCGCCGCGTCGAACTTCTCCGATTGTGAAAGCGGCGCCATGATCCGCACGAACATGTTCGAGTCGATGCCCGAGCCTGCCGTCCACTGCCAGTTGACCGAATTGGAGGCATAGTCGGCATCGACCAGCGTATCCCAGAACCAGCGGTCCCCCTCGCGCCAGTCGATCAGCAGGTGCTTGATCAGGAAGCTGGCGGCGATCATCCGCACCCGGTTGTGCATCCAGCCGGTGTGCCACAACTGGCGCATCCCGGCATCGACGATAGGATAGCCGGTGCGTCCCCGCTGCCACGCCTCAAGGTCGGCCTCTGCCGCCTCCGCCCCCGCGCCAGCGGAAATGATCGAAGGTATCGCGCGCCGATTTGCTGCCATAGTCGGGGAACTGGCAGATCACGTTCTGCGCATAGTCGCGCCAGCCCAGCTCACCCAGGAACGTGCCGACCGAACCGCCCGCATCGCTCACCGCATGCCAGACCCTGGCGGGGGATATCTCGCCGAAGTGCAGGTGCGGCGAGAGCATCGAGGTGCCGCCGATCGACGGCAGGTTGCGCTGCCCTTCATAACGGGCCGCCTCGCCGACGAAGGCTTTCAGGCGCCGCGCCGCGCCTTCCTCGCCGGGGTGCCACATGTCGCGCAGACCGCCCGCCCAGTCAGGCCTGGCGGGAAGCAGCTTCCAGTCATCCAGCTTGTCCGACTTCGGCCACGAAGACGGCGCCCCCATCTTCTGCGGGCGGCGCTGCGGCTCGACTGGCGGCATGCGTTCATTCAGCGCGCGCCAGAACGGGGTGTAGATCTTGTAGGGCGCGCCAGAGCCGGTCGTCACCGCGCCCGGCGGCGCGAGGTAGTTGCCGTGGTGGAGGCACAGCGTGACCTTCTTCGCGACCGCCTTCTCGGCATTGCGCCACCACGGTTCGTAGTGATGCAGCGCGTGGATTTCGCTTGCCCCGGTTTCTTCGACCAGCGCGGGCAGCACCTCCTCACACTTGCCCCGCCGCAGGATCAGGCGCGATCCCTTTTCCCGCAGCGCCGCGTCCAGGCTGGCCAGCGAATGGTGCAGCCACCAGCGCGAGGCGCCGCCCATGGCGCGATGTTTGGGCGTCTCGTCGTCGAGAACGTAGAAGGGAATGACCGGCCCCCTGCCCGCGGCCTCGGCAATGGCAGGCTGGTCCGACAGGCGCAGGTCGCGCCGCAGCCAGACGATGACGGGTGGGTTCATGGGACAGGAGAACTCATGGCTGCGCAACGCCTCTCGCTAACGCGCGTTCCCTACCCGATGACTGTCCCCGCCGAAACCGTAACTCTGCCCGCAAGGGGCTTTCGCATCGATCCACGCAAGGCGCTGATCGCCGCGCTGCTGTGCTGGGGGGGATTTTCGCTCGTCGCCTGGGCGGTGCTGAGCGGGCATACCAGCGCGATCGACAAGGCCGGCCTGCTGTTCTGGCACGATGCCAGCCTGCGTCCTTCCGGCTCCAGGCGCACGCTGGAGATCGTGCGCGACGTGACCGCGCTCGGCGGCGTGGTGCTGCGCAATCTTTTCGCGCTGGGCGCGGTCACGGCGCTGTTGTTCCTGCGCCTGAAGCGAGAGGCGGCGCTGCTGGCACTCACGGTGGCCGGCGGATGGATCGTCAACTCGGCGCTGAAGGCACTGGTCGGGCGGGCGCGTCCCGAAATCATTCACCATCTCACCGAAGCGGGCGGCAACAGCTTTCCCAGCGGCCACAGCTTCAATTCGGCAGTGGTCTACATCGCCATGGCCCTCGCCTTCGCGGCCATGAGCCGGCGGCAGCCGGTGCGCATCACCATCGTCGCGGCAGCGCTGCTGGTCAGCATGGCTACCGCGTGGAGCCGGGTATGGCTGGGCGTGCATTGGCCGAGCGACGTCGTCGCCGGCTGGCTTGGCGGCGCGGGCTGGGCGTTTCTGGCGAGCGCCCTGCTCTACCGCCCCGCCAAGGAAGCGGCGGACCGGATCAGCAGCCCGGATCCTGCGCGGGTATCCGCACCGACGGGCTGAACCCGCCGGCGACGGCGCGGCCGGTGAACCGCGCATCCCCGAACGTCACTTTGACCGTGCAGCCCTCGCGCCGGGTGCGGGCGAAGGGCATTTGCGACCAGGCGAGGAAGCGCTCGATCTCCGGCGTGGCATGGGCGGCGCGGCGCACGTCGGTATCGCGCATGTTATCGGCAAACGGCTGCTGCACGTCAGTAAGCGCCGATGGACCGCGCAGGGGATCGTAGCTGGCCCGCCCGATCATCCCCCCATCGCGCCAGATCACCTCGCGCCGCCAGAAGGCCAGCGGCTGCGGCCCGGCGAAGACGCGCTCTGCATTCGCCGGGAGCCGCCACGCCAGAGCGGAAATGCCGATGTTGGCGATGATGAAGGCCATCGTCGCCGCCAGCGCCGCGATCGCGGGTCTGCCCGGTTTCGCGTCCTCACGCTTCTCGCGGCGGCGTGACCACCAGATGCCCGCGCCCAGTATGAGGAGCAGCCAGGGCGAAATGATGAACAGCCCGTCAGTATGGAACCAGTGAATGCTGGCGGGCGAAATCAACTGGACGGCGTAAGTGTTCTGCAGATCGAGCAGCGGATGCGTCAGCGCGCCAAGATAGCACAGCGCCATCAGCCAGCCGAAGTGCATCGGCAAGCTGCTCTTGAACACCGCGCAGCGCCGGATCTGCCAGCGATCGAGCAGCCACAGCAGTCCCGCGAGCAGCGGCGGCATCAACAGCACGCCGCCGACGAGGCCATGGGTAAAGCCCCGGTGCGTGGCGAGCGGGGTCCATGGCGCCCAGCCGAAGAACACGTCTATGTCCGGCATGTTGGCCGCGAGGATACATGCCGCCAGCCCCTTGCGGGTGCGCCTTTTCAGCCCGGTCTGCGCCAGCGCCCAGCCGGTCAGCGAGTGGGTGACGTTATCCAATGACGGTGAATGACGTTACCGGTTCAGTCCATCAGCCCGTGGGCCGCGTCCTTTTCCTCGACCGTCCAGGTCTGGCCCTTCGACAGCAGCTTGCCGAGATCGGCGGTCTTGCCCTCGATCAAACGGGCGCGCTCCGCGACCACGGCGCTTTCGAAGGTGGGCGCGGGATCGTCGTAGATCACGCCCAGCGCCATCGGGAACGGGCCGAACGGCATTTCGACGAGCATGTGGGCCAGGCCGCGATTGCGCGGGTTGTGGACCATGACGCCCGCACCCTGCCAATCTCCATTCACAACATCGACGACCTTGAGCGTCAGCGTGTCCATGTCGAGCGCGAGGCCCTTGGTGTCCTTGGCGAACAGCAGCGGCTCGCCCGCCTTGCACCAGAGCTGACGATCCTCGGCGCCCTTGGGGGCGGCGAAGTCGTTGAACACGTCCTTGTTGTAGACGATGCAGTTCTGGAAGATCTCTATGAACGCGGCGCCCTTGTGCTCATAGGCGGCCTTCAGCACTTCGGGCAGGTTCTTCGATACGTCGAACCCGCGCGCCACGAAGCGCGCACCCGAACCCAGCGCGAAGGCGCAGGGGAGCGCGGGACGGTCCACCGAACCGATCGGCGATGTCGGCGAGCTGGTGCCGGCGCGGCTGGTCGGCGAGTACTGGCCCTTGGTAAGGCCGTAGATCTCGTTGTTGAACAGCATGATCTGGCAGTTCAGGTTACGGCGCAGCACGTGCATCGTGTGGTTGCCGCCGATCGACATGCCATCGCCGTCGCCCGTCACCAGCCACACGTCGAGGTCCGGGTTCGCCAGCTTGATGCCGGTGGCGAAAGCGGGCGCGCGGCCATGGATGGTGTGGAAGCCATAGCTTTCCACGTAGTAAGGGAAGCGGCTGGAGCAGCCGATGCCGGATACGAACACGGTGTTCTTGGGATCGGCGCCGACCATCGGCAGCGTGCGCTGCACGGCCTTCAGGATCGCGTAGTCGCCGCAGCCGGGGCACCAGCGGACTTCCTGGTCGGTTTCCCAGTCCTTCAGCGTGGTCTGGATGGGGGTCATGTCGTTCATGTCAGGCCTCCGGCGTCGGGAGCTGGGTTTCGTTGACGGGCACTTCGCCCTCGGCATGGCCGGGAATGCCATCGAAGAAGGTGGCGATGGCGTCCTCGATCTCGCCGATGGCGAAGGGCTGGCCCGACACCTTGTTGAGCGGGACGGCGTCGATCACGAACTGGTCGCGCAGTACCGTCTTGAACTGTCCGGTGTTCATTTCCGGGACGAGCACGCGGTCGAAGCCCTTGAGCAGGTCGCCCAGATTGGCGGGCAGCGGCCAGACGTGGCGGACATGGACGTGCGAAACGTCCATGCCCTTGCGGCGGGCGCGGCGCACGGCCTGATGGATCGGGCCGAACGTGGAGCCCCAGCCCACCACCGCCAGCTTGCCCGAGGTTTCGCCAAGGCAGACGTCCTGCGCAGGGATCGTGCCGGCCACGCTGTCGACCTTGGCCTTGCGGGCGTCGGTCTGGGTCTGGTGGACGTTGGGCGCATAGTCGATGTCGCCGGTGTCGATGCCCTTCTCGATGCCGCCGATCCGGTGCATCAGGCCCTCGGTGCCGGGCTTGATCCACGGGCGGATGCCGCGCTCGTCACGCTTGAAGGGCAGAACCTTGCCCTCGGGATTGTTGGTCTGCTCGAGGAACGAGACCGGGAACGGCGCGTAGCTCTTGGGGTCAGGCACCTTCCACGGCTCGGAGGCATTGCCGATGTAGCCGTCCGTCAGCAGCATGACCGGGGTCATGTACTGGACGGCGATGCGGCAGGCCTCGATCGCGCATTCGAAGGCATCGGCGGGCGAGCGGGCGGCGATCACCGGCAGCGGCGCATCGCCGTTGCGGCCATAGACCGCCTGATAGAGATCCGACTGCTCGGTCTTGGTCGGCAGGCCGGTCGACGGTCCGCCGCGCTGCGAGTTGACGATGACCAGCGGCAGCTCGGTCATGATCGCCAGGCCCATCGCCTCGCCCTTCAGCGCGATGCCGGGGCCGGACGAAGAGGTAACGCCAAGATGGCCGGCATAGCTGGCGCCGATGGCCGCGCAGATCGCGGCAATTTCATCTTCCGCCTGGAAGGTGGTGACGCCGAATTCCTTCATCTTCACCAGGTTGTGAAGGATCGCCGAGGCCGGCGTGATCGGATAGCCGCCGAAGAACATCGGCAGGTCGGCCAGTTGCGCACCGGCGACAAGGCCAAGGCTGACCGCTTCGGCGCCGGTGATCGTGCGATAGAGGCCGGGCTCGGACGGCACCGGATCGACGTGCAGCTTCTTGAGCGGCCCGGCCAGTTCCGCCGTCTCGCCGTAGGCATGGCCGGCGTTGAGCGCGGCGATGTTGGCTTCTGCCAGCACCGGGTTCTTGGCGAACTTGGCATTGAGCCAATCGGTCAGCGGCTTGCGGTCACGGTCGAACATCCACAGCGCCAGGCCGAGCGTCCACATGTTCTTGCAGCGCAGCGCTTCCTTGTTGCCAAGGCCGAAGGGCTTCACCGCTTCCAGCGTCAGCGCCGAGATGTCGAAAGCCAGCACGTCCCACTTGGCAAGGCTGCCATCCTCGACGGGGTTGGTATCGTACTTCGCCTTTTCCAGGTTGCGCTTGTTGAACTCGCCGGTGTCGATGATGACGAGGCCGCCGGGCTTGAGCGCCGGGACGTTGGTCTTCAGCGCCGCCGGGTTCATCGCCACCAGCACGTCGGGCGCGTCGCCCGCGGTGGTGATTTCCTGCGAGCCGAAGTTGATCTGGAACGCGGAGACGCCGAACAGCGTGCCTTGCGGCGCGCGTATTTCCGCTGGAAAGTCAGGGAAGGTCGCCAGGTCGTTACCCGCCAGCGCGGTGGAAAGCGTGAACTGGCCGCCGGTAAGCTGCATGCCGTCACCCGAGTCGCCGGCAAAACGCACCACCACTGCTTCAGGCGCGGCGTCCTGCACGGATGCTCCGGTTTCATGCTCGGCTGAAATTGTCGCCATCTTCATCCTCTTCGGCCAAATGCCGGAAATTACCGTGTTATCCCGCCACTGAGCCTCAGCGGCTCGCGACGCAACCTAGAAAATCTCTCAGGCGGACAATCCAGACATTTTGCGCGGTCCTTTCCACGAATTGCCCGTATGATAAATCCCGCTGGCAAAAAATGCCCCGGCGGGCCATTATCGCGCCATGCGCTGCGACCTGCGAATCCGCCCGGCGAATTCCTGCCTGCGCCCTTCCCTCACATTTAGGAACCCGGTCTCGCAATGAAAGACGTCCTGTCCCTGCCCTACCGCCCCTGCGTGGGGGTGATGCTGGTCAATTCCCACGGCAAGGTATTCGTCGGGAAGCGAATCGATACCAAGGAAGGCGACTGGTGGCAGATGCCGCAAGGCGGCATCGACAAGGGCGAGGACCTGAAGGACGCCGCCCACCGCGAGCTGTGGGAGGAAACCGGCGTCACCGGGAAGCATGTCACCTTCATCGCCCAGACGCGCGAGGAAGTGCTCTACGACCTGCCCGACGAACTGATGGGCAAGCTGTGGGGCGGCAAATATCGCGGCCAGCGCCAGCACTGGTTCCTCGGCCGCTTCGACGGCAACGACGACGACATCGATCTCAACGCCCACAAGCCCGCCGAGTTCGACGACTGGAAATGGGTGGAGGCCGAACTACTGCCCGACCTGATCGTGCCGTTCAAGAAGCGGGTCTACCGGACCGTGCTGGAGGAATTTCGCGATTTGATTTGAGCGGTTGCCGCATCGATCCTGCATTTATCGTCATCCCAGCGAAGGCTGGGATCGCTGGCCGCTAATGCACGCGCTCGAAAATATCCTCCCACTCCGGATTACTCTCTTCGACCAGCCGTATCTTCCAATCCCACTTCCATGCCTTGAGCGCCTTTTCGCGGGCAATCGCGGCCACGATCTCCGCGTGCGGTTCAGCAAGCACCAGCCGGTCCAAGCCGTATCGGCGGCAGAACGCCGAGCCCTGCCCCGAACGATGCTGCCAAATGCGCGCGGCGATATCGGCGGTCACGCCGATGTAGAGCACACCGCGCGGTTTGTTGGTGAGGATGTAGGTCCAGCCGCCCATGCAGTGAGCGTAGAGTAAAGCGCTGGCGATCCCAGCCTTCGCTGGGATGACATCAAAGTTTTAATGGCGAGGAACCCAGCCGCCTCAGTTCTCGCTGACGCCCGGCTTGGGCTTCACCGCATCGGCCGAGACCATGCGCGGTGACGGGCCCTTGGCGATGGCGCTGGAGAGGCGCTGGGTTTCGGCGCAGTTGGAGCCGCACAGCGTCTGCAGGCGTGCGAGGTTGCGGCCCGCCTTCTCGGTCGCGCCCTTTTCCGCCAGCGCGAGGCCTTCCCCGGCGATGGCGGTGAGGTTGCGCGGATCGGCATTGAGCGCGACGCGGTAATAATGCAGCGCCTTGCCCTGCAGGCCTTCCTGACGGGTGGCGTCGGCCAGCGCCAGCAGGACGGCGACGCTGCCCGGCTCCACGGTCAGCGCCGATTCGTAAGCATCGATCGCGCCGTTGTAGTTGCCGCTGGCAGCCGCCGACTTGCCTGCTTCAAGCAGGGTCTGCGCGCGCGGATCGAGGGTATCGGGAGCTTTCGAGTAGATGACGCTGGAGGAAACGGCGGCGAGCAAAGAAAGAGCGGCAGCAACGGGCGTGTAACGCATCAACAGGTCCTTGGCCGAGGGTTTGATCCTCATCATCACGGCAATCCTATCACAAGCGAATGAAGCGTGCGACGAAAAACCCGTCGGTCTCGTCATGATACGGAGACAAACGCAGCCCCGGTCCGCGCGGCACCCCGGCCGGAAGCACGGGCGGCGCAGCCTCCCAGCCGGGATGCCGGGCGATGAACGCCTCGGCCTGCGCGGCGCCTTCCTCGTCGAGCAGCGAGCAGGTGACGAAGACCAGCCGCCCGCCGGGCCGCACCAGCCCCGCAGCGACATCGAGCAACGCAGACTGCATCCCGGCATAGCGCGCCAGCTGCTTCTCGCTGAGCCGCCAGCGCGCTTCGGGATTACGCCGCCAGGTGCCGGTGCCCGAACATGGCGCATCGACCAGCACCGCGTCGGCGGCACCAACGAACCGTTCCAGCGCCTGCATTTCGCGGCCGGGATCGAGCAGCACCGTCTCGATCATCGTCGTCCCTGCCCGCTCAGCGCGCGGCGCCAGGCGCGAGAGGCGCGCGCGGTCGGCGTCACTGGCGATCAGGGTGCCGCTGTTCTCCATCGCCGCAGCCAGCGCCAGCGTTTTGCCGCCGGCCCCGGCGCACAGGTCTATCACCGTCTCTCCAGGCCGCGCGGCAACCGCTTCGCAGGTGAGCTGCGACCCCGCGTCCTGGACCTCGATCATGCCCTGCAGATAGGCCTCGGCCTGCTCGATCCGGGTTTCGGGCGCATAGCGCCAGCCATTCGCGGCGGCGGTGCGCTCGCCGCCCTCCGGCAGCTCGAGGCGCCCTGCCTTCAGCGTGTTGACGCGCACGTCGAGCGGCGCGCGATCGAGCAGCGCGGCCGCTTCCTGCGCACCGATGCCGCTCGCCGCGAGGCGTTCCATCAGCCAAGCGGGCGCGATGCCGGTCCCGGCGACCGGCTCGGCAGGGTCGATCGGCGCAGGCGCGTGGCGCGAACCGTCGAACAGGCTGGCCAGTTCGGCATCCTCGCCCGCGACGCGCAACATGGCGGCGCGGCCGCTTTCGGGAATCTCGCCGCAGGCCCTGATCGCGCGGTAGGCCAGTTCGCGCACCGCGCGCCGGTCCTTGCTGCCGGCAAAGCGGCGCGTGCGGAACCAGTCGGCGATGATGCGGTCCGCCGGCGCACCGCCCCTCTGCGCCGCCTCGATCACGCTATCGAGAATCTCGATGGCCGCCTGAACGCGCGCGGCGGGGGTCATGGCGCGGGCACTCTCGATGGAGGCGAGAGGGTGTTCAAGATACAAAGCTTTTCGTCATTCCCGCGAAGGCGGGAATCCAGTTCCGGCGCCATCGTGCCGACGAGAAGTTCCAAGCTGGATCCCCGCCTTCGCGGGGATGACGAACGGAACGAACGGTGGGAGCGGCTATCCATGGGCACGCCGGAAACCAGCCCCGCCTCCGCTCAGCGTGTCGGATAGTTCGGGGCCTCGCGGGTGATCGTCACGTCGTGGACGTGGCTTTCGCTGAGGCCCGCGCCGGTGATGCGGATGAACTTCGCGTTCTTGCGCAGGTCATCGATGGTGGCCGAGCCGGTGTAGCCCATCGCCGCCTTGATGCCGCCGACGAGCTGGTGGATCACGTCCTTGGCCGGCCCCTTGTAGGCGACCTGACCCTCGATGCCTTCGGGCACCAGCTTCATCTGGTCCTTGATGTCGCCCTGGAAATAGCGGTCCGCCGATCCCCGGCCCATCGCGCCGACCGAGCCCATGCCCCGGTACGACTTGTAGGCCCGGCCCTGATAGAGGAACGTCTCGCCCGGCGCTTCCTGCGTGCCGGCCAGCATCGATCCGATCATCACCGTCGATGCGCCCGCCGCCAGCGCCTTGGCCGCATCGCCCGACGTGCGCAGGCCGCCATCCGCGATCACCGGTACGCCCGACTTCTCGGCTTCCTCGGCGGCCTCCATGACAGCTGTGAGCTGGGGCACGCCGACGCCCGCGACGATGCGGGTGGTGCAGATCGAACCCGGCCCGATGCCCACCTTCACGCAGTCCGCCCCGGCGTCGATCAGCGCGCGCGCGGCTTCGGCGGTGGCGATGTTGCCGGCGATGACCTGTGCGGAGTTGGACAGCTTCTTCACCCGCTCCACCGCCAGCGCGACATCGCGGTTGTGGCCGTGGGCGGTGTCGATCACCACCACGTCGCACTCGGCGGCAAGCAGCGCTTCGGTGCGCGCGAAGCCCTTTTCACCGACCGTGGTGGCGGCGGCGACGCGCAGGCGGCCGGCACCGTCCTTGGTCGCATCGGGATAAGTCACGGCCTTCTCGATATCCTTGACGGTGACGAGACCGATGCAATGGAAGGCATCGTCGACCACCAGCAGCTTCTCGATCCGGCGCTGGTGGAGCAGGCGGCGTGCCTCTTCCTGGGTGACGCCGACGCCGACCGTGGCGAGGTTCTCGTGCGTCATCAGCTCGTGCACTGGCTGGGCCGGGTTGTCGGCGAAACGCACGTCGCGGTTGGTGAGGATGCCGACCAGCTTGCCGGAAGCCTCGACCACCGGGATGCCGCTGATCCGGTTAGCCTGCATCAGCGCCTGCGCCTCGCCCAGCGTGGCATTGGGGGCGATGGTGATCGGGTTGACGACCATGCCGCTTTCAAAGCGCTTCACCTGCCGGACGGCGGCGACCTGCTCCTCTATGGTGAGATTGCGATGAAGCACGCCGATCCCGCCCATCTGCGCCATCACGATCGCCATGTCAGCCTCGGTCACGGTGTCCATGGCGGAGGAAATGACGGGGATGTTGAGCGCGATGTCGCGCGTCAGGCGGGTGCGGGTATCAGCCTGCGTGGGCACGATATCGGACCGGGCCGGACGCAGCAGAACGTCGTCGAAAGTAAGGCCGAGCTGGATATCCATGAGTGCCACCAATTTAATCGCAGGGGGAGAATCGTGGCGGCCCATGTAATCAAGCGGGACGGATTGGGCTAGGGGGAGTTTTCCCGTTGTTCGCGGGTTTCGTGCGGCCTGCGGCAAGCCTTCACGGTCGGATCGTCATCCCGGTCTGCGCCGGGACGACCAACCCAATGCGCAGCACGCCATCTCCCGCTGCCGAGCCTTGCGGACGCCCGGACGGCGACGCTGAAATAGAAGCGGGCTGGCTATTTCATGCCTGGAAGAAATCCGGGAAACCAAAGAAATTATCATATGTTAAAAGGGCATGGAAAAATCGACTGATCCCTTCGCACTCGTGGTTGATGATGACGCGTTGATCCTCATGCACGCGGCACACATCTTGAACGATGCTGGATTTCGCTGTCACGAAGCCGGGAATGGCGCGGAAGCTATCCGGGTTCTGCAAGAGCATTCGGAAAGCATAATCCTGTTATTTTCCGACGTCGAAATGCCGGGCGATATCGATGGCTTCGCCCTGGCCCGCCGCGTCGCTGACGAATGGCCTCATATCGAGATCGTCATATCGAGCGGGCGGTTGAAACCGGCTCCGGGGGATATGCCGGAGCGTGCGACCTTCATTTCCAAGCCGTTTGACCACAACACCGTCCATGATCATCTGCGCCGCACCCTGCCGGACGGAAAGAAGCCGGAGCCGCTGATAAAGGCGGTGTGAGCAAGGCGACACCTATGCACATTTGGCAGGTCATGACTGGATTCCCGCCTGCGCGGGAATGACGAAGGTATTGGGGCGGCGAGTTCTTGTTACTCTATCCTTCGTCATTCCCGCGCAGGCGGGAATCCAGTTGGCGCAGCGGTGCGAATCCGAAATCCTCCGCCAGATCGCGCCACTGGGGATTTTCCTCCTCGATCAGTCTCAGCTTCCACGCGCGGTTCCATTTCTTGATTCGCTTTTCGCGCAGGATGGCGTGTTCCATCGTGGCGTGGAGTTCGAACCAGACCAGCGTCTTGACGCCATGCCGCGCGGTGAAGCCCGCGAACGTCTCTTCGCGGTGCCGGGCGATGCGTTGCATCAGGTTTGATGTCGTGCCGGTGTAGAGCGTGCCATTTCGCGCCGAGGCGAGAATGTAGGTTGCGGGCGCGAAGACGTCTTTCACGGAGAGGTTGTTACTGGATTCCCGCCTGCGCGGGAATGACGAAGGTGTGGGGGCGGCGAGTTCTTGTGGGGGACTTGAAGGCACTTGGGCGACTCCCCTAGACGCCACTTGGCCCCCTATTCTTCGTCATTC